>Ga0307511_10001841_pt1 | contig 22270 bp, 18 predicted proteins | sample 13_EM_MG_FD_200266 | JGI IMG/M metagenome (GOLD analysis project Ga0307511, IMG submission 200266) | Populus trichocarpa ectomycorrhiza microbial communities from riparian zone in the Pacific Northwest, United States - 13_EM | ecosystem: Host-associated > Plants > Roots > Unclassified | place... | reverse complement strand
CCCTCAAAAAAAAAAAAAAAAATATTATTTACATTAGACAATTTTATTTTAGAAATACATTAAAATAATTTTTTTTATTTTTTAAAAATTATTTTTAATATTAGAACATCAAAATAATTTGAAAATACCAAAAAATTATTAATTTGAAACAAGAAAAAAATAAAATTTTTTGAATGCTTTTTTAAAATATTTTTAAAGCATAAAAACAAACATAACGTTACACAGTTCATTCAAAGCTCTAAAATAAATTATAAAGACAATATTAATGTCAAATCATAATGAATATGCATATGTTGAGACACTAACCTGTCCCAAACGACAATTTTAGCATGAAGGAGAATTCAAGGAAATTTACCACAAATTCATGCTAAAATTGTCGTTTGGGACAGGTTAGTGTCTCAACATATGCATATTGAGTGAAATCTTTTAATTGCCAAAAAATAGTGGATGAATAAGGGGTGATATTGTTTGAAATTGATTATATATGAAGCAAAATTAACAAAATCAAAATATCAGGGTTTAATTAATAATGAAGTAATGTATTAAGGACTAAACTGAGTTTTCTTAAGAAATTTTTTTATCGTCTCTTGTTTTTCAAAAAATAGTTTACATAAACGTCAGGGCTATATTTGATATTTCCCAAAACAAATAACTCCTCTCCCTCACCTCTCTCCTTATGTAGGTTAAACCCCAAAGCAGCAGCAGCAGCATCAGCAGCAGCCAATATCCGCAACCATGGCGACTTACGATCTGACACCACGAATTGCACCAAATCTGGACCGCCACTTAGTATTTCCTCTGCTAGAATTCCTTCAAGAAAGTCAGCTTTACCCAGATGAGCAGATCTTAAAAGCCAAAATCGAGCTGTTGAACAAAACAAACATGGTTGATTACGCTATGGACATCCACAAGAGTCTTTACCGCACCGAAGAAGTGCCTCAAGGTAAGCAAAGAAAAACCCATATAAAAAATATGATTTTTAGGACACGTGCATGTAGATACAGTGAATTACTGGGTGTTTGATGCAGTAAATTGTTGAGATTTATAGAAAGTCTTTTATTTCTAATAGTTTTTTTTTTTAGATAAAAGGAGTGTGTTTTGTGTATTATTTTTATTGCTTTGGTGTTTTTTTTGCTGCATTAAATGTAATAAAAAGCCCATAATCTTTCTTTTAATTCCAATAAATTGTACCTGTACATATAGTGAATGCGTGTATTTCTTGATTAAATTGTTTGATTGAAAAAAAAATAAAATAATTTTTGGACACTATACACCTATGGATACAGCAAAAGTGTACGTATCTGTTTGATGAAATTGTGAAATTTAACAAATATATTTCATTTTCAAGGCAGGAACGTTCTTTTATTAGAACTATAAATACTGTGAATTTGTTTGTGGGTTCAAATGTTGAAGGTTTGATTCTTGTTGTTGTTGTTGGTGTTAAGACATGATTGATAGGAGGGCAGAGGTCGTGGCTAGATTGAAGGCATTGGAGGAGGCTGCTGCACCCCTGGTAGAATTCTTGCAGAATGCGAGTGCTATGCAGGAGTTGAGGGCTGATAAGCAGTATAATCTTCAGATGCTTCATGAACGTTATCAGGTTTTTTTTTGTGGACATCTTCAGTCAAGAGAGGGTTACGTGTTGGTTTTCTTCCTATCTTGTTTTATGTGAATTGTTATGTAGGAATTATCTAGGAACTACAAGATATCTGAATTGATTTTAGGAACTCTGGGTTTGTAGTTTTTTCATGTTGCAACATTCAAGAGGGTATTTTTGTTACCATTAATAGTTAATAAGCAATGGTGACCATTTGTGTGAAAGCCAGTGATTTCAATGAAAAGAGCCAAAACCACTTTTATGTTCAGATTCAGATGTCCTACACCTGTTTTACATTCCAGACCATCAGTACACACATTGATTATGTGAAAATTGCTGCCCGTTTGCTATTTGTAATCCCCTGGTATTTCTGTCATCTAAAGTTCTGTGTTTTGGAAAGAGGGGTTTTCTTATTATGCTATCTAAACTCATTGAACAATAGTGCTCTCTCTAAACAGATTGGTCAGGAGCAGATTGAGGCATTGTATCAGTATGCCAAATTCCAATTTGAATGTGGAAACTACTCTGGTGCTGCTGACTATCTGTATCAGTACAGGGGCTTATGCAATAACAGTGAAAGGAGTTTGAGTGCTTTGTGGGGAAAGATGGCAGCTGAGATACTGATGCAAAACTGGGATATTGCTCTTGAAGAACTTAACCGGTTGAAAGAAATTATTGACTCAAAGGTTGTTTTCCACCACTCCTTGCTTTTCTGTTTGAGTTGTATGCTTTCTTTTTCCTTTTATTTTTCAAGTAACATGTGCTTATTGAGGATGCTCGTCTATTGCAGAGCTTCTCATCGCCTTTGAATCAGGTGCAAAGTAGAATATGGTTGATGCATTGGAGTCTCTTCATCTTTTTCAACAATGACAACGGAAGAACACAGATTATTGACTTGTTTAACCAGGACAAGTATGACTTGACCCCTTTTGCTCTGCATACATTTTCAACTATGACATGTTTTCTATTTTTGCTCTGACTGAAAAAATGACTTGTGGGTATTACTCAATTGAAACGTATTCTTATTCTGTAAAAATATAAGGAACCAGGAGTTAACCAACATCTCTTTATAGGTTTTTTTCGCTTTGGACATGATTAATCTCCCAATTTAAGTAACTATCTTTTGTACCTTCTTAAGACAAAGGCTTACAGGATGATACAAATTGATCTTCCCATTTTATTTTAGGTATCTCAATGCCATTCAAACCAATGCACCCCATCTTTTGCGTTACCTAGCAACTGCATTCATTGTCAACAAAAGAAGACGACCTCAATTCAAGGATTTTATAAAGGTTATCCAGCAAGAGCAGCACTCTTACAAAGATCCTATCACAGAGTTTTTGGCATGTGTCTATGTTAATTATGATTTTGATGAGGCACAAAAGAAGATGAAGGAGTGCGAAGAAGTAAGCTTTTTATGCCCTAATGTGATTGGCATGTTAATATCCCTGTACAAGAAAGTTTGTGCTAATTGTGTCATTTAAGTTGTATTGATTTCCAATTTTCTGGATGCCCCCCCCCCCATTTTATTCCTTTTTGTCTTGGTTTTGCTTATTATGTTCTCTGATAATAAATTTTCCCTCTGATCGTTAACTCCTGGATAATGCTAACCTGTTATACTCATTATAGGTGATACTAAATGATCCTTTCCTTGGCAAACGTCTAGAAGATGGCAACTTTTCCAATGTGCTGTTGAGAGATGAGTTCCTTGAAAATGCCCGTCTATTTATCTTTGAAACCTATTGCCGGATACATCAGCGTATTGACATAGGGTATGTATATTCATTATTTTTAATTGTTTGCTACAAATGTCACAAATAGAGTTGATTGGAACTCTGTCCCTTGAAAAACCATTCCTTTTTGAGTGGAGGGTCTAAACCGTTAGTTTGCTCTCATTGAATGTCTATCGGTCCAAACACTTTGCAGTGTTGACTTTGATGTACTTTTTATTGCTTCTGTTAAAATACTTATTCGAATTACTTGGCTGTTTACGGCAGAGTCCTTGCAGAGAAATTGAACTTGAATTTTGAGGAGGCTGAGAGATGGATTGTGAATCTCATCCGTAACTCCAAGCTTGATGCTAAGATTGATTCAGAATCAGGAACTGTTATTATGGAGCCCAACCATCCCAATGTGTAAGATTGCAGATACAGATTATTATATTTGTACACGGGAATGCTTATGATTCTTGTTACCTATTAGTCTTTTGGTCCTTTTATTCTCTGTACCTCCCATAATCTTTAGATGTCAGTTCCCAGGGGTCTCTTCTTTTCTTCGAAAATTGGGTGACAAATTTCTTTTGTCTTTCAGGTATGAGCAGTTGATAGATCACACCAAGGCATTATCAGGCCGTACTTCCAAGTCAGTCAGTCAGATTCTGGAGCATGCACATGCACAGGCTGCTCGATAGAGTTTCTTTGTAAAGACTCGGGGGACTTGTTTGTTTTAAGATTTTTGGCATCTGAATTTTGTTTCTCTTTGGTTTGAGGAACAGACAAATTCGAGAAATTGTACTGATTAACCTTTCCCAGAAGCTCCAGAATTAGAGCAAATCTAGAGTAGTTATTAATTTTGAAAGGAGTTTATGTTTTGCTTGTTTGTATCAATGAAAAATCAATGCATCCTATTTTCAGCTGTTATTCACATCGGTAATTTATTTGACTGTTTATTTACCTTAAATAAATGAGCTCTCGAATCATATTAGGACCATTGAGATGGTGTTTGCATCAATAATCCTGTACGATTTTATTTTATTTTCGATACAGAAGCTGTTAGAACTGGTTGGAGAAATGCAGGTGTGACAGTGTCCTGAAAGAGACCTTGAGGCACTGTTACCTCAATGGAATTTTTTGCTAGCTTAGGGCTGTTAAAAAAACCGATTAACGAGTGAACTGGGAAAAAAAATTGAACCAACCAGCTAAAAATTCACAATTTTTTTGTCTGGTTCGGTTATGGTTTTAAAAGTCTAAAACTGATGCTCAGTTTGAACCCTAAACCGAGTATAAAAGGTTATTTTTCTCCGAACCCTTCTCTCAAACTCTCTCGCAGCCCTCCCCGTTCCTCTCTTCCCTCTTCTCTCTATCTTTGGCCTCTTATTTTGGTGCGGTTGGAGATGGAAAGACATTGAATACTCTTAGATTTCAATTACTTTTTTCACCATCCCCGACTCCCCATGGTGTTTGCTTGCTTGTTCGGTGTGTGACTGTGTGTAGACACATACATCACAAACGTGTGAGGACTCTGTGAGCTCCCACCATGACTGACTAACCTTCTACTTTCCTTACTCTATGGTTCACGCATAGCCCCTTGCTTTTCTTTTATTATATTCCCGTTATCATTTCCTATTCCGTATATTTTTCCACACTAAAGCTTTTGAAAAGAGAAACTAACATTGTTCATTCATGCATTTTGACTAGATTTTCCATTTGCTTTTTGGTGTTGTCGTCTCACACTCCCACCGAGACGCTCTTTTACTCCTTTGTGTAAATGAAGTGAAATGAGAATAGATGTTTATAATTATTTCATCTTGTTTTTTTTTTTGTTATTTTCAAAAAGCGAATTTCCTTTGGTTAAATAGTTTTTTTTTGGGCTATTTTGATTTGCGGGCTTTAATTTTTTTGGGCTATTTTTTTGTTTATAAAAAAATATTAGCAATCGCGCTTATCCGTCGCTGCCAATGAACCGATCACCTAAGAACGTCTCTCTTTTAAGGTGAGGTGCGTTTCAGCCAGCATAGCTATCCTATCATCTCCTAGTTCTGATCGGCTCACTCTCTTTCTAGGCTTCCAGATGGAAAAAGGGGATCTTAGTTCTAAGCACTAACACTCAAAACTTGTACATCCATTTATTTTTTCTTTAATATATAACTTGCGAAGTTTTCTGTGGTGAAAAACTTTCCACCACCAACCAGGCAGGTGCAAGGCCAGGAGGTTACAGCAACGAAACAACCTGCATTTTGTTTTTAGACAATGCCCCTGTGGTATTTGTGGAAAACAAACTATTATAAGTTAAATCTTCCCTGTTTTCTCTATGGGGGTTGAATAAATAAAACCCCGACTCTTTCTTTGTCCAAAGTTCCTCTTGGCTCAAGACACAATAGCAGAGCCAGGTATAAAGTATGCTTGCAAACAATGCCCTTCATGGTCCAGTATCCTTCTCCAACCGAATCTTCCCTTTGACCCTCCATAAGAACTGGACATTTCTTAGACTGAAATATGCCAACCTTACTAAGACATCCATTTTTAGACCAATGCCAATCAGTCTGGATCCATTATCAGGCTGTTAGTTGCTAGACCAGATCAATGGTTTCTCTGTCCTGAAGATCCATCTTGAACTTCGTTCCGTAAAAGCTGACCTGACCTTGATCTGAAAAAAGCAATTTGCATATAAATCCTGAGACATAGGATATTTCTCCTACCAGCGTGAACTTGAATAACCATAAGTCTTCCAATAACCATAAGTCTTCCAATTATCCTGCCAATTTCGCCGGTACTCATTTCTCTCATTTGAATTGCCACGTGTGTATGATGTTCTTCCATGAGGACTGCTTCCGTTGCTTTCCTTTGATGCTCTTCTAATTTGCTCGTCAAGATCATATTCCGAACGCTGACAATTCAAAACAATGCATCAAAATGAGGCAATGGTTGCTAATCAAAAAATGCAAACAGAATAAGAGAACATGTTCTTGCTTGAGAGCCAACTAGAATTTCTAGATAAAATCTTAAACCTCATTCAACAATGTGCTCTAGCCCTTGTTTAAGGTCGATAGGTTATAAGTTGAATTTTACCTTGGGCACAAAAACTAGTTCACTAGTCAGACAAACAGATAACATTCGATTTCAGTCATGCTCCTAGTAGTTAACAACCTTCACTAAAAGCAGGATGCAGAAAACAGATATGGAATAACACCATCCTGTAATTGAGAAGTCATGTCTGTCCAAGTTATATGGGATCAAGGATGAACAGCTTACTATTTTCTTCACACATATCAAAAGTAATTTATAACAGAGGTTAGGCAGCAAGTTAAACACCTTCCATAGTAGTAATACAGTGGACTGAAACAGAAAAGGAAAGAAAGAAAGAAAACAAATAGATTACAATTAGCATATAACATATTCCCTTCTAGTTCAGTCATTAATAATGAAAAGGAAAAACAAAGAAAATGTAGAAAAACTCGAAAGTTTTCAATACTGTTCAATTACCATGAATGGAATGCTTGAATAAGAACCAAGGGACTCGAATAGATAACAAATTATTGGGAAAACAAAACATACCTTGGTACTATATTTGAAATATAACAGGGAAACAGACTGATACTGAGAAACAATATAAAATACAGAATGAAACACAAATTACACTACAGACAGACAAGACAAAATACCATTTAGGATGCTAGATAGGCTACAAGAAAAAATACAGATCACGTTAAATAACAAACCATTACAAGAAGAAATACTGATTACAATGATAAACAAACCACTACAGGAAAAACAACCAATTACAAGATAGAATCTTTGACCATCTTTATGTTCTGGAGCAAACGAGTCAAGAATTATAATGCAGCAAATGTTTATCACAGTGATGGTGTTGCAGCAATTGTCATGCCCATGTTATAGTTGGTGGTAGAATTGATCATGTCATAATGGTTATCATGGATGGCAGCAACAATGGCGGCGGTAATATTGATGTTTATAATAGAGGGAGCAACATTGATGGTCATGATGATGATAGCGCTTCCATGGTAGAAGAGGTGGTGGGTGGCGGCGGTTATATGTAGAAGAGGTGATGATGGCAATAGCGAACATGATGGAGGTGGTAATGGAAAAATGTTGCCAGCATTGATGGCAATGAGTGGCGGTTGCAACTGTGATAATTGTGACATTGGCAATGATTTTTTAGTTTTTCTACACCAACCAAAATCCAAGTATACATCACACGTGCATTCATACATGCAAATTGTAAACAATCCATTTCCAATTTTGATTAACTGCTGCTAATCAAAGGATGCCTTCATTCATAGTAATCAAGGTGACCAACAATAGTAGCCACACAGACAAGGTTGCTTAAAGATGTAAAAGACTAGCCACACAATTTAAAGGTGAAAAACACCTGATGAGATAGGAATTGATGACAGTACAGGTATCTGAAGAAAGAAAGCTCAAAATCTAGAATACAGCCACATATTAGACCTATTGAAATCAAGTGGATAACAAACCTTAGTGGGGTCAGAGAGTACTGCGTATGCTTCTCCAATCATCTTAAATAGCCTGTCAGCATCTGCGTGAACCTCCTGGACAATTTCTTTCCAGAGCCGCCCATCATCTCCACTTTCACTTCTTGCCAGGAACTGACCAGCCTACAATTGGGGGAAAAAAATACAAGAGAAACCTGTAAGATTTGGAAACAGGATCAGCAGTAATAAATACGCAGGGGTAGAAAGCTAGAGACCTTGTCCGGGTGATGTTTAAGTGCTGCTTTATGGTATGCCTTTTTTATATCAGATGCTGTCTCAGAATCCTTGACTCCCCTAACAAAGAAATTATATATAGTTGACAAATTATGAAAGTATAAAATGCTGGCATGCTGCATTTAATTATGACCAGACAATTGCCTTGATTGTTTTAGATACAAATATCACCATGTTAGCCCAGTGATGCGGGAACAGTAACAGATTAAATACAAGTAAAAAAAGCAGAACCCCTTTTCTTTCCAGTAAAAGAATGATTTGTAACTGGGCAGATTCGAGGTATTTTACAATTCTAAAAAAAGAAAGAGAAAAAGTGCACTACACATTCTTAATTAAAGAGCTTTACCAAGTTTCAAATTCTCAATATATACACGCTTATGTATATATTGAGAATTTGAAACTTGGTAAAGCATATGCCATAGGATTAAATTTTATGCTCAGAAAGGCTCAGCTTTAAAAACCTTGACAAAGAAAATAATGATTATAGTGCAACAAATCTGGCAACAATACCACTATGACTCTAGAAGCACCACAGATATCTGGTTTAAAGAGACCGATAGCATCTAAACATTACAAACATGATGTTGTTCCAGTGAAAGCATAATGCGTTGAAGGTTCCAAAATGACTTACAAAATACAATATAAATCCAAATGGATTCCTTTCTTAGCCTCTTCTTCCATTAAGGACAAACGCTGACGAGCTTGCCTTAATGCTTTTGTCCAGCTGGTGGATCTAGCAGGTTTACTGGACTGTCTGACTTTTCCATCGGATTGATTTTCAAGAATAGAAATAAGCCTATGAAGGTCACTAGCCGCCTGTCTATAGTCTCTAATCCTCTCATGCAAAGCAGCTCTTCTGGCAACTGCCTGCACCAGTTGCAATTGAGCAATTAATAGTAGGTCAATCAGGCAACCATGTAAACAGTTGTTAAAATTTGATGTCTATATCTCACATCCCTTTAAGTAAATTAAGCAGAATTCTTCCCTCTTACAGAGCAAACTGGCAGGAAGCGTTTAGGCAAAATATGTCCATGTTCATCAAAGGATGCAATTCATAGCATGTGTTTGTGTTATTTAACAATGTTAAAGGAAACATTTAATTCTTCCTTGTTGAGCTCCAAATCAAATTATCAACTAACTGGTGGCAAGACATATTTTAGAGATAAACCTTTGAGTAATTTCCATCAAGTGCCACAGCTAGGCTGCAATCAGAAATGGCATCAGCAATCTGCCCCAGTGCTTGGTGTGCAGCAGCACGGTTTCCAAAACAAATTGCTGCAAAAGGGCGGGATTCAATACTGTTTAATAAAGCACCAGTATAATGTTCTACTGCTTCAGTGTACCGTGCTGATTGAACTGCTTCATTTCCTGCACTCTGTAATTGACAAGAATGCTAAATTAGTTCAGCTGGAAGAATTTCATGAAAAGACAAGAGTAAGACCATGGAATATGTAATCTACCATAAGACTGCCAGAGGGAACCCAGAACCGAATCAAACACCAAACATAAATCACTCAATCTGTCTTCATAGACAATCATTAGCAATTGGAATGTGCATTCCAGCCCTAGTTTTCTATGGGTATTAATTATCATACAATGATAACACATATAGCAGATTTTCCAAACACAAACTCAATAAATGAAATCAGTTAACCAAATCTACATTGTTAAAAGTCCTTTAGAATAGGCAATCCAATCAAACCAACCCCAAGCATCAACAATACCAAAAGCTACCTGATTATTATTTCCACTGGATTTTTTTTCCATCATCTGCGATTTTTAAATGTCTATACATTGTTAAAAAATGAGCATGGAGAAAACAGTTATAACATTAGTGGTCATTTGCTTAAAATGGGCACAGATTAAGACGACATGGTGATATGAATCATAAGATTATGTACAATGTTATATGCACATAGTACATTAGGGTATATAGATTTTAGATTTTTATCAAAAGTTTCACTAGTTGACAAGTTGACCACCACGTTGTCAACATCAATAAACAAAAAGATCATTTTGAAACCTAAGAAGGGAGGTGAACTTAAAGCAATCAACAGCATACCTTATGACGTAAAAGATCACGTATGGTGACAGCTAATGTAACAGATGATTCCAATATCTTACTTGCATCTGCTTTCCTGCATAGTTCAAATTATTATCAGGGACCTCAAAGTTATTTTGAGAAAGGAATACCAATTAAAATTGGATCTGAATTGATGATATGATGTGTTTACTTGCAACTGATGGATCCCATTTGCTCTAATTTCTGAAGTAAATCAAGAGCCACCTCAAGCTTTCCCAAATAAAAGTAGGACTTTGAAATTAAGTGCCATCTCCACACCCTTGCGAATGAGCAATTTTCACTTTCAGAACAGCCAATATCTACAAACTGCCCATCCACACCTATTGAAACAAAATTCTTTTCAGCAGCACCAAGAGTCTGCTCACACATCTGAATCACCTCTTTATACTTCCGCAACTACAAAATGCCACCAAAACAGCCTATGATTAGAAAAGATCTAGAGGCAAACAAATGAAATACTCTTATGGGCAGAAATTTATCAACTGACATTCTTCAATATTTCAAATTATTTAGTCACTTGAACAAGAGCATAAAAAATGTTGAAAGAGCACAGACCATAAACAGAAACTTCGCTTTCATTTCCAGTAGTCTTTCTGAGTAGGGGCTAATAGATAAGGCCTCGGCAATCACATCTAGAGCATTAAGTGCTGCATCATATGTTCTCTCTTCCAAAAGTTTTGCAGAATGGTTTGTGCACTCTACCACTTTCTGGAAGAAAGGAAAACCACTCGATCAGTCATGGAATTGATCTCTTGCAAATGCACACATGGATAGCAGGAAAGGAAGAGGAAGGAAGATCCAAAAGACAAATAACTCCAACCAACCATGTCACAGTGACAGGATGATTTAACCATTAAGAAGCAATTTCTGATAGCCCATCCAAAATGTGAAATCAATGAAAAATGAAGTGCCTATTTTTGTGTCCCAACTACACATTTTGTAATCAAAACAAATTTCTTTCTAGATTTTACAGGCCAATTTAACAATGCAACACTTATAAAGATATGATTTATACTGCCTGTAGGATGTAATGTTTGTTAAATTGTATTCTGCCAGAAAAGGAAACCTAGTTCTATCCTAATAAACCTTTAGAACTGCATTATTTTGCTTAATTAGGAGCTGCTGCTCGAAATAGTCATGTGCTTAAGGAAAAAAGGTACCAGATATTCCTAAGTGGAAAAGTAAACTCTATCCTCTATATCTCTTCTTTTATTTGAACTTTTTTCACCACTACTATTTTAGAAGTAAGATCGATATAAAATAAATGAAAGGCATCATATATCTACTACCATAAGATGGTCACATCAGCACCACTTAAGCTAATAAATGCATACCTGAGCTTTCTGTACGCCATCAGCAGCTTCTATTGTGATTCTTCGATCCAAACACACACCAACTCTAGATTCCAAGCACTTATTAAAATAGTGAAGTGCATCCTCAACTTCTCCCAGCTGAAGATGACAACTGGAAAGGGAAAAAAATCCCAACATGTTTACAGCATGCAACACATCATTTTCAAACAGATGCTACATTCAGCAAGAAGCAAATGGGGATAATGCAGTAAGGTCAATCAAAAGAAGACTAACTGACACAGCATTTATTAGCTATTCTTAATCAGTGTACATGGTCAAAAAGGACCACTCATGGTGGACATCCAGAATATGGTGATTCAAAACAAAAAGAAATTCACACATATTTAGAATATAGAGTACACCATTTAGCATAGAGAATATAGTTATCAACATATAGATGTCATATACAATCTACATATGAAGCACAACCAAACAACTCCTATCCTTCAGATGAAGTCAGCATATAAGAAATGAAAATTCAAAGAGAGCCATTCTCAGGTGCGATGCAAAGGATATTGTTCATAGGTTCAGGACAGCAAAAAAAAGAAAAAAGAAAAAAAAGGAGCACAAAGCAAGATATGACATCTAAAACAAGTCACCAAATAAATTTTGCTGCATGCATCCCATGCAAAGGACTTACTTAGCAGCTCTTATTTGAACTTTGAAAAAGTTAGGGTCTAGGTCAGCAGCCTTTATGCAATCTCTTATCGCCTCCCTCATGTTTCCAAGAGACATCCGCGTTGCAGCACGGTTGCTATAGCAAATAACAAGAGGCTTAAGACAGCATCCTGAAATATCACTAGAAGGAATGGAATTTATCCCACATGTATAAAAATCCTCTGCCTTCGACATATCCCCATTTTGATAAGCATGATTTCCCCTGGAAAAAACCAAACCCTACCCAACTTAAGTATCAAATGCACAGTCTCAAAAGTAATATATACTAATATTCAGCAGTAAACAATGTGGGAGCTATTTAGCCATTAATAGATTTTATGTAGAAAGCACCTTGCTCGCCACATCTCACATTCTTCCTGAACAGAGCGAGTGGATGAGATTGAACCTTGCTTCGCCAATTCATTTATTTCAGATTTATTCCCCACCTTTTTCTGTCGAGTAGATAAATCTTCTCCTTGACCCTGCACAGTGTCAAAAGCTATATATACAGAAGTGCTGGCATGGATGGAATTTGGAAAGAACAATAATTGACTTTACTTACATTTGGGTTTGGGACAAAAATAAATGGTTCGCATGGAGGTTTCCTCCTATATTTCTTTCTATACTGCCGTTTTGGTGTTGATGAGCAGGATGAAGCAGAAAAGGAAAATTTTCTCTCATCTACATCTTCCAAACCTGAAGCAAAGGAAAATTGCATTTGATGGCTGCTTTCTGTCTTTAAACCATGCGTAACTTCAGCGGAAGCTGCACCATCATTGCTGCTACTCACCTGCTCAAAGTTGAAACCAGGGCAGGACATTTCAGCACCAAAAACAAACCCTTTAGAGATACAATCACCCATGAAACATCTTTCAGAACCACAACCAGAACTCTCCTGATTCATCTTCTCTCTTGGCCTCCCATCATCTTTCTTAACATCTAATCCTTCAACCTCTCTGAGACCAGTTGTCGCTGTTGAATGCAACATTGAGGGTGCACAATTATTTTCTTGGGGGTTGGAATCATTTAATGTCACAGAAGTTTCTTCAGAAAATTTCCCCGCTGCTGCAGTTTCCTGATAAGGAGAAAAATCCATGGGTGAGTAGCATCCGGGAGAATTTAGATTTTCTTGGCCACACCTTTCATTTTGCACATGAACTTGCTCTGGGTGTTGCTTACGTAAAGAATCTTGCTTCAACTTTACCCTCATTTCTAATCTTTTGCCCTTCTTTGATCGGTTATTTACAGTAAATTCTGGTTTCTTATTTGATTCTGGAAATACACTTGTTTTTAAACAAAAAGGATCACATGGTGTTTTGAAGTCTGTAAAGGGCATGCCTAATCCACCCAGATCACTTGTAGAACTACTTTTGTTATTTTCCCTTTCAACTCCAGCCATAGTTGTTGCTTCAGAAACTTCACTATGTACTTGGGAATCAAAACCCGCCAACGAGAATGAAGTTAGAGGAGCAGCTCCATTGAGTTTTGTATCATCATTCATTCGATCTTCAGATAATTGGCCCTCAAAAGAAGTCTTCACACATCCTGCCTGAAACCTAAATAATTCTGAACTCGAAGTTCTGATAGAAGTACTACCGGTATTGCAACTTCTATTCTTGTCACTGGATTCAAATTTATCACCACCCGAACCCACAGCAGCATTCTGTTCAGGAGAACAAGTATCTGAACTTCCATTAGAAGAGGCAGAAGCCTTTTTACTGCTTCTGATAACAAATAAAGAATCATCATTTGCAGATGAATTCTCATTGTCGGCTCCATGAACATTCTTGAACTCATTAATATTAAGTTTCTTAATCTCTTCTGGAAGATTAAATATTGGGTTAATGCTAGATGTACTAGCTGCATTACTACTATTTGGAAATGATGCAAACGTACCCTTACCATTGACACTAGAATCCAGATTACCATTTTGATCCTTTGAAATGCTGTAGTTTAAAAAAGTTCCGCCACTTGACTTGACCTCAACAGGGAAGTTCGTAACCACACATTCATTAAGATTGCAACTTTTCTTGCTGCTACTACCAAACACAAAAACGCCATTACTATTACCTTCCACTTCATGAAGCTCGGCCTCATTCTTGAATTTAATCATCTTCCCTGTATCAGAAAAGACTGAATTTCCAGAACTTTCACCAGATTCTCGCTTTCCCTCGTTGGAATTTAACTTCTTATCAAACCAACTTGCACCAAACACAAACCCTGAACCAGAAACCCCCACATTTGCACTAGAATCATTAGTATCAGCACTGAATACAAAACCAGAACCAGAAACCTCAACATTTGCAATGGAATCATCAGCATTAGCACGAAATACAAAACTAGAACCAGAAGCCCCCACATTTGTACTGAAAGCCTCACGAGCAGCACCAAACACAAAACCAACATCATCAGAACCCAACTTCACCCCATTCCCACTAGAATCTCCCTTATTGGAATTCAAACTCGATCTTAATTCACTTTTGTCATCACAAAACTCACTGTCACCCGCATAACTGACCTTTTCAATCTCTACTCCGCCTACATTCACAACACACTCATTCAATTCTCTATTCTCCACATCAGATTTCACCCCAACACCGTTCCCATTAGCATCAAACACAAAACCCATATTACAAAGCTCCGTAGGCTCCACTTTCAAACCCAAAGCTGGCTCCTTTTCACTCCACTGCCCCACATTTCCACCAAATCCTGTTTCTTTAGAATCTAATTCCACTCTAGAATTCAAACCCTGATCAAAATCCCCACTTTTTACACCCCCATTTGCGCCAAACACAAAACCCACATTGGACACACAACTATTCCCATCTAAATCATCACCTACTGACTTAAACGGGTTAAAATCCGACCCGGAACCGGACTCACCCGGACCCTCTCCTCTGTTCTTCCCATGTAACTGCTTCCTCACCTTCATCAGCCTCGGCCTCGCCCGTCCCGTCCCGGTATGCGACCCGTTTTTATTCATATCGATTTCGCTGGTGTTACCATAAAACGTAGCATTTACAGTTTGGCGGTGGTTATTCTGAATTGGAGTGGGGTTAGGGTTTTGGAGAGAGGAAGGGTGTTTGGAGGTAACCGGTGACCTGATATCGACGGCAGCAGCCGGTGACATTTGAGGCAATACAGAAGAGGAGATTTAGGTTTTAGTGAAATTGAATTTGTTTGGATTGTTGTGAGATTTTTGGTGTTAGGGTTTTGCTTCGTTTTGAAAGAAGCGACTAGCGAGAGAGAGAGGAGGGGAGAGTGAGGTTTAAACAGACAAATTGTACCGTTTGTTACTTACTCCTTGAATTTCAAAGTCTTGTGTGTACACTGTACACTTATTTAGTGAATAAATAATTAAATAAATATAGGAAAAATAGAGGGCCACTAGAGTTAAGGGTGTGCTTGCTATTTTGCAGTAGCTTCTGCAATCGTAAATAATAATAATAATAATAATAATAATAATAATGGGTTCTATATACAATTGTATTTTAAATATTAATTTTATAAAAATTAAAATAATATTTTTTTTATTAATAATAATCTGCCTTTCATTTATTTTTTATATAAAAATTCATCTTACTTAAATATATATTTTTTTAAATCTATTTTTTTAAAATATGGTTCGAAAGAGAAAATCATAATAGGCATGATTATGTATTTTAATTTTACTAATATTGATGAGTTTTTTTTCTCGTTTTTTAATTCAACTTATAAATTAACCCATCCAAGCTTTTGATATCGGATCCACTCCTAGTCAGATTTTTCCGATCAATCCTATGGAAAAAAGGTGATGATAGCATGGGGTGGGCGACCAAGTGTCTGTGAATCCACGTCGAAAGCTAGCCAAGAAGCCTTCCAACCAACACAAATGGCGACGCAAACTAGCAAAACGCCAAATGAATCCCGCACCGTCGCCACAAAGGTGGCCAAGCGAAAGCTGAACCGACTCCTACTTTCTTCTCTTCTCTTCTCTCAGGTAAACACTAAACTCAATCAATCATCCTTTCTCCTATCAAAACCCTACAACTTTCAAATATCATAATCACCACACTCCTTTCCTTTCCTTTTCCTTCATTAAAAATATCCGAGAGCTGTAGTTTTTCTTGTGCTGATGTAGTAAATGCTAATGGCTTCTCGTGGTATACTTATGATAAGTTGTTTTTTAATCATTACGTAATTGTTGCTGTCTTGATTTATTAATTAATGCAAAAGTAAAAATTCAAGTGTTTTAAATTCTTAATAGTAAGTAAGTAGGGATTATAGTGAAATGAGAGAAACTTAGTAGCGATTATATTGCTTGTAGATTTACTGCTAAAACCATTTTAGTGGAAGCCAATGCAGCTGTACTTTGACATTTTTGAGGAGGGAGGAAATCTCTTCGACTTGCTCTGCATCAATTTCTGTTACCAAGTTATTGGCTTTCAAAAAATGTAGTCTTACTGATTTTGGGTGTTCTTTAGGAGCAAGGTGGCTGGTTTAATTGAGTGTTGTTAATGTACTTTAGAAACCATAATTTTCAAACTTTAAGTGTTCTCAGATGACTTGTTTTTAACGATGAATTATCTGAATACGTTTTATCTGTCAAAGCTAATAGCTTCTTTCTGTCTAAGGACTGATGTTTTTCTTACTCATTGATTTCTTGATCGGATCATTGTTAAATTTGTCTCTGTGCTTGATGTTTCGTGGTAAAAATCATTTAGAATCTATAGTTTATAAATACAGAATCTTATAGCAGCTGCTGTTTTAATTGATTTTTTTACATAGGATTTTATATTCACGAGAATCATTTGGGTTATGTTTTCATATTGCTCCATGGATCACATGTCGGCCAAGGTTTTACATGGTATAAACTTGTAATATCACTTCAAGTAAAAATAAATTAACCTTTTCAATTAGGTATCAGCTTTGCAGTTTTTTTATGTAATTTATTTTTCTTGCCTTGAGAGATCCTTCGCCAGTTTGGGCTTGTAGGCAGTCCTTTGAGTATTTCAAGTTAGAAAATTGTTTTTATTTTATTTTATTTTGATCTGCATAAAAGAGGGACAGGGAATTGAATTTTCATACTCGTAACAACTAAACTTACCAGAGAATTTAGTGGACCACTTCGAGCTGGTGCTATGCTCACCCTGCTGTTTGTATTTGGCCCTTTGCCTCCTGAATCTATTGGTAACTTGTGATAAAAGTGTTTATAATCATTTTTGACACTCGTCACCGTTATACTGAGTAAATGGATCCGAGGAGGTTGCTGTTGCAGAACCCAGACCTTTTGTATGAAATTCATTTGTAACAGTAGCATGCTTCACAATGAGAGCAGAATTAGCTATCTTAAATGTTGTGGGGAAGTAAAAAAACAACGATGTGCCATTAAATGTTAAAGAACAATATTATCACTACGAAATTAAGATTAGAACATGCACGCATAGTGCTGATTTTAAAGTATCTTTGAAGTGTTTTTACTCGCAATGATAGCTCACATTTCAGTCAAAAATATCAAATTAGACCGTAGTAGATCTCTAATATTTTGTCGATGGCCTGATGATGACTTCCATAAATATATTTTTGTCTAATATATGTAGCTATGCAACATCAAAATGAGTTAATCATTCTTTCTGTTTTCCTCTTTCAGCAATCTGAGTCGTATCTCATTCTCAGGTAAGACTAGCTTCTTCCACAAAAGCATGCCTTCAAAGTTAATGCAGATAGATTTGAAAAGTTTGAAGGAGCCTTCAAATTACAAGACAAGCTATATGTGTTGCTTACATGGGAACATGACTGCTTTGAGTTTAATAATGTTGTCTTCAGCCTTCTTCATGAGTCAAGCTCTGGAATGCTGGTTACTGGAATTGACTTGTCAAATCTAATTCTGGTAGTGTAGGTCCTGAAGGAGGTGTAACACACAAGTGCTGACATAAAATTTTTGGAGAGATTTCGTGACTTGGTTATCTTAGAGTCTTTGTTCTTATTTTCTTTCCTTTTCTTTCTTACATAGGTAAGCTTAGAGGTAACATCCTATACAAATTAAGCTGACACAATCAATAAGGATCGTGTTACTTTTATTTATCAGTATGTTATGATTTTCCAACTTTCCCCATATAATTATTTTATTGCCCACAATAAGAAAATGAAGTGCTCAGATTTGTCAAGGTTTTTGAACTCCTTTATATTTTTTTCGTTTTTATTGTACGTCCCGAGCAACCATAGTCTTGAAACATGGCTGCTTGAGAGATTCTGTTTGTTACCTGAATAGACTTTGATATTGGAATCTCACCTTTACACATGGCTGAAGTTTATTACGAGGCCCAACTTAAATTTATCTTTTAATTGTGATATATATGTCAGTTTTCCGTCATCCATTTTTTTTTTATGAAAATATATTTACACGCAAACGCTGGCATTCCTACGTCATTTTGTTTTCTTTTTCCTTGATGCCCCAGATACCGATGAAAACAGAACAAGTAATGAAGCAGCTGAAACCAACTTTTTTCAGGAATGTTGTGAAAGATATTCCAAGACCTGGTCCAAGTTCTCCAGGAGACAACATGAAAGTTAACGTGGTTGATTGCAAAGCGCAGGAACTTGTTTCTCCAAATGCTCCTTTAGAAGAGGACAGACCTGGGGAAGTAAAAATGGAGGCTTCCATAACACCAGATGATGTTATTGGTGGCTTTGGAGCTAGAGATGATATAAATAGCTTTCTTCCTGTTGCAAGTGATTCAACAGGCTTTGAAGCAACAATCCTTGATGCTAGAAACTATGAAGAGCCACAGGGAGAAATACAAAGACCAGGTCTTGACTGGACAGAAGCGACAGAAAGGAAGCAGTTGTTTTGCCAGTCCTTGAGACCTAGTTGCCACAGACAACTTTTTCTGGTGGTTCTGGCTTCTGATATTTTGTGGCATGTTCGTAACATGTAACTCCGTGGTTTAAATTTATTAATTATTTATTTCATGTTTCTGTTTGCATGATTTTGGTATTCATGAAATACAGATAGACGCTTGCTCCTCGCTCAAAGAAATAAAAGAAATTTAAGTTCATGATCCGTTTAAAAATCATCATGAGCTAATACTATAAGCCCTCTTTACAGAATTGCCTACTTAAAATTTTCATTTTTATTAACAATTAAATGGCCTGCTGACTCTTACTCTCTATTATGCTGACGATTGCTATGGCAACCCAACTTTCCATCAGACCTTATAATTGTAATTTACAGTTGTACGCATTATGGTCCATATTCTCCCGAGGAATCTTTTCCTGATATTCCTTATAAGTGGCCAGCATCATGAGAAAGCTATTTCCTTCTGAAGATTCTTTGGCCAGGAGCTAGGATTGCCAATGGGTCATAAGTTGATTTCCTTTTTACAAAAACCTCCCATTGCGGGCCGAAATGAGCTTGCCATTCTTCCTGGGTGCTGTAATGAGGCATATATTGCTTGGCTCCAAGACCGGCTTTGGAACAGAAATCTAGAATTCTTTGGTTTTGGGCTAAAATGTGAAACAAGCCATCTCTTCCTGTGGAAGATGGCATTGCAGAGGATAAGAATGCCACTTGGTAGAAAGTTTCTTCATCTGGGGTGATTAAAGATGTTCTATTGTTCCACCTGCAATGCGAAGGAAAAATCAGGTTGATAATATAATATTCGAAAATTGAGGGGAAATTAATAGTTTTGTTTCTCGTATGGGAGTACTTGGACTTGTTGACCGGATAGATGAGGATGGGACCATTGCTATTGCCTGTAAGAATATTGCCAAAGACCTCTTGAGCAAATTCAATAATATTGGTTCTAGGGATTAGAAGATTCATCCATGGGTGAGGAATCTCCCATAAACCTTTTGACCGGAGTTTGATTTCAGACAGGTGGACTCTATCCAGGAATTCCACGTAAGAAACTTCTGACAGAAAGAGTGTGGATGAAATGTAACTCAGTTCTGACAATAGGCTCTCAGTTTTCTGCATGAGAGAAAATAAGGTTAGGAACACGGGCTTCGATTATGCAAAATCTATGTTGGGATCCTAAGAGGTGTTTTGCAGTGTTCTCTGTGCAAGTCTAACCTGGTTCATTATATCGGACTCATCTGGGCTAAAGTATTTAGCAATTTCTAGACAGTAAAGAGTTTTTCCTTCTGAGGTGAATCGACTGGCCTGAAGCGGGTCTTTTGGATTGAAGGAGGATCTCCAGTTATTGAGGAGACCGGTTCTGTTTATTATCACAAGCCCTTCGATATAGTCAAAAGAATCCTTGGATGATATTAAACGTTCTTGATCATTGGAAAATTTAGAGAATTCATCATATAGTACTCTGATCCATTTCACCTGTCAAAAGTGATAAATTACATTATAGATAAGAGTTCCTTGTGACATTATAGCAATGCACAGAGATTTTAAGAGTGTAATTCTTACCATCTTTGGTGCTGGTTCAAGAGAGATTCTCGCTCGAGTGATTATTCCAAACTGCCCAAGTCCTCCAAGAACACTATAAAAGAGTTCTGCATTCTGCTTCTCTGTACAGGTAACTACTTCTCCCTTGCCTGCACCCAGAGCATCAAGTTAGATTCAGTTGTGCCTTATTTAGCTTTAAATAATTGAATCATTGTTTCAAGTTAGCTAGTTATAGTTACAACTCGCTGTGAATTTCGTTGTTCTTTAAGCTGCATTCTTTTCATGATATTTTCCCCCAGGCTCAGTATAATTGAAAAGCAAAGCTTCCAGCAACTTTGTGTGGCGTGGTAAAATTGTTCTTTCATGAAAATCGAAGTAATAAAATCACTGGAGCATCCTCCTTGTCATGCTGAAATGACTTTCTATTTCCTGTACTGTGATATTGGGCCTACCTAGTATGAAAATTTTTGAATGACAGAATCATGCGTGAGTATACCTGTGACAACCTCCAACTGGTAAATGTTGTTAATTTGCGGCCCATGTTTGAATGCCTGTCCACTAATTCCGGCATTTGATAAGGTGCCTCCAACGGTGAGATGAAGATAGTCTGTCCAAGATTTTGGTGCAAGCCCGTATTTAAGAGTCTCATGTAGAATATTAATCCACAAGTCACCACCTGATGCATCCACATACGGCAGCTCTCCGGTGTGAATTTGCATCTCTGGTCCCTGAAGGGATTCCATGTTTATTACTATACCTTGATGAGCTTGTGCTTGACCTTGAAGCGAGTGACTGTGGCCTCTAGCAGCAACTGTTAGCTTTGAAGTGGAACCCATTTTGAAAATATGCTTTATAGTGTTGGAAATATCAGAAACCGAATTCGGATGTAGAACTGCTAATGGTAGGAAATGATATCGATTGCCAAAGTCCTTTGCTGCATAATCGATATGATCAAAGCTGAAGTAGCCATCTAGCTGAAGTGTTTCCAATGAAGAGATGTTGGAGGAGCTCTTGTATGGAACACCACTTGGGTTGACAGAAGATTGGTTGGAACAAAGGTTGGCTTTATCAGGTATGGAGCAAAAGAATAAGATCATGATAAACACAAGGAATATAAGGTTGTTCTGTTTGAGAGAGGCCGAAGGTGGTGATCCCATTTGTTCTGTGCGAGAAAGAGAAGGAAGGAGAGAAACTGTGCAAGTCGCTACTTGTGAGCAAAAGGAGAGGTGTAGAAGAGCTTATGGAGATGAAAGGTGGAGACGGCAATTTAAAGGGAAGGTTTGGGCGGCACAGTCAAAATATTCAGTGGTGACTTCATATTAACTGTGTAAATGTGGAAACGAATGGCTTTGATTGATAAATAATTATTAGCGCGGATGAAAATGAATTTGTTAATATTGTTAGTTTATTCAAATTAGATAAGGAATTAGTCAAGTTTATTTTATAGGATATATGTGTTTATTTATGTAATTATCTAGTTTGTTTGGATAAATTATATAAAAAATTCAAATAAGTTTTTTTCAAAAAAAGATAATACAAGTTATCCAAAGATAATTGTTAGAAAATTGTTTTTATGAAGCATTTTAGAGGTATGTTAAGAATGTAATAGACTAGGAAGCCTGAAAATAATATTTATTAAAGGTTTTTATCCTTATCATATGGATGTCTGCACAAGTAACGACATTCAAAAGCATTTTATAGAGTAGCACTTGCAGTGGAGCAAGAGTACTCAACC
>Ga0307511_10001840_pt1 | contig 22278 bp, 12 predicted proteins | sample 13_EM_MG_FD_200266 | JGI IMG/M metagenome (GOLD analysis project Ga0307511, IMG submission 200266) | Populus trichocarpa ectomycorrhiza microbial communities from riparian zone in the Pacific Northwest, United States - 13_EM | ecosystem: Host-associated > Plants > Roots > Unclassified | place... | reverse complement strand
AGTATGCTGTGCCAAGATTATGCTCGTAAACTCTATGCCAAGAACCCACGAACTAGTACTCCGGGCTCAGGAGCTGGGGCCAAACGAATGGCCATCCATCCATGCATGGACCCTCGTGGCATATATATAACGCCAAACGATCAAAATCTACACAACCATCTCCATCGAGGAGCCCAGATCATCACCAAATTAAACGCTGGAATTTCTGCACCTAGCTATTACGCACTGTTATGAGGACGCCAGGCGATATCGATCTTCCTATACTACTTTAGTACACGGGCTTAGTACACAATCACCTATCAAACCACGCCGACCAGTACTGTATTACCTTCTGAATAGGGTGGATTAGGCTTGCTGGAAGAACAGAAAGAACAGAAAGCAAAGCACACAAAACCCAACTACTGTAGTGCTGTTCCAACATGTCAAGAGCTGTGACCATTGTGTTACTGGTGCTGGCCGGCTTGATCATACTGTTCATGCTGCTAAAGTGCTGCTGCTGCTTCTGCCAAGGCTACATTGGGCTTTCCAGCAGTCGAAACGCTCGAAGAAACTCCTCCCAAAACTCAATAGCCCTAACACACATGATACGAGAGATCCAGCAACAGACAGAACAGCAAACACAGAGCGGAGCGGCACTAGCTCGACAGAGGGACCTTGATGATACAGGCACCACGCCAAATACACCAGACCTTCCGCCTATGGCTATTATCCACCAGCCGAGCACTGTTTATCTGCCCAGGCGGGAGTATGCACCAATTATGTCCCCTCTCCTACAAAGCCTGCGACGAGACCCGCCGGTAGCTCAACCTCGGTTGGAGCTCCCTCTACGGCCTTACAATCCAAGTAGGCTCCATTTGCTTCCCAACCAATGGTACAGTTCTCAATCACTTCGGGCAGAGTCATCAACTGCAACAACGTCTTATGATATGGGCCCTGCTTTGGAAGAGGGCGAGGATGAGGCCCTCCGGCGGATAAGAGCCATGGGCGGGGCTGCGCCTACCTACGAAGAGGCTACAGCATCAAATAATGTTCCAGTAACAGCTCAAGTATAGTGCATGCGGCGATATTCCCTAGCTTGGGCTCAACCCTGAGCCGGCTTCCAGAACTTTCGAATTCGGTTAGACGCGCCAACACTGTCAGACATTTACCTATTAAGCTTTTCCTCAACAGTACCTGGCTGTGGTGCACAACCTTGTGTCTCCTTTCTCTGAAGTCTGGAAGTGTGAAGGGGGGTTTGATTGTTCTCTCATCAAGTCAGCGTCGCTTTTAGCATAAAGATGGGTTAATGAATAGACGATTTACGCTACTGAAATCTTTCTCGGTTCCTTCAAACGCTGAGCTTATGAGAGGATAGCCGCATGTCAAGCCCCTGTAAACTATGCCGCTCCAGACTTTTATTGGCAGAGCGTACCTACATGCTAGATATATTCACACCTACCTAGGTAGGATATATGGTACATTCTATGGAAAGGGAACCCAGCGTATATAAAGAACGTGGGCAAGGATTTCCGGACAAGAGCACTCCTACACCAAAACAGATCTACTTGCATAAATTGGTAAAAAAAACAATTCCTAATATAGATGATCCCCAGCACCAATGTGGAAGGCCATATCTAGAGGTGTAATTTTTTTGAAATAAATATTGTTGAACAGGCAGCAAACTCCACTCGACACACAAAAACCTACCAACAAGCTGGCTAGCAGTAGAGTATTTACTACAAGCCATGCTCAAGTGTTTCGAGAAAAAAATATGAGCGCCGCTTCCTCCTCAGAGTCAGAGGTCGTCATATGGGATCCTAAATGGACTTGGATGAATCCACGCACAGCTTTCTGGGTGGCTCATCATGGTCCCCTACTGGGGCCGAATATGAGTACCTACTGAATATGTAAAATAAAAAAATAAAAATACGGCTTTACTCTTTTGGCAGGTGATGTCATCAGTCTTCTGCCAAGACTCCAGTAAGACACCCACGCATGAATATTCAGATCAACCAGAACCTATGAAATAAAGTAGGTGAGAGTGCCTGGCCGATCCTCAGCCCTTGGTTAGAGCATTGATGCACGATGGGTGTGTGTCTAACGGAGCCAAAGAAGAGGCGCAAAATATGGTTCTGTCAGAAACCCATGGCAGATGTAGTGCAGGACGCAAAGCACCGTATACAGTAGAGGGGGCTTTGGAAGCACGCTCCTGGGGCGGAGGAGGAGGGAGAGAAAGGCGACCAGTTCAGTAATCATTTTTACTTCCAGGATATTTCAAGGGCTGGGAGAGGAAAAGGGAGACCGCATCGAATTCCGAGCAAGTGGCTTCCAGTGGAGGCGTAGGTATGATTTTGACAGAGGAAGGAATTGATCGATTTCCTGGGTCCGTTGATTTTCCATGTTAGGTTTGCGCGTCTTTATAGTTGTAGTTGGGCATAGGAGCTGTCGGTAGTTGGCAGTCTCGGTAGTTGGGTGCGATATCCGGTGCCATATCCGGCACATGGCCGCCCGACCTAAATCCGAATAAATTGATTTAAATGAAAATTCTTTTGGTTTCTATATAACTGTGATTTTGTAGAGCGATTGTGAAGTACAACCTAACTATTGTCAAATCTACGAACACAAGGCAGAAAGTGCCACTGTCTGGGAACTTTGTCCTAGAGCTTTATGCATGGAGAGCCTCTATATCGGACCCTAACCGATTGCAATGCCCCATACCTCAACAAATGATTGTCTGCCTGGCTATACACTCATACCAGACTTATATGTTATCTTAACCGGTCATTGCCATAATGTATCCATATGCATGCTCCAAGCCGCTGATATGCACAGTACAGCCGTAAATTTCTTCCCTGCAGTGCTGATCATTCTTTGCGAATTCTAATAGTCTAGTGTCAAACTACTGCGGTAGAACCTGAGCCTTATTGCGCCCCGCAATCACTTGACTGACCAGGTTTGGACCTAGTCTGGGTTTGGAATCCGCTTGGTTTGGTTTAGTTGGCACAGCCAAGGTACCAACCAGACTACCTTGGAATGTTTGACCGCAAGTGAATGTAAATTGAATACAACGCTTCAAACTACAAGCATTATATCATACCCCCACCACACAGAATTTATATAAGTCGGGTCTCAAGCTCTCAAGTTTTCATCGTAAGAATTGATACCCGCTCCCAACTCCCACATTTGACATGACCACAATTACGAACGAGATACAAATATTCACTTCAACTCAACAAGTCATGTCACATTCTGCAATAGACGATATCGATGACAAGTCTCTCGAATGGCCACCAGCATACGAAGAGCTAGATACATTACACCCGCCGCCTCGAGCTCCCCGCATACGCAAGAGATATTGTGCCTTGGCTTGCTTCAACTGTCTGCTCTGCTGCATTCCTAATTGCATCTGGAGCTGTGCTACCTCACCCTGTCAAGCTAGGCCTGAACCGCGACATTCCCCTGACGACCCAAACATTCTGGAAAGTGAAGAACGCTCCTGGTCTTGCTGTTGCATTGGTTACCGGTCTCGAAAGCGTCTGTACAAGTCGGGGGTTGATCCGACTCTAGGGTTGGCTGTAGGAGGTACAGTTAGACCACGAGGTCAACTTCACGCTCGCCCAGCACAGAATTATGATGGTACAGACAACGCGGTCAATACTAGGCCTGTGTCGGTGGTTCCACAGCGCGCTCAACAGTACGTCCGAGCCACCAGCAGCTACGGGCTTGAGGACAAGACTGAACAGGTCATAACTTCGTGCGCAGAGCATGAGGATCTAGGGGTTTTTCTCAACATGTCTGAAAAAGAATAAGGGGTGTGCACGTTGCGCCCGTTGAACCCAACATACTTTCATAGATTGATTGTCTACCGAGCTAGGGGGTACGATTATACCAACATCAATACGAACTGGTAGTAATAGGGAGGAACCTTTTCAACTTTTTCCTTCAAATTTAGCGTACTTACATCTCATTCAAAAATCTATGACAATGCTACCTCCTACATCAATACTTGTAGTTAAGTGCTTTAAGCCGGTACGTACCTATAGACTGTGGATACGATTAACCACTAACTAGAGTACAATACCACTCTATCGTCTTTCCATTCTATGGTGACAGCCTCGAGTTACGCTCTAAACGGCATCGGATAGTCTTGCACACACATTCTTGGGAGAAAAAACCAGCAACCAAACCAACTATACGAGCGGTTGCCACCCACACAACTCCAACCAAGTACAAGGTGGGGGAATTGTGCCGCTAGCTAGCAGAAAACAACAGGAACCTGGTCATAGCAGGAGCATTCTGCCTCCTGAAGAAGGACCACCCGATCGGGGAGACACACTCTTCCCTGGTCATCTACCTTGACACCACAGTGGTACGATCAACGCGGATGGGAGAGGAGTTCCTCGGCACCACCGACTACGAGTGGGACGGAGAGATTCGGTATGATAGGTGGTGAGCTGTTGAATTTTTTTTTCCACTTGCGTGATAGAGTGTGATGAAGGAATTTGTTATTTTCCACTTTGTAGTCTTCTACTGGCGTGATGGGCTGTGAGGAGCTGATTCCACTAAGCGCTTATCTGTTGGTCCTCCTCACTCTCTCTGCGCAGGTGTGCATATTATGTATATAACTTATACCCACTAGGGATTCCTCATGGCTCCATGCCACCACATATGAGTAATAAGTCTTTTTTATACATAAATAAAAATAGGGGAGTAGTCATGCAGTTTGGTGGCGATACCTAGAGCTCGTGATCTAAGACTATGATCATCCTTGGCAAGGTTTGGCAGCGATAAGGGGTTCATGCTTAGCCTCGTCACGTTCAAACCCTGGTTGGCAACCACCAGTCGTATCAACTAGCATATACCACAAAGTTATCGTAGCGTAATAAATTTACAATCAGCCAAGTTGCTAGACTCAGCCCATAGGGCTGTTTCGCTTAGATCACAGCCATACTGATCAGCACACCATGATGATTCCTTCAGCAAGGCTAAAAGTTAGGCTTTGGAGTTACCCTGAACTATAATTTAAAAAAATCCAACTGCTATAAAGTAAGTGTCGATCTGCATAATGGAGCTAGGGAGTTGACTCCCAACTAACTAGTTCGGCAGCTCCTGAAACTGGTTCCAAAAAAAGTTGAGCCAGTGTCGAGACTAGGAGACTGCCAAGGCTGATGTACTCGAGCTCTTTTTCATGGTGGTTTCGCTTCAGTCTGGTGTTTCGCTTTCTTTCAGCCTTAGATTTTTATCTCAGCCTCGGCTTTGGCATGCATTATTCTCGGGATGTCAACTATCCCTCGCATATAAGTAACAGCACAGGACTATGTACTGTAGGTACCTACCAACAAGACATATGCACATTCTTATACTAAGCCTTTCGCCTACACATCAGTCACATGCAAAAGTGTCGAGGTGGTGTCCAGCTAACACTAATCTGGTGACAATCAACATTTCCTGACCGCCATCAGTAGAAACTAGTGCTTGCGAAGGTTCCCATGGAAGCCTTCGTGTTGTGTGCCGGTTGGCACATATTCCAGCCCCAACTCTTCAATGGTTTGGTGAGTCAGAACCAATTAGTCTGGCTGGAGAACCAGTCGATCTAGATGCTACTCCGAGTGGCAAGGACCTGTCACATCGCGAGCACGATAGCATGTCAATCGGGGGCTATCGTGTATGCACGTAGCGTTTAAGGGTGCCAACTGGACTAAGGCCACAGCACCTATGGTTAAGGTCGGGGAAGAGGGCTGAGTGTTTGTACAGGTTTATTTACTTAGACCGACCCAGCGATTTCCTAAATTCTGGTTAAAAGCCTGGCTCAACCTTCTCGGGTAGGGCCTTGTCGTACCGGTACGTCTACATCTACTCACAGTTATCACAGTTCATAGACATTAACAAAGACCTCTCGGGCACGTCTACAAACCTAACGCAGTACTACCGCCCACAGTCCTCTTTGAGTCTGGTATTATCCCCGCACCATTTACTTTTGAACTAAAAGCAGCAGTAACACCGACATTGCAAGTACCGATACTACCAGGCCCAGATAAAAACAGCCCAAGTGGCCATGGCAAGAAAAAGTCGCTTTCAAAGAGCAAGAAAATTGGGGTCGGTGTGGGAAGTACGCTCGCGATCATCTTGGTGTGTGCTATCCTATTCCTCATCTGGTATAAGAGGCGATCAGGGAAGGGGCGAATTCAAGCGAGCAAGGCTCCCATAGATAGTACGCCGGAGCAAGTTTTGATTCCCCCTCGAACTGTTGCCACTTTACAGGCTTCACAGCCAGAAGGGTATCTCCCAGTTACCTACTTCCACCAAAGCAGGTGCTTATAAACTTACGGAGTCCTATCACCACCGATACCCTTCAAGGTTTTTCGAGGCAGAGCAGGCATCGGCTCCCAAATGGCAGAACATGCCAGGGAAATTGGCACTAAGTCCTGGTACAAACTTTGAGCCCTCCTCCGGTTCATTTCAATAACGATATAAATGGCAATCACATGTACGTACGCCAGGGACTACGTATGCAAGTCCAAACTCAAGGAATATCTCTAGCTTGGCGCCGAGGGAGCATCGCCGCGGTGGGCAAATAGCCCTCCCCATAGAATGCATTCCCAGGACCGAATCTCGACGCAATTATGAATCTATTTTAGTTTTGTGGGGTGAATGAACTCTACAAAAGCTTCCAAGGATCTAAGTATGCCCTTCTGGACTTACATACTTATTATGCGAAGCAAATCTAAATATCTTTCAGAAATTACTACTATATTATTATATCCCTAAATCTTTTTCATACCTGACATAGGGCTGGGCACAGCTACCAGTCTTTCATGCTAACGTAGGTACCATCCTGAAATAACAGTAATTATAAGCTTAATTCTCTCCATCATGCAACTATTCAAAATTATGTAGTCTTCCCCAGAAAGCGCCCCCCAGCAAAATCCCCCAGAATGCAAAAAGCTGGATATCACTTTGGGCACCTGGAATTATTTATCTGAAGAAACCAGGCTGTGAGGCGCACTTCTGAAGCGGCTGCACCGTCTCCATACAAATTTGCATGGTAGCGTTATTGGCCTTGCTCATAAAGATAGAGAATTTTGGATAGTCATTATACAACATCCAAAGGGTTTGATTATTTAATAATTCTTCGAAAAGTAGTTGTTTTAGTGTAGAAACAGCCTTAAGCAAAGAATTGTAAATACCCTAAAACTATTCATGTAGATAATTTCGTTTGTTATATAATTCTACCTACGCCCAGAGCTGGAGATGTCAGTCCTGTGGTAGCGGCCCGTGGTCATGGGAGTACCCATGGCTCCATATGCCTGGCTGTGCCAGAGATCACCATTTCACACAGGTATGTGCTGCCTCTGCGCCAGCCGCGATAGGCTTCGAGTCTGGCGATAGCGCCTCCCATAAACATGGCAGTCTTCTCCTAGCGGACGGTAAATTGTCACTACACAATAACAGACTGCATAATAATAAGTAACTTGCTTCTTGTCATGCAGAGTTGCACTGTTCTAAGTATACTTCTTACCGAAGCACGTGTGTCGTGTCCCTTATGTATAGTATAACCAGATTACCTCATATATACTTAGTTCAGTGAGAGGGAACGTCCTTCCCGCATAAGTAAAGTGGGTGACGAGGTTTCCTATGGGAACCGGGTAACCGATTAAGCAAGTTGTAGGGCGTAACTCAACTGCCCGAGTGGGCTCAGACTTTAGGGAAATATATGGCTGGATATCGGAGCTTTTGGAGAAAGCATATCCATATAGCAGAATTAGGAGCGCTCTGAGTGGCCAGAATTATTGCTTTCACTCGCCATTTTGAGTCTAAACCAATCGTATCTAGAATATATTTGTGAGGGTACCTACGAATACCCCTAGGTAGGTTTGGGGTAGGTAGGACTGCTTGGGATATCTCTATCTAAGAGGTTTGAAGTATAGCGCCCAATATCTTAATGGGATTTGTGTATGTAGGAGAGTCTTATTAGCCTTCCATATTGTGAAACTAGCTGAGGCCATCCTGAAGGTTCCCACTCCAGAAGAGGGTAAATCTGATGGCTGCTCTGCCCCTAGCAGCTTGGGATAAAGCGTTCGATAGTTACCAAGGATCAGTCTATAAACAAGGCATCTTTCAAGCCACTTCGCATGTTAATCCGATACATACTGAGTTGGTTACCCTGAGGTGTCCTTTAGGAGAAAATTGCTAAATCCTCAAACAGGAGAAGTCCAGACCTAGCACCAGAGAGCACAAAAGAGTGGGAAATTCCTGGGAGTAATTGGGCGCGGCATTGGGGCCCTCTTTAATAGAGATATTCCAAGGAAATTTCTTACCTACCCATCCCCCAGACAAAATTTATTCTAGATATGGTCAGTTTAGGACTTCAAATAGCAAATTGAAACAATAATTCTTCTAACCAATCACAGCTCCAAGGTAGTTTCGGTAACAAGGAGTATACGCCCTTGCCTAATTTGCCCGAGAAAATATCATATATGTATAATATTTCCCCAGAGTCTAAGCCCCCATAAAAACATGTTTGATCGGTTACCCGGTCTTGATCGGAAACCCCATCACCCACGTTGGTCTCAGGCTCAGGGCCACGCACCAAGAGCGTTGCAGCCTCCGACCTGGACTCCATGAGTGGCAGATTACACAAGTACTTAGCCTGGTGTTGCAGTAGATTATAGTATGCCAGCCAGACTAACAATTATCAATTGAGTAATGAGGCCTCTTCACTCCTTACCTACCTTGTCTCTATAGTAAAATCGAGACCACCTGCTGCAGTCTGCTTCCTATTTCACAAGACCTACATAGACCCCTTCAAGGTCTGCGAGACGCTCACCCCCCCTCCCAAACTATCATCGTCTCCTTACAACTACATATCTAGGTAACCAAGCTCTTTACAAACCCGAGGGAGGATTGTAAATTTAATGCTTACTTCTCACCAGTGCGAGCTACCATTTCCTTACGGTAAGAATTCATAGCAGTCTCCCCCACACACACTCGCGATGCGACGGACGTTTCTTTGGAGACTCAGTACTCGTATGCGGTCCCAGTAAGCGGACCATGACAAGCCACCCGGAAACCCGAGTGGATTCAAGGACAGGCAATTAATCTGCCAACCTACGATGCGAAGGATATATACCCAAAATAACAATCAAGCTAGCTTTCTTGCTTCTTTAGGTATTGCCCTTGACCTTGTGAAGATGTAGGATGTAAAAGGGTATGAGAGCAGGGTGTTTTATATTGACTCATGTAGTTGTTCTTGTCTGAAACTACTCCCTTTCAGAGCCCATTCAATGGTTCAGGGTAACGTTACTTTCATGCAAGGAATCATGGTTACCCTGAATTTTTCTAGCCTGACAGCCAATGGTGTGAAGTTTGTGTCTCGGCACCAGGCCCCTGGTGTTGCCCAGTACTGATGTGATAGTAGTCTCGTAACTACCCATATATAAGAATAACCTCGACCGAGCGATTACGAGACATAAGTAATCAAGGCCGAAATTTCAGGTTTGTATTGGGTCCATAATTACCCTCTTGTACGACCCCAATCCGTACCTTGGTTGCTCTCAATTCATATATCGGGAGTCTCCACACAACCATTTGTATGCTTAGAGCTCAATTGTAATTGCATTTTATATAGCCCACATATACGTGCTAAGGCAGGCACCTGTCAGGTAGATAAATAGTATATATTGGGTCTTAAGGAGGGGGAGGGGTCTCAGAGTCTAGCAGGTACAAGGGTTCCCCTTACCTGGAAGAAATATGTCAAGAAAAAAACGTACTGCCTAAGTTTGAGTACCCCTATTATATAAGTAAGCTGATGGATGAAATTCCCGGCCATGGCCACCAATCTAAATAAGTCAGCAAGTGCCCTCAAATTGGGTAACCACGATGCTATCGATGACCGGAAAATACCTATTTAGGTGCTACTCTGGGGATAGCGATTTAGACACAGCAGGATTCTAGCAGCACAGGAGTATGTAATTCAACTGTGGGTGGGAGAGGGCTATGTAGATAACCCATCATTTTATCCCCCAGTAGCGCAGGCCACCATAGCAACTAGTCAGTCTACATCAACCCTGATATCCCCAGGGGCACTGAGGATTACTAGTCTGATTGTATGAAAATTACATGCCTCAAAGGTGGCCCAGATCGACTGTTCCTGTGCCCAGCTGTGTGACTTCAGGGATTTATTTGGCAATACTGTTCCATTTTTAGTCACAGCTCACCCATTTTGGAGGGTGGCTTCGGAATTCTAAACAATATTGAAGGGGTAATGATTAGTTATGGTATCACATATGCGTATCTATATATGAAGAGGAACTCAATCCACCCAGCCATGCCAGGTAATTGTGAACCTTCAATGAGCACTTACTTTAGAACAAAATTTCCAAGGAGTAACAGATAACTGAGTCCCAATCTTATATACGTCCCCCGTTCATGGAAGAGCCACTTTTACACCTTAACAGGGGGTACTTTGAGAATTCTATCGATTCTCTTTCTATACAATCCCCATCGCACCAATCTCAGTATATTTCCAAGGCAAGCTCCTTCCGGCAACAACCAGAACTAATTGCAATCCCAGTTATAGTGTTAAAATTGCTTAAGTGGTGTTGGGGGCTTTGGGGTTTGGCTCAAGCCCAGACCCCCGCGCCCATTTTAGGTATGATTAGTCTTACTTATGCCTTGATTTGCATTTTATTTGGACTACCTAACTACTTAAGTACTGGAAATGTATCCTTTCTATCCTCGCCATTTGGGATTAGTCCCAGTAGTGACTATTGCTAACACGGGAGGAACGCTAACCCCCAACCCCGCTATCAGGAACTCGTCAGGATGCCTACCGTAGTGATTGGAAAGTAACGGCCCCCGCATAGGATTTGGGCAAGCATGCCCAAGGCACGGACTTCTTATTAGCAAACTCTACCATATGCACGACTCAGATCCTACAGCGCATGGTGTTTTTGAAGGCCCTCAAATTGAACTTAAACTAGTTTGGGAGAACATATCTTCGGGGGAACATTACTTCCCAATTACTACTGTATATTTTCTTTGGCATCATGTAACTTCATAAGATATACGACCAATTTTTATGAACGAACAGTCATGGTTGCGAGGTCGGGTGCAGTACTATCACCTTTTAGTCTGGTTGGCACGACCGCTCCTGTTATCACCTTTACTCAACAATAGTTACCCTCAACCACTATGCTTACTTCTTCCCAGTCTAGTTTCTTTTGGGAAATAAAAAATTCTATTTGCCCTTGCCTCCCGTTAGAAGTAAGGGGTTTATTAAGAGAAAACCCCCACAACCAGACTACCACTCCATCCCCTGGACTCGGCTACCTGAGTCAGAGATTTAGGCTCTCCTGTGCGCCTCATTGATATTCTGATGCTCTTCGAAATCGAACCACGGCTATGCGTTTCGGTTCTCGCCAAAATCAACAACAGACCAAAGATATCAGCGAGCATTTAATTTGGGCGCCGAGAATCCAGACGCTGCCCATGTACTGAAACACCTCAATACTTTGACGGCACTACGAACTAAAAACAATACTTCTCCAGAAAAGCCCAAGCATCTTTTAGACTGATATACCCGTACCGGTATTACGCACTAGGCCCCTAGTCTGTTTCATGCTAAGGGATCGACACTCTTCGATATACCGGGAAAACTGGTGAATAAGACTCCTTGTCTGTATCTGAATCATAACTGTAGGATAAGTCAAAATCCAAGCCAAGGACGCCAATCTGCCCACAAGTAGTAACGCCGCTACCACAAAAGGAAAAGAGCAAAGATACAGACAAGGAGTCTTATTCACCAGTTTCCCCGGTATTAGCAACAGGTTCATAGTCTGTGTGGTGGTTCCCTAACACTAAAGCAGTGGTATGTGCGACCGCGACTCTATGTAATCGGGTGAGTACATGGACAGAATTGCTAGATGGTTCCGTTTGTCAAAGGGTGTATAAAGTACTTTCAATTGCAATGCTCTGGCTTACAAAGGGGGTTATAAGATAGGTGCTCTAGGTACAGCCCTCCTTTTAGCAAGGCGCTCAGCCTCGCACCCCTGAAACTTGCGTGCCTGAAATTCTTAAATGCCACATCCAACAGCAATATGATAATCCTACAACGGATCACAATTCACTGCCACCTGGCCCAGGCTCTCCTCCCAGACACGCAATGTACTTACATGCGACTAATGCACATGTATAATATTCTCATACCCTTAGCCCTGTAGGTTACCTATACACGATGCCTATCGCCCCTTTCACATATGGATGTCATGATCAGTCAAACCCATTGGAAAGTAGCATTGTTAGAGAGTCAGTTCTAGGAACTGCTCATTGTGGCTAATATATCCCAGCCAGAATATTAATCTTTGTATATGCGTAAACGTACAATTACAATAGGGAAACTACGAGAACATTACTCGATATTAATTTAGGGACAAATATAGGGATGTCGAAAGCGGTAACTGCTACGATTTGGCTGGCAAGGTACGGCCTTGACAGGCACAGGGCTATGTACATACGACAACCTAGGAATTCCTGGACTACTTCATGATACTCTACGTATACCTCTTTATCCCATCTGCCAAGCATGCACGCACGGAGGAGTGACGCGTACGAAACATCGAAGTACTATTCTCAACGGTCGTTGGCCTCTGTGAAGCGTGGCGGTTGAGCAAGAGTTGGTATTGGAATAGAGGCTATGTAGGCCGAGATCAGGTACTGCAGTTGTAGATAGACGGTGGAAATTTTGGTACTATTTAAGTATGTGTACCTTTCCCCCCGATGCGACTCGACATGTTTTACATACACGTTCTGCTTCGGAACGGGGGAACCTTCTCTTCCTACATACATATATCTTATCACACCTTCGGGTGAATTTTAACTCTTTGAACCCTTTGATTGCTTGAGGAATGGGCCTAGTCAACTGAACTCTTAAACATTATATACAGCTTACATCACCCCCGGAATAATATATGGACACTAATACCGCGAGAACCTAGAGAGGCAAGGCACAACTTCACCTGTGCAGTGTGTAACTCTTCCGGAAAACATCGACTGGAGAGCGAATTACCACGTGCAAGTGGAGAACTAGGCGTCCATTTGCAAGACCAATTGCTGACTGTGACGCACAGTGAATGCATTTGCATTTCTTGAAAGTAGGATTACCCCTTCCTGGAGTATTATTAATGCTAATAAGTGCCCCATTGACCAGGGGATGCCTTTAAGCCGAAGGCTATGATAAATATTATGTGTGGCTCCGGAGTACGGAGTATACAGGTCCCTTGTCCCGTCCGGGGGCACTGGGGAACTCGTGGCGAGCATCACTTGCTGCAGCTGCTCACTCGCATATTATCCGATCATAATGGACGTTCTACCTAGTCAACAAGACTTGTCATGGATGGCACATACTCTAACTTAGTTGCATATAGAGTGATTAACACCTGGGAAATCCCTATATCGGCAAAAGTCGCTATATATATCACTGGAACGAACGGAACCCACAAGTTACTATTCCAAAAAGACATGGGATCTGATATCAGAAGCTGGTTTCTATTTCGCATTCATACTCAACGCTCCCAGAGCACCCAGCCACAGAAATACCGTTGAGTCAACAATAAGCGTTGCTCCAATGTAACCGAATTAAGTCCAGTTCAGGCTAGGCCAAGTCCATCGACACTGTGGATACTTTATCCCCCCAGCATCAATTTTGGAGCACCTTTGTGATATATTTTTATCTCTAGGCAAAATAACACCCATCACACCAAGCACGATTGGGTTTAGGATTGGAATACTTGAAAAGGGATCTTGGGTGTGGAGCACGCAGACATTTGAAATGCAAGCAAACCCAACATCACGTGTAAACGGTAAAAACCGTTAGCTAGCAGCAGCACGTCAGAGGCGTCTAGAATCAAATTCATCATCATCATCATCGCCATCTGCTGTCAATGGAGCCTCAGTTCACCTTAATTTCCCACCCGCTCCAACAAACACCAACTGTCCTAATTCACGACTGACCTGCAAAGTCGAGAAGCGACTAACAATCTTTCTGGACCCCACGAACATTCTACCGTACCAGAACTTTGTGACGATCACCCGGAACAATCCTGGCCAAGCCCGCAGGGTAGATCTTCCAAATCCAGCTACGGGCAACCTGTGGCTTCCCTTTCAAGCGTAGCCGATTGGGGGCCAACCTTAACAGAACGGAGCCGAGAGCCTGGTAGGCGCGTGCCAACCAGACTAGGTAGGCGCCCATGTTCAGAGATAGGAGTCGGTTGACGTCAAGGCCGTTAGTAATGGTGATTCGTGGGGGTTGCCGTCAATGGAGCGCGGTTCAGTTGGAGGCATACTGTTATCAGTATGGCCATATGGATACGTAAGCAATCGATAATGCAGGAAGGCGGGCATCCCATTCGGATTCCATCTCCTATCAGAGGCGATGTTTCTTCATCGAGCCACGCGAGAAGCGGAACACGATTGGGATACATCTGGTTGGAAAAGACCATGGAGATATACTGGTAGAAGACTGGTACTCTACGTTGCATTTCCCGACTGGCATGTATGGACAAGGTCAGCTGCCAATAGCAATCCTTTTGCTTTGCTTTTGCTTTGCTTTTGCTTTGCTTTTGCTTTGCTTTTGCTTTGCTTTTGCTTTGCTTTTGCTTTGCTTTTGCTTTGCTTTTCTTACCTGCATCAATACGGTGCAACGCATAGTTAGTTCATATCGTATGGAGACTGTGGGATCGTATAGGTGGAGTAGTCCTGACTGATAGTCCCCCCCTTCTACGTGTACCAGAATTACTAGAATAGCTAACGAGCAAGTTCAACAGTCCCGAATTAAAAGTAACGTGTCTGCATTGGAGTTGATTCACCTGAACTCCGGCAATAGTTCCTGATTCGGTTGGCTATGCGCAGGGTATTGTGTAACCCACAGCCTAACCGCCTACCCAACCAACTCACCACTCATTTTTTTCCTCGGCGCTCGAACTGCATATATCTGTACATCATGGATGTCTTATCCCCCCGTTGGGCATGTTGAAGAGTTTATCATGATTCACTGCCACAGTGTCCACGACCACACAAAATTCTTCATTTATGATTCGTGCATTTGATACGATCGGCATGTTTAACTTATCTCGGGAGCAAGATGCCGTGCTAATGAATACATATTGAGCTTGATGCTTGATGCTTGATGCTTGATGCTGGATGCTGGATGCTGGATGCTTGATGCCTGATGCTTGCTTGATGCATGATGCGTGATGCTTGCAAGCAAGACTGCACGGTCCAGCAGACAGAGATACTCGAATATATCCCATGAGCTGCTGAGATATTCTTTTTGAATTTGAGGTGTAGGGTGTTCGTGCGTGCGACCATGACCAGGTAATATATGCTTTTCCCTGCTCGAAGGACTTGACCGATATACATTAATTTAGATCGCGTGTTGGGGTCTAGGATTATGGGGGCTGACAAAATAATTTCCCGCGACCTGAATGGCTGACGGGCGGAGGTTGTGCGGGGATCTACAAGGCTTAGCTTTCTTGTATCTCTCTCCGGTACTATTCCCAGCCACGGCACTCGACGAGACTACTCCGATACGGTGTCGCTGCTCGGAACTAGAATGCCGTTTGCTTGCGTGTTGTGGTAATAGTTGGACGGGTTCCGGACCAGCCCGTATGTATGGAGGATCTAATCTAAAGTAGGCTGATGTGACCTCTGGAACCGATGTATGTCGCTGCGCTGCCTGCGTGTCCTGGTCGAGGGTCGTGCCAATAGGAGATCTTCAGCTTTTAAGCAATTTAATATAAGACTCTTCATAGCTCCAAGAACTCCAAGCATTCTTGCCCAGACAGTGGTTTGTGATTTAACCTCCCATTCACTTGTTGAAGGTTTCCTGACGATAGGGAAATATTGATACATTTCAATATACCTTCTTCACGTTACGCCCAGAGGTATCCTCACGCCATTCACGCCGTTTCACCTGACGCATCTGGACGAACGTTCCAGAACTTTACGATCACGAGTACGGCGGGTGGCAATACACGCGTGCGGGTACGATAAATTTATTACATCGAACACACCCGTCATATCAGTTAAAGCCAAGAAATTGGTTGGTACCAGTCATCAAGCTTCACTAAAGCTTCGAAGCCCACGCTTCTCTGCGTCGAGCTTTCAGCAGACCTTGAGTGGCCCTTTCCAGCGGCTTTTCCTACATCAACTTCATCACACCATGTACATTCCCATCGTCTTACCAGCGGGTTTCACCAGTCCTCTTGATGTATTAGGATCCACATCAAGTGCCCATGGCTCTATTTCTGGACGTTCCATGGTCCTGGTCCGGAGGGTTAGCACACTGCGAGGGCGTGCAGGATATGCGGTGGGGAGCGGTGTAGCAATCGCCTTTGTTAGTGTTTTCATACTAGGAATGTTGGCGAGATGTATGATCCGAGAACGACGAGCACGCCAGCAAGCTAGAGCCCATGTACAGGCATTAGCTATTCAGGACCAGGAGTTTTGGGGAGTTGGTGCGAGCTCTAATCGACGGATAAGGCGGCGAGATGATGAAGAAGAAGAAGAAGTAGAGGAGGAAACGGAAGCAGAGCGGCGGATAAGACGGCGACAGGAACGACGGGCGAGGGAACATGGGAAATTTGACTCCATTTTGGAGAGGGTGGAAAAGCGTGCCATGCAGGAGGAAGGTTTGAAGGAGTCTAAAAAGACATCGGATGGTGATACAATAGAACCTGTTTCTGAAAAGGATTCAAGTGAAGGGTCGAAAGGATCAGGATCGGGTAATGAAAGCGACAGTTCGGGGGCAGGGAGAGTGGCAATACCTGAGCCAGTGCATTTTGGGGCTGGGAAGAAGGTGTCATCTGGAGGACGCATGAGTTTATCGAACCTACGGAGTAGTATATCCTAATGAATGTTATGTGTTGAACAAATTTTGTGCTTTCCCACTTGTGATACCCATATGCATTTTTACAATAATATTTTCCATTGAGGGCTTCAGGAGGCAGTTCGCAGGTCATAGTATGCTAGATCCCGGATATTGCAAAGAGCATCCGCTGATATATTAGATTGCCATCAGTCACGTCCTGATATTGCCATAAGCGAGGATGCCTGTAACAAAATGAGATATGACCCAAAGATGCAATGCAAGGAGAGGATTCCCCTTACTTCCGGTCGGTAATTTGTGGGGTAACCCAACTGTGATTCCAAATGCAATTTGTCAGAAGGATAAGGATATCTTTTCCTCTCACGTGTTCGCCACCCCAATCTGGGCCTAGCTTCCGGAAATACTAGTCTGGAGCATTAGAATATTTATAAATACAACTCCCTTTTATTGAATATATTGGTATACTCGTAGCCCGGTTTAGAACAACCCAGTGGACACTACTTTACAACCTCTATTATAGAACTGGGAAATTGCCACTCGTGTGGCCTGGTAATAACAGTAGGCTCATGTATAATAGATGGGAACTGTCAACTATTTCCGTCACGGACGTTAACATCCAGATGTACCTTCCCGTACTGCATATATATGTCGAAGCCGTTTGGCGGCATTGTATTCCGTAGTCTTAAGTATACAGATTCTGGGCACTAGAGTCTATCAGCGCACTGCTGTAACCCACACTCGAGGTGGTAACTTATCAAGATGGTAAATTGTATTCCTGAGCTCAGCAAATATATATTCTGGTGTTTCCAGCTTATGGCGATTCAGTTTGTGGTATTCCTTCCGTCGTCTGTTTTGCACTCTAAGATGCGTCTCGAGCTTCTGACCCTTACTAGTATCCTTCTCCTTGCTCAGTTCCCGAGCGTGGGGAGAGCATTTGCTATTCCGGGAGAGGTTACCACCCAAGGGGACAATTACCCAGGATTCCGGAATATTAAATACTATTTTCTGTTGTAGGTCCACCGTCAGCCTGTTCTAAATCCAGTTTCTGACATGGCTGCAGCGGGGATTCGTATACTACCTGGAGATGGGACATCAATGCCTCCCCAAAACCCAAGCTCCCAGATAAACCACTTGGCCTGGATTGGCCTGGATTGGGCTCACCAAATGGGCCAAACTGGGCTGCATACCTTAGTATGCACTTCAACTATTCCCAGGTGTGCGCCTTTAACATGGCATTCGGTGGTGCTACCGTCGATAGAGGAATTGTGAGCCCGTTCCAGGATTACATCTGGACATTCCGTGAGCAAGTTCAGAGGTTCTTGGCCAGGCTTGGAAGCCACCCGAACACCGTTGCGTGGCCATACCCTTGGACTAGTGACAATGGGCTTTTCTTCTTTTGGTTTGGGATTAACGATGTCTGGAGGAGTCATGGTGAGTGAATTCTCGATTGCGGGGTTTTCAATCCAATGGGAACGGAATTTCAGGGTTGACAGTGGAGCTGGGGAAAGATTGGCTCAATGTGTCGCAGAGTAATTTGCACGACAAGGTAAGCCTCCAAGCCTTCATGCGTCATGCTGGAATTCACATCATTGACCTATGATTCTTAGATTCTCACCTCCTACTTCGCCGGGATTGAGGAAGTGTGTGCAACATCCCATTGACCCTACCCTTTCGACGACATGTTTCCTGCTCTATTGATTAGTTCCCCCACCCTCCATGAGATCACTATTTGCTGATTCCAGACATACCCCATTAGCTGTACAAAGTAGGTGCTCGGAATATGGTTATCCTCAATGTTCCACCAATGGAGCTCTCTCCGGAGCTGAGAGGACGCACAATTAGCCAGCAGAACTCGGTACGTGATGCCGTTAACATGTGGAATATTAAGGTGGCAGAGAAAGTAAATGAATATCGTACCCGCTGGAGGCCGGTAAGTCCATGAGTTCCCCAACTTCTCGCCCTAGTGCTAACCTATGGGGAGGCAACCTTTTTCTATATCGACACACATGCCATATTCCATTCAATTGAAGTGAATGCACCTTGCCATGGCTTCCTCAACAAGGTGTCGGCGTGCCCACACTATAAACCGTTTGAATGGACAAATTTGGGGTATAATAATGTAACTGGGAATCATATTTGGGAGAGCAAATACGACTCGAGGTGCTCCGGCCCGGTAAGTAGATACATGTGGTTAGATGCATGGCATCCAACCAGCAAGAATCACGAGATCATAGCAGGGAAGGTGGCTCAAACTCTGGCCGAATATCCATAGGCACTTCGGGGGTATCAAGATGTATTGGGTTGTGGAAGCATATACGTGTAGTGAGAATTGTGCTACCTACATTTTATGACCATTGCTGATCCCCGGAATAAGTACTCATTTGTATGCATGCATGTGCAAACCAGAGTATGTATGCACGCACTTCATTTTGCCCTAATTTAGACGGGCAGTTCGATCATAAACACTCTCCGCCATGTGGGTGGGCTCCAGGAGGTCATAAAGGCCTGCTTTCTTGGTCTGGTTGACCTGCCCTGTGGTTCACTATTAGTTTTAGGGGCCCAGAGAGTATCAGAGCGATCTGGGGTCTGGGAGCCAAGATACCTGCATCTGAATGATCATTCCCCAGAGCCAACGGTGCCGACCTAATGAGCTGTTAGGACAATTGACGGTTGTCCCAAAAATACTTCTATAGTGCCAACCAGACTAACTTCTATAATACGAGAGCCTTGTCTTGCCTCTCTTGCCAAGTCGGAATAACTTACCCGCCCAAATAACAACGCCCGGCAGTGTGACATATAGAATTCGATAGAAAAAAACCTCACCTGTCTTATATACCAACAACGATAGTCAAGCTTAGTCCCGACAAGGGTGCTTGCTCCGGCACCACTTAACTTGGCAGGAAAGGAAGACAAGAGCCTCGTATCGTAATATAGAAGTACAGATTGACTCGAGTCTTGTGTCAGTATTTGGTGATTGCCTGCTGTATATGTGGACTATATTTGGCCTCAGTATATAGTCTGGTTACCCAGTATAGCTAAGAGCAGTGAGGTAATTTGGTGCACTAAGACTATGGGTGTTTATGCTGACTCAGCTAGCTTAACTTGGTCGATGTAACCTACAGTATGTAGTAAGGTTATGGAGACTAGTAAGGTTTTTGTACTGTAAGAGGCTAGTCTGGCTGCAGTAAGAGGCAAGGTTCAAAATTGTCCCATGGAGCTAGTCCCAGTGGAGACGAGCTAAAAAGCACCCTAGTTTGGTTGGACAGACTACGGGACTCTATGAGATTCTGAGAGTCGTGCAACCAGGCTACGGTACTTACTTGCCCTGGTCCCACCGGAGCAACGGGTTTTGTATGGAAAAACAGGGGACCTTCCATGGTCCCTTGTTGCCTATCTTTCCGAGGGACCAGTACTGTCAGACTACTCTAATCGGAGTGCAGCTTCTTTCAGTACCGGTACTAGGTAACCGTTTTGTAGCAAATTTCCCCAGATAATTACCCCAAATCAGAGATGACGGCGAGGTAAACCCCAGAATCCCACCTCCACCATGCCGACTTGTAAGCTAGCGATTACCACCCTGCGTCGAGCCTTGGGCCTAGCGAACGGATCACTACGTAGTTGTGGAAGCAGGCCCACTGAGATTGCCCATGGGGAGAGCACTGCCAGATGGTTCGACAACTGCCGATGGACAGTCTCAAACGCTTATTTGAGTTATCGTCACACGTTACAGTACTATTGATCGATCGGGTGAATGTATGTATGTGGAGCAGAGGTGGAAATGTGTGCCTTGCTGTGGGCGAATTACGCTACTCTGAACATTGACAGTCATCGTCCAACCAGTTACTACTGTGATGGCATGGGCTTCTAGCAGAATGCGTTGCTGGAGGTGCGGTAATCAACTCTGGGTTGTACATTTATAATTATCCTCTAAAGGTTGGGATGCCGGCTACCCCGAAGACTCAGAATGGACATCCAAGGACATGGTTATAGCAGCGAGCGAGAAAGCGTCTACCAAGCACGGATTAACCGAGTGCAGATGAGGAAACCTTACTCGACGGAGGCCTATAACATATTCGGAGGCTACCTGCTGAAGAAGGGATGGTCGAAAGTGCGTTCAATGGGCAAGGAAGCCCAAGAAATAAAATGGTCTGGTTGACACTAGAAAAAAACCATTGGGAAGCGTCATGGTTCTTCCAATGTTCATATCGGCTAATAGTCTAACTTCTGTAACTAGGGTATTCAACTTCCCAGGCAGACTTGCCGGTGAGCGGACTGGTGGCTTTTATCTGAATTCTGCCCTGAGAAACATTTCAATTTCCTGCTAAATACCAAAGTGAACAGGGCCGTCCGCAGAAGGCACACATTATACGGTGTAGGAAGTGAGACGACCTTGGGAAAGCACAATCATTCATGTGAAAGGGATCAATGCGCCATGCGAAGGACAATTCCAGTGTGGAGTTGGACAAGATCACTCTCGCTGCTGGAGACCCCTATAGGATCTACTTCCGCCGTGGTATAGGTCCACGAGATGTTCTTGAGAGGTACGTGATAATACAGGATACCATGGCATGGTTACCGAGAAGGGCTGGCTCAATGTACTTTTTGAGTATGTACATTCGTCTTGACTTGAATTCAGGTGGCTCATATTCATATTCGACATCCGGTTATTGTGCAATATGGCCATTCTGGTGCCTAGGATAATCTGACCCCAGGAGGTGTTTTTGTAAGGTTCCCACAGTATTGTCGCTTGCCCTTCCAACTAATTGGGTTGTAGCTATGAGATCTGGTCCTTTGGCCGCAACTAATACTAGATGATCCTTTTGGCTGGAGGTGAGGGGCGAAGGCGGCACCACCCGAGTTGTCTACCTGTCGCCCTCATACAGCAGCCTTTTACCAAATTCGGAGCAACTAAACGACTTTACCAAGATAGATCTAAGGGAATGCGAGGTTCTCTCTAAATATACAAAACAGGATATCTGAGGCTAAAAATTTTTGGCATCATATGTTTTGCAATAACATACCTTTCAACAAATCCCTTTGTGGTGTAGTTGGTATCACACTCGGCTGTAATGGAAAGTTTCAGATAACCGATTGGTCACCGGTTCGACTCCGGTCGAAGGGACATTATTTTTGAAGAATCTTTTTCTAAGCTTACCCTGAACTCAACTTCATGCCCTTTTCTGTATGTAGCGATTTCCTTGCAACCCTAAAGTCACTACTTCCAATCCTTACCTAACTACTGAAGGGGGACTCCTAACCGACTAGGGGCTCTTCCGCCGCAACCACAACCACTTCTCCAACTTCTCTGCCCTGGCCTCTAATTTCGGACTCCAACTAACGAACTAATCCTTCCAACTTCCCTCCCTCCCTTCTGCCGACTTCATCGAGAAACATATCCGTAAGTATCGTCTCGG
>Ga0307511_10001839_pt1 | contig 22279 bp, 26 predicted proteins | sample 13_EM_MG_FD_200266 | JGI IMG/M metagenome (GOLD analysis project Ga0307511, IMG submission 200266) | Populus trichocarpa ectomycorrhiza microbial communities from riparian zone in the Pacific Northwest, United States - 13_EM | ecosystem: Host-associated > Plants > Roots > Unclassified | place... | reverse complement strand
ACAACTCTGAAGAAGTTCGTTCTTGTCATGTACGATCGCGCCGGATCCTGCCCCGCGCTGCCCAGCTCTGCTGATTCTGCCCAAATCCGCCGACGATCGCCCCCGGCTGACGGACTTTTTACTGGGCCTCAGGCCTCAGACGCGACGGGCATAGGCACAGGTGTACGAGGAGAGCTGAACCAATAGTCGCTATTGTGCGCGCGATGAATCCACACAATAGGGAGTGAACTTTCGCGTCGGGCAATTAGCAGGCGAAATCAGAGAAAATCCAGGCCAAGCGACGCCAAAGTTCCACAGGCCCGGTTAAATTTCGTTCCACTCGGTGATCAAACCAATACCTTCAGGCAGTTTTCCGGCACCAGACCCAGTCACGGTGATTTGAGAACCAAAGGGGTATACTTGGTTTCGCGAAGAGCGAGCGTCGGCAAAGTGTATACAGAGGGAGTCCATTGAGGCCGAACGGCACACAAGCGCCGGAAGAGCTGGCAACGGAACGTTTCGAAACTGCCGCACCGACCACCCGACCGGCAATCCACCTCAAGTAATGCAAGTCCCAAACTAGTTCCCTGGGAGATTTTGAAGATCCGTCAATGATACCTCGTCCGAAAGCCCTCAGGAGTAGTTCTACACACTAAATCGGAGAAAAAAGTTGACAGAAGGAGAGGAGTCTCCGTACCACAGGTCATACTTAAAGTAATAGGCCAGGCACGCCTCTGGTGTGATAGATTAGGTGCCTACCCATTCCTTATGGCAGTGATCCTCAAAGGGAGCTGGACGCCTCTATACTCTTCTCCAAGGACCAAGGAGGCTATCATCCCAAATTTTGTCCTCTTGATTTATGGCTGATGATCCGCCTGGGAGATGTTGAACTTTTGGATGAGTGTCACCAGGAACGTCTGGATCTCGATGACACTACCCGACAGACCGCGTTCAGCGCCCGAGATGAAATAAAAGACGGTCAACGCACGCGAATCGCCATCCGAGGCAGCTCCCAATATCTCCGGAGAACGTGGAACCGGGCGCAAACGAGAGGTTAATACTCAACAACCAAATGAGAACTCCATAAGTGGCCATACAGGTTCCCATACACTCCAATGGGCGATTCAACTCGCTCCTTCATTTCGAGCCAATGCTCCGGTCGGAACTCATAAGTGTCTAGACCCCACAATTGAATCCGGGTTCCTGGTCGCGAAATCAATGATGTGAGTACTCTCCAGCAGTGGCAGCCGAGTGAAAGAACGCGCGAGTTGTATCCGATCACCAAGACATAGGTAGCAGTTCCTTCGGGAACGAGTAACTTGGTGTACACCCTCCCGGAGGTGCCAACGGTCGGTTTGGTGAGAAGTAGGACATCATCCTGTATAGGCGCGCGCACGATTTCCAGAGCGGGGATATATTAGGTTCATATGGGACATAGACGGAGGTGAAGTTTGGAGACCCAACCGTTTTCCCTGTGGTTTCGTGGCTATGATCGTCCGACAGAGAATGAGCGCGGGGATCTCAAGCGTCACGCTCAGGGTAATTTCTCACCGAACTTGCGCAATGATCTCCTCATCTGTCAATCTCCAATCTTGGCGCTGAGAATAACCAACTTGACTGGTTGGGAAAGGTCCTCAACAACCAAGGCTCTCCAACGTGAGCTATGCCAGTGCCCTTCAGGGACGCGAATTAAGTTTTCATCCAAGACCGGACTTCGTTCGTCCGTAATAGCTGCAGTGTCCACAACGACCCCCGATATTCCGGAGGGGTACATGGTGGTGGTTTGGTAACCCGGCCCCGGTGGCGGCTTGCGCGCGCTTGAGGCAGAAGGCTCCGTGATGTGGCGTGACGTTGTGTGAGCATGTGCCCAAGAGTTTGGTTCCCGGACCCAACGGCATACTCATCTGTTGGGATTCCTAGAAATTTGCGGCTCGAGGTAAAACGAGACAAAAATATTTATAACGAGAGGGAACAACCAAAACCATTGTAAGCACGAAAAACCAACTACAGTTCATCCCAGGACTTCGCGACTGCAAACGCGGTCGGAAGCACCCCCCAACACTCACGGGGACGAGCAGAATGAGACCCTTCTAGAGATTTTTTACACTTTGCGCAAGTGATGTCTCCTAGTGAGGGGGTGCTCAACAAGCCGCCTTGCCGCTCGCCGAACATAGCGTCGGAGAGCCTCCTCAACGCTTCCGTCCTCTGCTGTTTAGGGTTGATACCGACGTTCAAAATGCACCCCCTCTCAGGGCATACTATCAGGTTCATAACGTATGCGATCGCATACGCAGTGGTTGGCATCATTCGTTGCGTCATCCCCATTCCGTGGATGGCGCAGGCGAGGGTGTGACGTGGAAGCACCGTTCCAGGCTTGTTGCTCATGAGGGCCGAGAAACCACCGATGGAGGCGCGATAGTAGGCGAAAGGGATTGCGAACCTGACGTTCTGTCCCACGAACAGATTCAAAACCGCATTAGGATGGGGTTTTGGAGATCCGAAAACATCCTCTCCAAGAACCCTCGCGGATTCGAAGTCCTCCCACTTGGTGGGGTACGCGCCCTTGATGTCCTCGACAAGTTGTTCACGGAGGTCAGAGAAACCGTACTTGGTCGCCATCCGGAGGAGTGATGCGAACATCGGAAATTCCGGAATCCTGCGCCTCGCTGGGAATCTGGCATCAGCCAGTCGGTCAGTTCAAAGGACCTACACTGATGGGAGGTATGACATACCCTGGTGTGCAGATCGCCCTCAACATGGCCGCAAAATCGTCGGCGCTATCCGCCAACGCAATCCGGGGACACCCTTCTGGCATTGGTGCATTGAGGAGACCCGTCGGGGAAAGTATGTCTCGGAGTTTGGGAGAGGAGAACGAGATGATGGTGGAGTGAACCCGGAATACTGTGTCTTCGCACACGATCTCCACGTTTCCATCTTCGAAATAAAATGTATCGTGGCGATTAGTTGCCCGTTCCACAAAGTATTCGGTCTCCTCGCCGAGTTCGGTTGGGGTCAAGTCGGATACAGTGGAGACGCTCAACGTGGGGGATGAGATTGCGGTAGCTGGAATATTCACGAAGGTCTCAGAAGAAGGCCACTCGTCTTCCTGCAAGATGGGCGAAGGGATGCCGGTATCTGTCGCCACGGGAGGAAGATCTTGGGGGGTGAAAGCGATGGGTGTTTGGACCTCCGCAGCAACTTCTGGGACCATCGCATCTCCCGCTACTTCGCCCCCATCATCTGCCCCTTCGGTATCACTTTGGTGTCCCTCCCTCTGCCCCAGCCACGCGGTATGGGTCACGCGAAATTCCTGATCAATCGGGTTAGGTTCAGGAGAAGGAGCAGAACGGTGGCAAGCCTTACCTGCATTTCCGCTGCATCGAACCCAACTATTCGACCGACATAGGGCTCCAAAGGCCTGAAACAGGCCTGGACATCTTCGGGCTCGAGAAGGCCACAAAGTAAGGTGTTGCCGGCGATATGGAAAAGTTGATGGATAGCGCTAGCCCTGTGGCTGTTGTTGTCGTCGTGGGCTATCAGTGGTTTGATGAGGTGTTGCCGCACGAGTTCGTGACTGAGCAAACCCCACTCGATAAGGTACCCAATGAATGACGCCGCACGCACGAACCCGGGCCCTCCACCACTTGCGACAGTGTCAGTATGACCTGTGTAGGAGTCCTCAGCTGCGGCTATCGCAAACCACCGAAGAACGTGTTCGCCCATCTTGCTCACGAAGGATCTCGCTTGTTCAGACCGGTGCGGCGCATCATAGAACTCCTTGAGGAGCCGCCCGACACTCGAATAGGATCCACCCTGCTCCCACGCCACGTACGAAATGTCCTCCACAAGTTCATCAACCGTCGTGAGCCGTTCTCGGAGAACGTATTCGATACAGAACTCGATCTTCGGTGCGATCTCGTCGTACTTGGATGGTTTGTTGGTGAGGGAGATGAGTAGGGAGCGGATCTTCGAGGCAATGTGCAGCCGCCGATTTTGAGGGCCAGGTTGTGTGGCCATGGCTGTGGGACTGGAAAGTGTGGCTGGGCGTGGTCGTGATGTTGGCGCCGGGAAAAGATGCCGAATTCCTGGGACACGAGAAAGGTCACCAAACACATTTTTACCAAGCCGGTAGAATAATAGGCCGAAAACAAGTACCGTTCAATGCTTGATATTAAGCTCGCGACACGAAATCGACCCCCAGCCTAAACACGCCTGGCAACATACCCCATATGTTTTTCCTCACATCTGCATGCTAAGCCTCCCACCGATCCGCACAGGTCTCACGGAATTTGAAAAAATCGTCTCTATAACCTCCCACCCCCAGTAACAGAACCTGCGATGTCTTCGTCCCGGAGCGAGCGGAATCGAGATTCGACCAACGGCCTTCGAGTGTCCTTCCGAACCGCTTGGACCCGTCGTGACGTGGGAAGGGCTGTTCTACCTTGGGAGCCTTTTGGACAAAATACTAGGCGATGTGTATTTTCGAGCTCCGTTTCACGGTGTAAGGGCAGACATTTCATCGTGACCTGAGGGATTTCGGGCAATCTTGTCTCGCAGGAGGACGCGAATCCAGGCACCTCCGAGCCACTATGCAGTACCTGAACAGCCGACGCGACCTTCTGCTGGATGAGGAAGTTGAGGACCCCATTCCGGTGGGGAGTCGGTGATATTGGCGGTGCCATCGGACTGGTCAGAAATTGTAAGATGAGAATGTGGCGTGACGTGTGACCGTGTGACATACTTACTTTGCACCTGGGATCCAGAACCCCGACGAGTTAGGGAAACGAATCAAAATACGCTCATCGATTGACTACGGATTACAAGTCGAGAAAGAACAACTGAAATTACGACCACGAATAACCGATTACACTTCATCCCAGGATCCCGCGACTGTGAGTGCGGCCGGAAGTTGTTCCCAACACGCCCTGCGCCACGCAGCATGGTACACCTCTAACTCTCTTGCACAGTTTGCGCAGGCGAGGTTTCCCAGTGATGGGGTACTCAGCACGCCACCTTCCCTCCTACTCGACAGAACGTCGGAGATCTTCCTCAGTGCTTCCTTCCTCCGTTCTCCAGGGTTGATACCAACGTTCAAAACACACGCCCTATCTTGACATACCCCCAGATTCTCGATGTATGCGATCCTATATGCAGCGTGGGTCATTGTTCGCTGTGACAACCCCATGCCGTAGATGGTGCGGGCGAGTGTGTGACGTGGGAGCATTGTCCCGGGTTCATCGCTCATGAGGGCCGTGAAGCCACCGAGGTAAGCGCGATAGGAGGCGAAGGGGATTGCGAATTTGACGTTCTGTGCCGTGAACAGATTCAAAACTGCATTGGGATGGGGTTTGGGAGATCCGAAAATATCCTCTCCAAGAACCCTTGCGGCTTCGAAGTCCTCCCACTTGGTGGGGTATGCACCCCGAAGGTCCTCTACGAGTTGCTCACGGAGGTCGGAGAAACCGTACTTGGTCGCCATCCGAAGGAGCGATGCAAACAGTGTGAATTCCGTAACTCTGCGCCTCGCCGGGAATCTGGTCATCATTCAACCAGTCAGTTCACAGGGCCGAGCGCATTAAGACGTACCCTGGAGTGTAGATCACCCTCAACAGGACCGCAAAATCATCGGCGTTGTCCACCAACGCAATCCGAGGGCACCCTTCTGGCATCGGTGCACTGAGGAGGGTCGTTGGGGAAAGCGCGTCTCGGAGTTTGGGAGAGGAGAACGAGATGATGGTGGAGTGAACCCGGAACACGGTAGCTCCGCATACGATCTCCACGTTTCCGTCGTCGAAATAAAACGTATCATGACGGGCAGTCGTTTGCTCCTCGCTGTGGCTTATTTCCTCGCCAAACTCGGTTAGAGCCAAATCGGATACAGTGGAGATGCTTAGTGTGGGGGAGGAGAGTGCGGTAGCTGGGATATTCACAAAGGTCTCGGAGGAAGACCGTGTGTCGCCCTGCAAGATGGAGGGAGTGAGGTCGGTTTCCGTCCCCGCGGTAGGGAGATTGCCGGGAACGAAAGCGATGGGTGTTGCGATTTCCACAGCGACTTCGGTGACCATTGTATCCTCCTCCTCTTCCGCCGCACTTACTTCCGTCTCTTCCGCATTCCTTTGATTGCTCTCCCTCCGCTCCAGCCACGCGGCGTGTATCTTACGGAATTCCTGGCCGAACAAGTTAGATCACGGTTATGCTCCAGAATAGTAATTTCCTACCTGTAGCTTCCCCTGATCTGCCCCCCCTATTCTCCCCAGAAAAGCCATATGTGTGGTCAATATCTCGAGGCAGACCTGGACATCTTCAGATTCGAGAAGACCGCGAAGTAGGGTGCCTCCTGCGGCAAGGAAAAGTTGGTAGATAGCGTTGATTCTGTAGTTGTTGTCGTCGTGGTGGGATATCAGTGGCTTGACGAGATGCTGCCGCACGAGATCGTGACTGAGCAAGCCCCGCTCGATGAGATACCCAACGAACGACGCCGCGCGCATGAACCCGGACCCTCCACCGCTTGCAATGCTGTGAATATTGCCCGAGAGGGAGTCCTCAGCCGCGGCTGTCGCAAACCATCGAAGGACGTGTTCGCATAGCCTATTAACGAAGGATCTTGCCCGCTCAAACCGGTGGGGTGCATCGTAGAACTCTTTAAGGAACCGTCCAACGCTCACATACGACCCGCCCTGGTCCCACGCTACGTATGAAACGCCCTCAACAAGCTCATCAATCGTTGTGAACCGTTCGCGGAGTACATATTCGATCCAGTACTCGATCTTCGGTGCGATCTTGTCATACTCCGTCGGGTTGTTGGTAAGGAAGATGAGCAAGGTGCGGATCTTTGAGGTAATATGGAGCTGCCGGTTGTGAAAACCAGGTTGCTTAGACATGGTTGTGAAACAGCGAAAAGTGTGGCTGGGGTCCGGACTCCGGACCTGGGTAGTTGGCGCCAGACAAGGACGGCGAATCTAAGATCACCGGGACGTACCAAGTCACAAAGGTTATATGCATATTCAATAACGATGAACACAAAAGCACACCTATCTATTGACTACCGATTACAGCTCGAGAGGGGACCAACTGAAATTTGGACCACGAATAATCGATTACTGCAGTTCATCCCAAGACTTCGCGACTGCAAATGCAGTTGGAAGTATCTCCCAACAAGCACTACGACGTGCAGCATGCCACAATACCAGGGATGATGTACATCGTTCACAGGTGACACCTTCCAGTGAGGGGGCGCTCAGCACATCGCCTTGCCTCCCACTGTACATAATGTCGGAGAGCTTCCCCACCGCTTCCGTCCTCTTTTCATAAGGGGTGACATTGACGTTCAAAATGCACGCCATATCAGGGCATACTATCAGGTTCAGAACGAACGAGATCGTACGTACAGTGGTGGGCATCATTCGCTGCGTCACACACATACCATAGATGGCGCAGGCGAGGGTGTGACGTGGGAGCACCGTTCCGGGCTCGTCACTCATGAGGGCCGAGAAACCACCGATGGAGGCACGGTAGTAAGCGAAAGGTATCGCGAACCTGACATTCTGTCCCACGAACAGATTTAGGACTGCATTGGGATGAGGTTTGGGAGATCCGAAAACATCCTCTCCAAGAACCCTCGCAGTTCCAAAGTCCCCCCACTTGGTGGGGTACGCGCCCTTGATGTCCTCGACAAGACCCTCGCGAACGTCGGTGAAGCCGTACTTGGTCGCCATCCGAAGAAGCGACGCAAACATTGCGAATCCTGGAAGCTTGTACCTCGGTGGGAATCTGGTTATCAGTCAACCGGTCAGTTCGTCGAACCCTAGTTGAGGAGAGGTTACACACCCCGGTGTGTAGATTATCTTCAATAGGGCCGCAAAATCCTCGGCACTATCCTTGAAAACGACCCGAGGGCACCCTTTTGGCATCGGTGCATTGTGGAGGGCCATCGGGGACAGCATGTCCCGGAGTTTGGGAGAGGAAAATGAAACAACGGTGGAATGAACACGGAATACGGTGTCTCCGCACACGATCTCCACGTTTCCATCTTCGAAATAGAACGTATCGTGACGAGTAGCTATCTGCCCTTCGCCGTATTTGCTCTCGTCACCAAGCTCGGTTGGGGTTAAGTCTGATACAGTGGAGATGCTGAACGTAGGGGAGGAAAGCGCGATAGCCGGGGTATTGACGGAGGTCTCTGATGAGCGCTCCATGTCATGCAAAATTGAGGAAGGGATGCCGATATCAATCGCGTCGATCGGGAGATCCCGAGGAACGAAAGCGAGGGGAGTTTCAACCTCTGCAGGGACTTCGGCGACCACCACACTCTCCACTCCTTCCTCCTCATGTTCTTCATTTTCCACAGCACACGTTTCCTGCACTTTCTCCTTCTCCCGTTCTAACCACGCAGTATGGATCTCGCGAAATTCCTGACCAAATAAATCAGATCCTGATGAGGCATCGAGATGAGCAGCACATCTCACCTTTAATTTCCCTGCATCAATTCCCAATATGTTTGAGGTATTCAAAGTCTCGAAGCAAGCTTGGACGTCCTCGTGTTTGAGAAGACCGCAGAGCAGGGTGTTCCCGGCAGCGATGAACAACTGGTAGATGGCCGTGGCCCTGACAAATTTCGGACCATTGTCTTGATTAGTGTAGTGGTGGGCCGTCAGTGGCTTGACGAGATGCCGCTTGACGAGTTCCGGACCCAGTAGGCCCCCCTCGATGAGGTACCCAACAAACGACGCCGCGCGGATAAAACCGTACCCTCCACAGCTCGCAACCAAGCCCGGGTAATTATTCGCTCCAAGGTTCTCCACCGAGGCCATTGCGAACCACCGAAGGATCCGCTCGCATAATTTGTCCACGAAGGATCTCGCCCGCCCGGACCGGTTTGGCGCGTCGTGGAACTCCTTGAGGAATCGTACAACACTCCTCGCGTATGGATCACTCATATCCCACACCACGGTCGAAACGCCCTCAGCAAGTTCATCGACCGTGGCGAACTGCTCGCAGAGGACGTATTCGATCCAGTACTCGATTTTCATTGTGATCTTCTCATTCTCCGACGGATCTTCGGTGAGGGATGTAAGCAGGGAGCGTATTTTCGAGGCGATGCAGAGCTGCCGGTTGTGGAAACTAGCCCCCTCGACCATGGTTGTGGAACGACGAAAAGTGTGGCTGGGGTATGGACCCACAAGTTTGTGATTTGACGCCGGACCGAGACGGCGAACCCCCGATGTATGGGAGGTCACCAGATACGTGCCGAGTCAATACTAGAATAAAATATTCGAGGACGAGTAGTCCTTAGTACTTAAAATCGGGTCCTCGACACGAATTCAGCCCTTCAATCCAAACACATCCGGTAGCATACACCATGCGTTCTTCCTTACATCTGCATGCCCAGCCTCCCACCCTTCCACACAGTTTTCACAAAATCCAAAGCAATCGCCTCCGCAAACCTCCTTCAGCAACAGAACCTGGAGTATCTTCGTCCCAGAGTGAGCAGAATCTGTAATCCGACCGACAACCCTCTGATGTGCTTCAGAAACTCTTGGACCCGTCGCGGCGCGGGAAGGGCAGTCTGACCGGAGACAGGACTTGGAACCGCGTGGCCCAAAGATCAAACGATGGACCTCCTTGAACTCTGTCTCACGGAGTGCGAGGAGACCTTTCATCACGGACCGAAGGATTTCAGTGGACAACCTTGCACTTGCAGGGAGACGCGCGTCCATCAGCGATTCCAGTCCTCTTCGAGCCGCCATGTAATACGCCATCGGCAATGCCGACGTGAGCTTTTGCTGGACGAACAAGTTGAGGACCTCGTTCGGGTGAGGTGTCGGACTGGCGAAGACCCTTTCTCCAATTTGTTTGGAAGGAGTTAGACCCTCGAAAGTATCTGGGTAAGCGTCGAGGACGGCTGCGAGGATCCGAGTGCGGACGGCAGGCATTTCGTACTTCGTCGTGATTCGGAGGAGGGACGAGAATGTAGAGAAATTCGGCACCTGATTCCGGTTGGGGAATTTGTAGAGGGAGATGGTCAGCGGAATAACCCGTTGGAATTTGGCCGGGTAGGATACTCTGGGAGATAGACAATGTTTAAAAGTGTGGCGAAATCCTTGGCCGAGTCCAAGGATAGCATACGGGGACAGTTATTGGGCGATTCTGCCGCAGCCAGGCCAGTCTGGGCGAACATCCGACGAAGCGCAGGAGAATGGAAGGACAGAGTGCTGACGTGAACGCGGAAGAGTGTGTTCCCGCACGGCACTTCCACGTTCCCGTCCTCGAGGTAGAATGTCTCATGCGGAACCACGGCCGTGGGGTCGATGAGAGGCTTGTTGTTAGAAGTCCCGATTATAATGGGCTCAACGAGAGACTCGTCATCAGAAGTATTTGCGATCGTGAAGTCTGACAGAGTGGAAACGCTCATGGATGGGGATAGAGAGACAGGAGCAACCGGGGATGCAGTGGTAGGAATTGTGTACGTCTCTGTGGTGATGATCGATTCGGATGGAGGGGTCTGAGTTTCGAGGTCCCCGCTGGGAAGCCCTAGGGATATGGTGGTGAGAGTTGCAGCGGGGTCTTTCCGGTCCGCGCCAGTCGGCTTGGGCTTCCCAGTAGTGAATACAGGTGGCGGAGGGAGGCCCTCCCAGCCACACTCCCGTAAGGTGACTACCTCCTGAAGATCATGTGTCTCAGCCCAGGAGCTTCTGTTCGATGTGCGGCGTACCCACCTGTACCAAGTCACTTCTCGTCTGAAGGTGATTCTTGTAGCGGGATTCATAGCTGTACACTCGACCGTAACTGTGGTCCTTGAGAAGTTTGAAGCAGCGGTCGACCACAGGTGGGTCGGCGTATGCCTCAAATGTGGCGCCGGCCAGTTTGAACAGGATGACGAGCGCGTCCGCCTGGTGATCGTAATCTTGAGTGAGGTATGAGTGACTGCGGGATTTGATTACGAATCACAGCTTCCCCCACCTGTCCAAGGTTGGCCCAGTGTGCAATGAGGTTCACCCCGACGAGAAACGTGGCCGGGTGTCCTAGATCCGACTTCATAGAATCAAGATTCGAGCCAAAAAACGAACGCATTGTTGATGTGTAACGTCGCTCCTGGAGCTCTAAAGCGTGCCTGGAGATCGCCTCATCCACTTTCATATCTTCAATGAAGCGAATGAATATGTTGGCGGTAGGGTGGATGAGCTGTAGCCCCTCCAAAGAATCCGACCGTTCTATCTGATCTGCGTCCTCGTCGACGTCCCGGGAGGTGATGCGACCATATGTACTTCCTATGTCTAACCAGAAGCAATACTGTACAAACGGCATATCGTAGTTCTTCTCAGATAGTTTTGCGGCGAAGAGTTTCCCGAAGAGTCGGCAGTAGGCGTGCGGCTGCTGGAGGAGCGTGATACTTGGGCGCGATTATGAAAGGAATGGCATCCATCGAAACCGACCGGCTGGGAAGGTGTGAACGGCCTGTGAGGTCTGGTGAGTATGGAGGCGGTTTGCCAACAAGATGGGATCACGAACGAACCCGTTCTCCTCGGCTGTGACCACCCCTGGCGCGATCACCCCGCCTGTAGTGTTGCACAGCCTTCAGTAACGAGGCATTGCGCTAACAGACGGTAGAACCTCGACTGTCGACGGCTCGTGTAAGCACCGAGCTCCAGCTCGAGGACAGAGTGAACGTGGGTTCCTGTTCCTACAAGTTTCGCGAAGGGATTTTACCGCTTCATCTCCGATATATTTCAAGGCAGTCCATCTATTCAGAAATTTTCACCACTTGTACTCCCTTGCGGGGTAAGGGATGAAAGTACAGAGTAACACCTGCCTTCTCACTGACTGCATCACTGTGCATGATTTTCTGCGTCACGTAGTCATGTGGTCTCGATCACATCATGCTCCTTCTATCCACACCCATACGCAACGGCATCATGCAATCCACTCCTTACCTACTCTGGAATCGACACCCAATCCAAACGCCGTTATCAGGATTCGGAACTTGTGGCCGGTTCACGTTCGACCGGCCAACGGAGGCCCCTGGATCAGAGGGTCAGCTGGCGCGAGCAAGCAGGGACCCCCCAACGGCTAAACACAGCCGATGCCAAGGCTTCCATCACGGTCGAGGTCAGATACTGGGGTGATTATTGCGCAGGCATCTCGCAGGTGATAACCGACCTCCATGATCCCAGATGGAACCTCTTCGGCAATCGTGAGCCAAAACTTGACAACACAGCAAATTTGCCCATTCGACGGGCAAACCAAAGTGTATAAAGGGTAGATACGCATCGTATGGTTTCCCCAGCCGCTGTGCAGCTCCCCTCCGCTTCTTCTCTTCTACCCCTTGGCCCGGTGCCGTTTTTATTCGTACTTCTTTACGACACTCTATTATTATGCTCCTCAAAGTCGCTCTCACCGCCCTCGTCGGTGCTCTTTCCATCAACGCCTTGACCGTTCCGGTAGCCCGTTCTCCAGCTCCCGAGCCGGAATGTAAGTTTTCCCGCTCGTTCCAAACCACACCTTGTCACGATCTAATCTCCATCTCCTTCAACAGCTTTATCACTACTGGGCCGGGGCCTTGGCTACTCTACTCCGGGCTCCGCTCCTGGACGCTCTCTATTCAAGCGCGAACCTTCCTTCGAACTTGAGATCCGGGCGCCGGATGACACCGATCTCCACGACCCCGAACCTGAACACAAGTCCTTTGGAGGTTGGCTCAAATCCTGTGAGTACTCCCCCGTTCCCTGGACTAAGCGCGAACTTTTCAACTCATTTCTATCGACGTATACCAGTGAAAGAAAATGTCAAGAAGAAGAAGGGGGAGGCCCTCACCAAGCTCAAGGAAAAACTTGGGATAGGGAAGCGTGAAACCGAGCCCGAACCTAAGTCCATGACCAAACCCGGTGAGTACTATTCCATTCCCTAGACTGTACGCGAACTTTTCGACCCATTCTCATCGATGTACGCCAGAGAAGGAAAGATACAAGAGGAAGAAGAAGAAGGTCGCGAAAAAGATGCAGAAGAAGAAAGGCTCGAACAGGATGAAAGACGAGGTCGCGGTCACGCCACGTGAACCCGAGCCCGAACCAAAGACCTTCAAAGAGTGGTTCAAATCTGGTAAGCACTATTCCATTTCCTAGATTAAACGCGAACCTTTCGACCCATTCCCATCGATATTCGTCAGTTGGGGATACATTCAACAAGTTGGGGCAGAAGATCGCGAACAAGTTCAAGAAAAAGAAGACGTGAGCCTGAGCCCGAGACCGGGGCTGGGTGGGGCGATAGAACGTCATTAGCTGGCTGCTCCAACGAATACTCTGCCATGGGTTCTGTCCCTGGACTTTTTCGCTCTGAGCGCGAACATTTTCCAGGACCCGGCCCCTGATTCAGATCGATAAACCCACCGACAAGCCCATCGATCCGCATCCGCATCGACCCCCCCCCAAGGTCAACGTCAAGAACTTGCTTCACCCCGGACAATAATCCTCCCCTCCGCTTCGCCTCCTAGCTCACAGTTAATTCCCTCGCTCCGCTCACGGGCCACTTTGCCTTCCCAAGAACATACTTATTTGTTACGACCACACTCCCCATGTAATGTCTGGGTTTAAATAGATAACGACTGTTGGAACCGGTACCGGGCTAAGTAATATCTCTCGCCGCGGTGGGAGACCTTTTGGGAACGAAGGGGGTTAAGTTAGATCCCGGCGGGGCGTTCATGATCTGTGCCTCGGAGCAGACCTGAATATCTTCGGGTTGGGAAAGTCCACGAAGAAAGGTGTTTCCTGCCGCAAGGAAAAGTAGGTAGATGGCGGTGTGCGTGGTGGTTGTGAGTAGTCTCCCAAGCAGACCACGTTTGCCGTTACTTAGCAATCACGTACTCGAGCAACGATCACAAACTACCGGAGTTCGAAAACGTTCGCACAGCTCCACAAAGGATCACGCTTGCCCAAACCGGTGCGACGCATTGTTGAACCCCCCAAGGAGCCGTCCGTGAGTAGGGAGCGGACATTCGGGGTAACGTATGACCCCCGATTGTGGGGCCGTGAAAAGTTTGGCTGGGATACAAATCTACTAGACCCACACCTTGGGTACTGGCGCCTGACCAGGACTGTTGCGAATCCTTGAAGCACAAGAAAGGTCACAAGAAACAAATTTATCAAGTCGGTAATAGGACCAGAAGTAAACAGGACTCAATGTTCGACATGATTGAACTTCCTACGCGAATTCAACCCTTCAACCCAAACACATCCGACAGCATACCCCAAGCGTTCTTCCTCACGTCCACATGTCCAGTCTCCCACCCTTCCACACAGTTCTCGCAGAACCCTACGTATTCACCTCCACAAACCTCCCTCAAAGATAGAACCTGCAATACCTTCGTTCCAGAGTGAGCAGAATCCGCGATCCGATCAACGACCTTCTGGTGTGCTTCTGAGACTCTTGGACCCGTCGTGGTGCGGGATGGGCAGTTCGGCCTGGAACACGGACGGGAACCCTTGGATCCAAGGATCAGGCGGTGGATCGCCTTAAGCTCCATCTCACGGAGCGCAAGAAGACCTCTAATCGCGACCTGGAGGATTTCGGGGGATAGTCTTGCACTCGGCGGGAGACGCCTGTCCATCAGCGAATCCAGTCCTCTTTGAGCTGCCATGTAGTACGCCATTGGCAACGCCGACGTGAATTTCTGCTGGATAAACAAGTTGAGGACCTCGTTCGGGTGAGGAGCCGGCCCGCTAAAGACGCTCTCTCCAATCTGCTTGGAAGGGACCAGACCTTCGAATGTCTCTGGGTACGCATCGTGGACAACGTCGAGTATGCGAGATCGGAAGCCGGGCATTTCGTACTTTGTCGTGATTCGGAAGAGGGAGGAGAATGTGGTGAAATCCGGCACTTTGTTCCGTTCGGGGAATCTGTGGACAGTGGCGGTTAGCGGTATAGCTCGTTGACGAGGGGGAGGGTAACACACTCTGGGAAATATATAATCTTCAGGAGGGTGGCGAAATCGGCGGCCGGGTCCGAGGACAGAATACGAGGGCAACCGTTGGGCGATTCCGCGGCAGCTAGGTTCGCTTTGGTGAACATCTGACGAAGCACAGGCGAATTGAATGATAGAACACTGGTGTTGACGCGGAACAGCGCGTCGCCACATAACACTTCGACGTTCCCATCCTCTAGGTAGAAGGTATCGTGAGGGGTTACGACCGTAGAGCCGAGTGACGGTTCGTCATCAAAGGTATCCGTGACCACAGAATCCGACAGGGTCGTAATGCTGATGGATGGAGACTGTGGAGTAGGCGATCCGGGGTTCGTGTCTGTCTCCGGGGTGGCGAACGGATCGAGTGGAGAAGGTCGAAGAACCTGAGGCTCGAGACCTCCGCTCGGAAGTCCCAAAGATATGGTGATAGGAGTCGCGGCGGGGTCTTCCTGGTCCGCGCTCGCAGGACTTGACTTGAACATGGGTGGAGGAGGGAGGCCCTTCCAACCGCGCTCTCGTAGATTGATTACCTCCTGCCAAGAGTCTCCGTCAGCCCGATGACCGCTATTCACCAGTCGGACAACTCGCACCTGTATCAGCTCCCGTTTCACCGAATTACGACTGCGATTGCGGTGGCCTTTGAGGAGCTCGAAGCAGCGACCAACGACTGACGGCTCAGCATACACCTCAAAGGTGGCACCCGCCAGATTGAACAAGATGATGAGCGCATCCGCTTGGTGCTCGTGCAGTATGGGACGGGAGATGAGAGATTGGAGTATCTGGTCACGAATAACCTCTTCCTCTACGTATCCGAGGTTGGCCCAGTGCGCGATGAGGTTCACGTCGGTGAGAAAGGAGGTCGGTTTTCCGGAACTGTTCCAGGACCTTACGAGAGACAAGTTCATCTCGAAAAAATGGGAGAGGGCTAACGTGCAGCGTCGCCTATGAAGTCCTAAGGCATGCCTGGAAATTTTTGGATCCGCCTCCATGTCACGAATGAAACGAACGAGCAAACGAGCAGTTGGGTGGATGAGCGCCGAGTCCTTCAAAACATCTGGCCTTGCGATCCGCCATAGGTCATCGTTCACTTGATCCTGGGAGGTAATGTGTCCATGTGCACCTCCTATGTTCAGCCAAAGGCGATATTGTGCGAAAGATTCATCGTAGTTCTTCTCGGACAGGGTTTCGAGGAGGTCCTGGAGGGTGGATCGAAGACTCGACATCGGGAGTGCGGCGGGTGGAGATTGGCTGGAGTTGGGCCTCGAACTGAGGGGGAAAGAGGAGGAAGGGGGAGAAGTTTTCGGAATCGAGGGGAGGGCGCCTCCGGCTCGGAGAACGTGCGGGAGCGGTTATGTAAGCGACAACACCGACGAGGTTCAACTCTTTGGATCGCCGATTTCCGATATTGGACACTGGCTTCGAGCTGGTCAGAAACCGGTTGTCGTCACAGGATCCTAGAACTCAGTGACGGCGGTTTGGGATCCCGCCCTACCCAGCCGTGGTCGACGCGTCCACATATATGAACATGGGTGACGATGAACTGGAGGTCGGCCCAGTGCGCAAGAAGATTCAGAACTCGTATAATTGGGTTCACCAAATCGGTACGGGATCCAGAATCTGTACAAAGAACTCTCCAAGCGACGTGCAACAATGTTGTGGCAGACTGGTAGTGAGTCGAAAGAGTAGGATTTGAGTCAGGTCGGTGATCAAGCGAAGAGGGTGGCTGTCACTATCGTCGAGTTCCCCGGGTCAAGAAATTTCAGTCGTCCGCCACCCAGGCCGCCGTCGCAAAATTAATCATTTCTCAGAGAGGTCATACAACAGCTTCGTCAAGAAGTCGGAGTGCTCATCGCAGACGCAGAATCGTGATTACGCAAGCCACCTCATCGGCCGTACAAAGAGACCAAGCTCACTCTCCGTCAGACCGACGAACAACGGATGGCGGGTAGTGAGAACCATGGCATGCCTGAGGCGGAACGGCGATCGAACTCTCCTCTGTGAACATGTAAACCGGGGCACTGAGGGTAGGGCTGTCGAACCCCTCATGGAAAACAAAACAACATCATTGTTAGTTCACTGAGTGGGAGGGATATGGAGGAGTTCGTTACCTCCTTTCGTTCTTTCCTCTTCTCCGCTGGCTGGGATCCCGAGCTCGTCTTCGCGTCCGTCGCCGGTGGTTCATTCAGGAACCTATCTTGTCTGGTCGACCGGGTCTCGTTTGAGATGCCGACGTCCGATTCACATTTGGAAATCCCGGGTGACGAGGGAAGGCCCAGCTTCGAGTTTTCTTTGGGGTGCTGAGCCATCCTTGTTCGTCTCGGACCGCTTCTCGATTTCTCCCACCACCACCACCGACCCTTCACAACCTCGTGTGTGCGAAAAAAGGTTGAGTATCGCGGCTTGAGTGCACCCACCCGGTTGACCGCACGACCTGAAAGGGGGGCGGGATCATCGAAGGCCAGTTTTTGTCATGACGGAGCCGATGTAAGAATAACGGACAGAAGAGAAACAGATGCGATGAGATCCTCATAACAACAACTTGGGGGTTGGCACACCCAGGGCGTACCTGGGACCTTGTCACCGCATGGGAGCCATCATATCTCGAAACTTGCGAGCACAGACGATACAGCTTCTGATGTTGGGTTGGGTGAATGTGATGAAGAGTGGGTCATGAAGGTCCTCCGTAACGGTAACCAGGCCGGACACCAGGTTTGAGGAAGAGCAAAAGCAAACCGGCCATGCTGATCGAGGCCGCCATCCTCGTGTGACCACTGCGTGATGCGTGACCTACAGCGCGCTAGCACGAGTCGGTAGGACGGAACGAGTGGCACCGGTACCCATCGATTTATGTTCTACGAATCACAACTCGAGGGAGGTGAATGGGGAACGGATCTTCGAGGTAATGTGTAACCGCCGGTTGTGAAAACCAGGTCGTGTGATCGTGATAGTGGAACCGTGGAGGCGGCCGTGGTCCCAAAGCCGGTTGACCAAGTCGACCAAGGACAGCAAATCCCTGAGTACGATGAGATCGCTGCGCAGGTACCAAGTCGGAAAAGCGATACACAGATTCGAAAACAAATATTGTACACTGCTTGACACCGAGCTCTCGACACAGATTCAACCCTTCAATCCGAATACATCCGGCAGCATAACCCAAACGTTCTTCCTCACATCCGCATGCCCAGTTTCCCACCCTTCCGTGCACCCCTCACAAAACCCAAAACAATCGCCTCCACAGACCTCCTTCAACGACAGAACTTCTAGTATTTTCGTCCCACAGTGAGCGGAATCCGTGATTCGATCAACAATTTTCTGGTCTGCTTCGGAAACCCCCGGACCCAAGTTGCGCGAAGGACAGTTCGAGCGGGAACAGGACCGGGAACCCCTTGATCCGAGGATCAAACGATGCGCCTCTTTGAGCTCTACTTCACGGAGGGCGAGCAGACCTTTCATCGCTACCTGGAGAGCTTCGGGGGATAGTCTTGCACTGGCCGGGAGACGTCTGTCCATCAACGAATCCAGTCCCCTCCGAGCTGCCATGTAGTACGCCAACGGTAACGCAGACGTAAGCTTCTGCTGGACAAATAAGTTGAGGACCTCATTCGGGTGAGGAGCCGGTCCGCTGAAGAACCTCTCTCCGGTCGGCTTGGCAGGAGAGAGAGCCTCAAAAGTCTCTGGATACGCCTCGCGGACGACGTCGAGTATCCTAGATCGGACGGCAGTCATCTCGTACTTTGTCGTGATTCGGAGGAGGGATGAGAATGTGGTGAAATCCAACACCTTATTCCGTTCAGGGAACCTATGGAAAAATATTCAGCGGAATAAATAGCTCATTGGCACAGGGCTGGTAGCATACTCCGGGAGGTATATAACCTTTAGAAGAGTGACGAAATCCGCGGCCGTGTCAGAGGCCAGAAGGCGAGGACATCCGTTGGGTGACTCCGCGCTAGCCAAGTTCGCTTTGGCAAGCATCCGCCTGAGCACGGGGGAGTTGAAAGACAGGACACTGGTGTTGACGCGGAACAGCGTATTGCCACATAATACTTCGACATTCCCGTCCTCGAGGTAGAAGGTGTCGTGCGGGGTTATGACTGTGGGGTCGAGTGGGGATTCGTCGTCGAAGGTATCTGTAGTCGTGAAATCCGACAGGGTGGCAATGCTGATGGATGGCGACTGTGGGGCGGATGATCCAGGATTCGTGGCCGTCTCTGGTGTGATAACAGGTTCGAGAGGAGCAGGTTGATGGATCTGAGCCTCGAGACCTCCACTCGGAAGTCCCAGAGATATGACGATGGGAGTTGCGGCGGGATCTTTCCGGTCTGAGCTGGTCGGTTTTGGCTTCCCAGTCGTGAATATAGGCGGAGGAGGGAGGCCTTGCCAACTACATCCACATAGATCGACTACCTCCTGAGAATTTGGCTCAGCTCGGTGGCCCCACTCGTTGTTCGAGGTGCACGTACCTGGATTAGTCTCCTGGTCACCGAATTGTGACCGTTATAGCTCCTGAGAAGCTCAAAACATCGATTAACCACCAGAGGATCAGCATATGCCGCAAACGTAGCGCCCGCCAGTCTCAACAGGATGGTGAGTGCATCCGCCTGGTGATCGTATAACTTGGGGAGAGATGAAGGACTGGAGTATCTGATCACGGATAATATCTTCTTCCATATATCCGAGGTTGGTCCAGTGTGCGATGAGGTTCACCTTGGTGAGAAAGGAAGAAGTCCGGTTTCCATGACTGTCCTCGGACCTCACGAGAGAAAGGTTCTCCTCAAAAAACGAATGCAATCGTGAGGTGCAGTACCGCTTATGGAGCCCTAAAGTATACATGGAAAATTTCTGATCTCGTTCTATGTCCCCGATGAAATGAATGAGTAATTGAGCGGTGGGGTGGATGAGCTCCGGGTGCATCAAAGCGTTCGGCGGTGCGATCCGCCAGAGGTTATCGCTGACCTGGACCATGGAGGTGATATGTCCATGCGCGCTTCCTATGTTTAACCAAAAGCGGTACCGTGCGAGAGATTCGTCGTAGTTCTTCTCGGACAATTTGTCGAGGAGGTCCTGAAGGGTGGCGCGAAGATTCGACATCGAGAGTGTGGCGGGGATGTTGAGGTGGTGATTATGTAAGTGGCGACATCGAATTCAAGTTGGTCGGCCAGGCTCCGTTTTGAAAACAGCCGGACTATATCATGTATCCCAGCTACATTTACCACGTTCCTCCCGCAGCCAGGCAATCTGCATGCGGCTCGTCGTCTGGCCGAAGCTACATGACCAGAGATTTTCAAATCGCACGCGTACCCCTCTCACCCCACACGTGGCCGTCGGGCCAATTCGATACCACCACCTCGCTGAAACTAAGTTGATTTCCCAGGTTCGGAGACGCGAAATGAGCCAATTGCACGCGCATTGGCCTAATCTCTACAAATTACAACTCGAGACAGAAAAACCAAACTGAAATCAAGACCAGAGTAGTCAATTACACATCATCCCAACTCTGCGCAACGGAAAACATGGCCGGAAGTCGTTCCCAACACACTGAACGCCCCAAGGTATGTGCCGCATGTATACCTTTCGCACATACGTCGCAGACAAGATCTCCCAATGAAAGGGGTCCCAGCTCGCCACCATCCCTCTTGACGAGGAGTGTTTCGTGGAGTTTCTTCAGCGCTTCCATTCTTTGTTTAACAGGGACGACACCGGCGTTAAAAACGCACTTTCCGTCGGCACACACGACCACTGGATTTCCATCGTAGACAATGATACGTGCAAGTTCAACCATGAGTCCCCCTACCAAATACATGCCATTGATGGTAGTTGCAATGGCGCGACGCGGGAGTACCGTCCCAGGCTCGTCACTCGTAATGGCATCGAAACCACCGACGGAAGCGCGGTAGGCGGCAAAAGGCAACGCGATCCTAACGTTCTGTTCCATGAACAGATTCAGAACCGCATTGGGATGGGGCTTTGGTAATCCGAAAACGTCCTCGCCAAGAACCTCCGCAGCCTGGTACGCTTCCCACTTGGTCGGGTATGCGCCCTTGATGTCCTTGATAAGTTGTTCGCGGACGTCGGATAAACAGTACTTTGTCGTCATCCGAAGGAGCGACGCGAACACCGTGAACTCAGGGACCTCGTGCCTTGCGGGGAATCTGGTCACCAGTCGACCGGTTAGCTGAAAGGACCCGCACAGGTAATGGGAGAGACGGACCCTGGCGTGTGTATCATCTTCAAGAGTACCGCAAAATCCACAGCACTGTCCGCGACAGATATACGAGGGGGTCCCGCTGGAGTTCGAACATAGGGAATGGAGAGGATCTCCCCAAGTTTGGGGCATGAAAACGAGATGATTGTGGAGTGAACTCGGAAAACGGTTCCTTCACACACGATCTCCACGTTCCCATCTTCGAAGTAGAACGTCTCGTGACGAGCCAATGCCTTTTCGCCACTGCCCTCTCCGATGTCCTCGCCTAACTCTGTTGGAGTCAGGTCGGACACGGTGGAGATGCTCAATGTGGGAGAGGGTATCGAACCAGCTGGGGTATCGATGAAGGAATCAGAGGAAGGCTCCACGTCGTGCATGACGGAATGAGATGTGATACCTTGAAAGATGGTGGAAGGAATGTCGATATCGATTGTAGCGGTATGGAGATCCCGAGGAACGAAAGCGACCGGTGTCTCGAGCTCTGCCGGAACTCCAGCGGCTGCTCCACCCTCCTCTTCAGTCTCTGTGGCACCTCTTTGTTCCTCCCATTTGCGTTTCAACCATGTAGCGTGGATCTCACGAAGTTCCTGGGTCACAAGTTAGACCACAATTGGAGCCGTCTGGATGGAATTCCCAACGCACTTTCAACCTCTCCGCATCAAACCCCACTATTCCTTTTGTCGGGTGGTAGAACTGGGTGTCCAATAGCTCGAAGCAGACCTGGACGTCTTCGGGCTCGAGAAGACCTTGAAGTAAGGTACTCTCTGCGGCGATGAATAATTGATAGACGGCACTGGCCCTGACAGATTTCATGGGGCTGTTGCTATGTCGGAAATTCCCCGGCGGAATTTTAATCTGAGGTTAATTCTTATTGAATTCGAAGGCATTGTTGATGAAATTATGGCATTTTGTCAATAGATTAGCAATTCGCACGTTGATCTGTATTGAAATTGTGATAACGGTGATCTAATGGTAACCGATAATCAATGAGACCCACATGGACCGCGGTCTGGGCGCAGCCAATGCAGTTGTTGGAACATTGACTCGTCGAGTATAAGATTGCTGAGGTTTTGGGATGGCCGCCTTTGAACACAACCCATGCCCCCCAATGCAGTAAAACGGCGTCCAGCCAAGGGGGCGAGGAC
>Ga0307511_10001838_pt1 | contig 22283 bp, 12 predicted proteins | sample 13_EM_MG_FD_200266 | JGI IMG/M metagenome (GOLD analysis project Ga0307511, IMG submission 200266) | Populus trichocarpa ectomycorrhiza microbial communities from riparian zone in the Pacific Northwest, United States - 13_EM | ecosystem: Host-associated > Plants > Roots > Unclassified | place... | reverse complement strand
AATTTGATATAGAAATTAAATGAAACAAAAAGATAAGGGACAAAATTGAAGAAAAAAATCAATTAAAAAAGATAAAAATAAAATAAATAAAAATTAAAAAAATAAAGACCAAATAGAAAAAAAAAAATACACCTTTATATTTTGGCAGGCCAATGCGAAACCAAAGACAAGAGAGATAAAAGAGGGAGGAGATGAAAAAATGGTCACCAGAGCCCAAATATTGCGCCGCCATGTTCATCCACCTAACCACTAGGAAAAAAATGTCATGATGCTTCCAACGTCGTCATAAAAAGGCAGAGTTTAGCTGCCATGAGACACCTCATGTATAGTTCGAAGAGCAAGAGTGTCTCTAATTCATTGGCTTGTGCTCTGCATGCACCAATCAATTGTTTTATAAATTATATTTTATATTTATTAAAATATCAAATTGCCTCTCAGTCAACTTGATTATAAATAAAAAACAGGATGCAAATATGAAAAAAAAACCTATGCACGCAAACTAAATAAATCTTGTTTTTTAAAGGTAATTTAGTTATATATTTTATCGTGCTTACAAAATTTAAAAAGACCAAGTTGCCTCAAATCTATATAATAATAATAAATAAATCATAAAAAAAAAACTCATATTATCTTCAATATCCAGTCGATTAATTTTTTATATGAAATGCAAAATCATAATCTTATTGTTCAAATCAACAATACAATGTATTTGCCTCCAGAGTAAACGCTCTCCTTTAATTTTTTTAATAAAGTATATTGTAACACCATAAGACTTGCATCGCTGAGCACCCTATATTTTGATTAGTTGCTAGTACCGGAGGAAGTAAGTTACATTAGTCACTCTATCTTTCTTAATTTATGAAATACTTCATGCCTAACTCGATCAAGTTCCAAGTTTATTAACTTTAATTTATCAATGTATAGACAAATATTATGTATATTAACAAATTATATTGAATTTTCATGTAAACTTAAGTGTTAAATGATAAATGTTGAAATGTAAGATTTGATAAAATGTTAAATGATTAGTGAAAAATAAAAAGAGTCAATGCCACACATCAATTTGTATCAATTTTCCACTTAGTTCAATACTATATTGTTGGCTTGTGCTATACTGTAGGCCAAATTATTTTTTTTTAATGTAAAAAAATATTTAAGTATTGCTAACTTTTTTCTAGTATATTTTTTAATCATGTGGGGTTGATTTAATATGACCTGATTGACTTAATAAGTCCAAAAACAGCCCGGATAACCAATAAAAATATAGTTTGACTAAAACAAATCCAAGACAACATTTAAAAAATAAATAATTAAGACGACAATATATTAAATTGACTTGGGTCGATTTGGGTTAACTTGTCAAATTCACGAACTTGGTCATGAGACCATGATAACTTGAACTATAAAGCTCAATTCCTAATGAACCCAATATTAAATGATGAAATTGAAGAAAAAAAATCAATGAAAAAAGAAAAAAAAAAGACACTGGTCAATCAGAGTTAGCTTTTCAAATCCACAACTTGAGTTATGAGACCAAAATAACCTCATAAAAAGTAAATCAAAATAAATTATGAAGTCCAATTCTCAACCAACCCAATGTTGAAAGATAAAACTTACAAAAAAATCAATTAAAAAAGGACACAAAAAACAACTTTAGTTAACTCAGGTTAATCCGCCAAACCCCTGTTCGGGTTCATGAGACTAAGATAAAATCAAAGATAGAAAGCCAAAAAAATAACCCCTCTCAACTTAGATTACTCTGTCAAACCCGCAACTCGGGTCATAAGACTAAAATAACCCTATATAAAATAAATCAAAACAAATTATGAAGCACAATTTCCAATCAATTCATTATTGTATAGTAAAATTAGAAAAAAATTAATAATAAATGACTTGATTCAATTTAAGTCAACTTGCAAAACTCGTGATTTGGGTAATGAAATTGAAATAACCTAATAGAAAATAGACTGAAATAAATCATGAAACCTAACTTCTAATCAACCTTATATTGAAGAATAAAAAAAAAAAAAAACTTAAATCAACAAATTAACCCACTAAACTTATTACATCACGAGTTAGAATAACTACTATAAAATAAACCACGTAGCTCGATCTCTAATTTGGGATAGTATGGAGCTTATTGTAACTAGAGATTCAAGGGACTTTTTTGTTGCGGTGTTACATCCATGGTTGTTATGCAATCTAGGAAGTAACACGGTCACAAAGGAGGGCTGCCATTGGAGTGTGGTTTTTATGGTAAGAATGTGGAGCTTATGGAGGTCACGCAATAGCAGGATTCTTCGGCGGCAGTTTCAGTCTAAGTCTAGCATTGTGCAAACCATTAAAAATACGGCAGCTGACATTGAACATGCTATGGATGATGGGAGTAGAGCTAGCGTTAATAGACACAAAGCAGGTGAGGTTGGTAGGTTGGAAATACCTTTTGATAGAGCGTTAAACAAAGGAGACTCGGGTTTAGCAGGAGCACGCGGACTGATCAAGGGGTTTGTAATAAACACAAGTTTTTGTTCTTCAGTCCGAGCAGAACTTTGGGGAGCTATTACTGGTTTAGGAACTTGCTTGGGATCTAGGATTTTGTCTACTTATAATGGAGTCTGATTCAGTATTAGTCATAAGCCATATCATGAAATAGGCGGTCAAAGTTGACGCCAACTATGCACTGATTTTAGAGCTCGAGAGATTCTAGCCAGGGAGTGAGAAGTTCATGTGCAACATACATTCAGAGAAGGGAACTTTGCAGTAGACAGGCTGACGAGTTTGAGGTTAGGTAAAAAAGCAATGGATAGACATGATTGGATTATTCATGACCTACCTGTGGATTTGTGTCATGGCTTGATTGAGACTGCTATGCCCCATTTAATTTAATTTCTTAGGGTGTTAAGCCTCGATTCACACACACAGAAAAAAAAGAGATTTAGTTTCGATCAACAAGTAAGATGATTCAATTTCTGTCACCCTTATATGTAAATATATAATTCTATATTTAGACCATGTTATGAATTTTGATTGGATATTTATGTGGTATAAACTTTAAAAGATTGGTCTCGTGGTAAAGGAGATATGCTCATTTATTGACTTTATGGGTTCAAACTTTGAAGCTAATATCTAGGAAAAGTTAATATTTTGTTAAGTGTACCAGCTGATGTCGGTGGTGCGCTCATAAAATCATTTATAAAGAGACTAAAAAGTTAATCCATTGCCAGAATATTGTATATAATTTATAGAAAACAAAATATCCTTAGAAAAAAAAATCATCAATGATTTTTATTCGGTTGATTATAAACTTACTCATAGATTTATAAATATAAATAGCACACCAAACAAAAAAAATTCACCAACACTAATTCTTTCAATAAATTCATTGGTGGATATGGAATATTGCTAATATAATAATAAACCGTTGGTAAGTCCATCAGTAATCATATGTATATTATCAACAAAATTAAACCGTCAAAGAATTATATCTAACAATGAAAAGTCCTGTAATTTTTTTTTCAACTCTCTTGAACTCTCTAAGAGATTTAATCGGTTGGTCTTTCTGTAGGTGATTCAAATTTTGTCGGTAATCTTGTTAGTATTGTATTTAATATTTTTTTTAAATTAAATAAACAATACCAAAAAATAAAAAAAATAATTTTTTATTATTAATTTAAAAATATTGTTGAATACAATTTATCTAATGGACAAAAGCTGGAGGAGGAGGTGGAGGCAAATCTTCATCGAAACCAGAAGGGCGACAACGTTGACCACAAGTACCAGTGAGGGCTGCCCAAGAACATTCACTTTATCCCTCAGTTCGGCCGTCTCAGTTCTAAGATGGGCCGTCTCAGCACTAAGTTGGGTCATCTAAGCTTGAATCAATTCTCATAAAATAACCTGGATGACCAAAGATTACTGACTCGATCCCGATTGCGAGGTCCCAATGATCAATACACTATGTCCTCCCAAATATCCTCGGTCATAGTGTTGAAGATATCATAAACTTAATTTCTATCAGGTCCACTGGTAGATATGGTCTCCAACCACAAATCCAAATCAAATTTTGGATGATTCAAAGGATCGTCCCCATATCTCTCATGCAATCGGGTCTATATGTTTCCTAAAAAAAGTTAGCAAATAAAAAAATAATAAGTTTAAAAAATTGATATAAGTGTTCCAGATACCCTCTGAGATGTATAGATGTCTAAAATCCCTCCACACAGCCACATCTTTCTAGCCTAAAAGACCTTTATCTTTTGTATAATTATTTGATTTTTTCTGGGCCTTGTATTAGAAATCACGCAACTTGGTTTGTAGAAAAATATTATCGGTTAAGATTACAAAAAATAAAATTTTAACATTTAAAAAAATATGACAATTTGAATTCAATCTTACTTAATGACGTTGTGATTCCTGTACATTGTCCTGGCAATGATGTTGTCAATCTCCTCCCAATAAAATTTTCCATTACACTTCAATTTCTAAAAATAATTAGTTTATTAAAATTAAAAACTAACCAAATTAAATATTTTTTTTTATGTATATACTAACCTTGAACTTCAAGATTTTTTGGAAAACAAAAGCATTTCCCTTGATGATTTCATCGTACATGTTATCATGAGAGCAATCTTTATATTTGTAAACCTAAAATTCCATTCGTTCATTGAAATTAATTATTGAAAAATTCATTTATAGTTGTTTAATTTTTTATCATCCAAGAAAGGAAAACAAACTTACATGTTGTGGTCAGACTTCCACTAAGCAATATATTTTCCAATGTATACATCATGCTCAGAAAGGACACCCTCTCTACGGGTTGCCCCCACTCTCGACGAGTCTACATTAAGAGAGGGTGTTTGTGCTTAAGATGCCTAGTCATGATCGACATCCAGCGGCTCATGGTCATAAAAAAAATGGTGTTAGAAGAATCAACAATACTTGTCTCTGTATTACTCTCTAATGACGTTCTCTTCATCATCTAAACAAATTTGATAAGTAATAACATTATCACTATATTCTATTTTAAAAAACATTGGTAACACCTCCCCTATACGAGAAACTATTCAAAATTTTAAAACCAGCATATATGCATCAATAACTCATGTAATCCCCAAACTACTTGATTTTATTATGTATTTTGAAATCTTTGTGGACAATTACAAGTTACAAATTAAAAGAACAAAATTTTCTAAAATGGAAAAATTTTCAAAAAAGAACAATGGTAAGATTTTCTAATAATTTTTCAATCAATTTAAAATTCATCCTAAAATCATCTCCACAATCGAATTTTCCAAAAACAACAACAATCAAATCAACTACATTCACATTACATAATATAAACATTAATAAATCATCACAATTAACACTCACTCAAAAAAACCATTAAATTATTATCAAATATACAACAATTAAGAAAAACCACATAATATTGGAGTGTAAAACACACACACACACACACACACAGAGAGAGAGAGAGAGAGAGAGAGAGAGAGAGAGATGAGTGATTTACTTGGAGAGAGAGGAGGCTGGAGAGAGAGAGAGAAATATTGTTGCTAGGTAGATAAAGAGATGGAGTAGAAGAGACTTAGTGGCAAAGTCCTTCAAATGTATTTTACAAACCCGATGAAATTTTGTTTCGTCGGTTATCTGAATTTTCAGTGGCAAAGTTCTACAAATGTTTTCTAACTCTTTGGATCTCTCTAAGAGACTTAGTCTATCTGTAATATTGTCTAAAATTTTCAGTGGTAAAGTCTTGTAATTTGCTTCCAACTTCTTGGAACTCTTTTAGTCTGTCAATAATTTTGTCTGTAATTTTTAGTGTCAAAGTCCTGTAATTTTTTTCTTAGAACACTCCAAGGTACTTAGTCCGTTGGTAATTCTGTCTAAAGTTTTCGGTGGCAAAGTCCTGTAATTATTTTTCAACTCTCTTGAACTATTTGAGGGACTTAGTCCATCTGTAATTTTGATGGTATTTTACACTCATCGGTATAAAACAATAATTTTTTCCCCAATGTTTTTGTATTTCATATCTAATCAATCTGTAAATATAGTAAAATAACAAAATAGTAACACCAATTCTGTTCAATAACATAATAATAAAATCACAAGAATTAATTTTCTAATTGTGTTAATAATAGTTCATTGTAAAGCAACAACATATGAAAAAATTACATTAAAGTCAATTTATAAAATCAATTCAAAATCTTTTTAATCAGAATTGTCATCTTGTTCTTCTTTGAACCCTTTATTAGGTTATTTCCCGGTATTATCAATACTCCATATTTAATTTGTTATTTTTTGAATATTTTTATTTAGACGAGTTAGTTTTTAATGAAAAAATGAGATAGCTAAATGAGATAGCTAGGCTTACCCAATTGTTTGAAGAAATTTACAAAATAAGAACATCAGGTGAAGGCTTCCCTTCAATATATAGAACACTTTTGATGCTCATGCTCCTCAACACATTCCTATAAACCTTAGACTTTTGGATGCACCACTCGATTTCTACTCACATCCAATAAGAGACCACAATACTACTAGGTCATTTAATCTAGGATTTCTATGAGTGATATTTAATGTTTGGCCCCTGAAATCTCCATATCTTTTTATGGTGTCACTGCTATATCAAAAGACAAAAAATGTTTCACTTTTAAACATGCTATGGTAAAAGCTTTAAAGCCAAGAATTGGGTCAAAAATTGAGAAATTTTTGCAATTGAAGAGTGTTTAAGGGCAATTGAAGGAATGAATTTGTATGGTTCCATGAAAGCATTTGAAATGTTTCTAGTATCAGATATTGTCATACCATAAAATTTTAAGGTGCCTGAATTTGTTAAGTATATCGGAGTTGAATTCCCAAAGACTCACTTGAATATCTATTGCAATAAAATGAATGAAGTGATTAAAGATTATAAGCTTCACATTCATTATTTCTATGAGAGTCTGAGTGGTGCTACCTTGACTTGGTATATGAACTTGAATGAAAATAAGATCAATAAATATAGAGATTTAACTAAAGCATTCATGCGTTAGTACAAGTTCAATATAGAAATGGCTCCAAGCCAATTTGAACTTCAAAGCATGACGAAAAGAAATAATAAGTCCATTAAAGAATATACTCAAATATGGTGTGGAATGATGACATAAGTTCACCATCCTCTATTAGTAAAAGAGCTCATCTCCATCTTCATTTATACCTTTAAATCTACGTACTTTAAACACTTGATTGGTAATTAATCAACCCATTTCATTGATATTGTGACTGCAACGAAAATGATTGATCAAATCCTGAAATAAGGAAATATCAGAAATTCAGCAGTGAGGTTTTGCACCATGCTAAATGATGAATTGGAAGATGATTTTCAAGTAGGGAGTATTGATAAAAGAGATTCTAATTTTACACTTTAATATCTTACCAATCATCACAAACACTGTCGAGTTTTATGGCATTATCAACCTCTCAAGTCCCTTTATCTAATATTGACATACCTTCACTGCTAAGCATTGCTTACCAATATCTCTTGAGTACCAGACAGATTGCTCCTATCCTGTCGAATCCCATAAATCACCATACCCAGGGTGTTATAATCAAAATATAAAGTGTGAGTAGCACGATAAGATTTTTCACCTTTCAATTGAAAAATACAAGAACTTCATTTATCAATTCTGGAGGTTAGTAAGGCAAGGACATGTTGCATTTATGAAGAATAATGGTACATACCTTGTCATCATCAACTCGTTATTGACATAGCAAATGATTGGAATAGATAGAAGAAGCCCATTAAATGTTGTTAGATCATGAATGCTGGATGAAGAAAAATGAAAATCAAAGGAATGTTGCATTATCAACTTTTTTTTTTTGTTATTAAGCTTTGTAACTAAAGCCATTTTATATTCCCATTGAAGAAATCAGAACTTTGTTTCTCTTAAATATGTTTTTTCTATAATTTTAGGACTGTGTCACATCTTTTAATGAAATTTGTTCTTTTCTATGTCATATGGTTGTTTAGAAATCAAGAGATGTTTATGTGAAAGTAACATTTGACATTTTCATCTATTATTAGATAAATATAATGGCAAATTCATTTAAAGACTCTTAAAATTGATCAAATTCCAAGACATATCATATGAGTGCTAAGGGGAAATCCTTCCCTTTGAATCTTAAAATATTTCCTTCTATATTTAATAAGCTATAAAAATATAAAATCTTGCTTCAAACCCTCTTTGACCCTAAAATACCATTTTTCACTCTTAGTGAACCTCAATACTAAGAATCTTGCTTGAAATAATATAATTTTACCTAAAATAAAATCAAATGATTTGATGTCTTAAATAATATTAAACAATGCATATTCAAGTCATGAAACCACCTATCCCACCAGTTTTTTTCTTAGGTTAACTTCATGGTTTTCCTTATCAATAATGACATGTAATAAGGTTAGGATTTATCAAAGTGAACATATTTAGATTTTAAGATAAAGAAACATCATCTTTTTTTTATAACCTTTATAATTAAAATTTAACTCATATTGCCCTTTTGTGAGCTTTAAAAATATTTTTCTTAGATAATAACTCAGACTAGAATCACCTCTCACATTGGGGCATATGTTATAAAGTTTTAAACAATTATGAAATTCTTCTTATAGAAAGAAATAAGAAAATGTGAAAGGGATGAAAGTATTATAAAAAAGAGCAAGAAAATGCTTAAATGAAAAATAAAATGATCAAATCACATAAAACAAGAAAACATAAGAAAGAAGACGAAGAGTTCTCTAAATATCCTTAATGATGGTGCAATGTGCAAAGTCCAAAAATTAAAGATAAAATGTCAATATAAAGCACAAGATGTACTTTGGAGAATTGAGATTTTAGTAAGATTGATATAAAAAATAGCAAAATCCAAACAGCAAGCCTAAAAGATCTCCATATAGAATAAATGATCCTATGTCTTTAAACCCTCAAATACCTTTTGAGCCTTATATCCAATTCTTTTGTAAACATGAACCACATAGCTTATATTATGTGTTTTTAAAAGCCTTTTCTGATCAAGAACAATTTATTTATATTGATAAGTCTTATTAAAAAAAATACAAAAGAGAAATGTTTTTTTAAATAAAATCATGATTTTTTTGTGCGTTGCATATTATTTTTTTATGGCATTGAATCATAGTTTTTCAAATGGATTCATACCACATGAAGCAAGATACATTTTATAAGCCAAAACTTTCTTTTAGAATACAACCTTTTTCTTCTTCTTAAAAAAACCCTTCACTTGCTGAAGAATCCATTCATCTTTCAAAAGATAGCCATTTTCTTGGGATAACTATTTCTTCACAATCCTAACTAATACTAATTTCATCATATACCCAATCTAAAAACTACTTCATAGCATTTGAATGACATGTTTTGATCTTTTGATCAAATAAATAAATGTACAATTCATGAAAATTCTTTCAAATTTACATCTCAATGATTTCATTTTAATAATAAAACACACATAAACATAATCATTAAAATTTATAGCATGGTCTCACGGAACACAAAAGATGACTTCTTAAAAAACAAAATATTACAAAATTCTTACTGGTTGGATTTGTAAAGTTTTTGGAAAACACAATAATGATGATGATGCATGTCTTTTGATGGATATTGAAAACATAATCGTAGTCGGATCAACATTGAGCAATCCAGTTTGAAGAACCCATTGCATTAGCTAATGATGAATTCCAACATAAATAGTGAATCAAAAAATAAACATCTTATGATGCATATGTGTCATTTGATGGTTACTGAAAAAATAAACACTTACAAATCAGATGGGGGCAATCCAATTTGAAGATGATTATATGAACTCCATCACAGGTCATAAATGGTAGAATAAACATTTGATAATGATGATAGGGGTGATGAATGCATTCCTTAATGTGGATACTGGAAAGATATATGCATTTAGATTAGTTGGGGATAATTCAAATTAAAGAGATCTTTTGCAATGGCAGTAGCCAAATAATAACCCGAAGAACTATATCATAGGGTATGAGTGGTAGAAGACACATATAAGAATGATGGTGATGCATGGGTGTCTTTTAATAACCATTGGATTGATAAACATGGATAGATCAAATGTGGGCAATCCTATTAAAAAAATTAAGAAATCCATGGTGATAACATGCAAAATACTGAAATGAACAACTCCTTTATTGGTTGTTGTGTTGAATATAAGCAATATTGAACAAATATTCTCAAATAGCACTTATGGGCAATGACAAATACAGGCAACATGAGCCAAGTTAATATGATGTATTAATTGCGCCCATTCAGTGATTGAAAATAGAGTTCTTGAAAAGATGAATTTATGGTGAGCCTATATAGCACTTGTTTCCAAAAAAAAAAAAAAAAAAAACAGGTGAGCCAAGGCTAGAAGTCTTTGAAGATCCATATGACATAAAAAAAAGATTGAGCTTTCAAAATATAATTTTGTGTTTTTCCCATCGACTCCAAGAGGCAAGCTCTATAAATAAAATCAAAATAAATTGTTGATACTCCCAAACTAAATGTTCCAATAAGATGTTAATTTTTAAAAGCAGTGTGCATGTGTGAAAATTTATGTCAATTTTAGCTTTTAATTTTTAATATCTCTATTGACAATATTTTCTCGAGTGTGATCCAAAAAAAAAAAGAATTTTTTAGATCAAGCATCGCCATCATGTCAACTTGTAGATGAACCCTGTAATCAGGAGATCAAACCTTACAATTAAAAAGTTCAACCCAACAATAAGGAGAATTAGCCTTGCCATTAGGTCAATCAAGAGATCAAGCTCTGCAATCAGGAAACCAACCCTGCAATCAGTATATTAAACCCTGCAATTAGGAAGAAACCTTGCAATTAAGAAGAAGATGCCCTACCATCAAGAAGTTTCAGTTTCAACTTTATTGTAAAGAGGTTCATAACCAAATATTGTAACCAAGTAAGTCGAGCTAACTTGTTTGGATTTCATATTAAGGTTGGTAACCTAATAATTGGACCATGTTTTACAATTGAGGTTGGTCACCTGATAATTCAACCCATTTTGCATTTTTATAATAAGGTTAGTCACCTGATAATTTGACTTATTTTTATAACCAAACAATTAAATCCTATTTTTTTTCGAGAATAGTCAACTCTAAATGACCCTTTTCATTTACATGGACCCCAAGTTGATCCCTTTTCATTTGAATGGATCCCAAGTTAATCCTTTTTTTTTATTTACATGGATATCAAGTTGATTCTTTTTATTTTCTTCTGCATAGATCCCAAGTTGACATATTTTCATATGGATCCCAAGTTGATCTCATTTGCATGGATCCTAAGTTTATCCCCTTATAGATCCTAAGATGATCATTTCATAAATTCCAAGTTGATTTAGATTCTAGGTTGATCATTTTTTATATGGATCCTAATTTGATCATTTTGATATGGATCCAGAGGTGATCCTTTCATTTACATGGATTCTAAGTTAATCCTTGCAGTTATATGGATCCCAAGTTATTCTAATTTTACTTAAGATCCTAAATTGATCTCATTTACATGGATCTCAAGATGATCCATTTCATTTACATGGATCCCAATATGATCTTTTCATTCATAAGCATCCCAAGTTAATCACTTTATTCTTTATATTAATCCCAAGTTTTGTCTTGTCATTTATGTTTTTATGTAATTATTTTTTTCTCCACAAAACTTACAATATGAAGTTAAGGAAAAATGTTTTCCTTGTCTTTGTATCATAAATCTTGTAAAGAGGGGGCAACTATCATCACTCAATTTTTACCCTTGTTTTCAACATATTTTTTTTTTAAATTGGAAAAACAAAAAAATACCAATATTCATAAAAAAAATACATTATGGTCATTTCATAATTTTAGACAATTTTACGTATTGTTTTTTTTATTGATAAAGTTTTAAAAAATAAAAAACTCTAGTAGAAAAGAAGAAAAAAGAGAGAATCAATTTAAAAAAGAGATTATTTTTAGTGAGTAAAATGTAATTGAAAAAAGAAATAAGGACTAGTTTAGTTTTAAAAAATAAGCGGAAGGGGAAAAAAGGGAAAAACAAAGTTGTCTTATGAGAAGTGAACTCTTTAGAAAATCACGAAGGTAAAGGAAATCTCTAGAAAATCTAGAAAGATAAAAGGCTTGAGAAGGTTTATTATAGTATAAATAGACATACACATCTCACACACAATAACATCCCAACAAAAAAAGACCCCACACAAAAAAACACTCTCTCATTTAAAAAAAAAGCAAAATAAAATAAAAACAAAGAAAAGAAAGGCAAAAAATCATGAGCTCTCAGAAGAATAAAAACTACCAAAATAATTAACCTACTCAAAGACTAGCCACCATCCCGTACTATGAGTAGCACTGCCACTAGCCATGGATGACAATAGAAAAGGCACAACCCCTACAACTATGACCTCCTAACACCAGTAACAACTTTTAATTCCTTCGTGAATGGTAGCAAGAGAGTCTCCACCTGCTTTAGGAACTTCTTCCATGACCAACACTTTGATAAACAGTCATCACCCCAACACAACACCTGACAACAACCAACGTGACCTCCTAACACTAGTTGCGACCACATTCCCTCTTTACATCATTCATTCTCTTTATCAACGATAATCATTAATTCCTTCACTGCCCTCGTGAACTCATTCAACAGTCAACACTAGCACCAACAACTGTGACACACAACCTATAGAGAGAAGAATTAAAGAGGAAGAAAGGTTATAATAGAGAGAGAGAGAGAGAGAGAGAGAGAGAACTGAAAGAGAAAGAGAGAGAAGAGGGTCAAAACTTTGAAAGGTCAGGTCTCTCTCTTGAGTAGCGGTGAGAGTCACTGCTAGTATAGAAGCAAAGAGGAGACAAAGGAGCTTTGGATCCAGCTGCTCATGCTCCTCCAGCAGCAGCGACATATGAAACCATGCGTTGACAATGGTGGTGATGCGTGGGTACACGCTCTACCATTGTTCCAGCAGTCCTCCAACCTTGATTTCGTAGATCCTAGACACGCCAAACACCTTGGAAGGTCGATCCGTAAACTCAAATTATTTTTTTGACAAATTGCTAAAATGCTGTGAAATCTAGGACAAAATGCTCATTGTTGTGTATATTTTTTTTTTACTATTTGGACATTATTGATTTGGATTCATGTGTGTTTGTGATTTGAGATGATTTTCATGAATATTGGATGGACATGAATATTATGAGAATTTATTTTGAATGATTGAAATTATTTTGTTAGGGGCGTGTTAAATTTGTTGAATATTGGATTTGGTTTTGTTTTTTATGTGATTGAATATGGACCAATTAATTTTTAATTTGTTTGTTGATTGGGTGGATAAGAGAAGATGGTTGAATATAGTCATGAAATTTGAATTTGAGAATTTTTTTATTATTGTGAAAAAGTTCGTGATGAACATTATATGGACCAATTATTTTTATATGAAAAAACAAAACATTGTTAATAATAATAATTGATTAATCAACCCAAGATGGCATGGTCTAATCTTTGGCCTTGTCTTTTGGATGTTGATTAATAAAGAATAATAATAATAATAATAATTAAATTGTGCTTGAAGTGGTTATTCCTATTAATTGTTAATTAACCCAAGATGGAATTGTTTTATACTAGGCCTTATCTTTTGATGTTGATTATTAAGTGATAGAATCAATTAATATTTGATCAACGAATTAATTGTTTCCATTAACTGTTAATCAACCTAGAATGGTATGGTTCAATATTGCCCCTGTTCTTCGGATGTCATAAGTGAATAATAGTATCAATTAATTCTTGATCTTTAGGATATCAATTAATACAATTTTTTGTCACCACATAATATTTTTATTTTGCAAATTTAATTCGATATTCCTATGATTTATTAAGTAGCCCAAGATGAAATGGTACAATAGCGGGCCTTGATCTTTGGACGCTATCTAATGGATAATATGAAATTTTCAAACTATATTAAGCCTTATATGTGTGTGTGTGTGTCCATCATTTCTAAATAACCTAAGATGATGTGATCTAAAATTTAACCTTGTTCTTTGGACATTATTTAGTCAGTTGATCATGATCATGAATATCTCAACCTTATATTAAATGATTTTATCATCTGTTAAAAGACCTAGGATGGAATGGTCTCACAATAAACCATGTTCTTCGGATATTAATTAACATATAATAGAGTCAATTAATATAGTCCACCAAATAACCGTTGTTTTGGTAAGGTCCAACATTGAGCTTTATCCTTTAAACGTTGTTTTGTGAATAAAGATAATATCTTGAATAATATACATATCAGTTTAGGAAAATCACATTAAAATATGTTTATCATTGAAGACAAACAACAGTGCCAGTTTATCTTTACATAATCATCCCCTTACCTAGAATCTTTGAAGATCAATTAGGGTTTCCAGTTACCATAAAACTAGGTTGTGACCTTTTTTTTTCCTGTTTTACCCTTTTTTTACAAATAGCTTGCCTCATTGTCAACATACAACAAATACAATTGATTAAAAAACTATATTACTTGATAAATCAAAACAAAGTTTTGAATGCTAACTAAAAACTAAAGTGAAAATTTGATTTTTTTTCTAGCAAAAAATACAAGATAGATAAAAATACAAATATTTAATATCAATTGTCCTTTCCATTATATATATATAGACACAAATGATTTTTAGTCTTTTAAATGTATAATGAAAATACAACCAATTTGTCTTAAAATGAACAAGAAAAAAAATTTTAAAGATAGATTATAATAATGTCTTTGAAGTATTATTAAATTATAAAAGCCCTAAAAAAACTAATTACTATGAAACAATAGTTAAGCTAAGTAATTTAATAAATAAAAGAGAAGAAATTAATTAAAAAGTAAATAAAAATTAAAAAATTAAAAAAAAGGGTCTAACCTAGCGGTTCAACTTTGAAACCTCTCAATTCAACTCTTTGCCCATCCTCGGTTTAAAATCAACATGCGTAGGAGTTGTCTCAACGTGACCCAGTCGACTTGATGAGTTTAAAAAAACCTGGACGATCGGTAAAAAGCTTGGTTTGCCTTTAAAAAATGCTGACATATTGTATTGACCTAAACTTCAAGTTTAACCTGTAAAACCTACGATCCGGATAATGGACTCTACTAAATATAACAGCTTTAGTTTTTTTTTTTTTTAAAAAAAACTATTTTTAATTAATTATATGATGATAAAAATAGACACTTATAAAATTAAATATCAACTAAATACCGGGATGTTTATTTGCTATTTGGATAACATAATATTGAAGTTCAATTCAAAATCAACAATGAAATTGGAAAAAAAAAGCTAAAATAGAATTTAATTGAAAAAAAAAATTTAAGATAAAATAAAAAAAATAACAATAAAAAAGGCAACTCCTTCCCAAGAAGGTGGGCAGTTCTTTTAGTAGAGTAGATAATGTTTCTATTTATTCAGGAGAAGAAAAAAGAAATAATTTATTTATGACTAAACTCCCCGTAGCTTTAGCTTTAATTTTATTTGCATTGCTATTCATTAAAGTCGCGATGAACTTCAATGAAAACACCTTTCACATATAGCGTGGTCTAAGCCAAGAGACAAGAAGAACTATTTAGAAGAGTAAAAGTGGATCACACTTCATAATTAAACACAACTAAACGAGGAGTGGCTATGGTGGTGCAGTATATTGGACCACAAGGTTGCTGATCACTTGGCCATTCATTAGCAACAAAATGTGGGTCTCTCTCTCTGTCATTGTCTCACCGAAAGGCCCGATAAACACGCAAGGATATGGTTTGGTTTGATTGTTTTTCAAAAATTATAAAACCCCACCAAAATGTCCAGTGCAAAAACCCTAGTAGTAGCCACCCTCACCCACTAGCTCCTAACATGTTAATGGTCTTCTTATCTCTCACACTTTCTCTAGCTTCGTGTTATGGACAACGGCCTAACACTACCCCAACATCAACCCGCCATCACCGCCACTACCACTAGTTCATTTTCAAGCTTACTGTATCCCTAGATGGTTGCTGGAGTTTTATAGTTTTGGTTCTTTCCATTTGAAACAGAGAAATTCTGTGGTGTTTTGAAATAATTACAAATAGGTATTTTGTTGACCCACTTTTTATTCCATCGATCCCAAGTGAGAGATACACGAAAGAGTGCTGGATGGAAGCTAGATATTTTTTATTTGACAGTAATTAAAGGTTTTCTGGGATTACTTTTTTTTCCAATAATTTCAAAAGTGCACCCCATCACATCAATATAATATATTTATATTTAAATTACTTTAATAAATCTTTCTGGATAATAATCCTAGATTTTAAGGTTGACCAAATTACATGTAAATGAAAAGCTCTATTAACAGATCATATCATATTGTTGCGACAACTGGAGTTATTGACTAGAAGACTAGAACACGCATGGACATGAAAAGTTAATGAAAGAATTAGAAAGTTATAGACACCGAAAGAGATTGAGAACTAGCAATGTATTTGAACGAGTTTTCCATAGTGTTTCAATTAATGGTTTTCAATGAACTTAGAAAAATAAAGTCAGTAGGTAAAATAGGTAGAGAGGACACAAAACTTCTTCTTTATTCCATGCAAAGCAGATTTTAAGGTGGTTTGATTTGTACTTTGATCTGCAGGTGAATTTTTTTAAGAGTTTCCCACTTGGTTTCCCATTCAGATATCCTGATTTCCCACTTGGAACAAATCCTAGACATACCTCTACTTGGAAGCCTATCATTTCAAATATTATGAAATGACTAGGTTGTGGAAAGAAAAAGTGTTTAGTTTGTCTAGGATAATTTGTTTGATAAAGTCTTCCTTATCTGTATACTTTATGTCCATCTTTCTCATGCCAAAGGGTGTAATAACATTGATTATTTTCATTCAAAGAAGTTTTCTATGGAGTTGTTCCTCTTAGGAAAAGGCTCGGGGTGGTCTAGGCTTCGGCTCTTTATAGGGCAAGAATAAGGCTCTTTTTGTTTAAATGGCTGTGTAGGTTTCATGATCAGAATTTAGGTGGGTAGTAAGAGTTGGTTACTAAAAAATACAGTCTATATTCTGAGAATGGTCTTCCGATTTTTGCCTCTTTCTTATCAAATATATGGCAAAATATTTACTCAACTACAAATTTCAAAGATAAATTTCAACTTACAATGAAGATTGTTATTCAGTTTAAAGTTGGGAATGGAAGGATTATTTATTTTTTGTCAGATCAATGGCTCCATCAATGTATTTTGAAAGAAACGTATCCTTGATTGTATTATTTGTCAGCTAGTTGTCGATGTTCTTACCTGTTTTTATTTTTACGTTTCAAAAAGGCTTCTGAAAAAATTAAATTTTTTTTTTTGCTTTAAATTAATATTTTTTTTGGTGTTTTTAGATCATTTTGATGCGCTGATATAAAAAATAATTTTTAAAAAATAAAAAAAAAACATTATTTTGATACTTTTCTGAGTGAAAAGCACTTTGAAAAGCAACCGCAACCACACTTCTAAATCTCAGTTGGATTAGAAATCTGCGAGATTCTGAGCTTCCCATCCTAGGCCATCCCATGACCAATATTGAGGAGATAATCTTGACTCTGAATGTTGATGATATTCAACACTGGGTGACTGACAAATCTGGAACATTCACGGTTAGGTCTGGAAGTTTAATTCATAACAGAGTAATATTTCTAGGTCTGTTTCCTTACTCTTCTTTATGCTAGAATGGTCTTGTTTCTCCAAAGATTGAAGTCTTCATATGGCTCTTACTACGTGATAGTATCTATAATAAAGATGTGTTGGTTCGTAGAAACTTGCTTGTTTATGAGAATGCTTCTTGTTCTTTTCGCAATGCTCATTTGGAGACTTCAAATCATCTTCTCTTACATTGTATAGATGGTTAGGTTTTCAATGGTGCATGGCATTAATAAAGCTTTGTTTCAGTAGAAGTTTTTGTTAAAGTGAGATTTCAAGGTCAGACAATCCTTATGCTTGCCTATGGTATCTCTTGTGGAATTTGGTTATGCTAGAATAATCTTATATTTCAAGATAAACTCCCTAACTAAGTCAATTAATTTCCAACTTGTTCTACACCGCTTGGCGTTATAGTTGAAGACTAACAATCCCAAGTTCAATTATACAGACAAGGATTTGTATAGAGGCTTAGAGGGTATTCTAATGTAGTCCCAATTAGATGATATTTACATATGTTTTTTCATTTGCTTTGTATTGAACTCTTTTTTTCTAGTATCATTGTCGCAATGGCTCTAGCTTTCATATTAATACGTATTATCTCGATTATCATAAGAAAAAAAACTTATTCTAAATCAAATAATAATGTATATATATATATATATATATATATATAACAAACATTAATGTGTATAAATATTTATATGCAATAAAAAAACATAAAAAGATAGAAAAATGAACTTAAAGATTATAAAGAAACAAATTTACTGTTTTTATTTTTTTAATTGAATCCATTGTACAACCGAAGTATATGTATAGACATATCTAGTAGTTAATTATTTATGAGTTATTATTACAAACGCAATTTGAATTTGTTGTAAATAATGAAAACTATTTCAAAAGGTTTTTATCTTATATTGGAAAAACACAATTTACTTCTTGTGAACATAGAGTATATATAAGGCTTTTAATCTCATATTGGAAAAATAAAACCTTTATCTAATGTTTATGTAGTAAACTTTGATATATGGGATAGTAACCAACAAGAAAAGGATAGTGGGCTTATATGCGCATAAGGTGGAGCCGAGCAAGAGGAAAATCTCAAATTCCCCCTACTTGTGCGTGAGGCAACACTTGTACTTTCTGAACCTTTTATCTCTAGCAATAATTTATTTTTGGCCTTTAAATTGACACCATAATTGTTTAAACACTTGGAATTAATTTTCTAACAATCACAAAATCCTAACAACTTTTTTATTTTAAAATGTTTTTAACATCCATAATTCTTTAATTCCTTAACAACTCTTTTATTTTTTGAACTGTTGTAACAACTCTTTAATTTTCTAATTTATTTTCTACCTAGCTATTACATATTAGTAGCCTATATATATATATGCACTCTTATAATCAAGGTGTGTTGAAAAAACCGTAGTATTTTCCCATGTTTGTAGAGTTTGCTAGTATTTCCTTTCGATCTTGGTTTAGCTATTTTTATAACCCTCATTTTAGAAGAGGAACTTGTTGAATCCTGAAGGATAACCTTGTGTTGAGAAAATATCCTTAAGAACAGTGTTTGTGCACGCTTTATGTTTTATTTTGTTTATGTTCTTCATTGTATTTTATTATAACAATCTTAAGGATAGTTTAGTAACATGAACAGAAACACTACTACTGACAACATTGTTACTCTCAATAATGCTGTTTTTGAGAACTCTGTTGTTGTCATCTCTCATGTCGCTAATTCTGCTACTGCTGCCACTGTGTCATTATCTAAGCCATTCCTTGATATTTCAAAGATTAAGGTTATTACTAGAGAAAACTTCAAAAGGTGGTAAGAAAGAATCTTTAATGTCCTTGATATGCATTAAGTTGCTTGGGTTTTTACTGATCCCAAGAACAATGACAATGCCAAAGCATGGACACATTAGAATAAGGTTTATAGACACTTTATTTTAAACACTCTTTCTAATAAGTTATTTGATGTATATTGCAGCTATAAGAAAGCAAAGGAGATATGGAGCAATATAGTGACAAAGTATACTGTCGAAGATGTAAGAAAACAAAAATCTAGCATTGGAAAATTTTACCAATGGGAAATGGTGAAGAACAAAGATATTAAAACTCAAATTAACGAATACCATAGATTATTAGAGGACATGAAAGCTAAAAATATCAACCTTCTTGAAGGATTCATTACTAGAATATTGATAAAAAAAAAAAACCTACCCAACTAATGGAATGACTACAAGCAACAACTCAAGCACAAACATGGATAATTATTTTTAATTGATCTTATTACCCACATCATCATTGAAGATACAGATAGAAAGGTGATGCAAGCTACTAGGAAGAAACCAAAGCAAACTTAGTATAAGAGAGTTCACATAAAAAAGGGTATGAACATAAATTTAATAATAATAATATTAAGTTCAATGGTAATAATACCAATATGTTCAAACTCAAACTCAACAATTTTAAGAAAAAGGAAAACTTTTTTGTGTGTGGCAAACCTGACTACCATGCACCTCAATACCAAGATAGAAAGAGAAACAACAATCCTTCTAAAACTAAGGTCAACATGGTTGAAGGAGCAGACATCATTGTTGTGGTTGTTTCTCAAGTCAATATAGTGAGCAATGAGAAAAATTGGGTGGTAGACTCTGGTGCTACTTGGCACATGTGTGCAAATAAAAAATTATTCTCCACCTATAAACCTTCTAATGATAGAGAAGAAGTTGTCTACCTTAGAAACTCAAGAATTGCAAATGTTCTTAGAAAATGCAAAGTCTTTCTGAAATTGACTTCGGGCAAAACGTTGGCTTTGAATGAGATGCTATATGTCTCTCATATAATAGCAAATTTGGTCTATGTGGGTTTGTTGAGAAAATTTAGGATCAAAGTGTGATTTGAATTTGACAAGATTGTAATGACTAAGAACAATGTATTTGTAGGGAAAGAATTAACCATGGACCTTTTGTACTCAATGTTGCTAAAGAAATGAATGGCAATGCATTTTCTTCTACTTGCTTGACTCTATTGATCCATAGCATGCTAAATTAGAACATGTTAGTTTATCTTATCTTAAGAAAATAAATTATCTTGGTTTAATTTCTGGCTTAAATTCTTCATCTATGAATAAATGTGAAATATGTGTTGAAGTTAAAATTACTAAGAAAACATGGGCATTTGTTAAAAGAGAAATTGAATTTCTTAACTTAATACACATAGACTTAGAAAAGCAAACTATGATTAGAGGAGGTAAGAAATATTATGTGACCTTCATAGATGATTTTTCAAGATATACAAAACTTTACCTGCTTATAAGTAAAGATGAAGTCTATAACATATTCTTATTATATAAAGCAAAAGTAGGAAATCAACTGAATAAAAAAAATCAAACGAGTTAAGTATAATAGAGGAGGTGAGTATGCTCTAATGAATGATTATTATGAAAAGTAAGGTATAATATATGAAGTTACTCCACCTTATTCACCTGAGTCTATAGGGTAACTGAAAAGAAAAATAGAACTTTAAAAGAAATGATGAATGTTATGCTAGTTAGTTCTTCAACACCTGATAATTTATGAGGTGAAGCTATTTTATCTGCATGTTATTTACAAAATAGAATTTCTTATAAAAAAAACTGGTTTAACACCTTATAAATTATGGAAAGATTATTCTTCTAATTTAAAATATCTAAAAGTGTGAGGGTGTTTAACTAAGGTTATGTTACCTGAACCAAAAAAAAAAGATAAGTTCAAAAACTTCTGATTGTATATTTATTGGTTATGCTGAAAATACTGTTGTATATAGGTTTCTAGTTTTAAAGAGTGATGTGCTAGATTACATATTATTGAAATAAAAAATGCAGAATTCTTTGAACACATTTATTTATTAAATGAAAAGATTTTTCATGCACATGTTAATGATAATAGAGTTGATGAAACTCACATTATAAAAGTGAAAAGGAGTAAAAGATAAAGGATTGAAACTTCTTTTGAAAATGACTTTTTCACTTATCTAGTAGATAAGGATCCAATAATCTATTTTGAAGCTATCACATTATGTATATTTTGTTTTGGAAAGAAGCAATTAAAGTTAAAATTGATTAGCTTTTACAAAATCAAACTTGAGAGATTGTTGATTTGCCTCCAAGTGCAAAACCTATTGGTTGTAAATGGATTTTTAAGAAAAAAATATTTGCTTAATGGTTTTATAGATAAATATAAAGCAAATTTAGTTGCAAAGGATTGTACTAAAAAACAAAATGTGGATTATTTTGATACTTTTTCACCTATAACTAGAATTTCTTTTCTTTGATTTTTAAATGTTTTAGCTTCTATTTATAACCTTTTTGTACATCAAATAGATGTTAAAACTGTTTTTTTAAATGGTGATGTAGAAAAGAGATGTATTGTTACAACCTGAAGGTTGTATAGTTCCTAGTCAAAAGAATAAAGTTTGTAAGTTTAAAAAGTTTTTATATGACTTAAATCAAGCTCCTAAATAATGGCATAAGAAATTTGTTTAAGTTGTTTTAAGTGATGGTTTTTCTTCAGTTA
>Ga0307511_10001837_pt1 | contig 22297 bp, 14 predicted proteins | sample 13_EM_MG_FD_200266 | JGI IMG/M metagenome (GOLD analysis project Ga0307511, IMG submission 200266) | Populus trichocarpa ectomycorrhiza microbial communities from riparian zone in the Pacific Northwest, United States - 13_EM | ecosystem: Host-associated > Plants > Roots > Unclassified | place... | reverse complement strand
AATCTTGGTAGAGAGAGAGAAGTAGAGATGTATTTGTCAAGACTATGTAGAGATCGCTATAGTGTGAATGCTATGGTTCTACTGCCTTGCTCATCCTCCTTTTTCTTCGCTGGATTTCGTTCCTTATATCCCTCGATCCTTAATTCAAACTTGCCCTTTTGGTCATCCCAGTTCCTACTCGCATAATTCAAAGTTGCCCTTTCTGCCCATGATCGACCTTCCGTTCGGCCTTGCATTTATCCGAGAGTATTTCCTACAGTCCCTCAGTTTGCAAGGCCGTAATACCCCAAGGGGTTTTGTTCGTGGTACCTAGCCGTATCTACCTATTGCTTTTTCATTCTCGCCAGCAAAGGAAATCGGCACTCAGATGATATTCAGCCGTGCCATCAGTTATTGCCATCTAGGAAACCAGCAAACAAATTGCCAACCAGCGACAGGCATTGCGCATAGCCTCATCATTGCGCGCAGCCTCATCATTGTGCGCAAGCCCATCATTGAGACTGTTGGATGACTCCACCTATGACTCTTTCCCGGGCGCAAACGATCAGCATTACGCTAATAGCCTTATGCGAGTCATTCTACTCCAACGCGTCGTCCTCCGAGCGCGTCGCACATTCCACCAGGAATTGTCCAATCAAACCCAGCACTCCACCCCCTGATGTGTTCCACTCGCGTTCATGTCACGCAATGAGTCACTTGCGCAATGTGAATCCCTGTCGGATCCTGGTGTTTGGGATTGCGCGCAGCAAATTACTTGTAGACTAATTACATGCATACCAGATATAGCTTGTTGTAGGAATTTGTTTTGTGCGGTGAGGGATACAAAGAAAGAAAGGTATAAAGTGCGTCGATGGGGATGGCAGAGTTAAACCCCAGAGTGTTGATCAAGCACCAAAGAGACTCAGGAGAAAACCGCCGGTGAAAACCTTAACTTTCGAGACCAGATCAACATTCGAGCTTTTCTTTATCTACCAAATTACACAGTCCAATACCGTCGAAATGGCTCCCGCTCCAAAAGTCCTGCTCAAGGACAACGAAACTCGCTCAGTTACTTATACAATGAAGCGTTCCGCTGATAGTTGTACGTCTCCGTATCTCCTCATAACCATGAGTCAAATGCTAACAAAATGTCAAATATACAGACCACTGTACCTGCCGCACCTGGATAATTTCCGCTCGCCGCATCAGTGGCCGCTCATGCGACCATCTAAAGGAGCTGTTAGGGGAAGAATACGAAGAGTGGCGATTGGGTGTGACCGGACTCAAGGGCAAGAAGAGGAAAGCAGTTGAGGCGGAGGATGAGGACAACGAAAAGGACGGCGGGGAGGAGGAGGAAGATGCTGTTGCAAAGCAACATGCAGCTGCGAAAGGTAAAGGAAAGGCGAAGGTTGACGTTGTGGTGTTGAAAGGGAAGCAAGTTGCTACTACGGCGGCAAGGAAGAAGGCAAAGTTTAGCGAAGACGAAGAGGAGGAAAAAGGCAATGACGATGACGATGACGATGATGAAGTAGCGGAAGAAGAAGAAGAGGAAGAGGAAGACGAAGAAGAAGCAGCTCCTGTCTCAAAACGCAGCCGTGCCACCAAGTCCACCACCACCACCACCGCCACTACCTCCTCCCGCCCCGTCCGCGCAGCCGCCACTGCCGCCACCTCCAAATCCACCGATCTCTCCCAATACACTTCCAGCCCCCTCCTTGCACACAAATACGAACCGGACTCTACTACCTCTGTGCGAGGGTGGTTTGCTTCTGAAAAACTCGACGGCGTCCGCGCAATCTGGACCGGCACCAAATTCATCTCCCGCGAAGGCAACCCCTTCTACGCTCCTGCCTGGTTTACAAAACGCCTCCCCACAGACGTCGTCCTCGACGGAGAGCTTTTTACCAAGCGCGGAGGCTTCCAGGATTGTGTCTCCATCGTGCGGACCCAAGACGCCCCAAATCGATGGAAATTTAGCGTTACTTACCAGGTCTTCGATGTCCCCTCTAAGGGCCACCTGCCGTTCGAGAAACGTCTCGCGTTCTTGAAAGATCTCATCGAGGTTAAGCTTAGGGTAAAATGGGTTAATCTAGTCAAACACTTTCCCGTGCGTGACGACGCCCATATCCAAGAAGTCCTTGACGAAGTTACCTCCGAAGGCGGTGAGGGATTGATGCTCCGCGAGCCGAGGTCCGTCTACGTCCATGGCCGCTCACGATCACTGCTCAAAGTAAAAAAGTTCTTTGACGCAGATGCCATTATTCGGGGGTATAACCCCGGAAGTGGAAAGAATAGCAATGTAGTTGGGGCGCTGGTGTGTGAAATGCTTGATCCAAAGACAAACAAGCCAAATGGGACGATGTTTAAGGTGGGGAGTGGGTTGACCGATGCGCAGAGGGCGAAGCCCCCAAAGATTGGCACGACAATTATTTATAAGTATCAAGAACTATCGAAGAAAGGGAATCCAAGGTTTCCGACCTACGGAGGGGAGAGGGCAGATTAGAGAGTTGGGAATAGCAATCATTTAGGTTTTCTTTTCTCTTTTCTTTTTATGCTTCTGGGATGGGGTATCGATTTGGTTGTGATGAAGCTCCTTTTTGTGGTTCCTTTTGTTGTATGGGTTATTTGTAGGCTGATTGGTTATTAAAGAATACATTTTCCTTGGTTACTGTGTAAAGTTTCTGCTCCATCTAATGTTTCCTCTCCACTCGAAGTCCTTTTTTTTTGACTGTTTTCATTATTTGGGTAGAGACACGTATTATAAGATTTCTAGGTCTTGTATTACTAAAGTCTGCGAATACAAAGAGAGGAAAAATCATATTCTCAAAGAGCTAGAAATGCCCCCTATTAGTGACACTCAGCACACTGCTCTACCTACTGAGCTAAGGAGGCTATTTGATGTATTGTACTAATGCCGCTAGAACTATATTGTGGTACTTTGTGAATAAGGTTACTGCAAGGACTTCACTTCCGGCAATATGAGTGGAGTTCAGAGTATTACATACGGGTAAATGAAAACCCATTAGTATGTCACCGCCTGGCCTACCTAAACGGTGATATCACAGTATGTAGCTACATATATCTTTCTTTTATTCCATACTTGGTTTATTTGGGTAGCAAAAGGGTCAACTTTTTAACACCTACAGTTAGCTTTAGGCTATAACGAGGACAAAGGTAACTATGATGCCTTACTATTTCTCGAGCTGCTTTCAGGTTGCTGGCAAGGCGATGCTTTCCCATGGCCAGTGAATTGTACCAACAGCAGATATCCATTCCGCATCCTAGCATGCATTCTGGATCCCATTTGTCTTCGATTAGGTAGGCATTGTGGTTTGCCAGAAAAGCTAGTCTCCGTAGTCTAAGGAAATTTTAAAAGGGGAGAAAGATTACGGAAAAGATTATCCGTTGGAATGCCCCCTATCAGGATCGAACTGATGGCACTCAGCGCACACAATCTAAATTAGCACCTTCATGATATCTGCTTACAAAAAAGTATGACATGGGACGAAAGTGGTTGTGATAAATGATGCGTTACCCAGATACTTCTCTCACCACATCCTATTACAACATATTTCCTTTCCGCCTTTTAAGGTACTCTGGATGTTTTCTTCTCATGTGGGCATATAGCCCACCCCGTGAGGTGTATGTTTTTGTACACCCCTCCACGTGGCAGGCCCCCGTGTTCTTGGGGTTAGAATCTCCTGCGCGTTCCTCTCCCCTAACAGCAGCTGAATGTAGTGTTGCTGCGAGCATCCTTAACATGGGAGTTAAGGTCATCACGTACTCCATATGTTTTGTCACAGCTCTCACAATTGAGTGCATGGGGGGCGATGCTTGCGTTTTGCATGAACTTTCAAAGCATCTTTCGAATGTGTAGCGAAGTTGTACCCCATAGTAGAACAAAAAAATGAATGATATTCCTTTTCTGATTCTGGAGTAACTGGTCTATTTCCAGGGCCGAGTGGTAGGAGCGCGCTGAACGCAGGGGGGTTAAAGAGTGCAGCTCGGCTTTCCTCACAGCCGAGGTCTGCTGGTGGTTGGTGAGCAACGTCCTCCTCCTCAGGTGCCGTCCTTGTACCCTCACCCTCAACACCACTCTCCACATCTGAATCTGATTACCGATCGTCTCCCACAACTTACTGCCTAGTATCTAGAATAGTGCTACTCGGCAATTGAGGGCTCGGTGCATCCTTGGGAATCATAGTTGACTAGCTTACTTACCTTCTTTCGTCTTTTAATAGCGTCAGCTGTAGCTACTCCGTGGGCTAAGGTTAACATTTGAAAATGTCGTTCGTAATGGTGAGGGTGGCAACGAGCGTCCGGGGGTCCTAAGAAAAGAAACTATCCTGTTAGCTTATTTTTCCAATTCCACTTTAGGCATTGTAATCCTACACTACGAGATGCACCGAGGACAGCAGGAGATGCTTGTCGACTCTCTGGCGTATTGCGACTGCCCGAGGTTGTGAGGAGATGAACAAAGTCAAAGTGATGGACAAAGCCTGATGTACGAAGCCTGTGATGTATGATGTATGAATGTTGATTCACCTTTCGCACCAACGCGATACCCATATGCCATTAATAGCAGCCCCACATCAATAAATAGTTCATCAAAAGAGTTCTTAGTGCAAGAATGCAGATTGCATTATTTATTGGGTCATTGGGGGTTTTTTTTGTGTTCCGATTGACGATTTATGTGCCAGTAGTTCAAACCATCTCAGCTTGCTATTCAGCAGTCAATACTGATTTGATGGATATAGGTGCTTGATAAAGGCCTCCAAGTGTTTATAGCCCAAGCCACCTAATATTCAGCCTAGGATGGCCGTAGAGGGGGGGGTTGCTTATCGGGGAGGTCATATTGCAAGAAGAGGTAAATGGTATTAGGTTGATTTTGGTGGGACATGAGGGTAACCATGTTGTAGAGCTAGACTGCTTGCATGACTTGCCTAAACCAGCTAGTATGTCTCAGCTGAGCGGAAACCCAGTGTACATGCGCTAGCCTCACCTGTCTTTCCCAACCGGGCTATCTGACAGTATCTATCTAGCCTACCGCAGTAACTCGAGTTATTCGCTAGCGTCTAATTTTCTGTCAGACGTAATGTGATGCACGCGACAGATGAAAGACAAGTCAGTGCGCTGGTAAACAGTAACAACACGAGAAGTATTCATAGTAGATACGGTATGTTGAACAATGGCTTCAGTTGCAAGGAAACCCTTACAACAGCTGAGCACTCCCTACCGATGGAAGTCAAGATCATGAGTTGCGGATCAAAGGTATTGCAGCAGAGGAGCTTGCAGCTGGCTTAAAAGATTTTTCACCTTTACCTTTGTACTCGGCATGAAGACTATTGCATGTTACTGAAATTGTACCCGAGACAGATCCTATTGTATTCACTCTCCGCTCCGACACAGAAGAGCTTGAATAGCTTTAATTTTTATCTCTTTTCCTGTATTTTCAACTGTCGTGTACATACCAGGCTGGGGCTCCGACCTCTAATCTGATATGTCTCACTGCAGCCACTCGCTCTGATCACCTGCTGATCTCCTATCTCTAAACTACTTTTCGCTAGTATTCACCCTGACAGAAGATTGGACGCTAGCGAATAACTCGAGTTACTACGGTTATATTGCTTCCTATTGCATAAACTCTAAGAATCCCGGAAATTTTACAACATTGCTCCGTTACTGATGCAGATGCTACTAGGCATATACATGGTTAGATGAATTATACTTGGATCTGATAAGGATAAGGATGATTACACGGCACATGTACAACTAGGTCATGCTATTTTGAACCAGACTAGCCATTTGCACACGCAGGATTTTTTTTTAATTCGCTTCCGCTCGACCTGAGTTCAGCTCAAAAAGCGATTATGAGTTCCATCCTGAATATCTGGCAATTGAGTAATGATCTTTACCCGGAAGTTTAAATGGGGAAGACAAAATATTCCCAGTCCATTATCGTAATCCAGGGTCCTTCTCATCTACTTGCAATTGGGTACCTATCCATGCAAACATGCAAGTCTCAGTTCAGCTTCGGCAAATATGTACATATATGCAGACAGGGGTGGGTGCCGCCAAAACGCCATACAGCCCATGGTCGAATTCCATGATCAAAATAAGCTTATAATAGAAGTCCTGTATGTCTTAAACTTCGCCGCACGTCAGATGGCGGGTCTTGTCTTACTCATATTATTGACACCTGCTTGCAATTCCAATATCAACTGCTTTCGCCGGTTCTGAAATAAATCTAGCAGAATTGTGTTCTATTATACGTACAGTATCAAAAAAACAGATTAATAGATATATATCGAGTTTGGAAGGTTGAAGCAATTAAAATATCTGGCAACTGGGCATGAGTGAGGGGAACTGCAACTTCAGCTAAGTATTTATATATAAAACTAGCTATGTAAATTACATAAATAGGTAAGATCCCAGACTACATATGAATACGCAGTAATCACTCGGGACACACCAAAATAAGCTTCTTTCTTAAAATATTTATAGCCACTTTGACCGCCGGGCAGTCGAGGTCGCTCCTACAAGAAGCGCTCACAATCCCGGATCAGCATCTTTGACCATCCTGATATACCTACGGAATTGAGGTGACAAACCCACAAGCATCACCATGAGGCCGATCGCATTCATGTTAGTATTTCTGACCAGCTTCGGTCTCACCCTAGTTGGCCTAACCACAGCATCTCCAGCAGCGCTTGTATCCGCAAGAGACCTCCATGAACTGAAGAACATCAACCCTCACCTCCTCCTTCCCCGCCAAAGCACCACCACCAGCGATAGCGGAAGCGTTAACCGCACCACCTGCGGTTTTGACGGGGACTCAGACACCTACGGGCTCGGGATCCGAATTGGTGTATATACCCAATGGGCCTCGGGTGTGATTGCGAACTGGTATGTGGCCGAGATGGCTCACACCATGCGCGTAAGGGCCACACTCTTCCAGATGGCTATGGCAATTGCATTGGCGTTCATAACTATCAGGAAGCCTAGGCCGTATGCAGTTGACGCGGTGATTATGATTGTGATTTTGTTAGGGAGTGTACGTTCCCCCTAGCTACTTGAACTTCTCACTCAACAGTGAGTATGTCCCGAGACTAAGTGTATGTGTATATGTGTAGGCCTCCTCTCTGACCTCCCATGTCATCCGCCCCCGCCAATGGAAACACACTACCCTCGGCGGGCGCATGCGTTTCCTGTTCTTCTTCCTTCTCTGCATGTACGCCTCCTGGTTCTGGGGGACTGGCATGGACCGATTCAAGTCCCTCCCCCCACAGCCATCCCACTGCTCCGGCGTGCAATACGGATTCTTCTTCCACAGAACCAACCTCTTCGAGGGTTGGTACCGAAAGACAAATTTCGCATTAGCCATCGCAGCTGCGTCCATTACGGGCATTGTGTTAGTAGGATTTATCCAACACTACTACCATATACTGTGGAGCGAGCTCCATGCGGCGTTTATAACCCAGACATCAGGCGACTTTGGGGGGCTTTTGGCTGGGATGGAAGGTGCCGAAGCCGGCGTTGATGAACCTCCCCCCCAGGAGCCTGTCGGCCAAAGTACAAAGGCTCTTGGGGCGTCGAAAGATAGATTTTTGGAAAAGAACCCACCGTGGTGGAAACCTGCAATTGCGGGGGTGGTAATGCTGCTGGCAATTATTGCCGTGGAACTGGTCATTAGCTGGAATAATATCCAGGGGGTGAATACGATTCTGAGTACGGGGCAGCTAATTCCGTTTGTTATTGGGATTGGGGGCTTGGTGAAGATTTGCTTTAGGTGGTGGCAGCTGGAAACGGCGAAGAAGCAGCAGAAGAGGAGGGTCATTGGGCCTGCGGGGTTGAGTAAGGTGTAGGTCGGCTGCAAGCGGCTGAGTTCCATGAATTGTTTCGCAATTTGGCATTTGTAACTATCTGTACCAACAAGGGGATGTTTTTGCGGTGTAAATGCTGCTTATCCTGCATATTAGCCTTTCTGTTCCTCTAGATATTTATGAATATAGTCTGTTCTTGATCAGGTACTTTAATCTCGTAAATGATTCTATAGTGCGGGGCTACAGTACTGTGCCAGGTGCAACAGGGAGATGAATAATAATAATATTAATGCGATTTACACGGGACTGTCTCTCTACGTGTAAATTAATACACACCTTGAATCAGAATCAAGCATGTGCGTCTGACAGAGAAGATCTTAAGACATACATATAAGCTCAAGCTTATTTTGATCATTGAAATCAATTTTGAATTCTAGGGCTGGGAATTATGTATTTCGGTGGCGCATGTCATCTTTCCTTAGATTACCACCTGTTTGCAGGTGACTGTAGCCGCCCGCCTTCGCCGGTTTGGAATAGATCGAGTACTGGAATTGCTCTGCGTAATACATACGTATCAATATGAATTGACCTTGCAGGTGAAGAATTCAATTAAGATTTCTGACAGCTGAGCCGGGGGGGAGCCAATAACTCACGAGACTGGTACTGACACACTAAAAGTTAGCTTAGCCATTACTCCGTACTGCATACTTAAAAGAGAAACACGTGATGTATCCAAGGTGTGAGTCATGTAATGGGGAAAGTGAGAGGCCATCTTGAGTATATATGGATCCCCCCTTCTTGTCTCTTCATCATAAAACATAGCTCTTCAATAGCACATTCATATTGTCCTCACGACTGACAGTGAGTGTGACCTTTATTCCGTGTGTTCTGTTGTGTTCTCGATTCTTTTCCTCCTCAGTAGACGGGAATTAGAAGGGGAAGAAAGGGGGAGATGCCTCGGATTAGTCTCGGATCCGCTAACTACTGGCTATAAAAGGTAATTATAATTTGGTTACGCTGGCCTGGAGCTAAGTTACTTCCGCCGCGATACTAGTTTTTATTTAAAAATAAAATAAAACCTATTATTGTATACATGACGAGCCAGCCGAAACTCTAGTCTGGTGGCGCGGCCGAAACCCCGACTGTATGTACAGTGTACATACAAGTTGAGCCTATGGGCCCGCAATAAACGAAAGGTGACGTTGGGAATTGGGAATGATGAGCTCTATGGGGATGCTTAGTGGAGACTAGCCAAGTCCACTCTCCGGGGATTTGCCTTTCTCTCGTTCTATTGTTCATCATCATAGAATCATACATACGACAAGTCATACTCTAGCAGACTAGCTTTCACCGTGGCTACACTTAGGCCTCGCAGCCATCGCCAAACATCCGACAACTGCACATGTGGCTACACTTTGAGTCTTCTAACCCGGTCCAAACATTAACTTAAAGGCCCACAACTCAGTGGGCGTGATGTAATCTTTTTTCTAGACTCGTAGTTTTTCAACAAGAGCAGTAATTACGCTCTTGACCGTACTGGTTCCGCTTGTGAATAGTCTTACGCTTTTGCTAGTCTGGTTGGCACAACCCTCCGAGGCACTTTTGCCTATATAAGAGGTCGAGTTCTCCTGTTTCCCATTCATTCCGTCCAACACAAACCATTCACAACAGGTTGTCAGCCCTCACTCCGCTTATACCTCACTAGCGAATCTCTTTGATCCGATCCCTCTTCCAAAGCAAGCTGTGTTAAAAAAACTCTTTTTAAATTGAAGATTTAAAACAACATTGATTCCAACTCTTGATGGGGTTTATTACCAGAAGGATGCTGGTGCATGCAAGAAAGCAAAAAACGTTTGCATGTACTATCTCCTGGGAATAATGGAGACTCCACCAGGACGGGCGTATTATCCACTTCGCCCGAACCTGCCCAGTGCCCACTATGCAAACCATTCCAGGTTTCGTGGGCCTCGTCCTGGCTAGATTTTCTGCACCGACTGAACCACCTGTGGTAATGTCTCGCCTACAGATATGGTGCAACCTCGACACGATTTCCCAGGTGTACTCGAGTACATCAGGCTACCTGCTCCGCCTAGATACCTTTCGAGATGATATTGAGCCGCCGCACAAGATTCCTACGATACCGCATGATTTATTGGACCTACCCGTGGTTCCTTGTAACTGTGCCGGCTGTCAGCGAGCGATCCGTGAGCCTGAGAAACCACCTGCATCGATGTCTCGCCACCAGGTACGGTACAGCCTTGATAAGCCGAATAGTCTGAACCACAACCGGCGATGCCACAGTTATACTTGGTGTTGGAATATCACCCTGCAACCGGTCATAGGGATAACGGGCGCACGGCTAGATGGGGCCACGGCTAATATGGGGCCACGGCTAGGTGGGACCACGGCGATGTGGGGTCTCGGCTCGGCTTAATGGATATGTCGGCAGGAGGGCCGTGCCAGATATCATATGTTATTTCCTTGTGCCCAGACATGTATAAGGCAGGCAGTCTCCCCGACATGGAGATGCCTCAGGCAATTAAGTCTTCATATTCTCTTACCTGCCAGCGCATGAGCAGATAGGCCATCGTGAGAACCCTCAGTTCTTACACTTGGACCACAACCGGCGGGACAGGCAACGGCCCGATGGTAGGATAAATGCGGATCCCGAAGTCCGGGATGCGGTCCCTCGTCCTAGTCTATATAGACCGAATACGAGTAGCACCACCCATGGACACAAACCAAACGATCACGGACGCCATCACAATGTTGACAAATGGGACGTCACATAATGACAGAACCACCGAGTTAACAGAACTGCGAAACCTGGTTGACAGCCTTAACCTGCAAGCCTAGAATCTCCCCAGTCCCGCTAATCCCCCGATTAACGGCAGTCTCTTCCACATCGACCCCCCCTCCACGCGGCTTTACGTCGGAAACCTCTTCTACAGCGTACAGTTGCACACAATCACGCATTTCTTCTCATCAGTGGGGTTGTCAATGAAGATATTAGCATCGCGATTGATCCGTTTACTAGGAGGAATCCGAGGTTTTGTGTTGTGAATTTTGAAGAGTGAGGGGCGACCACCTCCACAACCACTGCAATCGGAACTGCAGCTGGCCCCATGGACCTTCCTGCCAAGCGCCGCCGCCTCACTCCAGAAAAACGAGAACGACGGACAGAAGGCTGCTGTTATCGTTGTGGGGGACTGGGGCATAATGTCCGTGGATGCACCCTGTAGCCCACCACGATATGCAAACGCCATCCGGCCAGGGGACTCGAGGGCGGCAGAGGTTCAGAGGACAATGACCTGAACCTGGACCTCGACCTCGACCTTATTTGGGATGATAACTCCCAGCCCCCGCAGGGAAAGCCGGTCGGACGGCCAAACTTGGTCCTCTAAAGGACTAAGTGACAGTCACACGACGATTGGGCTTTCTATTTCACCCTCGATTCAGTTTTTATCTTTTGTCTGTTTACCTACCCTATTGTTTTTGACATGTATTCAGATTACATGAAGTGGGACGATTTGCCAGAAGCTACAATTGGGGAGAGGGAGAAGATTTGGGACGTTTATTTCATGAGTCCCCTTTGATAATGTACATACCCGCGTGGGCAATCAGTTTAACCTGCCCGACCTTGTCTCTAAAGTCTAGCGGTTTAGCCAGTCATCAATTTCCTCAATCGTTGTCCTCTGAGGGCAAATTAATCATTGATTTGGCGCAAGGCGATGATTTGGGAGATGGATAGTTAATGTTCCCTAATGTATGATAAGATTTAGGTTGCCAAAGAACGGATGATTGTACTTTTGAAAAATGGGTTGGGATGTTTTTTTATTTCTGGGGTCATGTATTTTACTTCAATGGCCAATTACTCTTACACTCATCAAAGGGAGCGAGACTGTGCTTGATTGGATTTAAATAAAAATATGACCCAGCAACTAAAACACATCCCAACCCCAATCATCCGTTCATTGGCAGCCAAAATTTTATCATTCACTAGGGAACATCAACTATCATCCCCCGTTGCGTCAGATCAATAATCAATTTACCTTCGTCTTGCATCAATGAATTTTTGTACTTAAGACGCGCTCGCCTGTTCAAATGCTGAGACCAAAAGATTTTATATCACCCCAGATTACACTACTAAGAAATCCTTTGGTGCAAAGGACCCAACCTACGGTAGCAGTTGAGATCTCAAGTTGATCCTAGCAGTGAAGATCGTAGAAATCCGGTTATAAGAAGGTCCCGCCCGCATGTTAAGAAAGCATATAAGACATTTTGCGTACTAAATTCGGGTGTCATCTCCAAATTTTTGCCGCAAAATCTCGATCGTGTAGTTGAACCTTTCCTAATCGCGAATCGTGTAATGATAATAATTCTACCCAGTAAGTTATTGACTACCCTTACTACTATACTGCAGTACCTACTACCTACTACCTACTACTGTTTATTTAGTAGCTACCTGTAGCAGCGTGAAAATGAGAAACTCGATCAAACAGCCATTTTTTTCTTAAATTGCAAATGAGTAATGACTACCTAGGCAAATCTGGCAGTGATCACGTTTTGTCCTAGAGGTTACACTCTCCAACACTTGCCCGAGTCTTGGTAATCACGTGTACATATGATATATTGCTACATCTTAAGTTATTACAGTTATTATGGATTGCAGAACGTATGCTGGTTCCACGGGTTTTTATGAGAATGAAGTCCTCACAGGGAAGTCGAAGGCGTTATTGGGTCAGTTGGAGTCGGGAGCGGTATGTTGCGAGATACCTATGGAGGAGTTGGTGAAGCTGTGACGAAAGGAGATTCCTGGGTAGGAGGAGAGAACTTGGGGGCGGCTGAGAAAAACGATGTTAGTTGCTCTCGACGGAGCATGCATCTTGGTATAGCAATTGTGGGTATGGGTAGTATCGATGACGAGTATGAGCATGTTGCTATAGCGCATAAGGGCTGTGAAGTCTGGGATTGTCATTTGGGGGATCGACCTGCTTAGTGCGTACTATTTTCACAAATTATGCGAGAGCGAGTTAGATTTCAAAGGGAGGTGGCGAATATTGAGTGCCATAAATGGCCCTGGTTGGCAGAGCTATGGGGTATTCGGTGAAGGGATAGGGGCACCGATACGTACATGCAGTCTCGCACATTAGGTTTGGGAGGAATCTGTTCTCTAGTAGTCGGGTTGACACTCTGTTCGCATGAGTGGGATCGGGACTTCGGGGCTAAGTATGTAAGCGTGCAATACAGCTAAATAGCATAGGGAAACAAGCCAGCTTGTTCAAGTCACACATTCTTCCTCAATTTACCAAGACGCCTGCTAGATAAGACTATAATTCTCAAGTCCTAGGCCTGGGCACGAGCCCGGCAGGGGAAAGACTCGAGCCTGCCTCGTGCCCAGGCCTATTCTCAACAGATTATGGTCTGGCTAAGATATTACATAGTCTGGCTGCACTACCTCTCATAGAGGGAGTTTACAGTGCCTAGGTGTACCTAATTAATGGAGTACGTCAGAGCAACAAAATCGCAGAATCTAGCGTTCGTCTGTTTCAGAAACTGTTATAGTAATCAGATTTGGTGGTCTGGTTGGGCGGCGAGATGACCAAGTAGTCTGGCTCGAGAGGAATGCTTGTTTGAAGGCCCTGAAGGGACATAATTATAAGTAGGTACATATAGGATTGGAGGTAAGTAGTCTGATTACGTACGACAGGAAGATATCGATCGATCACGGAATGGAATGCTGGCTAGATCAAACCTACAGACATCAACCCAACCTAATAGGTTTGCTTCACAGTTTCACCTAAATAACAAACACCTCTAACCTAGTCTGGTTGGTACGACCGCTCCTGTGCTTCTAACCTACAACCGCTTTTCCTCCATTGGGCCCCCCAGACCCCGCCACAGGCCCAGCAGCCTTCTTTTCCTTCACCGCCACAGGGCTAATAACTTGTTATTCTTCCACCGCCACAGGCCCAACAACGTTCTTTTCATCCACCGGCCCTGCCCCTCCTCCAGATTTAATATCCGCAATCTTCTTCACCTTCTCCAGCTGCCACCACCTTAAACAAATCCTCATCAAGCCCCCAACCCCAATAACAAACGGAATTAGCTGCCCTGTAGTCAGAATCGTATTGACTTCCTGGATATTGTTCCAGCTAATGATCAGCTCCACGGCAATGATTGCCAAGAGCATCCCTGCCCCCGCAATTACAGCCTTCCACCACGGTGGATTCAATTCAAAATTATTATCTTTGGACGCCCCGAGAGCTCCTGCGCTTGGACCGACAGGCTCCTGGGGGGCGGCTTCAACAGCGCCGCCGTCCTCCGCCGCAGCCAAAAGTACAGGGTCAAACGCCCGGCGGCACTCTTTCCACAGGTCTTCATGGTATTGCTGGATGAATCCTAATAACACAATCCCAGTTATGGACGCAGCTGCGGTGGCTAATGCGAAATTTGTCTTTCGGTACCAGTCATCGAAGAGGTTGACTTTGTAGGAAGAATCCGTATTGTACGCCGGAGCAGTGGGATGGCTGTGTAGGGAGGGGTTTGAATCGCTCCATGCCCGTCCACCAGAACCAGGTGGAGTACATGCTAAGGAGGAAGAAGAATAGGAAACGCATGCGCCCACCGACGGTGGTGTCTCTCCATTTGCTGGGGCAGGCAACGTGTGAGGTTAGGGCAGAGGCCTGATATTCACTTTAGTCTCGGAGCATACACTTCAAGTTTCACTGCTGATGAGCAGGTTTAAGTTACGGGGGGGAGATGTACACTCCCTAATAAAAACACAATCATAATCGATGCGTCAACCGCATATGGCCTGGGCTTCCTGACGGTGATGAACGCCAACGCAACTGCCATAGCCATCTGGAAGAGTGTGGCCCTTACGCGCATGGTGTGGGCCATCTCTGTCACGTACCAGTTCGCAATTACACCCGAGGCCCATTGGGTGTATACGCCAATTCGGATCCCGAGTCCGTAGGTGTCTGAGTCGCCATCAAAACCGCAGGTGGTGCGGTCAACGCTTCCGCTATCGCTGGTGGTGGTGCTTTGGCGCGGGAGGAGGAGGTGGGGGTTGATGCTCTCCAGCTCATAGAGGTCTCGTGCAGACGCAAGCGCTACTGGGGATGCTATGGTTAGGCCAACTAGGATGAGACTAAAGCTGATCAGAAGTAACATTGACATGATCGGCTTCATTGTGATGCTTGTATAAAGGTCACCCAAGTTCCGTATACTAGAATGGCTAAGCTGCGGGGTTGGGCGTTCTTTATATATTCCTAGGAGGTGGGCGGTCAAGGTGCCTATAAATACCTTGAGCACTAAGTCACCACGGGAGCGCCTGGTCAAATTAATCATACGATATCACAACAACCAGAGCAGCTGCGGGCAAGCGGATAGCACCACGAGATAAGTAGCTCTCGCTGCAGACAGCACGAATATCTACTCAGACCTTGGGGGAGCAACTCTCGTGATCTCTTCCTGCTCGTTTGAAGTTATTGGGCCCTTCTTCCTCGCTCTCAATCAAATCCACTCCAGCGAGACAGGTGAGCACCCACACCTCAGGCAGCATGCGCAGCGGGACCATAGTGGGCAAGTGAGATCAAAAATAGCTCCAACACAAACAGATGTACAAGCCTGATATTGCTTCATAGATCGAACACATCACAATTCGAGTGAGACGGACAAGGTACATATGAAATGACAAATGACCACAGAAGTGGTGGTGGCATATGGTCGGAAGAGCCGAGGACCTCCTGTACCTGGGGGGGAGGAACTCTTACGGGAACTCAAATTAGTATAGAGTAGTGAAGATGCAGAGTTCCTTTTTCTTTTGATTCATCGTTATATTTACCTCAGGAAGCTGGATACGAGGTCTGGGACTGCAGGTGTGCACTCAATTTGTCTGTCTCAGACAATGATACTCTGTAATACACAATTGAGCGTGCTTGGAGGTGAGTCTATTAGTCAACATTCTGACAGTGCAACCAATCTCCACGCCCCGAGGCCGCAGTGAGATGGTCCCCTTTATGGTTTAGCGTACTAAGCGACGAGGGTATGGGAGCCTCAAAACTAACCTTAAAACCTCCGGATCCACAACGGATCCATGCTTTGAAACATTTGTGCCGTTCGGTCACATATCAGCTACACTAGACTAAAAGCTGTCCAACGCCCCGCCCCCCTCTATATAGCTAGATCAGTGCAGGTCTCTTCGAAAAGCTTGTGCCCTGTGATCTTGGAGGGGGGCGCCCTCTTCGAGAGGGGCACTGATTTCCAACTTCTACTCCGTGTATACAGGAGCTGAACTCATAGCCAGTATATATATTCCAGGGATGTGCAGCATATGTTGAATTCAGCCTCTTGAATAATTGATTAATATAAGGTTCTTTAGGAATTTGATTATTCTAGATGCGGTAGCAAAGGCCATGATGCTACTATTAGAGCGCAATGCACATGCTGTGGGGGTCCGGTTGTATGGGAGTGGCTTCAAAAACAAAAGTACCTAGCATCGGCGACGTGAGGAGATATTGAGGAGTTCCTTTCGTGGCAGAAGTCACGCTGGAGATCAGCGTGATTGGATATGCATTTTTACCCGACGGTACTCACTTTCGAGATACCCACACTATTACAACACGCATATGCAAGGCAAGACTTGAGAGACGAATTCGGCAGTTGGGAAAGCCAGTTCCCTTGAGCCACAGACCGATAAATCGTTAGGAACCCGTACTCAAACTATCTAGCCTATTACGAGGCAGCGGGAGCCTAGTTGATTGTTCAAGTGCCAACCCATACGGATATCTACCTACATGACCATATTCGGAAACCCCGGAAGAAAAGAAAGAAAAAAAACTCATAGGTAGAGCCCTACACGTAGGTAGATAGCCTTGCAGGAGTAAATAACCAACCACCGAGGAGGTTTGTATGTACTGCCCTCGTCTTTCACATTAAGGGGCGATCTGATCATGAGCTACTGTCACCACATACCGGAGGAACCTGCGAATAAAACCTACTTATTGTTCTAAGACCCCCATATTAACAAGACAATGCATTACCAGCAAAATGTGGATACATTTGTATCGACACAGAGTGGGGTCTCAACAGCGGGCCTGTGTTTAAGACCGCGGTCCTATTCACGAGGTCAGTGAGTTATTATAATTGCCGATGTCATTGTGCCTACGACTCTGTAACTAGTGATGGGATTTGAGTGCTCGAAGTGGGTGTGGGGCGGAGTGAACTGACTTCATGCTCCGCGAACTAACTCCCGGAAATTGGAGCAGGGTCTATATGCACTCATGGTCCAGCCACCAGCCTCGTAGCCACTTTTACACTTGTGTCTGGTATTGAGGGTCGATCTGCTGTACGGGACGCTATTGATAGGTCTTTTTACGACCCACATAGAACCAGACAAGCTCCCCTAACTTGTGTAACCTAACCGACAGGGTCAGAACCTACTTTTTGGTGAAGAATGGTATCTAGAGTTGGACCTCCTTTGTGCTCTCCCATGGCCTGCTTCAGAGTCAGAGTCGAAATCTAGTCAACCTATCTCCGATTCTCCTCACGGCCCGGCGGTCGTCCCTCATGGGCTATTGGTTAATGTTGCTCAGGCGAGTTTCTCGATAATGAACTTTCTGAATCTGGGTGGTCGTCGCTACAAGGGGCCGACTACAGTATGCTCTCGATACTGATGTAAGATATCGATCTAAGAATAAGGGTCAGCCGCTCCCATACAAAATAATAATAATTCCAATACCAAAACATCCTTAATTCCTCTGCTTAGTAACTATATATATTCTTATATATATGTATCAAGATAATATTACATCTGAATCCCTTAACGTAAGTGACCGGGATCGGCCGCACCGTGCGTGAGACATGCACTCGATGCACCAAAATGGACGTCAAATATTCCCATGTTCTTCAATTGAGCAGAAATTTGAAATAGGTCGCGTAGACACATAAATGAGCCTATACCGCATATATCTAGTGGTAGGTAACAGATGTAGGGTGCAATATAAAGGGAGTTAACTAAGGGATCAAAAATTCGATATGAAAACTGATATCCTTAAAAACTCCAATGCCTAGACTACACGAACATAGGCTGTGGGTAATGAGGATGGTCCAGGATAATTGGGCCTGGTTTAGTTGATCTACAACAAGGAATACCTCATTTACACCCCTGGTAAAGCTACCCTTTCGGACAGGTCCTTCTACATGGACATATTGCATACAATTGCATGCATACTAAGCGCAGACCGCAAGTACCAAGTGAGGACGATAATTCCTGATTGTTAAAACCTTCATCAGCCCCATCTATTCACATATCTTATGGCCACAAACCTACCCTTTGATCCACGGTATTTCTCCCAGGGTCATTTAAGTAGTAGTACCTTGATCCTTCTGTACTTAATTTATTACATTAATATATATCTAAAATACGATCCCAAAATTTGAGCCTACTTGGTTGTATATTGACTTCGAAATCGTCGAAATGCATAAATAACCGGGTGATCCGAGTCCCGAGGATGGATGGTATTGATAATGCGGGTGTTGGTGCGTTAATAAAATTAAAAACTTGCAATCGAGGGTAAAGTTCTCACCTTCAATCATATCAGACTGACTACGACACAGCGGTACCTACAGTCAGGTGGCAAAAAGAATCATACACCCCCCTGCATAAAGAGGCCCAAACGCTGCATATTTGAGTCTTTTCCTCCTCCCGATTTGGGAACACGGGCTTGGCGCGCAAAAACTTGGCATATGCAAAACCTATGCACCACTCGCCAGCTGGCATTCAGGACAGGGTTAACGTGGTAGGTAATGACAGTGTAGTCTGGTTGGCACAAGCCCCTCGGAAGAGGATGACAGTGCTATTGATATGCATTGTATCTTTGCTGTTACTCATATGGAACGCCGTGTTACCAACAATGTTGCATATGAGGCATGCTACCGGCAACGCATATGCTAAGTATATGCCTACATGTCTCGGTATATGCCAAGCATATCCCTGCATATCCCTGCATATTCGCGCCAAGCTTGTTTTTCCAAATAGGAAGGCATAAAGGACCACACCCCCGTAGTACGTAGAAATAGATGCAATTAAATACATGATGAGCCGACAAGTATATAGGCGAACCAATACACTGATAATTAAGGAATACAATAATAGCGCTATACATCATTGCAGAATTGATTCCAGGGTTCCATGCGGAAAGCGTTCAGCTTGAAACCACATGTTACGATAAGAAAAAGAACCACTCAAAAGGACTGGAAAGAACCGCTCCTTTCGAAAGGGTCGTCGACAAGAGCACTGTGAACTGGGCTAATGGTCGCCACCTCCGTTTAGTGTCTATCTAGACATTACAGCTCTTTGAACATAGTAAGCTGGTCGAAACCCTCCTTCAAACGACAATCCCAGAATCCACAGCCCTTATGCGCTGTAGCAACATGCTCATACCCCCTCTTGCCATACCAAGTTTCACTCCCTGTCTTATCAATGACATGGATAACTAACATCTTCTTCTCAGCCCCCCCGAACTTCTCCTCTCTTCCCACCCAGAAATTCCCTTTTGACACATCTATCGCTCTCACAAACTCTTCCACAGCTCGCAACATAGCGCTCCCGATGCCCGCCCCCTTCAGCTTCGGGTCTACAGCCACGCTCGAGAGCTCATACAGCGCCATACTACCAGCCTCCTGCTCCAACTTACCTAACAGCACCTTCGCCTGCTCTGTGAGGACGTAACTCTGACAATTTTTCGGTACATCAAGCAACGGATCTGCATGTGCCTCCTCGTATGTTGGCACTCGGGTCCACCCTCTCCCCACTGTGCGAATGGTCGCAGTCCCAACGGGCACATCGTCAAGCGTCCATACGAATAACCAACCCTTGCCAACTTCGTTGTATAGCTGGGTCATACCGCCAGGCAACCGGGTGCTGGATGCGGGAAACATGCCAAGACCTCCAGGTATATCACTGTAGAGGAAACTGAAAGCGTTGTCGATCAGTGATACGAGGCTGGCGGCGGTGGGTTCGGGGAGAGGGCCGGCTGTACTGGGGATGTAGACAACGCCTTTCAGGTTGGCGGGGGAGGCGGAGGGAGAGGGAGAGGGGTTTGAAGGAGGAGGGAGTTGGATATCGACGTCGGCGGTCATGGTGAGTTGGCTAGTTGGGCACGTTTCGGGAGGCAGCACCGAATAGATACTTAACGTACTTTATAGGTCTTTAGAAGTTTAATTTGCAGTGTGTATACGCTATCCAAGCTTAAAATTCGCCAGAGGGTCTGTACTTTACACTCCACTTCCACTGGGGGTCGGAGATAACCCAGTAACTCAATTCTAACTCACACCATTAATATATGACTGCACCTTTGTGACATATTCATTGAGAAGCGGCGCCAAGGATGCAACTGCGTTCGTAATAGGCACATACCCAAGAGGACAAACGGATAGCACTACGCGATATCCTAGTACTATAGTCTAGGTGGAGTAGTCTTTGCTGCCGGAAACACGAATATCTACTCCGACCTTCGATAACAAATTTCGCCATCTCTTCCCCTGGTTTGGGGCTTTTGAGCTCTTACCTCCTTCCCCGCTCCCATATCAACCCACCGCAACCCACACCTCGGGTAGCAACGGAAATGTCGGGACGGACCAGGCGCCGAGATGATGGTCTCACGTACATGTACAGTAGAGCACCTGGAAAGAGTATTTATGTATGTACCTACCTTAAACATGCCTATATCTCATAGTCAGAATATGTAAGAGCCCTTGTAAAGTATACCTCTACATACATATGTAGTACTTACATTTCAGGTTCAGCAGTCCTCAAAGGTTAGAGATACAATCCCTCTAACGTGAAGCTCAGCAATTTGGGACTCTCACATGTTTTATCTTGAGGGGTTTATGCAACTTTATGCCCTGTGCATTATTCATGCTGGCAAGGTCTGGCCGAGCCAAAAAAAAATTACAAAAATACATGAGTGTGCAATACATTGTTACCAAGGTACTTACCCCGGACCTCCAGACTGTATTTACGAGATAACTCCCACGCAACCACAACATACAGTACCAGGCAAAGGAAAATGGTAAAATAAACTCATGGGAGTGCATACATAGCCAGTTTGCCGGCTCAATAACCAGAGCTACAGTCCATCAACAATAACCTGGGGGCTTATGTGAAGCTGAGAGGTTGCTGGCTCCTGGTTGGCTAATGGTTTTGGTAGAGATAGCTACTGAAGTGGCGGCGGAAGGTTATTTCGGCTTTCCTATTCTTTCGTTGTACGTCTCGGGCATGAATACCGTTGTTACAATAAAGAGGTAGTTACAGCATTATATAATAATAATAATAATAATAATAAAGGTTCGACATGGTGGTACCATAGGCTTTTCTATAATAAAAATATGAAAGGTAGATACATTAAACTTGGACGAACATAATTTGTACTAAACATTGATTCCTCTAGATCATTGTTCGTTAGAGTATAAAGGTAACCATGAGATGCGTGACAAAGGCTACTGCAAGGCAAATTGTGTTGAACACAACTGCATTGTCTTTTCCACTACAACTGCCAAAACTCTACTGTATTATCTTTGTATCCACAGCCGGTGTTTGGAAGTAGGTATTTTTTTTTATATACTCAGATACCCATGTGCGGCCGTTTGGAAGTAGGTAGGGAGGTAGATATGGAGGTAAATAGAACGGTAGAACAAACCTCTGGGTGTAAACTGAGCGCAGCACAGCGTAACATATTGGAAATATCCGGTCGACAATATAGATATTAAGTGTTTTAAGGTTTGGATGCTAGCTGTATATTGAGGTTCTTTGCGGCTCTCGAGCTGGATAATCTCGATTCAGTAAGCCATGTGAATATCGATCTTATCAAGGAATACAATGTGAGCGGACCAGATTGGCTTTATCGAACACTGTAAGAAGGGAGCTGACCAGAGCGGCAGAGACATGGAGGAGCCAGACGAGGCAATTTAGATTAAGGAAGAGGGTGAGAATACTGGGGCGGAGTAGAGGCTTTCATCGGGTACCTCCACCATGAACGGACGAGCGTACTTCCTCAAAGAATATCACAAATCCCTTTGTTAAGCAATCAATACATTCAACTACATGGGCGGGTGCCTGACCCTTGAATCCACCCAGACTTCGGGGTAGCTCGTCATGGCTGATAGACCCCTCAACGCGGCTGCACACGAGTACCGAGTTACTCCCTAAAAAGAAAACCAAGAAAAAAACAGCTTGTCAAAAGTTTCTTGCTGCTCATATAGACAGCTCATAATAGAACAAGCCTTTGATACCCTATGTAATAACTCTTCACAATTCGGGAGGTCTTGAGCTTCTATTCCTTGATTTCCGCACGCCCCCCCCCCAAAAAAAAACACTATATTTTGATGGGATTTGGAACAAAACTACCGAGTTAACCACCAGGGAGGCTATGGGATTTTGGTGCGTTGCAGTGTTACACTGTTCTCCTACACTGGATCATCCTACACTT
>Ga0307511_10001836_pt1 | contig 22307 bp, 31 predicted proteins | sample 13_EM_MG_FD_200266 | JGI IMG/M metagenome (GOLD analysis project Ga0307511, IMG submission 200266) | Populus trichocarpa ectomycorrhiza microbial communities from riparian zone in the Pacific Northwest, United States - 13_EM | ecosystem: Host-associated > Plants > Roots > Unclassified | place... | reverse complement strand
CAGTCCCATTTCCGAAGAAACAGATGGAAAACGCACGAGGGATGGGGGGAAGCTGTATGTCCAAGGGACAATGCAGGGCCATCTCCCCAGGGGGTAAACGTTCTGGGGGGGCTAAGTCGTTTTATGGCAACTAGCATTGCAAGCGTCGCTTCCGGACAGGGGTTTTGTGCGCTTGGCTATGGCGCTTGCAATACTTTACGGTTACTAACGACTTCAGGAGCTAATCGGTTTATCGCCTCCAAGGTACAGGGCAGTCCCGTCCGCGGCCCCAGTCCAGGGTTTCGGTGATTGGCCAACATCGGGGCGGCTTAGACAGGTCCCAATTCTCTCGGAAATTTCAGCAAATTTCATGAATTCCAAGGGTATTCTCTATGTTCCAATTGTCCACAATCATGCAATCTCTAAACAACATAACACAAGTATGGTAGCAATTAATTGAAAGTGACCCTTCATGACCCCAAGCCCGATATTAACCAAGGTATCATCCTCCCAACACCCTAGGCCTTAGCCTCCTAGGCCTCCTCCGCAAAAGGATACAGAACAGAGTAATTAAAAACATTAGGCGGAGGACTTACACATGATTTTGAACATGCGACATTAATATATATGTAAGAATCTCGCGCAAAAACCAAATTACCAATTAAATCAGTTGTTGATCTAAGCGTTCAAAGGTTTTCGTGCAACCATGAGGTACATTGGGGTGAAAAGTTCCTTCTACAAATTGCGATTGCCTTAGTGACCGTTTACAATGTAAGGATAGGTGGTACGAACCTGTGCTCCTTCAACGAGAGATTCAGCGGCAACCGAGAGGTTATTGGCAGTCTTCTGGGTGCCCCTTGGAGCAAGCCCAACAGTCTCCATGACGCCAACAAAACCGTGCACCACAGCTTGGCCCAATTTTGTTATTCTAAAAGTATGTTAAGCAAAATGAAGCCGCTTCACGTGAGAGGATGCCAACCTGAGGACCGTGAAAAGATCATAGAGATTTCGTGCATATTTAAACTCTCCAGACAACGGATAGTACCATGGCACGGAGTCTGGCCTTGCTGCCAAATCCTCATGGAATTCAAGCTCAAACCCGACGGCCTTCATGGCCCTGATAGCCTCGGAGATCTTGCACATGTTCGAAATACCGTTACCACTACTTATGTCAGTACCAGTTGTCCTCACAGATAATGCCTACTCACATCTCAATACCGTGGCAAATACGTTTATGGTCGGGGTTTGAGGCATCGTATTTATCGGTCATGAGCCATTCATATACCCCGAAGCGTCCTCCTGGCTTCAAAACTTTGAAGATCTGGCCGTAAATGCCTTCCAAGCTGGGAGCATGAACGGTAGCTTCGATGGCATACACGAAATCGAAAGTGTTTGGTTTAAAATCCATTTGCTGTCCTCAAATATTAGATTCTGGGGGAACTATACAACTGATACCATAAACATACCATGAAGTCACCCTTGACATATTTCATCTTGGGTGTGAGCCCAGCTTTCTCAGTGTGCATCATAGCCCTCTCAATCTGGTAGTCATTGTTGTTGAGACCAACGATGTTGCAGTCGGTGAACCGACAGATCTCGCGCGCAGGGCCACCAATACCACAGCCCACATCAAGGACAGTAGAATTCTCAGTGATACCAATCTTTGCGGCAAGGTAGTGCTCATGCCTGAGGTCAGTTAGAGTCAATCTGGCCTAGAAGCTCATGGTATCGGATTACCTTGCAATGGCCTGCATGAAAGGCTCAGCGGAGTAGAAGCGACAGAAGTGGAAACTGCAAATAACATTGAGCAATAGCTTTCAAATATTGGGATAATGTGTATGGTCTGACTTACGAGTGTCCCCAAGCACTTTCGTAAAGATCAGTTGCAAGGTTGTAGTATCTGATGGAGATAGTAAGATTGATAGTCAGCCGAGTCCGCAATTAGTGAGAAGTGACAACGTTAAGCCATTCCCCCTTCCCATCTTCTTACTGCAAGAACACGGTATCTTACTGTCTTGTCAAGGTAGCATAGTGACGCCGTCGCTCCTGTGGTTTGGTGTAAGTATGTTTGAATTTCTGCATACGGGCAAGATAACGCCTTACCTCAGAATCTTCCTCTCCCATCCTAGCGGCACCTTTTCCTTCCTCCCAGAACTTGAAATACTCGTCTACAGCAGCATTGTGTGCTTTCTTGTCCTTGGTGAACATTGCAGTAAAAGCACCAGTTGTGACACTCGAGCCGTGCATAGCCTTTGAGAAATCCGCATCTCGGGTCTTGTCCTGTTGTTCGAGAGGGACCGACATTTTTGGTGATGGGTAAGTGCGAATTAAAACTTGGGGATTCGAATGTGAATTCAGGTGGTGAGGTAGAAGCAATGGACAAGCAATTGAAGTGAAGGGAGGTGGGTATTAGCAGTAGGTGCGTTATATATATTGAGGGGAGGCAATTGCTTTAAGGAGGGAAAAATACTTGCCCTACGGCAATAAAAGGAGCCGAGCTAATTTACATTTTTTACCCTCGCCCTGGTGCCTAATTGGGGAGCTTGGGAGATAACCCCTCGATAAGGATATGCAACCATTAAGTCGGTAATGGATATCACCCCCGTTTCGAAATCTGGTTGGCACCCCGTTTCGGCATGTGTTGAAGACATCGGACCCCCGGGCCATAACATTTGTCTCGCTTGCTGAGATGATCGGTTCGGATCAACGCAGATACCTCTTGATGCCATCGTTGTCCCATCTTCTCTACAAGGTGCTGAAGTAGACCGAAAACATCTCATGGTGATCGCTCTGGTGATCGCTCTGCGTATGCGATGCCAATTATGGGTGACAAGGGTACACTCCAATGCTTGGTCTCACGTCTCCGGAAGCTTGGACTGAAGACCTCAATTGCCCCATGAAAATCGGTAGCCTGGGAATTTCTGGAGGGGTACATACTTGGGGGCTAATGCCAGAATTCGCTGCCGGAACTCGCAAGCTTGAACCTCTACGATATCCAAGAGGTCATAAGGCAATTACAAGCTGTACCAATGTACTCTCACCTTCCTGCTTAATATCGTGAATGTTTCTACAAAGTAGTATTGACTTTATGGACCTTCAGCCCTAGTCTGGCTTCAGCCCGCTAATAAACCTATATCAGCAGTAGTCAAGTATCCGCAGCAACCACCTTGTCAAGCGGCTCACACCAGTACAGCTGCAAGGTAGATATATAAATGAGTAGAGTCCCACCTCTCACTCAATTCAGGACTATATTTCACCTTAATATCTTCGTTCTATCGACTCACTGAAAATCCTGAAGTCATCAACATTGCAATTTACTTGCAATCTCATAATAATCCCATATAACGTACACGCTTTGGTACAATGACAACTAGGTATGTACTGTTGATGCGTAGCTTGAGGTTAAGCATAGAGTTAACTGGTAACCTAGATATCGTGTCGAATACGCCTTGAAGGTAGAAATCTCCTGTGGAGCGCCAAACTACTGTAGAGTGATTAGCCCCAGGGTTATACAGGGTGTTGACGAATTGCTCGAAAGGCCCACCGCCGCGATGCTCTCATTGAGTTCATCAAGGGTCTCCTAGCTGTCCCCTTCGTCATCCACTCACAACCAACTGCCACGGCGGAGGATATTTCTCTCCCAGAGATGGCTGCCCACGCTCGCCGCCGATACACAGAAATCATGAAGGATGTCGAGGGGTTAATCAACGACCACAGTATGTGCTGTGTGGCTCCTTCGCAAATTATGTGCAATCAACTGAGCCCGATCATTTAGTACAGTGCCAAATAAGGGGGGAGATTGAACGATCGAAGTTGAGATTCTTGGTCCCTTCAGTAGGAACATTCTTTACACCATTGGCTCTCGTGGATGCTTTCGTGGCCCAAGACAAGAGAAGGGCTATAAGTTCCCGAAGATTCGTGGCACCAGTAAGACTTCCATTGCTCACTGGAAGTTAACGTATTCTCACACGCATTGTCAGTCCTTTAATGATATACGCCTTATCCTCAACACTGCCCAAATTATGAGTCTCTCTAGGAATGGCCCCCTAAAGTTGGTTACTTTCGATGGAGACGTGACATTGGTTAGTGAGGAATCCTCCTCCTCAATGAACGTTCAAGCACGAAATTGCTGACATTTACGCAGTATGACGATGGACAGGTACTCGCTAATTCATAAATTATATCCGACAGATTGCTAAACCATATCCAGTCGCTCACACCTTCCAATCCAGTTATCAATCAGATCCTCAGCTTGCTCTGGAGGAATGTATGCGTGGGGATAGTTACTGCAGCCGGCTACACTGATGGTGCCCGATACCAAGAGCGCCTGTATGGGCTGTTAGACGCCATTGCGGACCCAAGCCATGGGCTTACTCCCAAGCAACAAATGAACCTGATTGTTCTCGGCGGAGAAAGTAGTTACTTATATAAATCTTCACCGGGTAGCGAATACGGATTGGAAAAAATTTCTAGGTCAGAATGGCAACTACCTGAAATGCGCGAGTGGGAGGAACAAGATATCCAACTCCTTCTAGATATTGCTGAGACTTCCCTGAGGGAATCAGTCGACACCATGGGACTTAAGGCTATTGTTGTGAGGAAGGAGAGGGCAGTTGGAGTAGTACCAGCCGATGGGCATAAGTTCGAAAGAGAGCAGCTTGAGGAGGCCGTCTTAGTTGCCCAAAAGACTCTGGACTTGAGTGATGTTGGAAGGAAAATACCTTTTTGTGCTTTTAATGGTTGGACCTCCAAACTAGTTTCTGGCTGTAACATATCACTGACTATCGAGGAGGTGGAAACGATGTATTTGTTGACATTGGAGATAAAAGATTAGGTGTTCTATGTTGTAGACGATTTTTTGGTGGTGTTGAAGGTGGAGAGACGTTACACATTGGGGGTATGTTCCTCGTTATGGGCAAATTTCCCAATTTATATGCAAGAACTGACTGAATAGATCAATTCTTGTCGGCGGGCCACAATGACTTCAAGGCACGTCTTGCAGCGACTTGTGTCTGGGTGTCAAATCCGGCCGAGACAGTGAAGTGTCTGGAAGAGCTCACAGATCTTCTTGACCCTCAAGTACAGAACTAGTTTTGGACGCATTTGAAATACATGGTTTAGGACGAGATCAAAAGTTACATATAGGCTGAGCGACTGAATGAATACCCATTTTTCCGAGTTCTGCTGCTGTTATGAGACCCAACCATATTATTCCTTAAGTAGTCTCTCTTAGACCTAGGTATGAGTTGATTGCAAGATTAGACACGAGAACAGACTTGTTGAATACATGTTGAATAGGGTCGTGCAACTACATGGTCGTGACCGATTTTAATAATATTCACAGCTAAGATTAGTTGATTACATACGCTACTGCATCCACATGTGATCAGAACATCATAACCTCCAAGTGCGTGGTCTAGAAGTGGATTGCAACACACATCCTTTGCATTCACAACATGGATCAAGCTGATAACCTTCTGCTCTCATTAAAATCATGGCCAGCCTCGGACCCTGTACGAAACTCTATTACTGCATTAATTCCCAGAATTCAGCAAGAGAGGGGCTCTTTCCGGGACACGACGGAAGAGCTTCTAGAGCAAGAAATAGCCGCACAAGCCAATGCAAGCAATGGGAAGTCGGAGGAAGGCAGTGCCATAGAGGATGAGGAGCCGACTCCGGAAGGGCAGGATGCAGTGGAGAAGCCGATGGATGATAAGGAGCGCATGGAGGTGCTAGCTCGTGGGCGAGAGGAAATAATAGCAGAGATTCAGTGAGAATGCAGTTCTTAACGCGCAAGTGGACTAGGCTGATAGACAATGTAGAATGGCGCAGCACGAAGCTACCGTCGCTCTTGATTTCCTGTCCTTGATTTCGTCGCTGAACAGTCCTGATATGGCATACACATCACTAACCCCAGGTTTAAAAGAGGTCATACCTCCAAAAGCCATGGGAGTAGAGAAAGTCAGCACAAAATACCCACCACAGCTTATGCATGATGATAGATTGATCTCTCAAGGATGGAAAATGGAAGGTTTGGATTCTACTGGCGATGCGTTGCTGAGAGCAGCATCGAGGTTAAAAGCGGAATCAGAAAAAGAGAAGAGATATTGGGAGCAGATTATGAGCATTCGAGATGAGGGTTGGACAATATGCAAACATCCAAAACTGCGCAATACGCTAGGTGTCAGATATGGCTTCGCGGAAAGTGAGCTCATGTTCCTCCAGGAATGGTGGGTGGGGTCATCTGCTGACTATCTTCGTTTGTAGCTGCCGCAAACTTTGAGAATACAGGGATCGGCGCTCTTAGACGTGGTGATGACGGAAGTATTGACCTCGAAGATCCTGGTGCTTCCAGGACTCGGAGGGTAGTTAGGGTTAGGATCGTGGATGCAGGAACTATCACGGGATGTGCACGACCGCCAGGAAATCGCGGCCAAACCCCAAGTCTCAAAGAAAAGATATTGTTGGCGCGTGACTATATATACGAAGAAGAGTTATTCTTTGAAATCATGAAGGAAGCTAGGCACATGGCAAGTCAAGGTATAACGACGTCAGAAGATACTGTGACAATCGACCTGAAGGCAGGGAAGTGCATTCATATTGATATGGTATGTTATGATATCCAAAGCGTACAGTAAATGATCTGCATTATTAATACTTATCTCTCCAGGCTCCAATTGATGAGGAAGTATACTGTACTGGGGAGTCTGATGACCTTGCGCAAGCTGTTGGGATGGCGCTACGAATCCTACTGTCCTACGGACACCGGATAACCCTCCGGAATAGAAGCAGGCCACAACGGCCTTTGCTCCACAGGAAAGGGCCCCCAGGCCCATTACCGCTTTTGCGCCCCATGGTAACGCATCTGTGGCATTATGAGCATTCACAGCACTTGATAAAATTTTGTGGTCACCTTCGCGACATCGTACACTCCGCTGGTTTACCCACTACCATTATCATGAGCCCTTTCAAAAATTGCCAAGCCTCAAAGATGAAGGATATTGAGTCATCTATAGGCGAGTTTATCCACAGTCCACTCGAAAGTGAAGCTATACTTGAGCTTCCAGGGGGCTGGAGAGTAACGATTGTCATGCGGACTCACCTCGCCCAACCATGGTTTGGCACAACCTACGCTGTTACGGCCTCTCACGATGGAGTATGTGCAAGACTAATGGGCCGTAATAACATTTCAGCCATGACAGAATTGGAAACATACCTTCTTTGGTGCCTTGAGCGAAGTATAGTTAATGCCATAAGATTAATGGAGGGCCAAGGGTGGGAGCAGCTTGCCCAAGGGAACTCCATGGAGAAGAATGACGGTAAGGCTGTCAAGCTCATTAAGATACATGTTGAGAAGGGTGGCCTGCATGTGAGGTCAGGGTATGTGGGAGGAAGGGATAGTGAATATGTCTGGACTGGCTCAAGGAAAGAAAGACATTTGGAGGACGTGTTACGAGAAATCTAGATAAGCTGTGCGTATACAGCAGTAGTTACAGACTGAGTCCTGCTTCTTTAGATGTACCAGAGTGCAATACAAATTAGGCGATACCACCCTAAGTCCAACACAACTACCTAGGTAAACGTTAGACTGGAAAAATGTTCAGGGTAACTGGGGCGAGCTTGGCATCGCAACAGATTGCCTGTGCCAGACTAGTCATTGTGCCACCTCCAACCAGACTACTGCCCCTCACCATCATCGCTTGGTCGCTACCAAAACCCACGATGTCTACTACATCTGAGGAGTTAGCTACAGCTATCCAAAGCTTATCACTTTGTGATCAAGTCAATAGTATTGATAGCATTTTGGATGAAGTACGCCCACGGAAACGCAGCAAGCCATCAATTGAGGCACAGCGACAGATTCTAGAAGATGATTTTCTCAAACCCTCCCACAGCTTTTCCACCGAATGGCTGAATAAATTACAGCAGTATGTGCCTTTCTCTTTCGAAAATGGAATTTCATGTGCTTGTACCCAGGAAATTGCTCTATTATAACATGACAGCAGCTAACATGGGGGGTTGGGTTTAAGTCGATGGAAGGAACCAACAGATTATTTGTCCTTAATGGGATTGGCTCCCACTATGTCACGGACCATCATCAGATTTACTCGTGAAGGACTTGAGGGAAGGGTCAGTGGATACAACGAAGTGACAGTGCCAGCTCAGAGTATTACTGCCAAAAATTCAACGTCGTTGCTACGAAAACCAGCGGCGAAAGCAGACATGGTCCGAGGGAAGGCCGGCTTCTTTCCTTTCTCTCCTGGAGGCCTAGACATTGGAAAAGCAAGCGAAACCGCGGAGGAGCTTGAGCAGGCAGAGACTGCGTTTGCTGAGAGGCTTGGTGCAGATGGACTACTACAGGTACCGCCAGGGTTCACCAGAGGCTTGATGCTACCAAAAGAGGAAACGGAAGAGCTAGTGGAAGAGCAGGATGATTTTAATTTTGGAGATGTTAAGCCTATCAGGAAGAGTAAATTTATGGAAGTACCTACCAAGAAACCAGACGGGCCATTATCTGAATTGGACAGCATTGATGATTTACTGCCAGTAGAGGTGCGTACATGCTGCTGGGTGTTGTGGGGCACCTTACTCACGATCTGTCAAGTTCCCTATGTTGGCTCCTCGTGGAGAGTTGGCCACATCTTCAAAGAAAGCGCCTACCAAAGAGTGGGCTCACATGGTAGATATTAACAAAGACCTCACGAACTTTCATGAACTTGTGCCGAACATGGCTAGAGAGGTGCGGAGTCTCATCAGTATCTATGTAGCATTGTCCTGATTTCTTGTAGTGGCCCTTTGAACTCGATACTTTCCAAAAAGAGGCAGTTTATCATCTCGAGAATGGCGATTCAGTTTTCGTTGCTGCCCATACGTCTGCTGGAAAAACGGTCGTCGCTGAGTATGGAATTGCTCTGGCTGCCAAACATATGACAAAGTGAGCATCCGTGGTTAGTGAAATTTTTAACTGGATCTGACCATTGACAGAGCCATCTATACCTCACCAATAAAAGCATTGAGTAATCAGAAGTTTCGGGATTTCCGTAACATATTTGACGACGTAGGGATCCTTACCGGAGATGTACAGATCAACCCGGAGGCCAGCTGCTTGATCATGACAACAGAAATTCTCCGGAGTATGTTGTATCGTGGGGCTGATATCATTCGCGACGTCGAATTTGTTATTTTTGATGAAGTTCATTATGTCAACGACCAAGAGGTAATACATATTCTGCTCTCTAGGTATCTCTCTCCTGCTAAGCTATAACAGAGGGGTGTTGTATGGGAGGAAGTGATCATAATGCTTCCAGATCACGTCAATCTCATCTTGCTATCAGCCACAGTTCCAAATACCTACGAATTCGCTAGTTGGGTTGGAAGGACCAAGAAGAAGGATATCTATGTGATATCCACGCCCAAACGCCCGGTACCTTTGGAACACTTCGTGTGGGCCAATAAAGCAATGTATAAGATTGTGAATGCTGAGAAAAAATTCCTTCCAATGGGGTATGAAAATAATAGTCCACCCCTCAAGTCCCAAGCTAACCATATGACAGACTTAAGGATGTAAACGATGCCCTAAATCCGAAGAAGGAGGTCAAACCAGCACAAAACCAAGTTGCCGGACGTGGAGGTCCCAATGCACGTGGAAGCGCGGGGCAGCGAGGAGGAGGACGCGGACAGGCGAGAGCAGCCGCCAATTCTGGATCATTCACCAGAAGTGGAAGGGGAGGTATACGGACGACAGCCGGGCAGGACAAGCACATATGGGTTCACCTAGTTGGGCACTTGAAGAAAGAAAATCTCCTTCCGGCCGTAATCTTCGTTTTTTCCAAAAAGAGGTGCGAGGAGAATGCTGATGCTCTTTCCAATATTGATTATTGCAATCAGACCGAGAAGAGTGCGATCCACATGACCATTGAGAAATCACTGGCTAGATTGAAGCAAGAAGACCGAGACTTGCCTCAGATTAGGCGCATGAGAGAACTTCTGAGTAGGGGATTGGCTGTGCATCATGGTGGCCTACTTCCTATTGTGAAGGAAGTGGTTGAGATTCTTTTTGCGAAAACGCTGGTCAAAGTCTTATTTGCAACAGAAACTTTTGCTATGGTACATTTTGAAAGGCCTTCATGATTTATATACAAGCTAACCTTCAGGTAACTCAGGGTTTGAATTTACCGACTCGTACAGTGGTCTTTTCTGGACTCAGAAAGCATGATGGGCAGTCCTTCCGTGACCTTCAACCTGGTGAGTATATACAAATGGCTGGCCGAGCAGGGAGGCGTGGTATTGACCCATACGGAACTGTTATTATAATTTCTCCTTTGGACGAGGCACCAAAGGTATGTTTTGTGCATGTCTTGCCATAACCAACTGTCTCATGATTATTATAGGAAGCCACGGTGAAGAACATGATTCTTGGCGAGCCGAAGAAACTTAAGAGCCAGTTTCGATTGACATATAATATGATTCTCAACCTCCTTCGCGTTGAGGCTTTGAAGATTGAAGAAATGATCAAACGGAGTTTTGGGGAAAATACTACACAGACACTCCTTCCCGCTCACGAGCTTGAGATTTCTGCGAAGCAAGGCCAACTTAAGAATTTGATTCGGGAGTCGTGTGAAATCTGTGATGTGGATATGAAGAACTGCCACCAGGCAGCAATGGACACAAAATCACAGATGACATCTCTTATCAAGAGTTCATATGCAACTCCTGTGGGCAGGTTGACATTTTCTGCAGGTAGGCTTTTGGTGATCCAACAACTTGTAAGTCATCACTCGATATGAAACAGGCCTGAGAAGTCTGCTGATGACATTATAGACCGGGGCTCGCACAGTAGGGGTCATCACGCATGTCACCAGCGTTGGTTCTGCTCCCGTTATCAATGTTATCCTTCTTGACGTGAAAAATAGCAGAAAGATACCTAGTGAGTGCTTCCATAGTGGGATATATATTAGTATACTGAGTCACGATAGGCGATCTGGTCCCATTTACACTCTCGAGGGCTGTTGAGTTGCCACCGCTAGCGGCCGGCAATTATAAATTACGAGAGACTGGAATTTCCCTAGAGAATATTGAGTGTCTAACAAAAACCACCATTAAGGTACGAATTTGTGACTAAATTAACCTGCAATGTTGACTTTAAGGTGTAGCTCGATATTGACCTGATCCGAGCACGAGGGAGGTCCAAGGAGGCTGTTATCGAGGTCGAACGCATTAGAGACTTGCTCTTTGGTTATGTAAAGGATTGGAAGCGGCTAGAATTTGAAGAGGTGGACTACAGCAAGCTGAACCGGAATATTCATTTCCAGGAAGCCCTACAGGGGCAAAAGGCTTGCTTGGGTAGAGCGCTGAAATGTGTTGCTTTGGGTTGCCCAGCCTTCATTCCCCATGTGAGCACCACTCCTAGTAATCTATCTATACAAGGGACTAATAGAGCGCAGTTCGCAATGTATCATGAGGAGTATCGCTTACAAGAAGCAATTGACGACTTGAAAAGGAGAACTTCGGACCAGAATTTGGCATTGCTACCCGACTATGAGCAGCGAATAGATGTCCTAAAGGAGCTATCCTTCATTGACGAAGACTCCCAGGTACAACTAAAGGGGAGAGTAGCCTGTGAGGTGAGACTACCCTCAAGTTATATCAAACTTAAAAAGAAATCAAATTTAACTTTATGAGTAGATAAACTCTGCGAGTGAATTGGTACTCACGGAGTTAGTATTGGAGAACTTTTTTGCAAATTACGAGCCAGAGGAGGTTTGCGCCCTTCTCTCTGCATTTGTTTTCCAGGAGAAAACTCTCATTACACCTAAGGTTACACCTCGGTTGGAAGCAGTGAGTTTTCTTACCCTTCTTTACATGACTTTGTTACTAAAATTGTCGATAGGGTAAACAAGGTATTATCAGCATCGCAAGAAGAGTAAATGCGGTTCAGTCGAGTCACCAAGTCCTCATCAATGGCGAGACTGAAGACTTCGAAAATCGACCTCGATTTGGCCTGATGGAGGTGGTTTATGAATGGGCGAAAGGAATGCCATTTGGCCAAATTACAGATCTCACTGATGTGCTGGAGGGAACAATCGTCCGGGTCATAACACGATTGGACGAGGCATGTCGAGAAGTCAAGAATTCCGCCAGAATCATTGGCGACCCATCACTTTTCACTAAAATGCAGACCTGTCAGGAGCTCATCAAGAGGGATGTGTGCCATTGTGCATCTCTATATTTGGTTAGTCCGACCTTTCCTGAGTACACCTCCATGTTCTAGCGAGCTAGGCTAACATGATCATCTAGTGAGGCTCGATGAGATGACGGTGCATTACTACGGCGAGAAGTATAGGATGTATAACAAGCCTTCCCATAGCTACATTAAGAATTCATAAATCGTTCGCTGTTAGAAAGAAGGTCATTGACTCACTTCTGTTTACTCGTCTATGGATTTGCTTCTAGCTGTAGAACGCCGTTTGATGAAGTAGTTATAATTACTAAAGTCAGTCTAGCCTACGAAATTCATTGAGATTTGATAGCCGGGCGCGAAGCTGCTGAAGCCTAATCATAGCGTGGGACTAGATAAACCAGAGGCGACAATAAGTTACCCTGAGCGGAAGAAGACCCCTAGCAACCCTTCTAGGGCTGTAACTCCGAGGTTGCATAATGCACCTTTCGAACTTCAGCCGCACCTTATATGCAGCAGCACTTACATCAGGCTGTGAACATTCATTGGTGAAGCCATGATGCATGATCCCTGATTTGCCATATGGCGAGAATAGCTCAGGAAGAATAATTAACCCCTAAGTAGTTTATAAACTAGCTGGTGAGTGCCTGTGGTTGCAATTCACGAAGAGAAAAATTTGAGTAGCTACCGGCATTATTGAACCTTACTTAGGTCCATTAGGGCCCTTTACGCTGGAAAACCTCCAACCCCTCCCTAAACTTATCTAAACCACCCCACTCATTCTCCCTGCCTACAAAATTTCCAACTCCTCGTACACACTGGCCCAGCGACTCCACTGCCTATTGACAGTGCTCCGCATCCCTCTTTCGCAGAGCCTCTGTGCTTTTCATTAATACATCACCATGGACGTTGCAGCTCTCCGCGATTGTATCTCCCAAACCCTTCAAGCTAATGCGGACATTCGACGGCATGCAGAGCTCCAGCTAAAGCAGGCATGTAGAACTGGGCCCGTCTTTCTCACTGACTATAGAATTAACGACTTTGATAGGCTGAGCAATCGCCTGGCTTCATCGGCGCTCTAATCAATATTGTCGAGTCGGAGCCCGATCAAAATATCAAGCTCTCTGGTACTTAGTGAGTTCCATCGGGTGGTTTTTGCAGCAACTAATCTTTATCTGTGGGCAGCCGTCGTATACTTAAAGAACAAGGTCACTCGGTCATGGGAGTTCAATGAAGATTTTCCCAAGGTAGCGCCTGTGCCCGAAGAAGAGAAGCCAGCGTTCCGAGAGAGGCTTGTGCCAGTACTAGCATCATCGCCTCAACAAATACGGGGTCAACTCCTGCCTCTGATCGGGAAAATCCTACATTACGATTTCCCACAAAAATGGCCCAGTTACATGGATATCACATTGAAACTACTACACGCAAATGACATCAGCTCCGTATTTGCTGGTCTACAGTGTTTACTGGCCCTATGTCGGGTATATCGGTACAAGTCTGGAGATAAGAGAGAGGATCTGGATACGGTGACTCAGGCAACTTTCCCGCTGATTCTGGGTATAGGGGGTAGGCTCGTCCAGGAGACGAGCACAGAGGCTGGAGAGATGTTGAAACTGATCCTGAAGATCTATAAGCATGCAGTATACGTATGTATGCAGACACTGAATTGGGGTTGCGGAAGCTCACAAAATTACGCAGTTTGAGATTGCAGCACACCTGAGAGAGGAGTCCGTTATTGTTTCTTGGGCAACCCTGTTTATTAATGTGGTTGGAAAGGAGGCGCCACCAGAGTCAATGCTTGAGGACTTGGATGAACGGGAACAACACGCTTGGTGGAAGGCAAAGAAGTGGGCGTACTCGAATCTCAACCGCCTATTCGCCAGGTTAGTTGATCGTGTTTGGATCGGCTGCGATATGTCTGACAATGGCTAGATACGGAAACCCCTCCTGCATGACATCGGTCAATTCCGAAAACTACAAAGATTTCGCTAAGAACTTCATCAACAACTTCGCACCTGAGATTCTCAAGGCATATCTCCAGCAAGTCGAATTATGGGTGGCCAAGCGGACATGGTTGAGCAAGATATGCCTGTCTTTTATTGTCGCCTTCATGGATGAATGCGTCAAGCCGAAGGTAACCTGGCAAAATTTGGCCCCACATGTCGACAATCTGGTGGCGCATGTTCTCTTCCCGTTGCTCTGCCAGACGGATGAAGATCTGGAACTATTTGAGACTGACCCTGCGGAGTACCTGCACCGCAAAATTAGTAAGTTTCCCAGAACCCTACTTACCACAGAGTAGGGACTAACTAAACAAAGACTTCTTCGAGGAGGTTTCCGCTCCAGACGTTGCGGCAACCAACTTCCTAGTCACCGTTACTCGCAACAGAAGGAAGACCACCTTCACCGTCCTTAACTTTGTAAACGACATTGTTAACAGGCAAGTTGATAACTACGACTTGCTAGTAAACAAGTGCTAACGCATATATAGGTATGAACAAGCTCCGGAGCATGAAAAGAATCACAGGGAGAAGGAGGGAGCTCTACGCATGATTGGAACCCTTGCTGCCATCATTCTCGGAAAGAAAAGTCCAATTGCCAATAATGTCGAGTACTTCTTCGTGCGACATGTTTTTCCCGAATTCCGAAGCCCCCACGGATACCTCAGAGCGCGCGCATGTGATGTTTTGGAGAAGTTCAGTGAGCTTGACTTTCAAGACCACAACGTAAGTGAAAACCTCCAGAACAAATGGGCGGGCACCATGACTAAAGTAAAATTAGAATATTGTTGTAATATATCAAAATATCCTTCAATCACTACAGGACCCTGCTCTTCCTGTGAGGGTTGAAGCAGCGTTGGCTCTTCAACCTCTAATCCGACATGAATTCATTCGAAAGTCTATGCAGGAGAATATTCCACAAATCATGCAGCAGCTTCTCAAACTCACCAATGAAGTGGACGTGGATGCGCTTGCCAATGTTATGGAGGAATTTGTAGAGGTGTTTGCATCAGAGCTTACTCCCTTTGCCGTCGAACTCACAGAACAGTTGGTAAGTGAGGTCTATTCATGCAGCTGGTAAAAAGTTACTGATCTTTTATTACAGCGCGATACCTACCTCCGTATCGTTAGTGAGCTCATGGAGAAGGGTCAAGGCAACTCAGACGAGGACGCCTTTGGCGAGTACCTTGATGATAAGAGTATCACAGCTCTTGGTGTTCTACAGACTATTGGCACTTTGATCTTGACTCTGGAGAGTACTCCGGAGGTGTTGCTTCACTTGGAAAATGTTCTCGTGCCCGTCATCACAGTGACCCTCGAGAACAAGCTTTTCGGTAATTACCCCAATCCTTCTTCCCGGGTGAGATTAGGTACCCGTTTACTAATTGATCTAGAACTCTATAATGAGGTCTTTGAAATCATCGACAGCTGCACATTCTCCGCGAAATCCATTTCCCCAACAATGTGGATGGTATTCGAGTTGATACATAAAACATTTAAGGATAGGGCCGAAGTTTATGTTGAGGGTAATTCTCAGTTACATATTTGTATTACTCGATGCAGTAAAGGCTAACACGCTAAACACTTATGCAGATATGCTCCCTTCGTTGGACAATTACATTACATATGGTGCAGAGATGATGCGACAAAACCCAACATACCTCGAGATTATTGTTGATATCATCCAGACAATCTTCACACATGAGCGACTGGGGGCTATGGATAGAATCTGTGGATGCAAGCTGGCGGAGGCAGTTATGTTGAACATTCGTGGCGGAGTCGACAACTACCTCAAGGGTTTCATCGAAATTCCCATGCAATGTCTCATCAACCCTCCCACAAAACTGGTAAAGAGCTATCAACTTCATCTTATGGAGATGGTAATCAACTGTGTTTATTACAACCCGGCGGTGACACTGCAAGTGCTCGAACAACATGGCTGGACAAACAAGTTCTTCAGCCTGTGGTTCTCGAACATTGACAACTTCAGCCGAGTTCATGACAAGAAGCTCTCAATTGTTGCCATCTCTGCCTTGCTTCAATTAAGACCCGAGCAGATCCCTCCAACCATCCAGCCGGGCTGGCACCGCCTATTGCAAGGCGCGGTGCGCTTATTTGAGACCTTGCCAGTCGCCATGAAGAGTATGTACCCCTCACTCCCACCCTTAATTCAAAGCTAATCTGCTGTATCCAGACCGAGAAGAGGTATCTAAAGAAGGGCTTCTTGAAGATGACTTCCAGTCCGATGATGGAAACGAATGGGAAGCTGGTGCAGAATGGAACGATGAAGAAAGTAAGATTCGCCCGGTATTTCTCCCCACAGAGTATGTGCTTACGGGCTTTAGAAGATGAGACGGATATTCCCGACGAAGCCACCGGATACCTTGAATTCCTCAACTCCGAGTCAGCCAAGCTTAAGGAAACCATCGACTTCGATGATGATGATGATGAGGAGGAAGAGCTCGAGGAGGAGTCTATTTTGGAGTCACCTTTGGATAGCATTGAGCCATATATATTGTTCCGGAATGCTTTCTTAGGTTTGCTTTCCCCATGGGGAATTTTAAGCTGGCGGCCATCGCTAATATTTCTCAGGCTTGAAACAACAACAACCTCAGCTGTACGACAATCTCACCAAAGCCCTTAGTCCCGAGGAGCAGGCAGTCATTGGCAGTGTAGTGGAGCAAGCGAGCATCAATGAGGCTCAAGCAACAGCTACTGCTGCCGCACTGGCTCAACAAACAAATGGCAACTAGTGTCGGCCAAGCAAGACTTCGAGGCTGGCAAGGCGCTTAGCGTCGAGGAGGGAGGTGCTTGATCTCCTTTACTTGATGAATGAAAGTGACTCTGGGTGTAGGGTGTATTAAAAGTGATTGTTTGCCTCTCTTTCTATTCTTTTCTCTATTAATTTTCATTTGTGGGACCGGGTTTCGAACATTTCTTATGTTTTCCCTTCGTATTACGTGGATACGCGCAAGTTCCTTTTCATCTAACCCTTAGGGGTGGACTTTTGTGTTAATGATTAGAAGAAGGTTTTCGAGCAAATTGGCAAAAGTTTACGGAGGAGTTGGGGCCTGTCGGATTCGAAGGATATTTGATAGTCAGACATTAAGGTGGAAGGTTTGGAAATAGGGTCATGGAGAAAGTGATTATTGCCAGACTAGACTACTTATGTACAACCACATAACAACCGTGCTAATCACATGTGATCTCTTGAGGCTCCATTCGGACTGATGAATAAATAGCCCTACCTTGTTAGACCCTTCAGATACACTCACATCTCCGCCCACAAGCCAGGCTGTTCATCTTGCGGTAGAAGTATGCAGTATGTGGCATAAAGCACGAGAAAACTTCTGGGTATGAGGCACGAGGAAGACGCCCTTTGAATAAAGAACAAATTCCCACGCTTTCTGTTCAACCCTGCGTGTTTTGGTTATATTTGTCCCTCGCCTTCCCAAATAACTCCTCCTGCTGCCTCAATAATTCCTCCTCCGTCAAGCCACTCTGCTCCATCTTGGTCTGCTTCTTTTCTCGGGACTAGGGTTCTGGTCAGTAAATTTCTCCTCACAAGTGGGTACTCAGGATTGACCTTCTGGTGTTCTTTGTGCTCTTGAGCAACCTCCTGTATTTGTTCAATGTAATCTTCGAAACCCAGATCCTTCAGAGCTCTGACGACATGTTCCGCAGCAATGGTCTTCTTGGCCTCCTTCTCGGCGATCTCGTTGGCTTCGGAGGAGATGAGTGTGATGAACTCGACACAACATTCTATGAGGAGATCACGAGCATCTTTTGCGAAGGAGAGGTCGTTGGATAGGATCTCTTGGATGATTTTCTGGACGGTGGCTAGGCGGTACTTAGTAACTTGTCCATGGAAGGATGGATAGGTACCTACCTTTGGGTAGCGATAGGTCGTCATTCGCTAGAGGTCGGTCAGTTTTAGAACGAGATTTTGCACGGGAAGGAGTATTGCACATACACCCTCCAAACTCTCGGTCTGACATTGTGAGCCTTTGCTTGTATGAACGTGGGGGATGTTGATATAGCTGTTGTACGATGGGGACGACAGCCGGGGGTCGTCCCCAGTTCTTTATATGGCGGAAGCCGGGGCCTTGGCATGGGTTGACGCAGCTGTGCTGTAATCACTCCTGGGCATTTATTTACCTAAACCTCTACCAACCTAGGTACGGCAACTTGCAGCTCGCCATGCAGGATTTGGCTGTGAACAGAGGTATCCCACACATTTAAACCAAAGCCTTTTGCATTTTCAGCCAGCTAAAGCTCCACGAATCTCGACGCACGAGGCCTCGAAATGCCACCCGCTCTGAGCCAGACGCTTGTGGTGGACAATGGTGCATACACGATCAAAGCCGGTTTTGCGAAACAAGGGGCCGGGTCGGACAGTTGCTCAGTGATTCCGAACTGTATTGCAAGAGGAAGGGACAGGAAGGTGTTTGTGGGCTCGGAGTTGGACTCATGTAAGGATTTTGGGGGAATGGGTTTTCGAAGACCGGTCGAACGAGTGAGAGCCCTTTCCGCTCTGCGGCCAGCCGAATAAGTAGCTGACGGAAGTGTTTTTTCTAGGGCTATCTGGTGAACTGGGAGTCGGAGAAGGAAATCTGGGACCGCGCGTTTCTAGATACAGCGTCTAATCTGGCTTGTGACCCTCGAAAGACAACCTTGGTCCTCACCGAAGCGCCAAATGCTCCATCTACATTACAGACAAATTGCGACCAAATAATATTCGAGGAGTACGAATTCGGCGCATACTACCGCTGTATTGGTTCGTAAGTTCCAGCCTGTCCGTCCCTTTGCCCTGCACCATACTCATCTAAAGTGCAGGAGCCTCTCTTGTGGCGTGGAATGATTTGGGTCAGGATGCTGGGAAACCTCCAACGGCTCCCGCTGAGTGTGCAATGGTTGTGGACTCGGGCCATAGTTTCACCCATGTTATGCCCGTTATTAGGGGCAAGGTCTACCATCCAGCGGTACGGAGGGTCGACGTGGGTGGCAAATTCCTTACCAATTACTTCAAAGAGATGGTGTCTATTCGACATTACAACATGATTGATGAGACCCACGTCATGAACGAAATCAAAGAGGCTGTATGCTTTGTTTCTACCGACTTCAGTGCAGACCTGGAAAAGTGCAAACACATGAAGAAGGGCGAGAATCCTATTGTGATGGACTATGTCTTGCCGGATTACAATGAAGGAAAGGCTGGTTATGCACGGGCACATGCCCCCCGGCAGGGAAAGTTGGCAATGGGCCCGGATGAACAACACATGACGCTGGGGAATGAACGATTTACGGTGCCGGAACTATTGTTCACACCGAGTGATATGGGCATGAAGCAGGCAGGAATCCCGGAAGTGGTAATGCAGTCGTTGGAAAAGGTCCCGGAGCAGTTTCGAGATTTGCTGCTGGCGAATGTGGTAGTTGTGGGGGGTAACGCCAATATTCCGGGCTTCGTTGAGAGGTTGTATGTACCATCATATCATCCGCTGGCCACTTGGGCATCCATTATATTAACAGTGAATTAGCCGGATGGAGCTCCGCATACTGGCACCTGCGGAGACGGTTGTCCGTGTCATGGAAAAACCAGACGAGTAAGTGTCCACCTGGTCGCATCTATATATATTGATTGCTAACGAGGCAAAACCAGTCCAATTAAATACACTTGGCAAGGCGGTGTCAATCTCGCACTCAATAAATCAGCCCTAACAGCGCGGGCAATCACCCGTGCGGAATATCTCGAGCACGGAAGTTCATGGGTCGCCAAAAATTTCGCCGGGCTGCCAATTCCTGCCGGAGCCGGCGCTGGTACCGGTGGCGAGCGCAGTAGTGCCTCCGCTAGTCATAAAAAGCGAAGGGTTTCTGACGTTTAAGCAGCAACGGTCAATGTACATTAGTCTTTTATTTCTCGGGTAGGGAGCACGGAGTTAGGAGCTCGCCGAAACACGTCGGCCCCATTTTTTGCACGACATGAGCTTTGAGCTTTTGCGCGGTTGTGGCTCCTAGATGGGGCTTAGTGGCATGCCGAACGAGGAAAGAGGGTACAGCTCCCTTGCTTGCTGCATGGGGGCTGTAGTCCCGTACCAAACCCAGAATGTCTTCTGTGGGTGATCATGACCAGAGCCCTTTTTCGTTTGTTTTTTCTCGAGTATATACCGGTACATCTGCTCAGGGCACATTCGAAATAAACTAGAGCAATAATACATTGGAACCTTAAGTAAAGCAATTCTACTGGCCAATGGGGCTGTTGTGTGATTGCATTCAAACGTTTTCGACTGCAGGGGTGAAACTCTGGTGGAGGTTCCTCCCGGGCGGGATATCACGGGGCCCGCAAACCTGCACAGGGAAGTTGCCGACGAAGCAGTACGGGGCAGGTTTCACACCTTCCCTTTGATAGAAGGCGCTACTAAGTAGTTAGTACTCATGTAGCTTTGGTTAAAATATAGAGAAAAAGGCCCTCCTCTCTGTCCACTATAATTTCTTCTGTGCGCTGAAGTAGAGTACTTTTTCGTCCTTTGCATCTCTAGATCTCTCCATTTCCCTTTTTTTGTGCACATTCCTCGACCCCATCGTTTTTCGCCATACAAAGACATATCCAAGATGGTGCAACGACTCTACATTACCTATAACCAGGTCAGTGATATGCGTGCGAGTTGGGCTTGGTGATGATCATCAGGCGGGGTGATGGCATATAGGGTATAGAGCTGCTGACATAGGTACGATTGAGAATAGGTCCACAAACTTTGTCAAGAGGCTGGGGAGAAGATCCTTAATGACTTCAATCCGCATCTCATGATTGCGTAAGATCCCCTGGAACCATTTTGTTGAACCTGTATCTCTCGTGAAAGGCCCCAGATGGTTTCCTGTTGTAGGGGCACTGTTCAGGGTGGTCCTACAGCTTGAAATATATATACAACTCTGCCCAGATAAACTGAAATTCCTTGATATAGCATCGGAGGTGGTGGTTACGTTCCAGCCCGCATCCTCAGGTGAGCCGAGCTACATACAATTAACCCCCCCCCCCCCTCCGTCAAACCAATAAACCTAACTCTTCTCCCATCGGCAGATCTTTCCTGAAGACCCCCGGCTCCCCCAATATTCCCATCCAGGCCATCGGCCTCTCCTTGTACGAGAAGCTCACCCATGATGGTCCCGAGGAAGCCTTAGGCCACCAAGTCACTCGAACCCAATGGCTCGACTTCTCCTCCATCAACAGGACGGACTTGATCGGGAAGAACATCTTGATTGTCGATGAGGTTGATGATACAAGGACTACATTGCAATATGCAGTGCAGGAGTTGGCGAAGGATGTGGCTGAGGTGGCTAAGAAGGCTGGAAGGGAGAATGAGACGACGAACTTTTTTATCTTTGTGCTGCATGTACGTTCGAGACTATATTCTACTATATATGAGAGAATGGGAGTGCTGATATGGTGGGGATATGGCAGAATAAGGATAAGCCGAAGAGGGGTCACCTCCCACAGGAGATGTTGGATAAGGGAAGATATCTTGCTGCGCAGACAGTTGGTGATGTCTGGTGCTGCTATCCATGGGAGGCAACGTAAGTACCCTGGGCATGCATGTCTGTCTATATTGGGTTATATTAACCTATATGACAGGGACATTGACGAGCACGACCGCCTTGCCGCGGAAGCAGCAGTGGGCCATCAGTAGAGCCGAGCGGGGGGGGGGAGGTTTTCCCGGGGGGGAGGTAGTTATGGGAAAGTAATGATAAAAGCCTGATACCGACAGGTTGGCCAGTCAGGGGCAAGCTTGTGGGAGATGTAATCGGGCCGTTTGGAATTTGCGCGGCGTAATGCTAGAATCTGTCTGTGCTTGGTTCCGTGTTGTGTGGTTTGATGAGATACGTATCTATCACTACCGTTTTTTTTGCGGCGGTCCAATAGAGAAGAATGGGGTTTTGGAATGTGGGTTGGTAGATCAAATACATGAAATGAAATCACTTTTCTGAAGTTGTACCCACAAAGTTTCCCCTCTAGACAACGAATGAAATGTGTCCATACATATACACATGTATACAATTACTATACAATTGAAGAGAAAAGAAGGATGAACACAAAACCCAGACCAAACCAAGTTCAATAAGATATTATGATGCAAAAATGTAATACAAAAAATGCT
>Ga0307511_10001835_pt1 | contig 22315 bp, 25 predicted proteins | sample 13_EM_MG_FD_200266 | JGI IMG/M metagenome (GOLD analysis project Ga0307511, IMG submission 200266) | Populus trichocarpa ectomycorrhiza microbial communities from riparian zone in the Pacific Northwest, United States - 13_EM | ecosystem: Host-associated > Plants > Roots > Unclassified | place... | reverse complement strand
GAGAAGCTATCCCTCCTTCTCTAGTGCCGAAACGCGTTACCTCGGCCTCTATTTTCTACCTACCTGAACTACGGATATTCCGGAGCCGCAAGTTACGCCAACACGTACGGGAGTGGTCTGTCTCAACCCACTCCGAAGAAATCCGCGGTTGCCCCACAACTTCGTGTACCGAGCTCTAAAGGAGACTAGCATCGGTTCAGTAGGCCTGTTGGCGAGGTCGGTTCTGACACTGAGTAATGATTAGTGTTAATGGCACTTGTAAACTTGGGGTTGGAAATCAAACAAGTGGGCCCTTTTAACCCTGTCATGTGGCCTACACTGGGGGGAAACTGAGAACCCAATATGATTTCATTGCACCCCTATATACACCTGAGAACTAAACAATGGGCCACATAACTATCATACAATGCAAACTTGAGATGTTCTGAATCAGACCTGGAGGAGGGAATCTGGCTGGAGCATAATGATAACATTTCCAGCATTAGGCTTGAGCCACAGGGTTTTAATATTAGAGAGCCAGCCTCCCACATCAGATGTTGGTATTGTCCACTCAACAGGCAGCCACAGCCGGTGCTTCTTTTCAGGGTCCTTCACCCAGCCAGTGTCCAATGAAACTGGCCAATCACCTTCTGAGGGGACCCACTCATCCAGCCTATGGTAGTGGGGATAGTGGTGGCCCTTAGACAACCTATGCATATTATACCTGGGGGTCTCAGAGTTTTGGGACAGTTGTACAGGTTTGAGTACCTCCCCAGTCACTGAGTGGTAAATACAAACAGTATCCCTACCCAACCCCTGCTGGACTATCACAGTTTGGTCCTGAAATGTGAACACTGGGCTATAGTATGTCTGTACCATCCAGATGCTGTCATTTTGATCTGCCCTTTGGCCCCCAAAAACACTATCCACTGACCCTTCATTTGTGAGTCGCCAAGCTGTGAGCCCTCCAGAGCTGAGCACACAGAGCACATTACCAGTCAGGACCATACAAAAGATCTCCACATCTATGTCAATGAACTGAGGAGCAATTTGTGAAAGAAGGTTGGTGATTGTCACAGTACTTCCACCATTGTCAGCAGTCACCACATAAGACCCACAGGGAGAAAGGACAACAAGTGGTATGGAGGTATTGTAGTGATCAGTAACAGGGGGACTGTCCAAATGGTACACCTGTACAATGACATCAGATTGAACTGAGATTGATGATGAGGTTGGTGAGAATTGAAGGGCGAGGGACTGGTGATAGATTGAAAACTTCCTCCAGTGGGTATAATGACCAGAAATATATCTCCAGATCTGGGCACCATTACCAATCAGCTGGGCAGCAAACAGGTTCCCATCAGAAGAGAAGCAGTGGGGGTATGAGTTGCCCCCTTCCTCTAACAAGCACTCTGAGTTCTGAATGTCCAAGATGTGAAACTGATCAGGAGTGCTATAGGATATCCGATAGGTTGTTGGAGAAAAGGAGTAAACATTACTACTAATTTCCCATGGCTCAATATGGAATGATTCAACTTTGGTGAGACCCAACCCAACCTCAAAAATGTTGAGGGTCAAAACTTGGTCTTTCACTTCTGTTGCCATGATCCGAAAGGATCTATTGTGGGCCCAGATATTTAGCCTACTATTTGACTGAAGTGTGCCAGGGGACCAGGTTGTACCTGAGGCAATATTATACACATGTACTGTTGTTATGTAGTGTATATCATACACCTGTGATGTTGTTATGTAATGTGTCATGCAAACCATCTTCCCATCTAATGACCACACAATTGAGCCATCAAGGGATATGCCATATGGAATTTCTTTGGCTGCTCCACCTGTTTGAATGTCCCATATCATGAGAGTATCTGAGAGATATGCAAGGGATTGTCCATCTGGTGAATAGGCAGGTCCATAATTATGGTGAGTAGGAGATGTAGTGAAGGTGGAGACCAGGTTTGAGGAGAGTGCATCCCAGATCTCCATAGCATCTTTAACATGGGTAGCAATAAACTGGCCACATGGAGACCAAGTAATGGACCCCCACCTATTTCTTGTGGCAATGTCAACTGTCTCACTCCATGAATCTGGGGTCCCAGCTACCACTCTTGGAAAGGTGGTGTGTCTTTGGTAGTAGTATAGCTTTCGGACAATTGATGACAGAGGGGATAACTCCAGTGCAGAGTGATAAATGTGGACAGCTGAGAGGTTGATAGGCTCAAAGAACTTGATCAAAAATTGGAAACAATCTCTAGTAGTATCAAGGAGTTCATCATTCCCGACAATCTGATCCATTATACACATTAGCATCAGAGGGTAATAGGGAAGGGTAAAAACAAACCTCCTGGATCCAGAGGATTAGCTGCCCTAATGCAGTAATAGCTCCCTTGGTGGCTCCAAGGACACTAACAACCTCTAGCCAAGCTAGGAATTTCTCCTTCAGAAAGATGCTAAGACTGGGAATGATATCAGTGACATCTCTCCCAGTCTTGGGGAGGTGGTGGTGCCAGAATTGGCAGGCATACTGCAGTGGGATGTTGATGCACTTTTTAATTCTCATTTCTAGATCCTCAACCTCTGAGTTGAAGGCATAGTCAGGTAGTGACAGGAGGTTCTGTACCAAGCCTTTGTTCATCACTCTCAGGCAGTTCATGAGGAGCTCCAAGTCCATGTGTTCAGGGAAAATGTAGAACCTTGTGTTGAAACAGTGGGTGGGATTGGTGATGAAATCAGGGAAAGACTTGTGGAATGGTTTCACAGGCTGGGTAGAATCTTCATCAAGTACAAGCAGTGATTGGACTGATGTGAGGATGGGCAAAACCTCCCTGGTCTCCAGATCCATGAGTTTGGCAATCTCTGATGGTGGGAGTGGGTTTACAAGGAGGACAACAGCACCAATGACAGTCTGAACCTTGGAGTGAATTAGAGGGTCATCTATATCAAAGGATTCCTCAAGGATCCAAAGGTATAGAGAATCCAGGGCTGTCTTCCCTTCATAGTCTGTGTTGCCTGGAAAGCTGACAATTGTGTCAAGCTGCCTTTCAGGGAGGTAGAACCTTTTGTCAATGTATTTGACAGTTGCAACAGCATACACAAAGAGACCCCCTGCCCGTTGACACAGGAGAGTCACACTCTCATCAGTTGGCCACCCCTCAAGCTGATGTTTCTGTGCAAGTTTGGAGAGTTCATGCTTCAAGAACAATTGGATGTTGTTGTCAATCAGGGATGGGTGGACATCATGTAAAACAAAAACACTAGTTGCATCTGCAAGGAGGGGGAGACGGAATCCAGTCTTGATCCGGGGTTCAGGTCTGCCAGTGACAAAAAACTTGACTCCAGGAATCTCCTCAACAAGCCGACCCAAGACAGAGAGGATCGCTGACGATGGTTCATCATCCTTGCATTCGTCAAGGGCATCAATCACTATGATGGTTGAGATGTTGGTGGACCGGAGTGGCTCTACAATCAACATTTCCATCTGGCTGTACAGCGGCTCATCAACGACATCCGGGTTTGACTGGAGGAGGGAGACAAGGTGAGTTCGAAAGGCGAGGTATTTGTGGGCGAGTTGGAAGGCCAGGGTGGGGAATATGAAGTGCAGGTCACTCCAGTCTTTGAAATCTCGTGAACAAAAGAAGGAGGCTCCCAGGAGGCCGTCAGCGAACAAACGCTCAATGGTGGTCTGAGCAATTGTTGACTTTCCGGTCCCGGCAAGCCCGTTAAGCCAGAAGACGGGGGATGTGTCGAAGTCCTTGGCCCACGATTCAATCTCGTCCAGGACTGTCTCTCGTGTGCCCCTGAGGCAGCCTCGGCGATTTCCGTGTCTGTATGCAGCACCACGGGCACGGCGGCAACCGTTCAACACTGACAGTTCGGCTGTATAAAACACAGGTAGGTGAGTTTGTGTTGGGATGGAATCATGGAGGTTCTAACCAGCATCCTACAACCGATAATCAACATCAGATACATTCTCAACAGGTGGATTGGACGACTTACAATTAATTTGCAATTCTGGTCATATATCGCCCGCTGCTGGGTTGTCTGTCGAGTCATCCAAGCGTTAGTAAACACGGCGGCCGCGTGCGATTGTTCGCCACCTACTTGGTACTCGAGGAGTGCATCCCGGGTATCTTCCACCATTCCGGACACGACCAGAATGTCGTCTTGACATTCCTCGTATCCCTGGATGCTGACACGATCGTAGAGCGCGACGGCCTTATCTCTGATCGGCCTGAGAGCGCTGGGAGAGGATCAGCATATCTGTTGCTCGGAATTTATCGCGACCACCTACTCGAATAGCTTTGCCCATCGTTCCTCCTCGTTGTCACTCTGGAGTGCATCGTCACTGTCCTCCGAACACAACCTCTCTAGCCGTGCCACAACGGAATTCAGCTTGTCCTTTACCGACGGGGATCGCTACTCGAATGTTAACCAGTGACGTAATGGACCTATTACATTGTATCACCTCGTGGAGTTTCAAATAAGTATCCAAAGACGACTTGAGAAAAGAGTCAGTCGTTGGTTGTGGTAGAACTGAAGCATTCCTACATAAGACTGGTGATTTGGTCGTAGATCGCTTGCTGTTGCGAGACCTGTTACCCATGTCAACAGTAGTCGGTTCCACTATCCGGTACCCGCTCACTTGATAGTCGGTGATAGCTTCTTGGAGTCGCTCGACGAGCTTCACCACTTCATTGGAATCCTCGCCCTTATCCACGAACCGAGCAGCAATGCCTTTCGATAACAGGGCCTGTGATCGTTTCTCGATCTCTTCCAATGCGCTATGAGGGTTGTTGGCTGGAGCGGGCGGGACGGGGGATGGGCGAGCGTACCTGGTCAACTCTTTGCGTCGCTCTGTCTCTCCGGGGTCTCCGTTAATCGTGGTAGTGGTGATGTTTTGTTTGAACCTCGTTAACCGGGGTTCAAGATCTTTGATCTTCTCCTTGACGTCTTTGAATTGCTATGATCGTCGGTATCAGCCATATGTGTGAAACATCCACCGACTCATCCAGTACCTCATAGTGCTTGATGACTGCGCTCACTCCGCCTAGGGCTGACTTGAGTGGGGGGAACCAATCGGCGGACTCTTTCGCCACATCGAGGAGGATCTTCAGGCCATCCGTGACCCTCTGCTTCTTTGCTAGGAGATCCCAAGCGATCAGAGGGGTGATCGCTTTGAAGGTATCGAATTCGCTCACATCGGTTTTGATCCAAACCGCCCCCAGAGCTTCCAGCTCCCGTCGGCCTTGGTTTTCGAAACATATCTCTGCTCCCGATAAGTCCCGATAGGTGAGGGTAGTCGTGAGAAAGATGCCAGGTGGCTGATGAGGCCAGATATTACAACTATGATATTCTTCGGACCGCCGGCACTGGCCCTCGAATCGATCGCCGGACCATTCCGGTCTCGGTGCAATCAAAGCAAATTAGTGGCCCTCCCATTTCACTCGTACTTCTGGTTGACAAGGGCCTACGAGGGGACAGGCGCACGTCATTTAAAGCAGCAGCTCGTCGATGACAGGAACCCAAAGGAGGCCGATGTACGGATGCGGAGTAACCCTGGTCGCGGTGGGGATGGGAAGGAACCGCAATCGCGGGGTCCCTTTGGATGGCGAACTGTACGGATATCAAAGCTTTCAACTTGAGGCTCTTGAATTTGTGGAGAGGAATGTTGGTCCACAGTCCATCGTCATGGTGTCAAAGCGTGAAGATCGTCTACGCGCAGATGAAAACATCAAACTATTCTGTTGTGCCTATCTAAACTACGACAACAAAACCCCTGCGGTAACGTCGTGGACTGCCCTCCAGCTGGTCAGGTCAGACGAGTAGATCCTCACGCAGAGAAAGTAGTATCCGCGAAGGGCGAGATAAGGATGTTGCAAATCACGGAGGTGTGTTTAACGAGAAGCTCGGGAGAAAATGCAGGAACTCACGGGACGTTGACCAGATGCATCATGGCTTGGCTGGATATGACGGTTAGAGGGGTCCCGGGTACATCAAACAGGACATGTAACGCACAGGGGGTTTGGGCGGGAAGCATCTCTGGAGGCGCGATCCATTCGTAGCGGGCGTGGCGACAATCCGTACGGGCCCATTCAATAATTCCCGTCTGAAAAACATCACCTCCCGTCCTCTCCCGCACGCTCGCAGTCCATGCGTAGCCGAGAATACTCCTGTGATACCAGTTGTCGGTAATACCAAAGAGACCCAGGAGCGTTGACGTTGTTTCCGACGGGTTCCGCGTTGGGAGAATGAAACTCTTGAGTATGCCGATGGGCGGGTTTGGTCGGTGTCGCGACGGAGAGTGGTGACGCGGGTGTGAAGTTAATAACGGCGCGAGGAATCAAGCGGCCGCGTCGAGAAAGCCTCCAGGGGAACTCAGCCTCGTCAACGCGGTTTTAGGGTGTGAGGGTGGGCGGTGGATTTGTAGAGGAGTATGACTCGACATGGTCGACGATTCGATGAGTTTTCGATTCCGGCAACGCAGGGTGTGGTAGAAGAGTCTGGCTTGTGGTACTAGTGAGTGTCGGAGAACAGGAGATAAGAGAGTGGCCGGAATGTGAGTGCATACATCGTGCTGGTTTCCAGACGAAACGCCGCGTCGGATCAGTCGCGTCGAGTATCCGGAGGTCCGGAGGCAAAATCTCAACGCAAGCCCGAGCCTTTGGCCCAACATAACAGAGAGTCCCATGGGTACCCGCTGAAGTGAACGTGACAGTCAATTTGTTCTCGGGTTCGAGGATAGGAAAATTCCACCACGGGAAAACTTCTTTCTCCTCGACTACGACCACCCCAGGCGCAATCACCCTCGTTCACTTGGCATTGACTCTGGGTCATGGCAAGTACGGTGAGGCACGAGTTGGGTAGCAAGGGCAACACGTATTCCGTTCTTCCCAGCCGGTCCTAAGAACCCCCTTTCCCTTGAAGTTGAATTCAAGTCCAGGTTTTCCAGCTCAGTTTTCGTCTGATTACCATCATGCACCGTCCGAGTCGTTCTCGCCTCCCACTCCCGCCTCCCCGCCACCACGCTCACCCGTGGAATCCCTCCTCATCGCACGGTCACCAACGAGCGTCAACCACTACTGACGACCTTTCACCAACCACGCCACAACGTTACGCGCCTCGGGTCGGAGAGGGACCCGTTACCATACCCCCCACCACTCCAACCACCCCGCGCCGCGAGTAATCAAAAAGCCACATGTAGAACACCAAGCTATATTTCCAGAGCGGAAACAATACCAAACACATGGACAAGCGCGACCGTCGTCCTAGGTTTCCGTCATCGTAGGTTTCGTGCCCTCATGCCCATTCAGCTGGCATCTTGCCTCGAAGTTCTGACGCGTTTCCATGCCGCCTGAATCGACCTTGTAGTTTTCTGGACTCTTCAACGCCTGTGGATTCATTGAGACGTACAACTGGCGATCAGATGTAGTCGGTAGCAGGTAAGATTCCAGCTCGAACGTGAACGAGCCGTCGGAGATGGTAACCCAACATTGATGCTTGTAGATCTAACCTGTGTTCAAAAACCCACAACATTTCATTTCTTCACAAAACAAAGCCCGGGCGAAAATTTGGACCCGACTGTGAGACGTGCGAGATTATCGTGTCTGTAAGCAAATCGGATCTTGTGGTTTCGGAGGCTTCGAATCGAACCTCACTGAAGGGTTCACCAGGTATCAACCGGAACAGCACGCCTACGCTACCGCAGGATCGAGCAGAGAGCATTAACTATACCGTCAACTGCGGTCAACGGCAGGTTCGGTTCCTTGCTCGTGATGCCGGAAACCATGACCAACCCGTCGTTCAATTCTTCAGCTTACCCGTCCCGGTGACTTTCGACGATACTATCAGCGAGCTCAAGAATGAGCCGGTCAACTTTTATTCGGTAGTTCGCAGCGTCCCCACGGAGAAAACAGAGTGGGACGTTCGTCGTAGGTCCTCACCGAGGGTAGAGATGGCTTGCATCTTCACGTGGTTGGGATCAAGACCGTTTTGGCCACCGACTCTCTTGTACCCACTCTATCCAGTCCGTCTGATATACATGAAGTCCCTTATATATCCCGAGCACTTACCATGCGTCTAGCCTATCTGCGACGGGTGTCGACAATGTGCACGAACCTTGCAAGGAAGAAAACCTAATTAGATTTTAGAGTTTTGAACACGGTGACGCAAGAGTAAACCAACGCTCCGTGACGCCCCAAGGCAGACGCACACTCGTAGGCGAAGGTGATCCAACAGTAGAATGCTACTTGAGAGCTTGAAATTTAATGCGACGAACGAGTAGTCTTTGCACCGATCGACAAACTTCGTAAAACTTCGTAAAACTTCGTAATAGGGCAATCTCGCCTCCCTGAAGCAAGACACCATGCGACGGACAAAAACCCCCACATCGTCGTTATCAGGTAGACCCACCACTTACTTCTCGTCACTGCGTTTGACCGTGATCACCCCACAGTAGTTACGCTACTCATCAACTTCATTTGGTTCCGAATCCCGGCGTTCATCCGTTGGGCGTACTCAGGGGGTCCTTTTCTGAAGACCTCTTCGACACTCTCGTCCCCTACAAACAGGCTCCCCTTCGAGGTCATTGAAATTATCATCTCCTATCTTATCTACGATACGCTCAGCCTCCGCGCGTGTACCCAAACCTGTTACTCCTGGTACATCGCTGCCGTTCCTCATCTCCACCACACGCTTATTTGCCCGACATATTCCCGGAGTGAGAGGAGATATGTGTGGATCATGCCACTCTTAACAAAGGCAAAGCTTGGTCTACTCCCCTTTGTCGAGGCGCTCTGGGTCGATGGAAACAACCCCAACAGTAGGACCAGTGATCCGTTTTCCCCATGGCCCCTCTTCCACGCCCTGCTAGTACCATTCTCCCCATTGATCAGCATCAGCAAACTCATGATCGACTATCTGGACATCCATTGCTTTCTGTCGTTCACCCGATGGTGCCCCGGGCAATTCTTACCAACGCTCCGGGATCTCGCCCTGGAAGAACCCAGAGGGTCTCGTCGAGAGATCGTATATTTCATTGGGCTTTTTCAGCATCTACAAGACCTCAAGCTACTCTACGGCTGGATCGGCCGCGAGGAACCAGCGGGTGACCTGACGCTCATTCCGTCCTTCGTCCCTCCCCTGCGAGGAACGCTCACGATCATGATCAGGTATTCCGCAGGTGTGGAACTGTTGATGGACATGATCAATCTGTTTGGGGGATTCAGATTTCGCCACATGAACCTTTTCGAAGTGGAAGGGACGCGACTCCCGCTGGACGCTTGTGCGGAGACATTGGAAAGCGTGGTGTTGGATCCGTCTGATCCCCATGGCGAGCAGCTTCCTCTAAGGGTCACACGAATCTAACTAATACTTCGCAGCTAAACACTCCCTTCAGGACTTTGACCTATCGCGAAACGAGTCACTTCGGACACTCAAGGTTCCGGCATCATCTCTCAATCGCACACTGGGCGACGCCTCGGGCACCGTTACTTTCCTCAAGCACATTCTCTCGACCATCACATCCTCCGCATTCTCCCAGGTCATCGTCCTTTACGAGGACCGCGATTTCAATGGCATGGGAACCAGCTCAGACTGGCCCCCTTTCCACCAGGAGCCGTCGCGAACTAAGAGAGCGGGGGAGGTTATGTGGGACCGTTGGAACTTTGTGATGTTACTCGATGTGTACACCGTGCGGGCGTTTCAACTGGTGTTGTGCGTAAGCCTTTGGGGTCATCTGGGAGAGTACCCGGTGCGAATGTTGGAAGAGGCTGTAGCAGAGGGAAGAGTCAAAGGGGTGTTTAACATTCGTTTCTTCAACCCATTGGTTGTGTACAACCCGCGAAGGACCTATGAGAACTATTGAATGTTGTGCTCCAGGAGGGCCAAGAACTACATCGCCGCGGTTGTGCAACGGCTGAAATTTCGTCGAAACCGCAAGGGAGCAAGGGTTTTCTTTCCGGCACTCGAGAGTGAAAGGCACCTACCCTGGATTTAGATTCTCGTCAGCTATTGGGGTACAACGGACTTTTCACAGTCAACTTGATGGGCTACTCTGAAGGCCGGTCCCCGTTTGTGGCTTGGGAGGGAGTTGACACTCTGCTGCCTTCGGAACATTAAGCACCTGGAGTCCGAGAGATACATGTTACCATGCCCCCCGCCGCCCCGCCCTCACCGATCTCGAAACCACCCACGTGAGTAATCGAAAAGCTACAACGCAGAGCACCGAGCTATCCTTCCAGAGCGGAAACAATACCGAATACACGGACGAGCGCAACCGTCATCGTAGGTTTCATTGTTATGTATTTCAAGTTTCGTTCGTTTCGATCATTTTCCGACATATATTTTGACATATTCTGCTTCCACTTTGATCGGTAACCTACTGTATATTAGTTACCTTTTTCGACGCGGCCCGCTTCCGTAGTAAACAGACTCGCGGCCTCGCAGTCCCTTTTCCTCAGTGTTCGCTTTTACTCTTCGCGCACTGAGGTTAGTTTCACCATCTTATTTATGCTCCGATTCCCCATCTAACACTATGATTAGACACTATCTATTTCGTCTATCTAGGTCAGATAATAAACCGAGTGTTCGCTTTTATTCTTCGCGCACTGAGACACTATCTATTTCGTCTATCTAGACGAACCCCGCACGCTCGTTTTTACGACCGGCTCACATTCATGCCCTCATGCCTATGCAGCCGGCGTCTTGCCTCAAGATTCTGACGCGTTTCCTCGCCGCCTGAATCGACTTTGTAGTTTCCTGGATTGTTCAACGTCTTTGGACTTATTGAGACATACAAGTTCAAAAGCCCACAACTTGTCAAATTCAATTTCCTCGTAAACAAAGCCCGGGTGGAGATTTGGACCCAACCGGGAGACGTTCGAGCTTACTGTGTCTGTAAGTGAATCGGATCTTGTCTTCGAATCGAACCTTACCGAAGGGTTCACCAGGTACCAACCAGCCACCACGCCTATGCTACCGCAGGATCGAGCAGGGGGCATTCCAAATCCAAGTCAACTGCGGTCAACGACACGCCCGGTTCCTTGCTCGTGATGCCGGAAACTATGACCAACCCTTCGTTCAATTCTTCAGTGTATCTGTCCTGGTGACTTTTGACGATACAATCAACCCGGGATCCGTTGTTCTACCGAGCTCAAGAGTGAGTTGGCCGACGAATACCCAGTAGCTCGCGGCGCCCCACTGACTGTGCCGTCTTCTGAGTGTGAGCGTTCAACGAGTTCGTCACTGCGACGGCTGGGGGAAAAACACATATCATCCGCCGTGGAGTGCTCGTCGTAGGTCCTCACTGAGGGTGGAAATGACTCACATCTTCACGTAGTTGGGATCAAGGCCGTTTTGGCCACCGACTGTCTCGTACCCGTTCTTTACTCAATCCGCCTGATATATATGAAGTCCCCTATATATCCCGAGCACTCACCATGGGTTGGGTGGAGAAAATGTACACGAACCTCCTGAGGAACCCCTGATCAGATGTTTGAATTTTTGAACATCCAAGCATGAACCAACTCTTCATGACACCGCGAGGCAGACGCACAGTCGTGGGCGAAGGTGATCCAACAGTCGAACGCTACTTGAGAGCTTCAGTGCGACGAACGAACAGTTGACCACACCGATCGCCAAGCTCCGGAATAGAGCGCCCCGGAAGCGAGGCAGCGTCAATGATTCCAGTTTCGCGAGGGATACTGTTCTGGCTCGTCTACACGTGTGTAAGTGGTTTGATAGTCTCTTGGTAGATTCAGTGGACGCGCCATGGAGACAATGCATCTAATGCCGTCCAGCGGACGTGGCGACGTTCGTGGGATAATCGCAGGTGTAGAAGGTTCCCCATATTAAAAACCGTCTCCCGAGTAAGGGACAACCCTCGGATAGTGAACTCACGCATATTGCCGGAGGGGAAAAAGGCAAAGGTTTCCTCTGCCACGATGTCGAGTACAAGCCCGCTTAGCAATTTGAGTCGAAGGTCGAGGTTTGAAGTAGGAGTATAGTGAGACCTGGCGTCGTAGATCAGGAGGGATCTGTTCGACTGGGGTGAAATTGCAAGGCTGTGAACTTCGAGAGGGTGATTTATGCCCTTGCTGTTGTAATGGACCCACTCATGCCATGCAGTCGGAGAAGAACCAATCGCGGAAGCGCGACGGGAACCAATGCTCCTGGCACGCCAGGAGGGGTATTGCCCCGTGATTCAAGTCCAGGGAAGAAAGAGCTCCAATGGAATGAGCTTGGAGGTCGTGAAAATGGGGGAGGATGGGTCGGGCAGGAAGTTCCCGATGTTGAGTGTCGAGAGCTTGGGGAGAGGTAGAGAAAGGAGACGGGCAAGTCGTCCTTGTGGTTCGCGCCCATCGTATGGGTTTACTTGCAACCGAATGGATGAGAGGTTTGAAGGAGGGCTTGAATCGAGGACACCCAAGAAATGGATCAACTGATCGCCGGTACCACTAAAGTCGAGCCCATGAGTTCATCTTGGGATTGCGGGGGCCATCATATGTGATATCTCGCGTGGAGGTGGAGAGGTGGGGTTACCACGCCAGGGTGAGGAGACTACCTTTCGAACGAGAGTTGAGAAAAGCCCACGCTTTGACGGCACTGCGACCCATAAGCTCCAAAGGCGGGGAAAATAGACCGTGACGGCCACTTCGTTCCAACACTTGGAGACTAGGCAGAAGTCGGACGTTCCACGAGCAAATACCGCATTTGAGGCTAGACTGGACGACGTGAAGAAACATTTTGCTGATCCGGCTTATTTGAGTTGATTTTCGAAAAGTCCCTGCCATGGGTGTGAAATAACCGTCAAATCAGTAACCTACACATTTTCCTGATGCAAGACTAACAATTCCTCTCGACTAAAACAAATTACCTAATAGACTGAGCGGCGAGTGGAAATAGAACCCCTGATTTCCATGAAGGTTGGCTTTCCTATCACCGGTTAGAACTCCCTCATATACCAGAACGTCGCGGCGTCGTTTAAGTAGGAAAGGATACTCTCTACTTCAGGCCGTGCGTCGCGGTCCTCCAGCCAGCATTGTTCAACAATACTCCACAGCTCATCGCTAAATCCGAGCTGTTTCGCATCCTGTGGCTTCCTCGGCCGAACCCCTTCCATGATCGCATTGACGGCCATGATATCCGACGGGATCTCGAGGTAGGGGTGGTGTCCGCATAATACCTAGGATATCATGGGTCAGCTATTTGCAGCAGCAAATTCACCGGTGCGGACACCTACTTCGTAGATAACCATCCCGAGGGCATAGCAATCCGATTGTCTTGTTGGTCTGTTGTCTTCCGATTCCGGCATAACAAACCGTTCCGGATCCAGAAGTTCAGGGCTCATCCACCGACGGGTTCCCCCACCAGTAAATGACATGAGTGTGTCAATCGAGACCAACGATGTTCGTGAAGCCCGGGTTGCAGCGTAGGTTGCAACGCCAGTGATGGTCGAGAGACCAAAGTCTGCGATGCAAGCTCGTCGGTCCTCGTTGATAAGTATGTTCGCCTTCATAGGTTAGAGAGATGTAAGTATAGAGATATCTCGTTTGGGGAAAAACCGTACTCCTTTTAGATCCCCATGGACAATGCGGAGACCGTGCATATACCTCAAGCCATTCGCGACGTCAACCAACTGAACGGTACGTCAGCTAGGCTCCTGTGGGGTTAGGTGACAGCGTACAAGCTCAGCACGGTTTGCGTGCCACTCCCTTTCGATGAACTCGTTGATGTTTCCGTTTTTCATCCACTCGGAAACCATCGCAAACCGGTGTTCGCCTACTGTCACTCCAAGGAGTGGTAAGATGTTTGGGTGCCGGAGGTGCTTCCACGCGACTGCCTCTCGACAGAATCTCTGGAAGGTATTCATTCATACGGGTGTGGGCTGTGAATAGAAGACTCACGCCGTAAATCGCGTCCAGGTCACTGGTGATGTACATGCATACAACCTTGATGGCCACCAGACGCCCTTCGTATGTACCCTGCGATATGTTGGCAAAGCCCCCACATTCGACTTCTTCGGAACCTTCCGAGCAGTCCGGAATGCGCATGGACGTTGGGATCACACGGTGTCGACTGCACGTTTTGCAAAGCTCATTCAACAACTTTATTCGTTTTTGGTCTGGCATCATGCGATCCTCCAGGCGCTGCCGTTCATGATTAGACCTGTGGTAGGGGGGGCCTAAAAGGACCTGCCTTATCCATTTCACTAACACGCTCCTCGCTGTCATCCTGGAGTGCATTGTCACTGTCCTCCGAGCACAACCTCTCTAGCTGTACCAGACCATTGATTTGGTCGTAGATCGCTTGTTGTTGCGAGATCTGTTCGCTATGTCAGGAGTGGTCGGTGCGTCGACCCGGTACCCACTCACTTGATAGTTGGTAATCTCCTCTTGCAGTCGTTCGATGAGTTTCACCACACCCTTATCCACGAACCAAGCCGCTACACCTTTCGATGGCAGTGCCTGTGATCGTTCTTCGATCTCTTCCAATGCGCTGCCAGGGTTGTTAGCGGGAGCGGGCGGGACGAGGGATGGGCGAGCGTACCTGGTCAACTCTTTGCGTCGCTCTGTCTCTCCAGGGTCTCCGTCGATCGTGGTAGTGGCGATGTTTTGTTTGAACCTCGTCAACCGGGCTTCGAGATCCCTGATCTTCTGCGATCGTCTATGTGTTGTAGGAGGGGGCCTGGAAGGACCCGCCCCATCCATTTCATTAACACGCCCCTCGTTGTCACCCTGGAGTGCATCGTCACTGTCCTCCAAGCACAACCTCTCCAGCCGTGCCATAAGGGAATCCAACTTGTCGTTCATCGGCGGGGATCGCTGCTCGGATGTCAGCAAGTGCCATAACGAACTTGTTGTATTGTATCACCTCGTGGAAACTCAAGAGAGTATCAAAAGACGACTTGAGAAAAGAGTCAGTCGTCATTGTGGCGGGCTAGAACGAACCGAAGCACTCTTACAGTGAGACCAGTGATTTGGTCGTATATCGCTTGCTGTTGCGAGACCTGGTGCTTATGTCAACAGTAGTCGATGCGACGATCCGGTGCCCGCCTACTTGATAGTTGGTAATCGCCTCTTGCAGTCGTTCGATGAGTTTCACCACCGCGTTAGAATCCTTATCCTTATCCACGAACCGAGCCGCAACACCCTTCGATTGCAGCGCCTGTAATCGTTTCTCGATCCCTTTCAATGCGCTGCGAGGGTTGTTGGCGGGAGCGGGCGGGACGAGGGATGGGCGAGCGTACCTGGTCAACTCCTTGCGTCGCTCTGTCTCTCCAGGGTCTCCGTCGATCAGGGCAGTGGCGATGTTTCGTTTGAACCTCGTCAACCGGGCATCGAGGTCCCTGATCTTCTCCTTGACGTCCTCGATTGGCTAAGATCGTCTATGTCAGCCATATGAGACATCGATCAACTCGTCCAATACCTCATAATGTTTGATGAATGCGTTCACCCAGCCGTGGGGGGGCTTGAGGGGAGAGAAAATATCGGTGGACTCTTTCAAGTAATCCAAAATGTGCATGGACGTTGGGATCACACGTTGTAGACTGCGTGTTGTAGGAGGGGGCCCGGAAGGACCTGCCTTATCCATTTCATTAACACGCCCCTCGTTGTCACCCTGGAGTGCATTGTCACTGTCCTCCGAGCACGACCTCTCCAGCCGTGTCGCAAGGGAATCCAGTTTGTCCTTCATCGGTGGGGATCGCTACTCGGATGTCAGCAAGTGCCGTGATGGATTTATTGTATCGCATCACCTCGTGAAGTTTCAAGCGAGTATCGAAAGGCGACTTGAGAAGAGAATCAATCGTCATTGTGGTGAGCTAGAACGAGCCGTAGCACTCTTACAGTGAGACCGGTGATTTGGTCGTAGATTGCTTGCCGTTGCGAGATCTGTTCGCCATGTCAGCGGTGGTCGGTGCGACGATCTTGTATCCGCTCACATGATAGTTGGTAATCGCCTCTTGCAGTCGTTCGATGAGTTTCACCACCGCGTTAGAATCCTTATCCTTATCCACAAACCGAGCCGCAACACCCTTCGATTGCAGCGCCTGTAATCGTTTCTCGATCCCTTTCAATGCGCTGCGAGGGTCGTTGGCGGGAGCGGGCGGGACGAGGGATGAGCGAGCGTACCTGGTCAACTCCTTGCGTCGCTCTGTCTCTCCAGGGTCTCCGTCGATCGGGGCAGTGGCGATGTTTCGTTTGAACCTCGTCAACCGGGCATCGAGGTCCCTGATCTTCTCCTTGACGCCTTCGATTTGCTGCGATCGTCTGCGTCAGTCATGTGAGACATCCATCGGGTCGTCCCATACCTCATACAGCTTCACAACCTCGTTCACCCCACCGATGGCGGGTCCGAGGCCAGGGAGAAGATAGGCGGACTCTTTTGCCACATCGAGGAAAACCATTAAGCCCTCTGCAACCTTCTGCTTCTTCGCTAGGAGATCCCAAGCGATTAGGGGGTTGACCCATTTGAAGGTATCAAATTAACTCACATCGGGTTTGATCCAAGTTGCCTTCAGAGGTTCCAGATCCTATCAACCTTCGTTTTGGAAACATTCCTTTACTCCTGATAGTTGAAGGTAATCGTGAGAGAGATACCAGGTGGCCGACGGCCACGAGGCCAGATACCAACTATGAGATTCTGACAGTTGGCGCTGGTTCATGAATTGATCTGGCCATTCCGGACCGAGCGCAACTAAAAAAAATAAGCTGCCCGCTTATTTCACTCGCACTTATGGTTGACAAGGGGACATGCACACGGCTTTAGAGTAGCAGCTCGTCGATGACGGGAGCCCAGAGCCAGAGGAGGTCAATGTACGGACGCAGAGTAAACTTAGCCGCGATGGGGGTGGGAAGGAACCGCAATAGCGGGGTGCCTTTGGATGGCGAACTTTACGGATATCAAAGCTGTCGACTTGAGGGCCTCAAATCTATGGAGAGGAATGTAAAAATAGATCATCACACGGAGGAAGTAGTATCCGCAAATGGCAAGAGAAGGTTGCTGCGAATCAAGGAGGTGCGTTTAACGAGAGGTTTGGGAAAAAACGCAGGAACTCACGGGGCATTGACCAGAGGCATCGTTCTTTGGTTGGATAAGACAGCTAGAATAAGACAGCTAGAGGGGTCCTGGGTACGCCAAACGGGCCACATGCAATTGCACAGGTCTTGGCGGGAGCCGCCTCCGGAGGTGCGATCCACTCGTAGCGGCCGTGGGGACACTACGCACGGGCCCATTCAACCATTCCCCTGTTCTTCATTGTTATATGGGAACGATTCCCACGTCTGAAGTACATCAACTCCCGTCTTCTCCTCCACGCTCGAAGCCCATGCATGGCCGAGAATCCTGCTGTGACACCGGTTGTCGTTATCGGTAACACTAGAGAGTCCTAGTAGTGTTGACGTTGTTTCCGACGGGTTCCACATTGCGTGAATAGGTCTCTTGAGGATGCCGACAGTGTCTCCTCCCGACCGGGAGGGGGGGCTGCGTCGTGACGGGGAATGGTGAGGCGGGTGCGAAGACTGAGCGCTTTAATAACGGCGCGAGGAAACACGTCGAAAAAAGCCTCCAGAAGTACTCAGTTTCGTCGGCGCGGTTTCAGGGTGAGGGTGGGTGGTGGATTCGTAGAGTGTGAGTCAATATGGTTGACGATTCGAGTTTTCGATCCCGGAAACGCAACGATACCTGATGGGAGAAATTGTCTTGTGGTACTGGTGGGTGTCGGGGATCACGAGACAAGAGAATCGCTGGAATGTGACTGCGCATACATTGTGGTGTCTGGATGAAACTGCCGGATCAGTCGCGTCGAGTGTCCGGAGTCGGAATCTGGCGCGGAGATCCCAATGCAAGTTCGAGCCCTTGGTCCAACATCGCAAGGAGTCGCATGGGTACCTGCTGAAGCAAATATTCAATTGATTCTCGGGTTTGAGGGATAGGAAAAATTCACCACGGGAAAACTTCCTTCTCCTCAACAGCAACCACCACAGACCTAGGCTGATCACCCTCGTTCACTCGACATCAACTCGGTTCTGACAAGTACGATGAGTTGGGTATCAAGCGCGACACGTATTCCGCTCTTTTCAGCTGGTCCCCAGAACCCCTTTCCCTTAAAGGTGAATTCCAGCCCAGGTTTCCCAGCTCAATTTTCGTCTGGCTGCCATCGTGTGACACCGTTCCCGTCCTCCGACTCCCACCTTCCCCACCTCCGGATTCCTCCTCATCACATGGTCACCAATGAGGGACCACTGGTGACCTTCCACCAACCACATCACAACAATACGCACCTCGAGTCCGAGAGAGACGTGTTACCATACCCCCCGCCACTCCGCCACCACCGATCCTGAAACTACCCCATGCGAATAATCGAGAAGCCACAATGCATAGCACCGAGCTATCTTTCCAGAGCGGAAACAATACCAAACACATGGACAAGCGCGACCGTCATCATAGGTTTCGTACCCTCATGCAGATTCAGCCGGCGTCTTGCCTCGAGGTTCTGACGCGTCTGCTCATCGCCTGAATCGACTTTGTAGTTTTCTGGATTCTTCAACGCCAGTGGACTCATTGAGACCTACAACCGGGATCAAACATATTCGGTGGCAGGTAGGTTTCCAGCTCGAGCGTGAACGAGCTGCTGGAGATAATCCAGCGTTGGTGCTCAGATCTAGGTCGTGTTCAACAGCCCCCAGCTTGTCAAATTTGATTTCTTCGCAAAACAAAGCCCGGGTGAAGTTTTGGACCAGACAGGGAGATGTACGAGATTATCGCGTCTGTAAGTGAATGATGTCGGAGACTTCGATTCGAGCCTCGCTGAAGGGTTCGCCAGGTGTCAACCGGGACAGCACGCTAGTACGCTACCGCAGGATCGAGCAGGGAGCATTAGCTATTCAAGTCAACCGCGGTCAGCGACAGGTTCGGTTCCTTGCTCGCGATGCCGGAAATCACAACTAATCCTTCGTCCAATTCTTCAGTGCATCTAGATTCTCTCCCGGTGACTTTCGACGATACCATCAGCGCGGGATCCGCGATTCTACCGAGCTCAAGATTGAGCTGGTTGACTCCTATACAGTAGTTCGCGGCGTCCCCACGGACTATATTGTTTTCTGAGTGTGAGCATTCCGCGAGTTTGTCGCGGCGACAGCTATCACATCATCTAGGAGGGAAAAACATATATCATCCGCGGTGGAACGCTCGTCGTAGGTCCTCACCGAGGGTAGATATGGCTTGCGTCTTCACGTGGTTGGTATCAAGACCGTTTTGGCCACCGACTGTCTTGTACCCGCTTTATCCAGTCCGCCTGATACACACGAGGTCCCTTGTATATCCCGACTCACCATGGGTCTGGCTTAGCCTGCGACGGGTGTCGAAAATGTACATGAACATTGCGTGGAAGAACCGTTAGACTTTTGGATTTTTGAACATCCAATGGTAGGCCAACTCACCATGACACCGCGAAGCAGACACATTCGTGAGCGAAGGTGATCCAACAGTAGAACGGTACCTGAGATTCAAAGCGATGAACGAGCAGTTGACCTTATATTAGTTGACCACACCGATCGCCAAAGTTCTCGCCCCCTGAAGCAAGACACCATCTCCATCAAACCCTGATTTGTCCAGCCCGTTCCCTGTACGAGGACAGACGTACATGGCTCCTATCGCTCATCAAGAGGAAGAACCTTGGTTTACTTCCCTTGGTCAAGACGCTCTGGATCCGTGGGGACAACGCCCACCGCGTTGCGCTCTCCCTATGGTCGCCGAGCCGGCACATCCTACTCAAGCTTTTCCGAATAACCAGTATCAGCCAACTAAGAATCGACTACGCAGACATCCCTAGCTTTCTGCCATGGATCCGACGGTGCCCCAGACACTTCTTATCAACGGTCCGGGGTCTCACTCTAACAGAACCCAAAGGGTCCTGTCGGGAGATCATATATTTCGTCGGACTTTTTCAACACCTCCATGACCTCAAACTCCTCTACGTCCGGACCGACCGCCGGGAGGAGCCAGTGGGCGACTTGACGCTCATTCCTCCCTTTGTTCCCCCCCTGCAGGGGTCGCTTACAATGAAACGGTCCACCGGTGTGGGCCTCTTGAAGGACATGATTCATCTCTTTGGGGGACTCCGGTTTCATCACATGGACCTTTTCCAAGTGGACGGGACGCGGCTTCTGCTGGGCGCTTGTGCACATACGTTGGAAAGCGTGGTGTTGGATCCAGTCGATCCTCGCAGTGAGTGACTCTCTCCGAAGTACACACGGATTCCGGCCAACGATTTCACAGCTAGGAGCTCCCTTCAGGATTTTGATCTATCGCGAAACGAGTCACTTCAGACGCTCAAGCTCCCCGCATCGTCTGTTGATCGCAGGGTGACCAATGGTTCGGATATCATCACCTTCTTCAAGCATATATTCCCGACTATCACATCCTCCACGTTCTCCGAGGTCGTCATCATTTACAGGGACAGTGACTTCCGTGGCGTGAGAACTTATAACTTAGGCCCACCTCCTTTCTACGACGAGCTGTCGGAAACCGCGAGGGTGGAGGAGTTTGCACGCCATCGTTGGAGGTTTGATATATTACGCGAGGTGCACACCTTGCGGGCGTTTCAGTTGGTGCTGTACGCAAGCGTTTGGGGTTGCGTGGAGGAGTACCCTGTGCGAATGCTGAAAGAGGCTGTAGCAGAGGAGAAAGCAAAAGGGAGGTTCTGTGCGTGTTTCTCCCCTTCAGTTACGTCCGATCCACGGGGGACCCGTGACGACTGTTGAGTGATATGTTCCAGAGGGACTTCATCGGGCTCTCTCATCGACTTCACTATAGTTATGTAGCGACTAAAATCTCATTGGAATCACAGTTGGGGAGCGAGAGCCCTCCCCTGCTTGAGGGTGCTCGAAACATCCACTCTGGATTCGGTGGTGCCGACACAATGCAAATGGCAAGGGCTCACGTGATCGTCATCTTCCTTCCCCCACCACCCCGTTATCGATGTTTTCCATAACAGACCTATGCCAGTTGCCCACCACCTACCGGAAGAATAGATGGATCACAACTATCCCTGACACACCCACGATCTCCGCCTAGACCACGGATTCCGGCGTAGGCAAACCAGTGTCACTGGGCGAAGGAGAGGAGGATTGTTTGACTTGGTAGCTCTTCCCTGTCTCTTTCCCCCATTCTTAATCTCAGACGCCTTCAAACCAAACATGTTCGTGTGATCCACAAGAGTCCTGTGCTGTCAGGGCCGACGAGGTGACCGCTGATAGTCGTCACGTGCTACGGGTAAGACGATGAGTCAAAGAGGAGTGACTGATCAGACTTTTAACCACAAGGGAACAGCAAGAGGTATCTTGGCTGGAGGAATAGAGGTCCGAACTGTTGGACGTATCCAACAGTAGATGTGAGAGGAAGAGGTAAGACGGGAGGAAGATGGAGCTAGGGTTCTCAAAGAAGACTTCAGGTGGTGACCTCGGAGTATCCTATGATATCAAATCTGGGGAGTACATCGTATCCTAGCCTAGGTATATATACTAAAGGGTATAGGGCAGGTTTATGTGCACAGACCAGTGGGGTATAAAAATAGACCGAGGGGATTAGTAATGTACGAGCCAGAAAGGGAAATGTTTTACAAAAGGGGAAACTGTGGAGAAATGAGTCATAAGGGGTCATATCTATGTGGGTCATGATAGGATCATAAGTGGGTTGTGGGAACGTTATGAATCAGCAACAATAGAGATATGACAAAGAAGTCGGTGATATCTAGGAGCCGGTGTGGGTTAGTGATTGATGGTCCGGATCTTGATGTGGGTCTGATAGGAATATCTTGGATCCGGGTTGGACGTTATAAGGGATCATCATTGGTCGATGAATCCCCATCAATCTACTTGATACCACCACAGTCAACATGCCATCTCAACATACCTTCACCTCTATCTCTTCTGCTTCTCAGTCCTCTCTCCGTCAACAGTACGAGCGTGTCCTTCAACGTTCGGCTGTTGGGTACAACGTTCGGGGACGTATGTATGCTCGTCATGGAGGAGACTTGTATCCAACCATAGAAGAAACTCTTAACCATTCTAACACCGCTGTCCCAGATGATGACGAGTTTGAAGACTTGGGCCTGAATGATTTCATCATGGCTCAACGTCGGATTGCAGGTCATCGTTTGAGGCGTAGGGGGGAGTTCATGTCCGTTCACACACGTGGTTTGATATCACGTGGTATCGAGGAATGGGATGTGGACTATGAACCTCATAGCGGTGAGGTCGAGGTTTCGATTGCGTACATGGCAGCCATTGGGATATTAATGAATACTATATTAATGTTATTTATATTTGTTCCTATT
>Ga0307511_10001834_pt1 | contig 22327 bp, 25 predicted proteins | sample 13_EM_MG_FD_200266 | JGI IMG/M metagenome (GOLD analysis project Ga0307511, IMG submission 200266) | Populus trichocarpa ectomycorrhiza microbial communities from riparian zone in the Pacific Northwest, United States - 13_EM | ecosystem: Host-associated > Plants > Roots > Unclassified | place... | reverse complement strand
CGTGCAACGGTTTGGGTGGTAAAATGAGTTTGCATGAAATTGCTCCCAGGGAGTCGTATAATATCGGAAGGCCCTCCTTTGTTAAGGAATATCGGGATTCGGCAAAGGGGCGTGGGTGAAGGCGTGGGTTGGCGAAGCGGATGGCGGTGGATGTTTGGCAGGCGGAGAGGATGTTAATGACCATGTGTGAGGGTTTAGAGTAGTCGGAATTTTGTAACGATGTGGCCATTCGGGACGGCATGCGGAGCGAGAATGCGACGAGGGGGTGTGGGTCCAATGCGATTGAAGAGAATGAAGAGAGCGTCGCGCCGTGAAACTCCGAGTGTGGGCTGGTCTTGCTCTCCAACGGCATGTGAGACGTCACAACCGCGACTGATTGCGCAGAGTCGCGTAAAACCTCCCTCAGTGCATGGTTTAGTGTGGAGAGCCGCCGTGTCCAGACCAAGGACATCGCTGGTAGAGACTGAGGGTGGTTGTTTGCTCTTGTTTTATTCCAAAGCTCCTGCTTTCCAAACCTGTACTCCGGGGCAAACAGGTCCAAATATCGGCCGACCCTCTCTCGTTTCCTCCGCCGATCGCGTTCCAGTTCCAACGAAACGAAGATGCAGGCGCTGCAAAAATCCTTCCGCCGCCTGTACTCTTCGCTCCCCGACACCGCTGCATCGGCACGGACAGCGTCAACACCTCGCGCAGTCCGTCTCCGCCGCCTTCGAAAACGTCCCGAACTCGCGGCAGCCGAAACAGACGCGACCGCCGCAGGTTTAACCCCCACCGAGTTCGCTCGTTACCGACGTGGACTCGCAAAAGGAGAACTCGCCACTCCTGAAGGGAGGGAGCTCTCCGAAGCGGAATGGCTCGCAAAACTCAACGATCGACGGACTAGGATACGTGGTACCAAAGTTGTCAAAACGGAAGACGGAACGACGCAGACTCAGGTCGTCGGTCAGAAGGTCTACCTCCCAAACGTCATATTCCGAATGGTCCGAAACTTCACACCACCCGGGAAAGCATATAACCCCTTCGAAGCCACATTCCGCGTCTCCCAATCCATAACCAAGACCGACATCCGATCGTACCTCTCTGCGGTCTACGGCGTCCAAACGACCTACATCCGCACGGACAACTACCTATCTCCTTACAAACGTACTCACACCGGATGGGTGAAGAAGCGCAAGGAGTACAAGCGTGCTGTCGTTGGGTTAGTCGAGCCCTTCTACTACCCCCAGGCAATCGAAGACATGGCCCAAGTTGAACGCGAGAAGCGGCAGAAGTGGCTAGATGACAACTTCTTCGTCAAGGACCTCAAGAACATGCGTACGTGGGAACTCCTCCGTATGACGAAGAAGGGGAGCAAAAACTGGCGCTGGAAGAAGGGGGATGATGGTCATTACACTGCTCAGCGAGGAAAGATTATAGCGGCTGTCGCGGCGCAGAGAGCGAAGAGGGAGCAGTTCCTCCTTGAAACCAAGGACCGGATGACGCTACTCAGGGCGGGTGGCGAGGCTGTCGTATAATACACTGTTACTATAGCTCGATCCACTACGATGCTACTTTACAAGTCCGTGATGCTAAAATGCAGTCCTGCTAGGTATGCTTGTGCCCATAGATCGTTACCATCCCCCCTCGTCGTCGCTGAAAGCGAGCCCCTTATTGAGAGAGACCGGGGCCAATGACTCAAGGTCGCTCTCGTCTGTTGTGGTGTCGCCACTTGGAGGGGTATGAAGGAAATCCAAGCACCCGGCAGAGCAGCCTCTCCATTGTACAGGCACGGCGGTTGGAAGGTGTTTTCCCGCTACCCTCGTCTCCCATGTGTACCGGACCTTGAACAAAATAATGTCAGCATGAGTCTGAGTGTAGGTCTCCTGGCAACGGCATACCTCCACGGGCTCCACAAAGTACGACCTCTCCTCGTGATGGGGTGATGGGCAAACACCCATACCCAACCTCGTTTCGTCCTCGTACCCGTCATCCAATCTCTGGCGCTTACCCCTTGACCCCACGCTGACTGAGCCGGGGACACAGTCGTTCAACACCTGCCTGACCGCCTCAGAGAGATTCCATACGGACACTTCTTGTGAAGAACCGTATTTCGCTTCGAGGTTCGTGTGGTCTGACCCATCAACCCTGCCCAAAAGTACTCGGAAGCAGCATTCCCTGAGCGACGGCACGGTGGATCCACCCGCCAACTCCGGTTTAGAAACCCCGACACGGGTTTCCAAGGGAGCAAAAGTCGGTGAGGGATTTGGTAGGAAGGAATTGACGTTGATATTGAGGGCGATCAGTTGCACTTGCAGCATCTCTGCGGGGAGGTATTGGAGCTTGTTCACCGATAGATCGAGTTCCCGCAGATTCTTCAGGTCCTTGATTTGAGAGGGTATATGCGTGAGCTTATTGCTCCCTAATCTATAGTTAGCGTCCTGCCTCGCCCTATGCGGAATAATACTCACGGAGGATGAGTACGGTAAGGCGGTCAAGCCGGAATAGCTCCAATGGCAGGGAACGGAGGTAACATGCGCCCAACGAAAGCCGGATCTCCGGACCCTTTTCGAGGTAGGACGTAAAGGAGCTTGTCTTCAGTCGGTCCAACGAACCGGTCCTCCCGGCGTAAGCCTCTCTGGCTGTGAGCTTCCCGATTACGTCAGGCGTAGTGCTCGCCCGGGTCAACTGGCGACCAATGAGGGATCGTATCGCATGGGGATTGTCGCCGCTGCTCGAAAAGGTACTTTCCGACGAGAGGAGGACGACTTTGTTCAGCTCGATAATTGATGTGGGAACATAGCCGATGTACGAGCCACTAAAAAACAGAATGGTATGCACGGTCAACGCATGGTTCGGGTTGTGGGGGCAGGGTCTTGGACTTACTTGAGGTCAATGACGTTTACCTGCTCCGTCTTGAATATGACCCCCTCGATTAAGTCCTCCCACTTCTCTCGAGCAATATGCGGCTTCATCGCGACGGTATCCAAGTCCACAAAGATGGTATCGCAACTCGAATCGCCGACGCCGTCTTCCTCAACCCCGTCAACGTCGTCTGGCAGTAGAGAACTCTCGTCAAACGCGGTATCTGACACGGCGTCCCCCACGGTCGTAGACTCATCATCGAGAGCTCTATAGCGTGTCGGACCATGCGATGACGTGTCAAACGACGCGAGGCTCACGGCTTTCTTCTCGTACGGACGAAACCGCTTCTTGGCGTGCGTTGAGGCGGCGTAAGGGTGTGGGTACTCTGGCTCCCTCTCACCGAAAGAGTCGTAATCTCTGCTGTTTGGCGAAGACGGAGGAGAAGAGTCGACCGGGTAAGCTGGAGGCGACGACCCCGTCGAAGATGGTGTTTCGCTCATGGGAGTCGATGAGGGCTGGCTTGTGGTGGTCGTATGATGGGGGGGACGCAGCCTCTCGGGGTCGGTGATATCGGCCGGCGCTTAAACTCGAGCGAGTTACACATCGCACGCTTTCGCTCAGGTGATTATGGCATAAGCAAATAATTAAGTAATTGTTGATTGCCAGGTAAAATCATCATTATATTGACAAGCGAAGAGCCGAAAATCATGCAAATCCGAGGGAGGAAGACGGGGATCTACCGCTTTGCAAACCGATCTAACCGGCCCATCAGATTAGAGACCATCGAGGGGGGCTGTTGCGGTTGCGGGGATGGCGTTATGGAGTTCAATGCCCCGGATTCTTGAGATGGGTACTGGCCCCACATGTTCGCGGGCGGTCGACTTTGGTGCGGTATCGATGGAGGATTCGGACTCGGGGGTTTGCCAAGCTTGGTCGGAGGGGGAGAAGGACTCGGCTTATTCCACTTGTCCTTCTTCATTGGTTTCTCTTTTTCCTTCTTCTTCTCTCCCTCCTTGCCTTTGCCCTTTTTGTCCGGAGTCCCTTGCCCAGTGGCACGAGGTTTCAGCTCTGGCATATCGATCTTGCTCAGGTGTACCGTGAGGCTGGTCGGCGGGGTATAGTTTTCCATCTCGGCGTTTTTACCTTTTGGATCGTCGAGCTTGATTATCTTCGGACCCTTTGGTTTCGCCTGTTCGTAGATCACGTACTGATGCAGTTCACCTTCCTCATCCATCCCTGCACGGCACTGAGCATCGAGCAGCAAGGGCTGAAGACAACGGCGTACCAGCTTTATGGCGAAACCGCTTGATGTCCTCTACTACACGCAGCACCTTGGGGACGTTCTCCACGGTTGCCGAACGCACAGAGATGAAGAGCATGGCATCGTCCTGACGAATTATAAGGCCACGTTCAATCGAAAGCCTCGGTCAACGCGCCTCACCTTTAGGAGATTCCAACCGTGACCAGCATAGTCTTCGATTTCCCCTTCATCTTCCACAACCAGTTCGTTGACCTCGCCCTTGTAAGCCTGCATCTCCGCGATCCTTTCGACCCCAACACGTGGTTCCGGCCTGGGGGGCACAGGGGGAGCCCCAGATGACATTTGCCTTGGTTGAGTAGGCCTGCCTTCAGAGGTGGCGTGATAGCTCTCGTTCAAATCCGAGAACGTGAAGAGCGCCGTCAGCAACACAATTTCAAGACCCTTCCGATCTTCGATGTCAAACCTTCGGAGCTGATTGAGCGGCTGTGATGCGGGCCGAGGGGGTTGAGCTTACCTGTTCAAATTATAGTCTAGGATTTGCACCGTGCCATTCCTGATGCGAGAGGGGGGCTCCGAGGCTACAGCCACCAATACCGGAGGATCGGGCTTTCGGATCATATAACATTCGTCCTTCTTCCACTCAAAATCATGCCTGGCTAGGGCGTTAGAGGATGAGCTTGACCGAACAAGCAGGGAGACGTACTCCTCCCATTTGAATGACCAGCGGAAAGACACCTTTCCAACATCCTTGAGCTCTACGATGATTGACGGATTGAAGAGTTCTAGGGTCTTCTGTCGGCTGACTGGGTTCGGGGCGGTAACTGAGATCAAGATGGATCCTGATATCGGGTCTGGAAGAGCCAAGGGTAAGAATAACCCAATAGGACTGGTGAGACATGGATGAGCGGGCATACCGTAGACATTGATCTCGTATGCTGCGCCTTGAACGCGGTGTTTGCGGTAATGTACGACTCCCGAGGGATCAACGAGGTCAATCACGTTCGGGTCGTTGGGGCTGGGGGTGAACTGTAGGGTAAAGAGGTTTTTGTCGAGGCTCATGACTTGCGCATGGAGGGGATGCGGATGAACGGCGGCCTGAATGTGTCGCGGGGTCACATCATTTGTCGCAGCTGCCAGCGGAGGCAGTAGCCACGCCAAGGCCCAAGGGGCGCCTCGGGTAACAAACCCGTTTGTAGTGTCGTTTGAAAAGGATAACAAATCAAAACGTAGTGTCAATACGATCCCATCACGACCGTGCTCGAAAGCCAGTTACAGTTGAATTCGACCACCGATCAACCTAATCCACCCGTATTCTCTCCGCTCAGGTCCACAACCACCCAGTGAAACCCATCCTCTTCATGAGTTCGACAGTAAGGCGAATGCAAGCGAGGTCGACTCTCAGGCTACAAACGCCCCGTCGCAGACAGCGATCTCGCTCCCCTGACCCTACGACCATAAGGTCGTCCATCATACTATCCACCGACCTGACCGGTGGCCTGGTCCCCTCACCAACCACTCCCCAAAGTACATTCGCCAAACGATCCAAGAAGCGAGAGAACCAGAACCCCGCAAACGCATCTTCTAGCCACAATCACTCCCGCGGCCACCAGAATGACATCGATGCTGGACCCATGGCCCGGGGCGACAAGTCTAAGGTCAACAAGCCTCCGAACTCAAAAAACCGACACATCGTCAATCAAAATACTGAAGGACCGTCCTCAGCTCGAACAGCGGTCCCGGGAAGACGGGACAGAGATCGGTCGCTTACCCGTGGAGAATCAATTAGATCCTCAAAGCGAACGCCCTCCGTGGAGTCCATCGAAGTCGACGAAGATCCCCATCTCACCGGGCCCATCGCCGCCGCGCAGTATACACGCCTTCAGAGCGAGGTCGAGAAGCTCAGAGAGGTATGTTCCAAACACGTCATGATCGGCACGATTCTCACACGCGCGCGCAGCAATTACAACGGTCGAAAAAGACAATTGAAAAGCAGAGCAAGGTCATCGATGAGCTGAGGAAGGAACTCACGGGTATAAATAGGGTTCGTCCATTCTCCACGTTTGGCGTCTGCGGTGCCTGATCTATGACTTCCCCAGGTAAATCAGGAACAGAGTGCTCAGGTCGAGAAACTCAAGAAGCAGTCAAAGAAATGCGACGAGGTGTGTCCCCTCCAACCTGCGTTGCTCGGTTTCTAACGGAATTTATTTAGCTCTTAACTAACATCGAAGGCAACCTGCAATGTCAGATCTGCCTGGACATTCTTTCGCGGCCATTCACGTGAATTTGTTTTATCTCCCAATGCGGACCGGTCACTGATTTATTCTGCGCGTAGGCTCTCCCCTTGTGGGCACGTCCTTTGCCAAGGCTGTCTCCAGAACTGGTTCAGATCTGCACCACCAACCGAAGACGAGATGCACGATGACGACGACCCACTCGCTCTCATGTACCGCACCAAGACTTGCCCGTGTTGTCGTGCTATCGTCCGTTCCAGGCCAACACAGCTCTTCATAATCAAGTCCATCGCGTCTGCTCTTGATAAGGCCAAGCCCGCAGACTCTCGACGAAACTCTCCTCCCCCTGACCCCGACCCCTGGGCTGGAATCTTTCCCGATCTCGATGACATCATGTCGACAGACGATGATGAAGATGAGGAGACGGACGACGAGGGGGAGGACGAATATGGATGGGTATACGGGGAAGAGGGATACGGAACCGACAGTGACGAAGAACCCTATGTGGGTGAATACATCCCCGCCAAGTGGCAACCTCCTTCGGTTCACGTGGAGACCGCAGATTTCTTGTTCGACGAATTAACAGAGCAGGATTTCAAGATGCTCCGCCGGGGTGCAACCGTTCAGATGATCGAGTTATTTGGTATGACCTATTCGCACATCGATGGGCTCTCTATCACACTCGACGACGGGAACCAGATTTACCTCGGGTGGAACATCCGATTACACCCTTCGGACTACACCGGGGAGGAGTACGTCGACCATATTGTCAGCGATGTGTTTGAGAGGGGCGAGAGGTGGATGGTCGAGGAGAGGGACAACGGGTCTTGGACGGCTTGGAAACTCGTAAGGGCAACCGAGGAGGTTAGCTTTGATACCACGGATTCGGAGGAGTGGGAAGCTTATGATGACGATGAGGAGGAATGATGTAGATGTTATTTTGGCGAAGCTGGAAAACTCTTTGTCTGTAACACGTCGCGTCGCATTCATGTAGACCATAGATGTAGGGTATACTTATACTGGATTTGATTTTTTGCGCTTTATTCATACGTTTGAATTTCCACTTCTCCTCAAGCAGACCCGTCTTGCCGTTCAACTGGGTTTCTTGACTCTGGCGGATACCCGCACCGCTAAAAATCAATTATCATACACATTGTAGAAGGGTGCTGAGGTTCGCCCACATGGTGGGGATTAAGTTATTGGGCGGGATTTCAATTTCGGTCCTTCTCTTCCCCCCGTATTTCAAACGGTCCCTGATTTATGTACCCACACCGTCGGGCTCACTCAATGCTCTTTGGTCCTGTACCCGCACCAGTGAACTGTGGTAACCGTTGGCAACCAGCGACCATAAACCATAGGATGAACACTTTCCCGGAGGCGATATAGCACCACGAGCTTGGTGTGATAGCCGGTCTTCGAGACCCGATACTCCTCGGCTACGCCCGACGTTTTGGCCTCGGCTGCTGGTTACTCCCCCTTCACCAACGGGCCAGCCTTCGAGTCCGCGGAGGATTCGAGAGCGTTCTACTGGTGCGGAACGCGCAGCACTCTCTGTCAGCCTTAGACACCGAACACTGAGCATCGAGTTTTGTCGCCCTTTAACGGTTTCCTCATCCCCGTGAATAGCTCCCTTTCCGCTACAATGGCCGCTAAGATGTTAGGAGCATGCGATTCGTGTAGGTGAGCACCGCTACCAAACTTTTCATTGGCCATACCGTTCGGAAGATCATTGACGCCTTCGCAGAGGTCATAAAGTGGTAAATCCATTTCACATTATGTTGGAATATCCAATCTTATCGACCGTCACCCGAATGTAATTCCTAACCATCTCCCTCTTGGTCGCCCGAAGAGATGTGTTCCAGGCACCCCGCGTTGTGCCAGGTGTGTGGCCATGGGGATCGAAGATTGCAGGTACGGTCCTGCGAGGAGGAGGGGCGTTGGAAGTGTCCTACCAATGGGCCAGGCGTGTGTCCCTTGTCGGTGAGTCGTCGCAGGTAGTCTTCCGAATGGTCCGTGTTGGACTGATACGAAAACCTTGTTCTCTCTCGCGCGTTCAGACGGAGGAAGACAGTGAGTAGCCATATGTTCACAGTCGGATCGACGGAACGAGAGCCAACCTCACCCCACCAGAGATGCGACGGTAAACGACCATGTACGGCGTGCGTGAACGGCGAAAGAGAGGCTGGATGCACATACGAACCATGGCAGCCACCTCGTACCGGGACCAAGCGACTACCGGTTTCACGCAATAGCACGTCTGGCCCTCCGAACCCCCGCGCCTTACCTCCCCAAGCCTCCGCAAACGGGTGCTCGTTTCCCGAGTGTCTGGCATGTCCACCATCGGATATCCCCCTCCTCACTTGGTCCAATTCCAACGAATCCGCTCCCAACCTCCCCACGCCTCTTTCTCACAACGAGCGACCCCTGATTTCGACGACACAATATCCATCTGAATTGGCCCCACGTTCCGCCGTATCCTCATTCACGGTTCTTCCATCCATTCATTTCCGGACTATACCTCGGGCCCTTCGGGTACCGTTATTGCTCGTCCCACCGGAGCACGTGCGAATTTCCTCCACTGCCAGGAGCGACCTTGATATGATTTTGTAAACGATTTTTCTTTTCACAATGTCATGGGGACTAACACTTAATATTCCAGCCGCTTAAGGTCGCTGTGTCGGATGAACAAACTGGGCATGTATTTCGGAGCGAAGAAACAGGATGCTCTCTTCCGTGGAGACACCTCTAACAAAGTGGTCAATCGGTACTTCATATACGGTTTTCAAGCTATTGGGACACATATTTGCGATGCCCCGGACGAATCACCTGCTATGGTTCGACTGGTAGCAGGATACTCCCAGAAGGCTTGGGAAACCCTCATCGAAATCTACCGATGCGACGACCAGAAACTGAAAGTCAAAGGGTTACTGTTGCTCCTGTACTCTCTCACCATCGGAGGGTTCACCGCGAGTGCTAAGTTCTACCTCTCGAAGGCGTGCGAGCTCATCAACGCTGGGAACCTCCGGTTCCTGCCAGTATACGGACGCCCCCCTGGACTATCGGATCAAGTCCGCGAGGACGCCGCGGTGCTTTCGCAAGCGATATACCTGGAGAATTATCTTTACTTGGCGCTTGATGGGCCGCCACCGGTGAAGACGTCGAGGATTGAGCGGGAATTCCGGCAGGACCTCCAGGTGAGACTCATTCGTTGTAGGGTTTAAAAAAGGCTTAAGGACATGACCCAGCGAGTGTATCCACATCTGTTCAATATATGTCCGTTGACTATGCGGACCCGAGGTATCCTGTTGGTCAGGGACGTGACCCTACTTCTAGACTCCAACCCCACTGGTTGTAGGTCTTCCTCGGACGTTCCACCTTGAGCCGTGATTGATTCTACTGCCTTCAGTCTCCGAGAACACGGACGGTCGACAGGAATCGTCTCATCGCCTGGCCCTTGCACTGGACCAATTTTCCAACGTCCTGATAGAGAACCTGCAACGATTCGTCGAAGTAGGAGACAGGAGTGGTGTTGAGACGATTTGGACTTGTTGTGTCACATGTCTAGCGCACCTGACCGCCTTGAGCCATCTCATCAGTCAGAGGGAGCCGCCCTTGGAAAGGCCGATGAACGACCTGTGTGATCTAACATTGGCCAAACTCGGGGACCTCTGTCGTGAAGTCCACGTCGATGTGTATTCATACTTCGACATTTTAACTGGGGTACGTATCTTAATGTGTTTTCTCTGAACGAGTAAGGTATTGACCAAGAGTGCCAATCAGATCTCTTGGAAAAGGGCATTGGATACCATTGACGCGCGTATGGGATCGCGTTCGCACGCCGGGAGTGAATCGTTGCGATATTTGAAAGGGGTCATTGGGAAGGTGCACGCAGATTTTCAAGCAAATCTTCAGAGGTGTAGGCCGTCCCCGCTCATATCGGCGGTCCTGTTGGTGGATGGGCGCACAGAGAACTCAAAGTACCCTAATCTGTTATTATATGCGGCGCGGGAACCTTACGGGCTTTGACGTGGAACAGCACCACATCATACAGTCCCTAGCTGGGGTTGGTCACCTCGGCGGTTGCCCCAGCGTAAAATGTGTAATAAGTAGCTTCCAATGGAAATCCGTTGCAGGTTCGACCCCACCAGGCCGCAGTAAATCATGGTCGCAAGTCGACGGCGAGGGTCTAGTGGTGGTGACGCTTGTGCGGAAATTGACGGAGCTCACGACAGAATGTGACTAACGAGTATCTGGATCATTTTACGATACCAGTCTGCAGAGTACGGGGGCGATACGGGGTCTGTTGGGTATATCAGCATTCTTTAAGTAAATTAGGTGTCGAAGCAGCGTGGGAGTCAGCTCAGAATGGTCCCCTTCACGACCACAGTTGGTAACTTGGCTCTGCTGGGATCGGGACTAATGGGCGTGGACTATGTACAGAACCCTACGATTGGGGGTGAGTCGAGTCCAGAAAAATATAAAGAATGGACGGGCGTACGTTGCTCACCCTCATGACCCTGCCAATCAGGAAAACTGAAAATCTGTTTTTTTCGTGCTTTATCGGTCGCCCAGCCTCAACAACTAGGGTTACCGTAATTCTTTTATCCGCTTTACTCTACCACAGGCATACACATTGTTAACTACCCACCCTGGAGAGTTTTTTCCCAATATACTTATTTGACCACGCGCTCAAGCAGGATTGGAAGCACGTGCGGTTTTCCTGATCAGTGGCCGGTGGCCGCCGTTTAGAGCTCGCGCGAGGAAAAATTACAATGCTTGTACTTAGATATACACCCCTCATCAAGACGTGATAGAAACGGCTCGAGGACTCAGTACTTAATGGTTGCTGACCTCACGCGGTCCGGCCGTGCGTCGGAGTCCCGTAGCTGGTGACGAGACGTGAGCTGCTCCCGCCCATGTTTCCTTCTCTCAGCTCTCTCAGCGCTACACCTTAAGTACCCAGGTCTGTCGCTCTCAAGCGGTCTCCTTATCCCTTTGAATTCCTTTAGATGCAATGGCAACCAGGACACTAAGAGCGTGCGGAGCGTGTAGGTGAGCATAGGCGTTCGGAAGGTTGGCCCGGAGGATTGACGTCTTCACAGAGCTCGGAAAGTGGTAAATCCATCTCACTTTGCGTTGGAATATCGAATCTCATCAGCCGTTACCTGGATATAACATCCAACTTCATGGTTGCTCAAAGAAATGTACTCCGGGCGCTCCACGTTGTGCAAGATGTATGGACATGGGGATCGAAGATTGTAGGTACGGTTCGGCGAAGAAGAGGGGCGTTGGAAGTACCCTACACGTGGGTCAGGCGTGCGTCCCCTGTAGGTGAGTCGTCGCGAGCAGTTTTCCAAAAGGGGCGCGTGGAGGTAATACGAACGCTTTTCTCTCCCTCGGTCAGACGGAAGAAGACAGTGAGTATCGTGTGTTCAGCGTCTGATCCAGGGAACGACGGTTCACTCCAATCCACCAGAGATGTGACGGTAAACGACCCTGTACGGCATGCGTGAACGGAGGAAGGGATGGCGATTGCACAGATGAGCCACGGCAACAATTTCGTCATACCAACACCAACGCACTAAGTTCGGTTTCGCATGATAACGCGTCTCGTCTTCTGAGCGTCTGCACCTTACCTTCGAAACCACCCGCCGATGGGTCCTCGTTTTCCGAATCCCGGACACGCCCAGCGTCGGACATCCCCCTCCTCGTTCGGTCCAGTTCCAGCGGATCCGCTCCCTCCCTTCCTCAACCCCTTGCTCACCGTGAGCGAGCTCTAACGCCAATGGCACAACTTCGGTGGAGACCCTTCCCGGATGCTTCAGTCATTGGAAACGTTCACAATACCGCGGGATACGTCCCATATCCCGCCGTATCCTCCTTCGCGGGTCTCCCATCGATCCATTTCTGGACTGTACCTCGGTCTCCCAGAGTACCATTATCGCTCACCCCACCGGAGCGCGTACAGATTTCCTCCATTGCCGGGGGATACCTCGAAATGACCTTGTACGTGCGTTTTGGCTTTCGAATTCCCGACGGGTCGCGAGAACTGAATCGGAATGTGTCAGCCGCTTGAGGTCGCTATGCCGAATGAATAAACTAGGCGTTTATTTCGGAGCGGAGAAACAGGATGCTCTATTCCGCGGAGACACCTCCAACACAGTAGTCAATCGGCACTTCATATGCGGTTTTCAAACGATTGGGACACATATGTGTGATGCCCCGGACGAATCACCTACTATGGTTCAACTGGTAGCAGGATACTCCCAGAGGGCTTGGGAAACCCTCATCGAGATCCACCGATCCGACGACCAGAAACTGAAAGTCCAAGTGTTACTGTTGTTCCTGTACTTTCTCACCTTCACAGGGTTCACCGCGGGCGTTGAGTTCTACCTCTCGAAGGTGTGCAAACTCATCAACACTGGGAACCTCCGGTTTCTGCCAGTATACGGACGCCCATCTGAACTATCGGATCAAGTCCGCGAGGACACCGTGGTGCTCTCGCAAACGATATATCTGGAGAATTACCTTTACTTGGCGCTGGATGGGCCGCCACCGGTGAAGACGTCGAGGATCGAGCGGGAATTCCGGCAGGACCTCCAGGTGAGAATCATTTGGTGTACGGCTGGACTCAAAATGAACTCAGCGACCTGGTCTAGCGAACGTATCCGACTCTGTTTGATTTATGCCCGTTGACCATGCGGACCCAGAGCATTCTGCTGATCAGGGACGCGACCTTAGTTCTGGATTCTCACAGAACTAGCTGTAAGGCTGAATCGGATGTCCCACCTTGGGTCGTGACTGATTCGTACTACTCTTAGTCCCTGAGAACACGAACGGCCGACAGGAATCGTCTCACCGCCTGGCTCTTGCACTGGACCAATTTTCCAACGTCTTGATGGAGAACCTACAACGATTCATCGGTGTAGGAGACAGGAATTGTATTGAGACGATTTAGACCTGCTGTGTCACATGTTTAGCACATCTGACCGCCTTGAGCCATCTCGTCAGTCAGAGGGAGCCGCCCTTGGAAAGGCCGATGAACGACCTGTATGGTCTGACATTGGCCAAACTCGGGGATCTCTCTCGTGAGGTGCACATCGATGTTCTGACAGAGGTACGTATTTTGGTGGGTTTTCTCCGGATGAGCAAGGGACTGACCAATAGCGCCAATTAGATCTCTTGGAAAAGGGCGCTGGATACCATCGACGTGCGTATCATACTGTGCTTGTGGATCGAGAGTGAATCGCTGCGACATTGGAGAGGAGTTATTGGGGAGGCGCACGCTGATTTGCAAGCAAAGCTCCTAGGGTGTGGGCTGTCCCCACTCATATCGTCGGCCTTGTTGATAGATGGTCGCACAGAGGACTCTAAGTTCCCGAATCTTTTATCGTACGAGGCGCGGGAACCTTACGGGCTTTGACGTGTTCAATGTCACCGCATCGTACGGTTCCTGGCTGGGGTTTGTTACCTCGGTGGTTGCCTTAGCGTATGATGTGTCATAATTCTCTTCCTGCGAAAATCTGTACCGGTCTTGGTCCCCACTAGGTTGTAGCAAATCAAGATCGCAAACCTTCCGCCGGGGAACACAACCGCGAAAGCTCCGGTGGAGATCCGGGCCGAACCAAGTGTGGCTCGAGGGAAGTTGAACTTGATTGAAGCCACCTCCAGGACGTCGACGAGGGTACGTGACAAACGACCATTTGGGTCATGTTATAAAACTGGCATGTGGCGCGCAAATACAATCTGAGACCTGGTGGGTGTATCAAAAGGGGTGTCGAAGAAGCAAAGCATTTAACACGTCACTTCATCTCTCCGGTATCGGAGGAACCCGCCAGCCAGTAAAAATCAACAGTTCCTTATGTCGTCTGCGGCGTAAGACCTCGTCCCGGCTTTGATTTACGCACCATGCTTTAATCACTCTTTAGACTCGGTTCAGTGTTACCCAATTCATGCTAGAAGGGTGTTTGCGGGCCAGATATACCAAGAAACCCATCATCAGCACACGTCTTTCGACTTGGCGCCCGGGAGGACCGTTCTCCCCTCCTCGCTCGAGTTCCGAGCCAGTTTCACGTGTGCGACAGCCGGACCCTTCCACTGGGGTGCTGTCTCTGAATGTACCTTGCACCCCGCTCTCGTCCCCACCCACTACATGGCTGCGATGCGATTGGAACTCTTCCCCTGTAGACCGATCCATAGACCCCCAGACGGGGTTCTGCAGCCCTTCGAACATTAACGTTCGAATATCTGTGTCTGGACAGAGACAAAACACTTTGGCCCAGGATGTGATGATCTCAACATCAGATGCCACGGTGGATTACCAAACCGCACAACACCTTACCGTCATGCTACCGAGAAGCCGCTTTTGTAGATCTTGTCGATCGCCACGTTGCGATCCCTTTGCGGAGGTTCTCCAAATGAAGACGGATCGCGACAAGATGGGCAACCACGTTCGAGGGCCAACCACAGGTTCTAGTGCCAAAGCTGGTAACCAAGATGGTACGTCATAAAGGATCTTGCAGGTTAAACGGGTCGGTCGGTGTTTCCTGAGCCGCGACGACTAGCCTGGGAGAGCGTACCAGCCCTCGCGGCGTCGGAGCCATGCCTTGATTGATGAGAACGTCTCTTCGGCGGGGTCGGGTATGGTGGTGAATAAATTCAACGTACACCTAAAGTCCGCTTCAGCACCAGGATCGCGACGGCGACGAGTTTTGTCCAGTGACCGGCCGCGTTCTTCAACAATCAGTTTACGTATTTCTTCACCATCACGAATATCACAATTGTCCGTGACCATGACACTCCTCTCGGATGACTTCACCACATTTTGAGCCCGTTTGCAGGTTTCCTGGTGCCGTGGGTGCTGAAGCCTACATTGTAAATATAAATGACAATTAACACCGCATCGGGACGTCCGAAATTTCCCCAGCAGCGATACACGGTGGTTCGGGGCTCCAAGAGCCAGCGGTCGTGACGATAAAGTGGGATACGGTGGGCGTAGAGCAGTATCAGGAAGCAGTAGTGTGATGACGTTTAACGGGCCATCATATTGTTGTGCATGAAGGATTACATGGTGTTGCATAAAATAGCTGCGAACTGCCAAAATGCGAACGTGAGGGTAGCGAAGCGGGCTGTGATCACGGCAGTGGAGGGCGAATGGACAAGAACAAGTAAAGGCACAGAGGAAAAGGGGGAAGCCCAGACACCGTCAGCCCGCAGTTGGATGCACCGTGAGGTAACACGGAACGCGTATACACAAGACTTCCCCTGTCCCAACCACCAGGCATCTCCCACCGATATTTGGACCCGTCCTCAGGGCAGATTAGAATATATTCGACTTTGATATTGGCTTCGTGGTCCTGCGGGCAGTCGAGGAGTTTGCGTGCATGGACCATAATCCTATCCCTCCACACTCCGAGTCTCCGAGGAGGTCGCAATCCGGAAAACAGAGACCACAGCGGTGCGTTCGTCGGGATTGAAATCGATGGTGAATGAGTCAAAGAGGGGGTTAGCGGCCGAGGTTTGGATGTAGTACCTGTCACCGTCGGACATCACATCGTTGAGTTTACGAGGGAGGTCGACAGTTCTTGACAACCCTGGCGCTGTCGCGTGGTGGCGGGGTGTCCGGGGTAGAGACAGTAGGAGGAATCTCGCCGTCGGAGACCATGGTGATAGACTGCGGTATGCCTTTGCCCCAGAGCATCCGATAGGCAATCGCCTTGAAGAACCCTGCCGCCATATCAGAACTGGCCGGGATAACGCGGAGGGTGAGTATCCCGAGGTTGGTCGGGCCCTAGCAACCGCATCGATTCCACCACTTTTCTCGCGATCCGGGCGGATTTAAAGTTGTTTGTCCAGTGGTCGCGGCGGAATGTAAATTCGCGGGGCTGTACTGCGACCACACGATCGGAGAAACCGTCGAGTTCATAGTCACAGGAGAACGCCTTGGAAAGGGCCATTAGCTTGGAATACGTGAGGCGCTTCACCGCGGTGGCGCGTCCGTGGATCGTGATGGGAAGACCGAAGACGCCATTGAACACTTCACGGGGGGCGAAGCCAAACTCTTCGGTTGCATTGCGCACCAGGATCCCGAGCTTGCCGGGGCTCGGCATTGATCGAGTTCACTCTTACATTCCGCTGGAGTCCAATTGGCAATGTTTAGACTCGGCTCAGTGCTACCCAATGCATGCTAGGAGGATGTTTGCGGCCAGATATACGCAGAAATCTGTCATCACCATGTGTCTTTCGACTTGGCGTCCGCTAGTACCCTTATCTCCTCACTCAAGCTCCGAGCCAGTTCCACATGCAGATCTGAGAGAGGGACACGGTCGTATCCTATTTCCACCCCCGGACGTAGCTAGTCGGTGATCCGGCCTAGTTCCCGCAAGCTCGGGAGTGCACAAAGGCGCATTGGTGTAACTACAGTCACCAGGAAAATCATGAGGTCATCGTTGGGTGCTGGCCGGCGAGACAAGTGCTGACACGCACTGATCTGTGCCGATAGTGATACGGCGTCAGGGGTCGCAGGTCTGACTGACCAGCACTGAAAACTGACCCCCGTCTCTGAACAGTACTGAAATATGACATTCTTTTTTTCTGATGGTTCCATTGACGAATCCCTGCACGCGGAACCGACCGAAGCGACCAGAAACGATGCGGCCCCGAGGTACGAGCACTGTACACAGGCCGTAGGGTATCGCAGCCCATTCGGAGGGTTACAAAAAAATTCCGGCCTTTGAGAGTCTGGACCTCGGGCTAAGTATGTGATGAATTCGCAACTTGTCCCGCTTGTGCTTCACGATAGGACCGGTGCGCGGTACCGAACTTGGGCCAGACCCCCCTCAAAGTCTCGACCCAAGACAATAAGATAACCACCCACCAAAGCGCGAGGCATTAGCCCCACTAGAGCCCCAATTCAAAGGTGCCACCCCCCCTCCGATACCTTCCTCCCTCCTGAGACTGGATTCCAACCTGAGCTTCTCACCGGTAATCCGCTCTCGGTCAGCCATGGTTCTACTTGGTCACTGAATCTCCTGGCGGTCATCGTCACAAGGTTGACCGAGCTCCACGCACGCGTGTCATCGTCTTCGGCAACTGCCACTACTACTTACTTTGGTTCTGGCGCCTCCGGTGTCCTCGGGAAGTGTATACATAATTACGAGCGTAATCTGTGGCACCACAGACTCGCGGGCTTTGCGTGGGCTTCAAGTCCAACCAATCAAGGGGAAGAAACGTGCTTTTAATCTTCCTGGGATTTAGCGCGAGGGCACTGGGACAGGTTATTTATATCTCAGCGATCAGGCGCTGAAGCGTTAGTACTTTACTTAGTGCTGGCGTCGAAACTCCAATTTTAAAGAAAGGAACGAGGCCCGCCAAGCGTGACAGACCTGACACACTTTGCTCAAGTGGGACTACGTCTGTCAGGGATACTCCATTATCCATTCAAAGGAGTACCGCTGATATCTGGGTCCTGCAGGGTAATCTGGATTTCTCACACTAGTGGTTCTATCTACGCGACAGCAAGGTATATTATGCAGACCCTAGCTTGTACGTTGCCTCAGCCATGTCGCCTCCCTCTGTCGAAGAGATCCAGGAAGTCTCCGTAGAAGGTCCCTTCACCTCTCCTCCTCACCGGCGACGTGCTGACGTCGCTTCGATAGAAAGCGACCGGTCCAACCCATTCGATATACCTACCCCTGCCGGGACCACACCCAAGGATGACGGAATTGCAGAAGCAAGGAGTACCAAAGGTCGGGGTAGGTCGCCCCCCTCTGGTTGGCCCCGTCGCGGGGAACTCAAAACCGTTCCAGCGTCCGCAGAACAGCCTCCCATGCACAATGTTCTATCTTTCCATCCCGCTGGTAAGCTCCTCCGTGCACTGGCGTTAATTTCCGTCGGAAAGTTAAATTTTGATGCGGTTTTCTCCCTCACCAGGTGCAATAGCCGCTCAACCCCACTCCATATGGTACAAGTATGTGACGGCCGCGCAAGAATGGGACCAGCGAACGGTGGAAAAATGGAAGACGAATATGGGCAATCTCCTGATTTTTGTGGGTTCCTCTTACCAGAGGCAATACTTCCGGCCCTAACTTCTATAAGTCTGCCCTGTTCACTGCAATCGTCACTGCATTTGTCCTGGATACGATGTCAGATCTTGACGAAGGCACTGCAACTAAACTCCTCCGTATTCTCACCGAGCAGTCCATCACAAACCGAACCATCGAAATTCCTCCGCCGAACCCACCATCATCTATCCTGACAGTTAGTAGCCTCTGGTTCCTGAGTATCATATCAAGCCTGGCTGCCACCACTTGGGCCATACTCTGTCTGGAGTGGTGTGCTTCCCTCACCGACATTGTTCAGGCAGAGGACTACGAGGAGATGGCAGAGAAGAGGCAGCGGAGGTTTGAAGCCGTAAATCGCTTGAAAATACGCCTCGTTGTGGCGGCAATTCCATTCTTCCTCCACCTTTCTCTCTTCTTATTCCTCGCTGGCCTCTGGTTGCGGTTGCGAGACGTAAACGAACAGCTCGGACTCATCGTCGGAGTGCCGAGCCTGGTCATAGCATCAAGCTATGTGGCGGTTGTCTTGCTTCCCGTTTTCACGGACATTCCCTTCTCCACTTCGGCCACGGAACTCGTCCAAGTTGTCGTTGACTGGATTAAGCCCATTGCCCGGCTTGGCCGTCTCATTCACCACCCTCGCCTCTTCTCGTGGATTGCAAGCCACCTCAAAGTGGGAACTACACTCTGGTCCCATGTCCCCCCCGGGCCCGATCCCCCCCATCCTCCTCCCTGCCCCGCGGCGGGGCATGTGGTCCCCTTCCTCAAGCGCGCCTATTCAATACTCGGTTCTTGCACCCGCGTTTTGTGGGGGCCCATGGCTCTACTTCCTGCAACCCCTACATTCGTGCAAGATCAACACCCATTCATCGAGCTGAGAAGGCTGAATGGTGGGCGCCGGGATCGAGACAAAGGGCTCCTCCAACGTGCGCTGTTTTGGTTATTGAATACGCCACTGTACAAAACCGAGGTCAAAGAAATCCTCACGGAACTCGGGAAGCGGCGAGACAAGGATGGGAAACCACTGGACCGCACTATGATTAGGCTCCTTGTCTTATCCCTGTCCTCCGTCCTGGATAACAATGACGTCAGCGAAGACGAACGGCCGATTTTCGATTACTGTACAGCGGCCCTCGCGGAGGAGATGGACCGGGCGTTTGAAGGGAAGAAGGATAACCGGAAAATCCTGGACACCAGGATTCCGAAAACACTGTTTCCTCACTTCGATCTCGCTACCCCCGGCGAAGACTACTGGAATAGAGGGGTTCCAGCACTGTGGCTTTGTCCGTCGGAGGAGACGATCCAGGGGGTTCTCTCCCAACTCAACCAGAATATACAGTCGATTGAGGTGTCCGACCTTCAGCGCATTGTTCGCGGGCTTCACGCTGCGACCCTCGTGTGTTTCGGCTCAAAGCTACCACCCCTCAAGTTAATCCCAAATTTCGGCGACTGGAACCGGGACCCCAGCTCATCCGATCAAGGTCTGGACAAGGCTTTATTGGTATACCTTCAGAGCCTATTCGCTGCGCTCTACGACACCCCCAAGAGACGCCGCCATCCCATCACCATCACGTCGCTCGTCATCGATTTGCTACAGGCACTCGATAACCAGCCGAGTTCAAACGACGACCAGCCGAATCCAACCAACAACCAGCCAAATCCAAACGATGACCAGCCAAATCTGAACGGTGACCCAAGACTCTACAATGCCCTATATTTCTTCGTGGCCGTGGCGCAGAGAAGTGACCCTGGGGTGTTTGAGGAAGGGCCAATCATTGCTTCTGCCCTCCTCAAATCCGCCGAGTCCTGGAGAAAGTACAGCGGGGGAGATGATTCGGAGGGTGCGCAGGTATTAGCCATTCGGCTCCGTGCCATCGCGTATGGGCCAAGACTCCCGATTTCAAAGCAAAAGTACTCCTTGGCACGCCTTCGTGGCCTTTATGATGGGTTGGACGAGTCTATCCAGAAGAACCACCAATGCTTGGAAGGATTCCTTGACGCAAACGCAGCCACCCTAGAGGCGGCACTCGCAGTGGATGGCCGGTCTACGTCATACATTTTGCAACCTAACCTTGGTGACCAGACCATAGGAAGCATCTGTGCTCACCCACCGTTCATCAGCCGGCGGCCCGCGCCTTCGACTTCGTACTACGCGAACGCCCTCGCTGCAGGCTACCATATCTGTATCCACTCGCCATTGCACTCTCATACATGCCCGAATGGAGGAACCGGAACCTTTGGAAGGTGGCCAGCTTGCTCGTGACTCACCGTGAAGAGAGGGGGATCACAATCGACAGGGCCTTGGACACGAACATCCTTGTGGTGACTGTTCTAAAGTATGCCCCACACGGCAGATCGGAGACCGAGGAGCAGGAACGGTGGAAGGGAAGCTTCCTCACCTCATTGAAGGACATCTTTATCGATGGCACAGACCAGCGAAAGCGATGGAAATCGATCTATCTCATTGCAGACCTCTGGATTCTCCTCTCCAGAATTCCGGGTGAGTTGCAGACATTCCTGGGGGGGGGCCGTTGATGCGGTAAGCAAATTCCTGGATAATATGGAACCCGATCCCGTCCCCTCTGATTGGAGGAGGAAGAGGGACGGATTAACGAAGTTCGAGCTGTTGGCAGGGGTAGAGAGGGTCTCGTTAGCAAGCGAGGTGAAACACAAGGGGTGTACGAGTGGAGCGGCCCAGAAAACATTCCATGTCTCTTCCTGTATAATTCACCCGAATCCATTCCCTACATCACAAACTGGACGATATTTCGTTGGTGAGTTCAGGTTTTGATGGGAGGATGGTTCTGATGGGATGTCCACAGGTTCCCCTCCTACGAAGCCGAGGTGCCTGAGGCGGACTCGTCGATACCAACAAAACAGGAGTCGGCATCCCTGACAAACGTCTATGCCCATTTTCCGGATTCTTAAATAAAATAGCCCGACTGTCTTCAAAGTCCTTTAAAAGTGTTCACGAGGTACCGCGAGGTGACTTTAAGTCGAATCCCTTCATGGTTCGTTCTCGCCTTATACAAACAAACAAATTCCAACCGTGCTCTCGGGCTACATGCTACTGTACGACCTATTGTACAACGAGCCTACTTAGACATCTACATAGGTGGCTTTTACGAAGAGAATGAAGTTTTATTGATGGAGAAAAGATGTAAATGGAGAGTATAAAAACGAGTGGGAGACGACGGACATACCGATCTCACACTGTGAGAAAAGCCACGTGTGAATGTCAGTACCGGGACACAGCTGCTGAGATGAGCGAGATCGATGGCTATCAGTTTCTCCAAACGGGCTCTGTGTCGTAGCGCTTCTTCTCTTCGTCGCTCCTGATAATACCACACAGGAGACAAGGTTGCAAACTTGGTGGGGGGGGGGCGACACGACAGACGTTCGGTCATTATTGTCGTACATGAGGTCCTAATAAGTGTGAACGGTACAGACACACCCCCTAAGGAAGAAATTACAACAGAACTACAGAAGAAACCCGCAAAGCACAGGAGCAACTAGGAATGAAATGGTAGATCTCTGATACCAACAACCGACGGGACTTCAAAACTCTCCAGGCCCTGGACCGAAGTGAGTTCCCGTTGGGACGGGGTGGAGGACACACCCAGTTCCGTCGCAACCTTCGAACGGTCGGGTGTTTCCACTCCAAACGATCTCGATACCTTGCCGTTGCAAGGCAAAGAACGTCACAAGAGCAGAAATAGCGATAGCACAAGAGAATGCGGAGGTAGTGATGCTGAAAGGAAGCGATCGGTCAGAAGATTTGGGTCAGACGGGAGGGGGGAGAGCACGCACTAGTTGTACTTTGACCACCAGCCAAGGTATCGCCTCTTGATGTAGTAGTTGAATAACCAAGCGACAGGGACGGCGGGCCAGATGTTTGACAAATTGTAAGGAGCCCAAACAAGACCTCCATACAA
>Ga0307511_10001833_pt1 | contig 22329 bp, 14 predicted proteins | sample 13_EM_MG_FD_200266 | JGI IMG/M metagenome (GOLD analysis project Ga0307511, IMG submission 200266) | Populus trichocarpa ectomycorrhiza microbial communities from riparian zone in the Pacific Northwest, United States - 13_EM | ecosystem: Host-associated > Plants > Roots > Unclassified | place... | reverse complement strand
CAGGTTGGGTCAGCCCCTGCGGCGCGATCGGCAACCGCACTCAATGGTGCTCGGCACTCAATATCGACAGCTTGTCCATCAACTACAACGCCAATACGACCAACAATGATGCGTGCCTGAATGCGGCGGGGCAGGAGTATGTCAACTTCGCGTTTATTACCAAGAGTGGCAAACCCACGGGCCCACCGAGCCCGCTGCTCGCGAACGGCGCAACGTTCACGCCGAACGCCGACACACTCTTCTATAATCCGGGCGATGAGCTGCGCGTGACCCTCGAGGATACGCAGCATGGGCTCAAAGTCACTATCGTCGATCTCACGACCGGGGAGCGGGGCACCATGGTTGCCAGCGCCGCAAACGGGTTCGCGCAGGTACTGTTCGATCCAAACGGCACGGATTGCAATCCTGCCACCCATAACATCCGCGCGGACTTCCATCCGATGTACGCCACCTCGAGCGAGCACACGCGGGTGCCGTGGGCCGCGCATTCATACAACATCTCCTTTTCAGATGAGATCGGTCACTTCGAGTTCTGCAATGCAGTCGATTCCCAAGGGGGCAATTGCACGGTCGACGGCGTCCACGATCGGGATGACGGACTACCCCCGGGCGCCGAGGACGATCAAGGCTGCTTCGATGGAAACTTCACCGGCGCCGCCGGACTCATTGCCATCGGCGGATGCACGGCCACCGACTTTGATTTCGATGGAGTGCCGTATTTGCTGGTATGGCCCGGGACGCTGAGGAACGTCAACCTGGATCGCTCGCTGCACGCGCGGCCTGTCGAGTTCACGAGTCCGTTCTTCAGGGACGACGAAGGAGAGGCCCGGAACTACAGCCGCGTCGCCTTCGAGGCCGACTTGCCACGCATCGAATCGAACACCAATCCGATCTGCCAGCGGCATCTGTCCAATCCTGCCGATCCCAATCCTGGCCAGGGCTGTGTCAATCCTCCCAAGGGCGCGGACTTCTACCCGTTCTTCACGACGGCCAGATCGCAAGCCGGCGGAGGGGAAGACGACGGCCAGTGTGTCTGGCATTTGGGCGGTCCCTATCTGCCGGGAACGACCAACACATTTGGCGGAAGCTCAGCCGCCGAATACGGACCGTTGCTGCAGCTCGCGTATCCGGCGACCGGCGGGCAGGTCACCGTTCGCTTGAACGACTTCCGTAGGATTCTGCCGAACAATCCGTGTACATCCCGCATTGACCGTGATTGAAGATTGAGTCGAGGGCCCGGTCGGGCGGCGCTGCGAAGCGCGCCCGACCGGGCGCGCTTCGCAATGACTGACGCTGAATCAGCGGCCAGTCCTGACGTCGTGAATAGCGCCTTCGGTGGCATGGATCGCCCCGTCGATGTGGCCCACCGCGCGATCACGCAAGCCTCTCGTCATAGGATCATCCTCTTCCCGAGCAACGTCCGTGTGCGTCTTGCGCAGCAACTCCAGCGCCTTGTGCAGCCGTCCGGGACGGTCGTTCGGCCCGTCTGCCTTTGGATGATCGTGAATATCCTTTCCGTCGTCGATCGCGGCCCGCTTGATCTCGCCGATCGCGGCGTCGATCTCCGTAATCGCGACGTCCTCCTGCGAGCTGACCGCCGCATCTCCCGGGCGATGTTCCAGCATCCATCGGGCGGTTCGCAGATCCGACAGCGCATGCAGATAGAACGGATGTTTGCCAGGCAGGTCGGCGCTGGCGCCGGCTGAAATCGCGGACAACAGAACACCCAGCAGTAGAGCGCTGTTTGCGTTCTTCATGCAAATCCTCCTCATTATGGTCATTGCTAACAGGCGGCAGATTAATGACCTTCCAACTTCCCGAAGGCGCTGGATGTCACAGTATTGAACGCAGCACCACACCGGCCGGATGACAGCGGTTTTCTTTGAAAGGTTTCCGAAAGATTCGCAGCAGGCGATTGAGTTTAACCCCATTCGGGCATCTGCCTCGTTTCAGTATCTGGAGTCCACTGGAGCCGATATGAAACGCACCGTCTGTTTCGCGGCGCTTGCCGCCTTGAGTGTGAGCTGCAATGCGCTGGCTGTAGGAGAGATTGCGCAAGTCACCATCGTCGACCGTAGAAGCGGGATCGAGCTCACCCCGCATCTGTACCACGGCGAGTATTGGGTCGCGGGAACACCCGGCGCCGCCTACGCAATTAACATCCGCAACCGGATCGGCGAACGCATATTGGCAGTAACGTCAGTGGACGGCGTCAATGTCATCTCGGGCGCCACCGCAGGTTGGAATCAGACTGGCTACGTGTTCGATCCAGGCGCCGGTTACCAGATCGCCGGGTGGCGGAAAAGCGATGCGGAAGTGGCTGCGTTCACTTTCATCGCCTCGCCGGACTCCTACGCGGAACGCACCGGACGGCCGGCGAACATCGGCATCATCGGCGTGGCGATCTTTCGCGAACGCCAGCCACAGCCGGTCTACGCACCGCCGATAAGCGCGCCCCCACCGGACTCAGCGGATGCAGCGCCCGTACCCAGGCGCCAACCGATGCAACCCCACCAACCGATGGAGAAAGCGCCGGCCTTACACGTGCCGCCTGTGGCCGAGACCGCGCCAAAACTGGGCACAGGCCACGGCGATCGTGAGGCTTCGTACGTGAGCCATACCGATTTCTCCAGGATGCAACCTCAGCCGAACGCGGTCATACGCATCCGTTATGACAGTTTCGAAAACCTGGTTGCCATGGGCATCATCGAACGGCCACATCCCGCGCTGCCGACCAACCCGTTTCCGGCCTCGGCCGAAGAGCAATACGTGCCAGACCCACCGGCAGGCAATGCAAGCTCTTTCAGCTCGGCTTTACGACCACCTCGGTCTTCACGGAATTGGCGATGAAGCACTGTTCGTGCGACTGATGATGGAGTTGCTCCTCCTCCGCGGGCGTCGGCCGCTTGTCGCCGCCATAGACTACCCGCGGACTCAACGTAACAGTGCTGACCCAGGGAATCTTGCGCTCGTCCTTGGTTATGACCCCGATTGCCGCATCGTCGTAGCTGTCGATCTGGAACCCCCGCCGTCCGGCCAGGTAGAGAAAAGTCAGCATATGGCAGCTGGAAAGTGCCGCGACGTAAGCTTCCTCAGGATCGACATTTGCAGGGTTTGAATAAGGAATCGGGACCACGGACGGTGACGACGAGGCGTGAACGATCGCGCCGCCATCGAATATCCAGGTATGTTCGCGCGAGTACTTGCCTTTCAGAAATTCTTCGCTGGTGCGCTTCCAGCTGATCGTTGCTCGATGTTCGGACATGACTGCACCCCCGGGTGGACGCTTACCTCGATGCCTGAGTATCGCGCCATGCCCGTGAGGGGATCAACCTCCCGAGTGCTGGTCAGATAATTGACGTTGGCGTGTTCGTGTCCATGCGGCACTGAGATCACTCCAGGCCGGATGGTCTCGTCCACATGTGCCGTACCCACGATTTCACCCCTTGCGCTGCGAACAATCACCCGTTGACCGTCCACCACTCCGGCTGAAGCCGCATCAGTGGGATGAAGCAACACATCCGCTGGAGATCCCAAGAACAGGAATTGCGCATTCAAGTGACGCCTTTGCCGACGAGGTATCAAACTGAGCGATTGTGGACTGCTTCGATGAGCTGACTGATCGTTGCTCACCGACGCCAACTGCTCGACAAGAGACGCTGGAGCGAGTCTCCAGCCCCCGAGCCGCTCGATATGAGCGTCGATCCACCGAGCCGGGAACTCATGTCCAGTCTCGGCGTAGCCATTCTCGACCAGGTCGGTGAACTTGCAGCGCGCGTGCTCCATCTGGACCGCAAGCATCGCATTGTCAGCCCCATCCACCCTGTCGTCGGCCGGAATCGAGCCGGGGGGCTCGTGGCCCAATCGCCGCATGAGCTCGGCGAGCACCCACCACGTCGAGCGGCGCTCGCCGACAGGATTGACTGCAGCTGGCGTGTATTGCGCATTGACACGGGGGCTCAGGAAATCCCACAGCGCCAGGTCCGGTCGCTCCAACTGATCCTTGGTCGGCAGAACATGCGTTGAAAGTGCCGTCGTCTCGTTCTCGATGATCTCCATAGTCGCGAATACATCCAATCGCTCGAGCGCCGGCCGCAAGACGTTGGCATCAGGAAAGCACCTGATGAGACTGCCGCCTAGATTGATGAACGCGCGGATGTTGCCCGCATTGATCTCATCGGGGAGCGCCGCGCACGGCCAGTCGCCAACAATGCTCCGCAGTTCAGGACGGCTCTTCGGGCCAGGGCCGAAGATATCGGTCATGACCGGGAGATCTCCACCGTCCAACTGGTTGAGAAAGCCCGGGTGGAACCACACCCCGCCTGGCCGATTCATCGAGCCAGTTACGATCATCAATACCCACGCGAGCCACTGCGTGAGGTTGGCGCCGACCGACATGGTCACACCGGTGCCTGTCTCGATAGCCAGCCGCCCGGCCTTGCGTACAGAAGCCAACAGTGTGGTCAGGTCCTCGGGCTCAATGCCGGCGATTTCGGCAGCGCGTTCGCGATTGAATGGCTCAACAGCAGCGCGCAAGACATCTGCGTCCACGGAGCTGCGCGCCAGTACTTCCTGATCGGCCCCTTCGCGCAATATCTCGCGGACGAGATAGGCCAGGATCGCGTAATCGGTACCGGGCCGTGGCGCGATGTGGCGGGATGCAAAGCCAGCCGTTTCAGTATGCAGAGGGTCGATCACCCAGACTTCGCCTCTCCTGGCCGTCGCGCGGATCGTCAATGCTGGGTTAGGCATCGCGATCGTGTGGCCGTGGGAGACCATCGGGTTGATGCCGATATAGATAACCAAACTGACATTGTCATAGTCCGGGCGCGGACTGAGTCCCGGGAACCCTCCAACGGCGCTCGCCACGAATGTCTTCGCGGTGCCATCGATCGTCAACGGGCTAAATCGCGCCGGTGTGCCTATCGCCGCATGCAGCGCCTGAGCCATCCGATAGCCGGCTGCATCCATACCCAGGCCGCTGCCGAAAAAGATGCCGACAGAGGCAGGACCGTGTTGATCGATGACGTTGCGCAGCCGGGCGCCCAGATCATCCAGGCAGCTCTCCCACGACGTCGGTTGGAGAGATCCACCCGACCTCACCAGCGGGCGTTCCAGCCGCCGCGGATGATGGTGCATTTTCGGCAGTGCCCTTCCCTTCGGGCACATATAGCCATGCGTTACAGGATGATCGCGATCACCTCGCACGCGCACGACCTGCTCACCTTCTATATCAACGAGTATGCCGCACAGGGATGTGCAAATACGACAATAGCTACGCTCGGTTCGCAATGTCATCGATGTCACACCCGCGGGAAAGGCGGCAAAACGCCGACGCTATGCTAGCCCTCGAGCTGAATCGAATTGATTCGTAAATCGAATCAAAGTCCTCGCTTGGCTGGACGAGTCACCTGCCCGTCTACGGCCGCCGCACCAGTTTCATCTCGCCGATGACATACAAAGGGGCATTCGCGGGTGCGGTGAAAACCAAGCACAGGTCGTGCTCCCCGGGCGCAGGCGCAATCGCAGTCTGAATGCTCTGACGAGCAGCGCTCGCAGCCGGATCGGGCAGAGCCGCGCGCGCCAGTTCCGGACCGGTTTCGCAGCGGTCCTGATAAACCACCAGCTCGCCAAAGCGCGTCTGCGCCGGATAGGACTTCGACTGGTTCTTGTGATTGGCCAAAGCGAAGTTGCGCGCCAGGCGTGCGATATCGAAACTCAGCGCCGCCACGCCGTCCAACAGCGCTTTGGGATAGACATAACAGCCATGGAACAGGTCTACATCGTAGACCGGCGTCACCGCAGGCGAGTTCGCAGTCAGCGGCAGGCGCAAGCCCAGATTGCCGCCCGGACATGCCTCGAGCTGATTGGAGGAACGCGCCAGGAGAGTATCGCTGCTGAACTCGTAGCCGCGCACTGCTGCCAGCGGCAGGCCGTCATCGCTGAACGCCGCGGCCTTGATGAGCGTGCCCAGCTTGAGTGCGAGTGGGGCAGTATACAGTTCTGCCCGCAGGCCCGGCTCCGACCCATCGAGCGTGTAGCGGATTTTACCGAACGCTGTCTGATTGAGCAGCAGCACCTCGCCGCCTCCGTTTTGAACAGCGGCATTGCGGCCGTTGACCACCTGGAAGTCGACCGCGAATGCCGAGTCGGCAGCGGCGATTGCCTGGCGGCGATAACGGCGCATCTGGGCGGGAAGGCGGTTCAGAAATCCAGCCCAGCTCATGCGCGAGGGCGGCGTCCAAACCGCCTCCGACAACGCATCGATGCGGGGAAATGTGGCGTGCTGGAGGTACCAACCTGACAGCAGATATTCGCTCCACAGATTGCCTTGCGCGCCCAGAACATGGCGTCCTTCCTCGGCGCTCAACACCGTCGGCATGACATCGAAGTTGTAGACCTGCGACAGGGGAGCTACGCCTAAGCGTCCGGCAGGCTCATCATCCAGGCGGCTTTGAAGGTTGTCGAAATACAGGGTCGGCGCAGGTGCGAGCACAACATCATGGCCGAGCCGCGCTGCGGTAATGGCACCTTGTGTCCCGCGCCAACTCATCACTGTGGCGCCCGCAGGTACACCGCCCTGAAGGATTTCATCCCACCCGACCATGCTGCGGCCGTGTTCGGCGAGATACAATCCGACCTGCTCCATGAACCAACTTTGCAGCGCATCCTCATTGGCGATGCCGAGCGTTTTCATCTGCGCCTGAATGGCCGGCGAGGCTTGCCACTGGTCCTTGACCGCCTCGTCGCCACCGAGATGTACGTACCTGCCGGGGAACAGCGCCATGACTTCGTCAAGCACGTTCTTGACGAAGGTCAGGCCCTCCGCGCTCGTATTGTAAAGACAATAGTTGACACCCCAGTCGCTCGAGACGGAGAGCTGCTCGCCTGTTACGCCGAGCTGAGGGTAAGCAGCGACAACGGCCTGGGCGTGCCCGGGCAAGTCGATTTCCGGAACGACGGTAACGTGGCGCTCAGTCGCATAAGCCACGATGTCGCGAATATCCTCTTGCGTATAAAAACCACCATACGTAACCGTCTCACCGCCAGGTCGCTGAGCGCGGCTCTCGTCGTCGGCTCCCGACCTCTCTGGGCTCCGTTGAAAGCTACCTAGGGGTCCGCCGTTCGACGGCGGTGTACGCCAGGCGCCGATTTTCGTCAGTAGCGGATATCGCTTGATCTCGATGCGCCAGCCTTGATCGTCGGTCAGATGCAGATGCAGCACATTGAGCTTATGTTGACCCATCTGCTCGATGATCAACTTGATATCGGCGACGGGCAGGAAGTGACGTGCCGGATCGAGCATCACCCCCCTCCACTTGAAACGCGGAAAGTCCTCGATATGGATGCCGCGCAAACGCACGCTCGAATCGTGAGCAGCGCTCGCCGACAGCAGTTGCGCTGCCGTCATGGCTCCGTAGTAAAGACCCGCTTCGGCGCGCGCCAGTATCTGCATGCCATTGGCGCCCACATCGAGGGTATAGCCTTCAGGATCAGTCAGCGGGGCCGCCGGGGATACAACAAGCGTAATGCCGGCTCGCCCGCATTGGCGCTTCTTCAGATCAAGTCCCTGCACTGCTTTGATCGTGGCAGCTAAGCGTTCCGCCACCTTGCTTGCTGCACCGGTGGCGCAAATGGGCGTCTGCGCGTCAACCGTCAGGACGCCGGGTGTCTGCTGAACCTCCGCGGGCCACGGTATGAGTGATGGCTCGGTTGCCAGCACTACACCGGAGGCCAGCAGGATGGCTCCTCCTAAATTGCAAATCCAACTTCGCCGCATGGCTGCTCCGATCAGGGCCTGGCGTACAGGGTTAGAACCAGATTCAGGCCCAGCACGCACAGCAGGCCGACGCCGCCGGCCAGGCTTTCCATCGCAGTCCAGGAACGGAAGGTGTCCTGCAGATCCAGGTTGAAATATTCCTTGAACAACCAGAACCCTGAATCGTTGACGTGTGAGCACATCAAGCTGCCGGCGCCGATGGACAACACCATCAGGTTCGGATCGACGTGGCCGGCAGCAACAATGGGCGCCATGATGCCGGCCGCCGTCAGCCCGGCTATGGTGGCGGACCCCAGAGCTATCCGGATGACCATGGCAATGAGCCACCCCAGTATCAGTGGCTGCAGGGGAACGGTCTGCAGCCACGCGGCCAGCTGCGCAGTGATGCCACTGTCAACGAATACCTGCTTCAGAGCGCCGGCGCCGGCCAGTATCAACAATATGCCGGAAACCTCCTTCAGGGATGCACCGTAAGCCTGCATGAGGGGTTTGAGATTCATGCCACGCGCGACACCCAAGCTGAACGTCGCATAGATCAGCGACATCATCAGAACGACGGCCGGCTGTCCGAGAAAGGCAGTAATCGCCTTGAACTGGGGCGATATCCGCGGCGCATAGGCAAGGACGGTCGCCGCGGCAATCAACGTCACGGGCAGGAGCGCGGTAGTGCAACTGTTGAGCGGCCCCGGCAGGCGCTCTTCAGATACATTCGACTCTGCAAACAACACCGGGGATTGCCCCATCCCCTGACCCGCGGGCTGCGGTGCAATCCCCTTCAGCGTCAGTGCCAGCATGGGGCCCGCGATCATCAGGGTGATGCCCCCCACGATCATTCCGTAAATCAACGTGAGACCCATGTCCGCCCCAAAGAGCTTGATCAGCGCAATCGGTGAGGGATGGGGCGGCAGAAAGCCGTGCGCTATGGAAAGACCGCACACGAGCGGGATAGCCAGGTGAACGGTGGGTAATTTCGTGCGTGCACCGAGAGAAAATATCAACGGGACCAGGACGACAAAACCAACGCTGTAAAAGAGCGGAATGCCGACGATCAGACCCGTCAAAGCCATGGCGACCAGGATGAACCTGACGCCGACCGCGCCAATGAGCGCGTTGGCGATACTCCGGGCCGCACCGCTCTCGGCGATTATCGTGCCGAACATTGCTCCCAGGCAGATGATCGCGGTCAGCCCGCCCAGCATATCCCCCACCCCGTGCTCCAGCGACTGGCCGATGTCGCTCAACGGCATGCCGAAGCACAGGGCGGCAGTCAGGGCGGTTGCCAGGAAGGCGGCAAACGGCGGCACGCCGCCCCAACTGATGAGAAGAATCAGGAAGCCAATGAGCGCAACGACGGCAAGGACGGTCAAGACACGTAAAGCTCCGCCATTGGCCTCCCAAACCTCCCGTTGCTAGAAGCCCATCCGAAGGCCGACCCGGTACATACGCCCGAGGACATCATACAGATAGGGATTGGCGCCGTAATAGACACTGGTCTGTGGGGCCGGCTCCGGCTGCCTGTTCAGCAGGTTGTCCACCTTGAAATAGGCGGTCACATTCCCCGAGAAGTTGTACGTTCCGCCCAGATCGAGGTAAATGGCGCCCTTCATGACATTGTTGTTGATGGTCGTGTGAGCGACGGTCGAGACCGGGCAATTGGTCTGGCATTGAATGAATTCGTTGCTGTAAACACCATCACTGAACCAACGCTCGGTGAGCGTCAGGCCCACCTTGTCGGTGTCCCAGCCTTGGGTGACATATGCCTTCCAGCTCGGCAGACCATTGGAAACCGTGCCAGTGCCCAGGTTGACGCCGGCGCTTTGAACCGGAATCGTCCCGACGATGCCGGAATTGGTGAGAAAGCTGATTGCGTGGGTAGCGAGCCCACGCACCGTCACGGAACCGGGCAGCCGCAGGGCCGACAGTCCGGTGCGATACATGGCTTCGATGTCGAAGCCCTTGTCGCGGACGGTAGCCAGGTTGAAAGACTGCACCCTGACGTAGTTGGTATTCGGGAGCGTACTGGTCAGCAGCATCTGCGAGCACAGCGCCTGGTTGCCGGCAGCGCACAGATCGACCTCGTTCTGCGCCGTGAGGGTCGAGATCTCATTCGCTATCTTGATATCGTAATAGTCGATCGAGGCACTGAAGCCGGGAAGGAATTCCGGCTGGGACAGGACGATACCGAACGTCGTGTTGCGGGAAATTTCAGGCTTCAGATTGGTGTTGCCGACGGTTTCGCCGAGTACGGTGATGTTCTTGCCGTTCGCGATGACCGTACTGTTCGTCACCACAGTCGGTGCGAACAGCTCGCTCAAGTTGGGCGCACGTATATCGCGTGAAGTGACGGCCCGGAAGCTCAGGCCCTCGATGGGGGTCTTCCAGGTGCCGCCGACCTTCCAGGCCGTCACATTTCCGGACGTACTGTACTTGGTTTGCCGGATGGCGATATTGAGGTTGGCCTCGCCCAGCGGGGCCCATTTCAGGAACGGGATGTTCTGCTCCAGGTAGGCTTCTGAGACGTGGTAGGAGCCATGCCCATCGTGATAGTTACCGGCATACCAGTTGTTGCCCGCTGTATTCAACAGCGGATCGGCCGGATAGGCCGCTGAGTTCGGGCTGTCGGCGGTGACGCCGTTGCCGTAGGGGTCGGCGGTGGTCACGTAAGACTCGTTGCGATACTCCGCGCCCGTTGCGATAGCGACTGGTCCAGCCCACAGAGAAAACGGTTCGCCACTCAAATTGAAGCTGACGACGTGCTCCTCCTGGCGAGAACGTTGTCGCGGCCCGTTAGCAGGCTCCACATACGCGAGAGCCGCGGGATCGATCGTAACCTGACCGATGACGTTCAAGGGCACGCAACCCGAAGCTTGAGCAGCCGCGCTACGGCAAACGACCGTGCCATTCGGTCCGGTAATAGCGTCGATAGCGGCGTTGTAACGGGGTGTCAGGGAAATGTCGTCGACGTCGATGCTCGTCCGGTTCGTGCCGTGTGCGTAATAGCCGTTGTACGACCATTTCGTTCCAAAGACGTCAAACGCGCCGTCTGTGCCAGCAACGAGACGCAGCATCTGCCGTATTGCATTCACCTCGACGCCGGGGAACTCACCATTGCTGGTGCCAAACCCAAAGCCCGAGAGGCCGTTGGCCCCGGGCGGGTAGTCGGCCGCACAGTTCGCCTGGACCGAGGCCGGCAGGTAGGGATTGTCGCAGTGGATCGTCAGGTTGGCGGTCTTTTCAGCGCCCTGGTTGGGTTGGTTCAGCGAGGTCACCCGCGCTACGTTCGCAGTCACGTAGACCTCGTTGTTGTCGCCGAGATCGTACCCGAGCCGGGTGTAGCCGACGCTGCGCTGCAGCCGGGCTGCCAGACTCGTCGTCTGGCCGACAATGCCGCTCAGATCGCCGCCCACGCAGAACGGGCTGAAACAGTTTGCCACTCCGCCGGATCCGTATTGGAACGGATGGGTCGCGCCATTGACACCAAAGGCCGTGCCCAGCAAGGGACCACTCGTAATGAGTCCATATTTCGCGTACTGGTACTGCTGGGCGTTCTGGATGACGGTGTATTGCGGCTTACCATCCGTAGTCAGGCCGATCGGACGAACCTGAATCGCCGGCGACTTGAACCAGGTACGGCCACCGGCTCCTGGGCCGTCCCCAAAGCCGCCGCCGGGCACGCCGTTCTCTTTGGTGTATTCACCGCTCACTTCGACGTGGAGCCGGTTGCTCAGAAATGCCTTGCCCCAAGCCGCCTGAACGGTGCCGTTCTTATCGTCCTGGTAGGTAGTCTCCCCCGCCTCCACATTGGCTTTGAAGCCCTCGAACTTCGTGTCGGTGACGAAGTTGACTACACCGCCGATGGCATCCGATCCGTAGGACGCGGAGGCGCCGCCGGTGACGATATCGACACGCTTCATGAGCAATTGCGGAAACTGACTTACGTCCGCTACGCCTGTGACGTTCGCGGGCGTTACGCGTTGCCCGTCGAGCAGTGTCAGCGTACGGATGGTGCCCAGGTTGCGCAGGCTGAATGAGCTCAGCCCCTGCATGCCGCTACTGGTGCTGTTGGCAAAGGTCGTGCGCCCGGTGCTGCCCTGGAGCGCGGGCAATGACGCGATGGCATCGAACAGATTGGGCTCGGCGACTTTCTCGATATCCGGGGCGGATAACATGGTCGTCGGGGTCGGCTGGGTGAATCCTGCCGAGGTGATTCGAGACCCGGTCACCACGAGCTCCTCCAGAGTTGCGCCCGTCGTGTCCGTATCCGGCTTGGGTGCCTCCGCGGCGCCGGCGTGGACCGACATCGCTGACAAAGCCAACACGGACACGAAGCAAAGATACAAATCTCGTCTGGCCCTTGGCATCTCTCTTAAACCCCGTACTGAGGCCGTCCGTGGCAGTTGTTATGACGAACGCTCGATCTTGCGAAAACCTGTTTGCCAGGTGCTTTGAGCATAGACACGCTTTCGCACAAGCGTCAATCAAAAAAGCATCATTTATGTTGTTGTTGTAAACATACTGGCGCGACGGACAGCGCATCAGTGTAAATTATTCCTTATTAATCAGGCATGTATTGGCATGAGGCAGCCACCGGCAAAATGATCATTCAGGATGTAGCTATGTTACATAGCCGCCGGTGGGCGGGTGCTGGAGAGCCGCGTCGGGCACAGCCAAAGAGATTTCAACACATCGGCCGCGCGCCAATGTGCTCAACGACGCTGCCGGTTTCGGGTCAATCGCCGATGGGTTGCTGGGGCGTGATCCCGTGCAGCCACGCCACGCTGCCGCGCATCCTGCGCAAAGCCAGATGAGCGCGGTCACCCAGGACCGCAGCCACTTCATAGGCCAGCCTGTCGATCACGAATAACTGCGCAAAACGCATGGGATTGGGCTGGATTTCTTCTACTCCCGATGCCGCAAGCCCGACATGCAAGCAGATGTCGGCGTCACGCCCCAACGGCGTTTCTTTATCGGTAATGGCGATGCAGATGGCTTTGTAATATTTCGCCAGCTCCAGGCTCTCCTGCAGCTCCCGCGGACGGCCCGTGGAGGAGACGAAAAGCGCAACATCGCCCTCGGCCAGGATCGCAGCCGACATGCGCTGGGTGTAGCCGTCGGTGAAGACCATGACCGGGATGTTCAGTCGGAACAGCCGATTGTGCGCTTCGGTAGCCAGGGCCGCCGAGCTGCCGCCAATACCGTAAATCACCACGCGCCCGGCTTTCGCGATCGCCTGTGCGCTGCCCAGGAGATCGTTGTAGACCAACGTGCCCCGTGTGCGCGTAAGCGCTTCAATTATCGTGTCGAACACACGATCATTATCACCGTCCTTACCCCTCGCCCCAGGGCCCGCCGCGCCGGCGGCCTTGGTGGCACGCTCGCTCTGATCAGTCATCGCCTGGGATAACGCGAGCTCCTGGATGAGACGAAACTTCAGATCCTTGAAGCCGTCGCAGCCGACGGCCCGGCAGAATCTGAGGATCGTCGGCTCGCTGACGCCCAGGTCGGCGGCCGCGGAGCGCACGCTCGCGCGGACGAAATCGTCCGGCGCCGCCAGGATTCGCTTGGCGATCTTGACCTCCGCCCGAGTCATCGAATCCATCATGTTTGCAAGCCGCGGAAGGATATCGCCGCTGTCAGGAGCCGCCCCAGGTTTGTTCATATCACCATCTTCCCAACACCAGCGTCACACATGTCGCGTTTTCGGGTGCGTCCACAGTTACGGAAGGCACCCGAGGCCGTGTTGAAGCTAATGACATTTACCTGGAATTTCAATCGCTCAGTGCAGCAGAAATGTCACTTATGTTCCATTATTGTTTTAACGATGCTACATTTTTGATAGATTATCGGTCGCGAATGAAGCTGGGCGCTTGTCCGAGGGTGCGACGCATGCGTCGCACGGGCTAGCCCACGAGGGCAAGCCCCGGCCCGACGGTGAGCAGGCGAACGCCTGCGCAGAAGGAGGTTTTTTGTCGATTGAACGCATTGGTGCCGCGAGAACGGGTACGGGCGGGCAGAACCTGCCCTTCTGCCAGGCCACGGTCGCCAACGGCTTTGTCTTCGTGTCCGGGCAGGTCGCCCTGGGCGATGACGGTGAAGTCATCGCGGGCGGCATCGTTGCCCAAACCCACCATTGCATCAAAAGCATCATCGCGATCCTGGAGAAAGCCGGTTGCACCTTGAAGGACGTCGTCAAGGCGAACGTATGGCTCGATGACACCCGTGATTTTCAGGCCTTCAACCGCGTCTATGCCGGTTACTTCCAGGAGGCGCTGCCAGCGCGCGCCTGCGTGCAGTCTGCCCTGATGGTCGACGCCAAGGTCGAAATAGAAGTGATCGCCCTGAAGCCACAGGGCTGAAGCGGCGATCTTGCGCCTCAGCGACATCGCGGGCATGAGCCTGCCCGCGGGGACCAAGGGCCTCCCGCTTGATGGGTCCATCGGGCGGGTGGGGGACCTGGCCGGGCGAGGCTTGAATCTGCTGCGCGGCGATTTGCCTATGCCGGTGGCCCTGTTGAAACGCTCCGCGCTGGATAACAACCTCAGGGTCATGCAGGCCTATATCGAGCGCGCGGGTGTCAACCTCGCGCCGCATGCCAAGACCACGATGTGCCCTCAGTTGTTCGCCCGCCAACTGAGCCACGGCTCCTGGGGCTTGTCGGCAGCAACCATGACGCAGTTCAAGCTGTGCCACGACTTCGGCGTAGAGCGTCTCATCCTGGCCAACCAGCTCGTCGGCCGTGCCGAAATCACCGGCCTGGCCCGTCTGTGGGCGCAAACACCGCAGCGCGCGTATTACGTGTTGGTCGACAGCATCGAGGGCGCAAAGGCGATTTCTGACGGTTTCCGCGAATGTGCCGGGGCGCCGCCGGCCCGCCTTCTGATCGAGGTAGGCATACCCCACGGACGCTGTGGGGTTCGCACCCTGGAGGAAGGCCTGTCACTCGCCAGGGCCATCCAGTCCCTGCCGCACGTCGAACTTCACGGCGTTGAGGGGTATGAAGGCCTGAGGGTCAGTGACCATGCGGGCCACGACACCGCGGCGGTGTTGGACTTTCTGTCGACCGTCCGGAGGCTTTACGAAGCCTTGGCCGCAGACAATCTGTTCGCGGATCCTGACCAGATCATCGTCAGCGCCGGCGGCTCGGCTTATTACGATCTCGTCGCCCATGTCCTGTCGGGCAACCCCCAAGGAGTGGTCGTCGTCCTGCGCAGTGGCTGTTATGTGACACATGACAGCGGCTTCTATCGCCGGCTGCTGATGCGTATCCAACACAGGGCGATCGAAGGACCGGCCCCGCACCTCGTTGCCGCGCTCGAGGTATGGTCGCGCGTGATCTCACGCCCGGAGCCGAACCTGGCCATCGTGATGATGGGCAAGCGCGATGTTTCCTACGACATCGACCTGCCCGTAGTCCGCTGGTGGTTTCGCGAAGGCCGCCATGACGCGCCTCAATCCGTCGACGGTTTGGTCGTCGACAAACTCAATGACCAGCATGGTTACCTGACCGTGCCGGCGGAAGCGGATCTGGCGGTCGGTGATCTTCTGGGCTTCGATATATCGCATCCCTGTACTACCTTCGACAAATGGTCCCTGCTGCTGGAGGTCGACGACGACTACACCGTTGTCGGCGGCCTCAAGACGTTTTTTTGAGAACCTAGACCGTAAAATGGAAAAAGACATCCTGCACGCCGACGTTGTTCTGAAAGGGGGGCTGATCATTGACGGCCGTGGCCAGCCCGCTTTCGCCGCCGATATCGCCGTGCGCAACGATACGATCATCGCCATCGGTGATCTGACGAAGATTTCGGCACTTCGGATCATCGACGTGACGGGCCTGGTCGTGGCGCCGGGCTTCATTGACGTTCACACGCATGACGACCTGATTTGTATCAGCCAGCCAGAGATGACGCCGAAGATCAGCCAGGGCGTCACCACGCTGATCGTCGGAAATTGCGGCATTTCCGCCCCTCCCCTGCGATTTGACGACAGCGTCACCGAGCCGTTCAACCTGCTCGGGCAGAAGGATGACTTCGCCTATGACACCTTTGCCAGCTATCGTCAGGCGATCGAGGCGGTAGCGCCGCGCGTCAACGTCGCCGCGCTGGTGGGCCATTCAACCCTGCGCGTACAGTGCGTCAAGGATCTTGGGCGGCCCGCCACGGCCTCAGAACGCGAACAGATGAATGTCCTTTTGCGCGAGGCCCTGAACGAGGGCGCCTTAGGCCTCAGCTCCGGCGTCTTCTACGCCCCCGCCCAGGCTGCCGATGTTGAGGAATTGCAGGTCTTGGCCCAGACAGTGGCGAAGGCCGGCGGGGTCTACACAGCTCATATTCGCGACGAGCGTGACGGCATTGTCGAGGCGTTGCAGGAAGCTTTTGCGGTCGCGAAGCCGGGTCGGACACCGTTGGTCCTGTCGCATCACAAATGCGCCGGGGTACGTAACTGGGGCAGAGCCGCCGAGACTCTCGGCCTGATCGACGCCGCCCGCAACACGCAGCCCGTCCATCTCGATTGCTATCCCTATACGGCAGGCTCTACGGTCATTCGTCCAGACCTGGCCGACGGCGACGTCGAAATCCTGATCAACTGGTCGACACCCTATCCCGAGATGGCCGGACGCACGCTGAAGTCGATTGCTGAGGAATGGGGGATGACCGAGAGGGCGACCGCGGAGCGGCTCATGCCCGGCGGCGCCAGCTATTTTCAGATGCACGAACAGGATGTGCGCGAGATCTTGACGCACTCCTGCTGCATGGTCGGGTCCGACGGACTGCCCCACGATTCTTTGCCGCATCCACGCCTGTGGGGCACCTTTCCCCGCGTGTTGGGCCGATATGCCCGCGACCTGAATGTGATCAGCCTCGAAACGGCGGTCCACAAGATGACGGGCTTGCCTGCGGCGACTTTCGCCCTGGCCAACCGCGGCCTGATCGCGGTGGGCATGAAGGCGGACATCACGGTTTTCGATCCCGAAACCATCATTGACCGCGCAACGTATGACGTTCCCGCCCAGATGGCCGAAGGCATCGTGCATGTGTTCGTCAACGGAACTCTGGCCTGGACGCAGCAAGCCGCGACAGCGGTGCGTAGTGGCAGATTTCTTCGTCGGACGACCGACCAAGAGCCGCAGTCGGGCTTCGGCACGGACACGCCGTTGGGAGTATCCTTAGCCAGGGCCGATTAAGCGGAGAGCGAGATCATGGCGCAGGCAGTCATACCGGAATCGCATCTGGATTTGTTCAAAAAGAAAGCGTTTGCGCATCTGGCGACGCTGATGCCCGACGGTCAACCTCAAGTCACCCCGGTGTGGGTGGATTACGATGGGCAGCATGTTGTAATCAACACCGCCGCGGGCCGCCAGAAGGACAAGAACCTGCAGCGCGACGGGCGGGTCGCACTGTCGATTGCCGATCCTGACAATCCCTACCGCTACCTGGAAGTGCGCGGCCATGTCGCCGAGCGGACCCGCGAGGGCGCGGACCAGCACATCGACGCGATGGCGAAAAAATATCTCGGCAAGGACAAGTATCCCTACAGCAAGCCGGGCGAGGTCCGGGTCATTTATAAAGTGAAGCCCGAGCGCACTACTTCGACCACGTGAGAACAACACGCTCGCGCCGGATGTCTTCGCCGTGAGGTACGCGCAGTGGCCTGACGAGGTCACTGCGGCTGACAATGCCCGCGACGCGCCGCGAAACGGGATTGTCAATGACCGGCAGGCGCCAGGATTTGCCGGGAAATATGCACTTTCGTGTGACTGACCGCATGACGGGAATCGGTTGACAGCGCAACGTCGTAGTCCCCGCCCTCAATGACCCAGTTCTTCCCTGCCTCGTCATACACAGCCAGCATTCGTGGCTCGATACTCAGACTCACCTCAATGCCCTCGCCCGGCTGCAGGCTCACTTTCTTGAAGCCACCCAGACGTTTCGGAGCCTCCCAGCCCGCGGCTGCCGCACCTCCGATAGGCGACACGTAGACCTGCGCCACATATGCACCCGCGCGGTCACCTGTGTTCTTGACGGCAAATCGGATGCTCAATGACTTGTCATGGACATCGGCGCTGAGGTTGGAAAGATCAAACTTGCTGTAAGACAAGCCATGACCAAACGGGAAAAGCGGCTCCAAGCGGCTGCGGTCAAACCACTTGTAGCCGACGGCCGCGCCTTCGATCGTGTAGTCGACCGTAATACGCGCGTCGCGACGCTCGGGGAAGCCATCCAACTGCGGACGCGGCAGCTGTTCCAGCGACCGCGGAAATGTTACCGGCAGACGGCCGGATGGGTTGACCTCGCCGGTCAGCACCCGTGCGATCGCCTCTCCGCCACTCGAGCCCGGATACCAAGCCTCCAGTATGGCCGCAACTCGATCGACCCACGGCATGAGCACCGGGCCGCCGGTTTCCAGAACCACCACTGTTTTCGCGTTGGCTGCCGCCAGTGCCGCAATCAAGGCATCCTGCTCTTCCTCCAGGTGCATCGTGGCGTCGAGGCCTTCATTGGTCCACTGATGAGCGAAGACGAGGACCACATCGCTGTGACGCGCTAGCTTCGCGGCAGCTTTGATATCCGTGCCCGGGTCATACGTGATCTGAGCCCGAGTACGTGCCGCGAGTGCCTGCATGGGCGAGGAGCGAAAATAGACCCTGGGACCACCCTTGACCTGCGGCTCCAGGAGCGCGACTCCCGCGACGGGATAAACCTGAGATGAGCCGCCACCCGAGATCACTCCGACATCCGCGTGAGACCCGACGATCAGAACGGATCTGACACTCCGGTCGAGCGGCAGGAGGCGATGGTCATTCTTCAGCAGCACCATCGAGCCGACGGCCGCGGCCTGACTCACCTGGGCGTGGGCTTCAAAATCAACGTCCCCCGCTTTGACCGGGTCGTCGAACAAACCGTTGACGAACATCGACCGCAGGATTCGCGTTGTCATGTCATCGAGGCGCGCCGGGCTTACGTAATTATCCTCGACAGCTTCCTTCAATGCGTCGGCGAAATACGGCGAGGCATCGAATGGAAATCCGGACTCCTGGTCCAATCCGGCATTGGCGGCGGGGATGGTCGAATGGGCCGCTCCCCAATCGGACATCACAAACCCCCGATATCCCCAGTCGCGCTTCAACACCTCATCGAGCAGCCACGGGCTCTCACAGCTGTAGACCTCGTTGACGCGGTTATACGCACACATGACGGCGCCGGGACTCGACATGGCAATGGCCAGCTCAAAGGCCAGCAAATCCGACATACGCGCGGCGCGCTCGTCGATGTGCACACTCAAAGTCGTGCGGTTGGTTTCCTGATCGTTCAACGCGTAATGTTTGATCGTCGAAATGACGTGATTGGATTGAATACCACGGATCTGCGCGGCGACAATATTGGCGCTAAGCAAGGGATCCTCACCGCCATATTCGAAATTGCGGCCGTTGCGCGGCTCGCGGGCCAGGTTGATTCCTCCTGCCAGCTGGACGTTGAAGCCGCTCAGGCGCGCTTCGTTGCCGATCATCCGGCCGCCGGCGTACGCCAATTCGGGATCCCAGCTGGCCGCCACGGCAAGATTGGACGGCAACGCGGTACCGGGGCGGGAATGTGCACCCGGTTGGCTGGCCACTCCGATCCCGGCATCCGCCTCCAGGAGCGCCGGGATGCCGAGCCGGGAGTTGCCACCGATGTAGCCGGCCGACTGCTCCAGTCCTCCGGCGGGTTTCTTGAAATTCTTCCACGGCGCATCGCTGGAGTAATAGCCGAATACCAGCGCAAGCTTCTCCTCGCGAGACATGGCCTCGAGCAGTACCCGGGTGCGTGAGTCCGCATCGAGGTCCCGGTTCATCCACGGCCCGGGTTGCGGATTCTCCGCCGAACCGGACGACGCGCACGCCAGCGCCGCCAGCACGGCGGCGAGCCCAGAAGCGATTTTTCGAATCAGTTTGGATTCTCCACGTCAGCGGCGCACGTGCCACCGAAAACGATGCAGATGGTGCGGTGTCGGCCTTGCGACATCAAGGAGTTCGGGCGCAAATCAGGTAGATCGAAATTGATATCGATACGCGTCGAAATTCAATTTGTGAGCCTTGACGAACTCCACCACAATGGCCGGTTATGCACAATCGATTACCCACGATCTGCCTGGCACTGACCCTCGTAGTAGCGCCTGGCTTCGCACCAGCGGCACCACTCGCCGTCCTCGATCGCAACGGCAGCCACGTATCGATCGAGGCTTACGCACCCAACATCGTCCGCGTCACTCTCAGCATCGACAGCGACCTGGCGCTCGCGCCGCCCGGTTTCGGAATCATCGCGGCAACGGATGCCACGGGATGGAAACACCGGTCCACGGCCTCCGGCGACGAGTTCTCATCCGATGTCATGTCGCTCGAAGTGAATGCACAGCCGTGGCCGAATGCGCCGAGCCAGATGGAACGCTACTTCGCACCCTCGCTGCCGCCGGTATCTGTAACGGTACGTAAGCCAGGCGCCGACCCATTCCTGCAGATGCGCGGCTGGGAGATGGCGCCGCACACGGTAAACGGGGAAAAGACCTTTCGAGTGGGCGCAACCTTTCACGCGCCCGCCGATGAGCACTACTACGGACTCGGACAGAACCAGGAAGGCGTGCTGGATTACCGCGGCCGGACCATCGATTGCAAACATTTCTATGATGCCCCGGCCGGCGAAACCGTGTGTGTGCCGTTCCTGGTCACCAACAAGGGCTATGGCATCGTGTGGGACAACCCATCCGACACCGTAGTCTCGGCGGGGCTGCACGGCAACACCACGTGGAAGTCGAACGTCGGCGAGCGTGTCTCGTATTTCGTGATCGTCGGTGGAACGCTCGATGAGTTGTATGCCGGTTATCGCAAGCTCACCGGCGCCACCCCGTTGCCACCCAAAGCGGCATTCGGCTACATCCAGAGCAAGGCGCGGTACGAGACCCAGCAGCAGGTGCTTGATGTCGCCGACGGTTATCGCTCACGCGGCTATCCGCTCGACATCATGGTCGTCGACTGGTTCTCCTGGACTCGCATGGGCCAACTGGACATCGACCGAGCTGCCTTCCCGGATCCGAAGGCTATGAACCAGAAGCTGCACGAGCAAGGCGTGCACAGCATCATCAGCGTGTGGCCGCGCTTCGAGAAGGAATCACGCTATTTCGATTTCCTGGCGGCGAAAGGCTGGCTTCTCAAGGACAAGGACGGCAAGCCGGTGGACGGCCTGGCCGAGCGCAGCGATCGTGCCGGTGCGCTGATCGACAGCACCAACCCTCAAGCCCGCGAGTGGTACTGGGACCGGATTCGGGACAACATCGCCAGCGGCGGTTTCGACTGGTTCTGGCTGGATGAGACCGAGCCCGATCTCGTGCCCGACGGCTATTTCTACAGCATCGGTTCCGGCGACCGCTATCACAATGTCTTCCCATTGCTGCACACGCAGGGCGTCGCGGAGGGCTCGCGTCGCGATCGCGCCAACAAACGAAATCTGATCCTCGCGCGTGCCGCATACCTCGGCTCGCAGCGCTACGGGAGCCTCTTCTGGTCCTCGGATATCAACCCGACGTGGGAGGCGCTCCAGCGGCAAATCCCCACTGGCCTGAACTTCACCGCTTCGGGTCTTGCGTACTGGGGCAACGATATTGGCGGCTGGCAGGGGTTGCCACAATCGCACACACCTGATCGAACCGCGCTACTGGATCCCTCCGATGCACGTGTTGTTGTAGGACATTACGATGATTACCCCGAGTTGATCGCGCGGTGGTACGAATACGCAACCTTCACGCCCACGATGCGGGCGCACGGCTCGCGCAAGAGCACGGAAGTTTGGTCGTATGGCAAGCAGGCGGAGGCGGTGATCAGCAAGTACCTGCGACTGCGCTACACATTAATGCCTTACATCTATTCACTCGGCAAACAGACGTACGACACTGGCGCGCCCTTCATGCGCGCCCTGTTCATGGATTTTCCGAACGATCCGAACGTGTCCAACATGGGCGATGAATACATGTTCGGGCCGGCGTTTCTGGTCGCGCCGGTGACGGAGCAAGGCCGCGAGACCCGTCAGGTTTATTTGCCTGCTGGACGCGACTGGTACAACTACTGGACCAACGAGCGCCTCAAGGGTGGGCAGACCGTTACTGTAGCTGCACCGATCGGAATCATCCCGTTGTTCGTAGCTGCTGGCTCGATCATTCCGATGGGCAGCGATATCCAGAACACCTCGACATCGCAGGCGCTCAAGGAAATTCGCGTCTATCCCGGCCGAGGAACTGAGTTCACGCTCTACGACGATGACGGAGTCACTTACGACTACGAAAAGGGCCAGGGGCGGGTCACGCGGCTGCACTGGGATGATGAGCGGGGACAACTCACTGCCAAGGGGGCACCGCTGGTAGGAGCCTCCATCGCTGACGTGACGAAGGTTGTCCGCTAGGCCAGAGGCAGTGGCGTCAAGGCATGTTGTTATTGCGCTATCACACCGCGCCGTTGCTACGGCATACCGATGCTCCGACTGGCATGTCGTCGCATTCGGTATGTCGTAGCACCGACGCGCCTC
>Ga0307511_10001832_pt1 | contig 22331 bp, 26 predicted proteins | sample 13_EM_MG_FD_200266 | JGI IMG/M metagenome (GOLD analysis project Ga0307511, IMG submission 200266) | Populus trichocarpa ectomycorrhiza microbial communities from riparian zone in the Pacific Northwest, United States - 13_EM | ecosystem: Host-associated > Plants > Roots > Unclassified | place... | reverse complement strand
CAAAGGCGAAAGGGTCCTCTGTGAAGAGTATGAGGAACACGTCGAACAAGGGAAGATCGTCAAAATCCCGGACATGGCATTCGTGACGTGAGTGCGAACCAGCGATCTCTCCGGTATTTGCTGATATTGCTGCAGCTTCCAGGCATTTTTGATGTACCTCTACACGAACGATATGGAATTCGCACCATTTGGGTCCGAGGAAAATCGCAGGTCACGAAGCACAGAAATTGTCTTACCCTCCGATGACAAGATCCCCCGATCCTCCCCAAGGTCTATCTACCGACTCGCGGACAAAGTCTGTACCCGGTCTTGTCAGTCTGCTTGGAGTATCCGGTGTCTGACCAGCTTTCACCACAGTACGATGTCCCCCCACTGAAGAGCCTCGCTCTGAATCACATACGCGATGGACTAGGAAAGCGCGACATCGTGGAAGAGACATTTAGCAGATTCACATCCCAGTGAGATGGATACGTCACCAAAGCTCACCGCACACTAACAGGAGGCGAAGATACGAGGAGATTAGGCGTCTATACGTCCACAAACTCGCGTACCTTTGGATGGAGGACTCGACGACGGAAGCGACTCGGGTCAGCTTCGAGAAGAAGATCGACAGTTTCGCAGAAGGCGATCTTGAGCATGCGACAGAAGTACTCTCCGCTTTATGGGAGGTCGTAAACAGCGATGGGGAAATCGAGGCCCCTTCAAGCACACCCTCCATCGTGAGTCCGCTCGAGTTTGCCATTCCTCTGGGTGTTATGTGAGAGTGCTTAGTACTTTACATAATCAGACTGCACAGGTCACGAGCCCCACAAACTGGGCCTCTGTGAAGGTCGCGCTCATCAAGTCGATTCGCAGCGGCGTCCTCTTCGACAGGAAGTATTGGGCCAGGCACTCAATGACCGGAGATGCTTTGAAGCCCGTTTACTTTTCAAGCATAGTCATGAGCGACAAGGTGCAGCAACTGAATAGCTGTGCGTAGAAGTTCGGTCACAGTTCTTTTATGGCACTGAGGGTCACTAGTGGTCAAATACCTCAAGGTTCAGGACACTCGAATAAGTGACCTAGAGGGGGGTGTCAATGTTGACAGCGACTGTGAAGGTGATTCGACCGGAGCCAACGATGGAGGATTGGAGGGGGAAGATGAGGAAACCCATGCGGTTCTCATTGCCGGGTCATTTTCAGCGTGCGTGCGCTTTTTCGTTCCATCTTGACGCTGAAAGGAATGACAAGTTCCCCAGTTGGAAATCTCTTTTCTTCTATCGCTGCACAGACGTTATCTCTTTCGCTCCCCTCAAATCGCAAGGCATCGACTATCGCCTGAATCGCATCCGAGAAGAGTCCTCAGACGCCACACCCCCTCCTTGCTCACCGAAGACTATCTACATTCTGGCAGGTTCGGTGAGGCGACCCCCGATCGAACGTCTCAAGCATAGGACTAACACATCAAACTAAGCTCGAGATGCAGCCCCTCTCTGACAGTGCCTTCGTGGACATCAAAAGCAAAGTTGCCTCGGACAACATAATGGACGAGGTTTTCTCGTGGGCCACCGCCAGGTGGGTTTCGTTGTGTCATCTAACCGTGAAATTGCCGACCTTGGGCTAACGGGTTCGTCCAGCCAAGAGAAGATCATGGAAATGGAGTGCGAGCTTCTGACTTCGAACTTCAAAGACCCGAAGACGATCGGGCTCATGAAAGAGAACATTGGTCATATCTCCGAAGGGTCTTCCTCCTACTGTGCTGGCACGCTGAAATTTGGGTTTAAGAAGGCTTTTGAGCTCAAGAAAAAAAAGGAGAGGTTTGTGCTGTTGCGATGTCCTAGAGTTGGTTGCACAAGAAACACGATCCCCCTCACACACTCTGCGGTCGGAGCAGCCGTCTATTGCACGGATTGCCGGTACAGCTACGGCAGCCATTATATGCAGTGCACTGGTTGTTCGCGCAGCAGAACCAATAGCAGTCATGTATCGTGCCAAGGTTGTGGCAAGAAATTTTTATAGTGGGCGTATTCTGTTGGATCGCCTGGTACCTTTGAAACACGTAGTGTTTTCGTACTATGCGTTGCACCAAGAAAACAGCTCATATTATCCCTTCACTTTAGCATGGTAGACGTCTTTGCCTGTTCTCTCTACAAACGTGCTATTTGAGGCTGGTTTGCTAGTTTGTGGGTCCGCCTCACTTCGCTTTCGACATCTCCCGCATACGCCTAATACAGACCAACCGCCACACCTTGCAAGCAGCATCTCCATCATCCGCCCAGATGATCTTATCGCGGTATCTGTATGTCATCCCCGCCGAAACCATAGTGAAGGAGTGTTATTCGTGGCTCGAGTGGCGGGACCCGGGTGCCTATCCTTCTGCGAAACTTCCCACAGGAGGGACACGGCCTCTGCTGCGTGGCCCATGTTTCCACTGGCGTAGGCGTCACCCTTGTAACCAATCCAGGGTGTACCCCCAAACAAGAGGCAGGGTGGGTGATTCACCTCGACGTAAACTCGCTGAATACTTCTTCGACGATATCACATCGCTTGAGACCATCCTCGATGTTGTCCAAGGCGAGTCGTTTCAGAGGAGGGATGTCATACTAAACGAATATTACTCAAGCTCACTCCCAGGGAAGGGGAAGGGGAGAAACCTTATCTGCGAGTCGATAAATTGACTTTGGGGATGGTCTAGGAGTTGAGATCTCCGAGAGCGCAGTGATCTCGACGCTCCTGGACTTGCGATTACTCTCCGACCCACGGGGCGCAAACTCGATTGAATTGGTGTAGAGATAGAGTAAAAATGTTTGGAATCTGCCAAGTCGGTAGAATGACCGCAGAGCGGGTTTAGGGAAATTTATGTGATAAGGGTAAAGCAAAAAGGGTCGAAGGGATGACCCCTGGCGGGTTTCGGTGCCCCCTCGTCCTCGTCCTCCTCAAGGTCACTGTCGGAGTGCTAACCGCAAACGTTCCGAAAAGCACTTGAAGGATGTTATTGGCTGAGCCACAGTTGGGAAAAGTTGAAGGCGCTTACGAGCGTTGAAACGTTGAAGTACGGAACGGTCCTCAAGACGTGGCTGCTGGCGTAAAGCGCCCTTAGTTTGCAAATAGCCCCGGAGGAGTCTCTTCATGAGAATAGGATTATCTTCGTGTCGGCGAACTTCCCGGAGGATATGGAGTCCGATCATTGAACACATCGCGCAGGGGGAGTGTGTAAAGGGCCATCACATCGACGTTGGTTGGTACGCGCAGGCCGCTGGTTAGAGACGAGATGCGATGAGCCGCCGCCGCTCTCTATGCAATGGTTTGGCTAGCGTGGAATGTGTGGCTGGGTCATACGTTTGAATGCAAGGGAGGATCACGGAGACGCTCGCCACCGATTGGGAACAGAAGTCGACTTCCCCACAGAGGTGTTTACCTGTTGGGTATCATCGATTGGGAGGTTAGTGGATTCTACCCCGAGTACCGGGAACATCTCAAGGCTCCCACCCATCATACTAGGGACGAAAGCGACTGGTGGACCCACCTCCCTTCTTCCGTCGTTGGATATGATCAGGAGATCGTTGTTACCGCCTTCTCGAAGTGAGTCTTATACGATGATCCCCTGTCCCATCTGAACGAGGCAAACCCGGTACAACCTTTTACCTTTCGTGTATTCGCTACATAGTTTACATCGCAAAACGCATTTTTGAAGAGCTCGATCAACTCACCGCAGCATGTGAGCCTGCCACCTTCGGCAATGGAAAAGAGGACGTATATGACGAGACGTACCGCAAGGCTGGGAAGATGGACGCTTCGAAATTTAACCCCCAATTCGACCCTGTCAGTGCTGGTTTGATCCGAACCATCGAAGGCCAGCTCGTCCCGACTCAGGCAGAGAAGGAGAGGTCGATCAAGGCTGAAATCTACAAGTTGAACGTCTATGGTGAGCTTGACCTTTCCCATTGCCGATGAGCGTGGACCCCCTAACCGCGAACGTCACTGGGAATAGGTAAGGACTCATTCTTCAAGGCGCATAAAGATACTCCTCGAGGAACGGATATGGTCGGATCACTCGTGATTGTGTATCCTACCCCACACAAGGGAGGAGAGCTCGTTCTCCGCCACAAGGATCGTGAATGGACTTTCGACGCGGATTCCCTGACTTCCTCACAGCCCTCCCCCTCTGTCGCATATATTGCGTTCTACGGCGACATTGAACATGAGGTCCTTAGGGTCTCTAGCGGTTTTAGGGTCACCATCACTTACAATTTGTACCTGGTTGGTCCGACCCTGAACGAGCAAGTTCCATCCGTCGTCCCCAACCTCAGGGACATTTCGAACCTTCAATCGACTCTTCAAAAGTTGCTCAGGTCTCCGGAATTCCTGCCCGATGGTGGAACTCTGGGATTTGGGCTTGCTCATCAGTATCCAGTCACGTTCAAAACCGAGCTCAAAGACCTGATCGGGTACCTCAAAAGCGAAGATGCGCACGTGTATCGAGCCTGCAAAGAACTGCAACTCCAGCCTTCCCTTCGCATGGTTTATGATGACGACGAATGCGACTGGGACTGGACGCGCATACACACCCGACCTCGTGGAATCATGCTCGAAAGGATAGTCGAGCAACCGGACTACGATTACAAAAATACCAACTACAGGGAGTTCCTCATCGAGTGGCTTGGTGGGGTTCCAATCAACCTGAACAACAGTACGGTGGCTAGCGACGCGGACTGGGTACAGGAGGGCTATGAGATGCCGAAGAGGAGTGCGCAAATCACTTGGGTTGCTCCGTTCAAGGAAGGGATCCGCCTCAAAGATGTTGCTACAGCGTATGGGAACCAGTACGCTATGGACTTTGTCTACTGTTCCCCTTGTCTCATCGTTCCAATCGATCCCGCCAGCGACCGGGTGTAGGTCTGCTTCTCCCGTATTTGAAACCTCTACCATGCCCCCAAACGTGTCGTTCCAGTCATCTTGTCCCGAGACCAGTGTACAAAATAAAATCTCCACTACGAGCACCCCATGGTTTGACATCCCACAAATGCCATACAAGCATGTACTTTGAATAGAACGCACAGAAGCAAGATTATCGGGTCGCCCGAACGAGATTAACTTTTCGTATCGGCCCGTCCAGTTTATCCTGCAAGGACCTTTCTGTCGGCCCGCGCCCACGTCTTGTCGGCGTCAACGTCGACGCCCGGATCCGAATGTAATGTTACACACTTCCCGAGGCACTACGATTGTCAACTTAATGCAAACAGGACGAAACACGCCCGATAATCGCTGAGCGCTAATCGATAATCAGTGGTTGACCTCTGTGCAAGTTATTTGGGTATGGAACGAGGCCTGACATGGCCTGACATGGCACTCCACGATCTACTCAATGGAGCGCTCGAGCTCATTGAGGCGTATCCCTTGGGCATGCTGGTAGCCATCGAGTTTCACCTGTCTTTAATTTGCGAACACACGCCTATTGGGAACCGACCAGCGGCTGGCGCGAACGGGAAGACACATCCAACGGTTGCGCTTGGCGCCTCCAACAACTGGTTTCCACTGGGTTCGGCTCCGGTAAGTGAGCTTATGTGGATCGATGGTGGAGGCCCGGGGCGCTGAGCGCTGAGCAATCGCACCACCCCAGAAGTCGCTTTCAACGAATGCCCAATGAAGTGGCTCAGTAGTGAACTTATGTAGTTGGTCGTGGATCGCAACGGAACCTGGTCGTACTGGTCCGTTGGTCGGTTCCACTGTTCCGCCGCCTTTTTCGGCATCTCCCGTGTGCGCCCGACCCAGGACAACCGCCACACTTTGAAAGAAGCACCTCCTATCATCTATCTTGATGATCTTATCTGTCTCAGGTGGGCATGTATGGAACGTCCGTTTGAATTCCACTTATGTAGAGGTGTCTAGGCCCCAGATATGTATTTGTATCTTACGTTTGCCCATGGAGCCACAGTATGCTTCGGCGCGTACCACCAAGGGCTTAACCATAAACGGGCGGTGGGCCTGCTGCACCGTATAAATACGGTCGGTACTAACGTAAGGGGGCGACTCAACCGCCCGCTGACATGGCGGCCACCGCTGCTCTTCGCGAGGCCTTGAACCAAGGAATATCCTCCGGGAATCTCGTCGACACAAAGATCATCTTGTATTCTCACAGGGACTCTTCCGGTCGAGTCTGCCGGCCAAAGGCGCTCTACGCAAACAGCCACGTTCTCAAAACAGTCCCTTACTTTAAAGATCGTGGGTCCACCGCCACACTTTGTATCGCTCGCCGGGAACCTCACGGTATTACTCCAAAGTGCTCTTTGGCAACTTCGCAGAGTCACAATCGAAAGACTTCAGTAAAGAAGAAGCTGGCGATGAAGGATCTGCAGAAGACTACGGATATCTGTCCGACAGCGATCTTGAGGACGACGAAGACGAGAAGGTCGCCTCATTCAAGAACACGAGTAAGCCCGGGGTTAATCCCTTTATCCCTTTTGGTTGCGTTCCCGGAAAGGGCGAAAGGGTCCTCTGTGAAGAGTATGAAGAACACGTCGAACAAGGGAAGGTCGTCAAAATCCCAGACATGGCGTTCGTGACGTGGGTGTGAACCAGCGACCTCCCAGTAATTCTCTGATATTGCTGCAGCTTCCAGGCATTTTTGATGTACCTCTACACGAACGATATAGATTTTGCACCATTTGGGTCCGAGGAAAATCGCAGGTCACGAAGCGTAGAGATCGTCTCACCCTCTGATGACAAGGTTCCCCGACCGTCCCCAAGGTCTATCTACCGACTCGCGGACAAAGTCTGTAGCCGGTCTTGTCAGTCTGCTTGGAGTATCCGGTGTCTGACGGGCTTTCACCACAGTACGATGTCCCCCTACTGAAGAGCCTCGCTCTGAATCACATCCGCGATGGACTGGGAAAGCGCGACGTCGTGGAGGAGACTTTTAGCAGATTCACATCCCGGTGAGAGGGATACGTCACCAAAGCTCACCACATACTAACAGGAGGCGAAGATATGAGGAGATTAGGCGTCTATACGTCCACAAACTCGCGTACCTTTGGATGGAGGACTCGACAACGGAAACGACTCGGGTCAGCTTCGAGAAGAAGATCGATAGTTTCGCAGAAGGCGATCTCGAGTACGCGACAGAAGTGCTCTCCGCGTTGTGGGAGATCGTAAACGACGATGGGGAAATCGAGGCCCCTTCAAGCACACCCTCCATCGTGAGTCCGCCCGAGCTCGCCATTCCTCTAGGTGTTATACGAGAGTGCTTAGTACTTCACGTAATCAGACTGCACAGGTCACGAGCCCCACCAACTGGGCCTCTGTGAAGGTCGCGCTCATCAAGTCGATTCGCAGTGGCGTCCTCTTCGACAGGAAGTATTGGGCCAGGCACTCGAGGACCGGAGATGCTTTGAAGCCCGTTTACTTTTCGAGTATAGTCATGAGCGATAAGGTGCAGCAATTGAATAGCTGTGCGTAGAAGTTTTGTTGCGGTTGTTCCATGGCGCTGACGGTCATTAGTGGTCAAATACCTCAAGAGTCGGGACGCTCGAATAAACGACCTAGAGGGGGGCGTCAATGTTGACAGCGACTGTGAAGATGATTCGACCGGAGCTAACGATGGAGAATTGAAGAAGGAAGACGAGGAAACCCGTGCGGTTCTCATTGCCGGGTCGTTTTCAGCGTGCGTGCGCTCTCTCGCCCCACCCTGACGCTGAGAGGAATGACAAGTTCCCCAGTTGGAAATCTCTTTTCTTCTATCGCTGCACAGATATTATCTATTTCGCTCCCCTCAAATCACAAGGCGTCGACTATCGCCTGAATCATATCCGGGAAAAGTCTTCAGACGCCGCACCCCCTCCTTGCTCACCGAAGACTATCTACATTCTGGCAAGTTTGGTGAGGCAACCCCCGGTCGAAGGTCTCGGGTATAGGACTAACGGTTCAAACCAAGCTCGAAATGCAGACCCTCTGTGACAGTGCCTTCGTGGACATTAAAAGCAAAGTTGCCTCGGACAATGTAATGGACGAGGTTTTCTCGTGGGCCACTGCTAGGTGGGTTCCATTGTGACATCTAACCATGAAGTTGCAAACCTTAGGCTAACGGATTCGTCCAGCCAAGAGAAGATCATGGAAATGGAGTGCGAGCTTCTGACTTCGAACTTCAAAGACCCGAAGACGATCGGGCTCATGAAAGAGAGCATTGGTCATATCTCCGAAGGGTCCTCCTCCTACTGTGCTGGCGCGCTGAAATCTGGGTTTAAGAAGGCTTTCGAGCTCAAGAAACAGAAGAGGTTCGTCCTGTTGCGTTGCCCTAGAGTCGGTTGTGCAAGAAACACCACCCCCGTCCCATACTCTGCGGTCGGAGGAAACGTCTATTGCACAAATTGCCAGTACAACTATGGCAATTACTACATGCAGTGCGCCAGTTGTTCGTACAACAGGACCAATGGAAATGATGTATCTTGCCAAAGTTGTAAAAAGAAGTTCTCATAGATGTATGTATTTGATCAGATCTCCCCAGTAGGATATGTATGTTCGGGACACGTCGTGTTGTCGTACTATGGGTTACACCGAGACAACGACCCATATTCTCCCTTCACTTTAGCATGGTAAACGGCTTAGCCTGTTCTGAGATTCAACGGTATTCACCCCACATGGTCCTGGATCTTTCATTGTGGAACCCGGAGTGGAGACATAAAGGTGAGGGCACTGGAGATAGAGAACCATGGCAAGCGACGTGTGAACGGAGGGGTGAGAACACAAGCTGAGCGAAAACAGAGTCGAGCACCCACAAGCGTAAGTTAACGGACCGCTCGCGGGTTCCAGCGCCTACCTCAATTCGAGGAGTTTGAAGCGCCCAGGCTCATCAGGCCGCTAACGAATCTCTTTCCCGGCGCCTTTCCGAGACTCTTGCTCTGTGTAAACGTCATTTGTTCCGGAGATTTGTGGGTTTCAAAACGTGATAGAAGAACCCGAAATTTGAACACGCCGCGATTCAAAGTTCTCGCTACAGCACAGGACGTCCAAGCTCGCGCCCCACAATCCAAGATTCGCACCCGACACCACACCAACCCGACCGTTCTGCCGGTGTCACGCAAACCCCGTCGCGTACCAAATGGTCGTACAGTCCGTCGCCAGGGCCCCGGGCTGGTTCGAGAACTGAGGGAGTTAGGGGAGACAGTTCTAGCTATCATCGCCTGAGCGGGTGGGGCCCGGCCCAATAAGTTGGATTGAGAAATGACCTTCCCTACTTATGCCGGGGACGTCTAGTGTAAGTTAGTCGTATATTCCATTATATTGAGATGGCTCGGGGCTCACGATAATTGGAATCTGCAGACCTCCATTTCGGGAATCCAAACAGACACTCCCACGTCGCCCGTCTGGGACGCCGAACTTCCTTACTACATCACGGCCACGTTTACTATGTGGTCTAGCACAAACCCGGCATCACCCAAACCGAGACCAAACCCACCCTGGGATACAAATAACGTACATTTGGGACATTACCCTCGGATGTCCCTCAACCCCCCCTTGAGCTTTCAGCACGGAACAGGTGCACGCGAGGGGCAACAACTCCAGTACCCCCCTACCGCAAACTTTCTTACGGCATTCGACCAAGGGGACCCTCTCCTTTTGACCCCGAACAGGGGAAAGTTTCATACAGGGTATCAGGCCTCGCCTTCCCCGCCACCGTCCGCGACGAATTCCAAGCATGCCGAAAAACACCCGTTTTCGAGGTTTGAACCGGTGCGATCAAAACCGCTGTTCCAAGGATGTGAGAGACCGAGTTTCTCCCGCCTTGTGCCCCATCGCATACCCAGGGTTTTATCTTCTCACATTAGTGGCAAAGGATAAATCGCTGTTTGTTGTACGGCTCATGGTCTCCGCGTGGTGTTCAGTGGCCGGGTTTGTCCTCGGATACATTCTCAAGATCGGAGCGCAACACCTCGAGGCGGCGAGTAAGTTCACACTGGCCGACGGCATTGGGACCCTCTGGGGCTTGATTTCAAACAGCCTGGGCCACCGTGATTCACATGAGTTATGAAGGTGACGGAATGAAACTTCGTGATCTCGCCAGAGGCTCGAGCAATCCGACAAACCCCATGCCCGCTCTCCATATCTTCCGGTCTCGTTTCAGGAATCGAGATACTACCAGGCGTTCGCGCAAATCATACGAGTACGTCTCTAGATCGTCTTGTGCTCTTTTGCCTTCTCACATTGCCACAGCAAACAACCGTGGTCCCTGTTCTTGGTGTTCTTCGTCATCCTCGCCATACTGGGTCCCTTGTTACCTTTCCTATTCGGACGCATCATAGAGATCAAAACCTTCGTTATCGTGCGTGCCGCAGCCATGTCTCCTGCGCTTCCCAATCATCGTTTTTTCTGAACAGAACCAAAGCGAGGTGTACCATGAAGTTTTGATCGCTGGAGACCTATCCAAGAATGACCTTAAGGCGCACGACAGAACTTGGATGGGTGGAGTGAGCCGACTATAAATGGATTTTGACCCGCCTGTTCTAACACCGTACCAAGGGTGTTTACAGAATATGGCCCACGTTCCCGTACGGTGGAAGTACGTCCGACACCGTCGAGTTGCCTTACGATAAGGAAACCGTCTACTTCGCCCAACCGAGTTTGTCCCAGTTCGTCTCTGGCGGTTCGGGGGCTTTCAGCAACAATAAACCCGCATCGGTCGGTCTGAAGGATACCCCAAACAACACTCCTGCGTCGATGGGTAAGAACGCAACCAAGAGTAACACTGGTGTGGTTTTACGGTATGCACCACCTGGTCGTTGGAGATGTAGTTTGACATCCTGATATTCGCCTGTTTTGAATATTCCCAGTGGGGAATTAGGATTCACTGTGAAAGGCTGCCCGACCCCCAGGTTAACTTGTAAAGCGACTCAAAATGCCTTCCTTTGGACCAACTCACTGACTCGTCCCCACGCAGGATACCCTTATCGAGCCAAAACTTCAGCTATGCCTTCGTTCCTCGAGATTTTCTTCGAGGCTTGTTTGGGGTGTATGACATGGACCTACCGACGCAGTTCACAGAATCCCCCCTATTGTACTTGAGTTCTTGTCGGCCCCTCTCGCAGTCTGAGTGTCAAACCCACGCATTATAGCAAAATTCCCACACGACGGCGTATGTGTCAGCCTCCAGTACAACGAGGTAGACCCGATGCCTGATCAAGAATGGATGACTATCGAGACGGTCCTCGTCCGAATCAACGCCTCCCGTTATACCCGGTATGGTCGTTTCCCTGTGCAGTTGAATGAATCGCTCCCAAGTGGATTCGAGATCACAATCGGTTACGATGCCGCAGTTTGTGCTTTAAAGTACGAACCTTGGATCATAGAAGCCTACAATCCATCTACCGGACCCCCCTCCGCTTTTTAGGATCGTCGAGAAAGGGAGCGGCAGTACCTCACTGTCGCCGAGTGGTAAGATCCGAGGAGACCCAATCACGAACACAAGATATCTCAACAAAACGGGAAAGGACACTGTGTTCAACTCAGCTCGTGGCAATGGCGTCTATCAGATGGTGAAAGATGACGGTTTGGACAGGTATTACCCTACTCCTCCCGTGAGTCTCATTGTCCCCAGAGGACAAATTTTCTTCTAACCTGGGCCTACTCTGCAGGCCGTTTCTTTCACCGATGGTATTGGACCTGGGGGATACACCGAACTCTCTCCAGACCGGCTCGCCACCACCCGTGCTTGGGTCGGTGCGGTTAACACTCTACCATTCCTTGTGGGCGATGGCCACCTCGTTGCACGATCGTCCGCGGACGAGACACTAGCATATACCACTTTCACGCGATGGCAACTGATCAGCCTCCCAATACTTATATGGATTCTGGGGGTCATCGGAGAACTGTTTGTGCCGACATTACCTCTGGGTATTCCACGGAGAGAATTTGGGGTCTATAGTTGGCTGGCGCTGTTCCGATCTCAGGTATCCGGGCTCAACCCCATTCCATGCACAGGGCTGACTGAAATATTTACATTCAGAAGCTGCAATTTGAGGCGGTTAATGACCTCCACAAGCTCATGAGCCTCGGCGAACTAGAGGAGAAAATTTCGGACAAGCGTATCAAGCTCGCGGAGAAAGGCGAGATTGAATTTTCCGGATCATCAGAATAACCCTTTTTGTTGTTCTCTCCTTCCTCCTCGTACGTAGGAGACGGTCGTAGTCATGGCAATGTGAGATGTGGCAACACGCCACCACCCCTTGTCAGCCTCGCCAGTTCCAGTTTCTAGGCATCCAGGAATCCAACTGACGTGTTTGCATTGGAATCGACGGTGATACCGACGAATGGCGATCCGCCAGTGATGATTATATCCCCGAATAGGTTCAAGAGGCCGCTCCATCGGAAGTGCGTCACCACACTGACGGAATTTGGCACAGGCGGGCAGTAGTACGAAGTGACGTGTTATCGTTCGTCCGCGGGCTACGGGAACCCATACGCCAATCGAAAAAATTACCCTCAAATCCTTATCACCCGTGAATACGCGTCGCGGTTGGTTGTTTGGAACGGTGGTAATACTTGTTCGGTTTGAAGACAAAGTGGTGTCACGGTTCCCGAGTTGACATCGGCCAGCATCGGTGCAATTGCCCTCTGTCCCGGAGGTCTACAAATGCGCTGTCAAGCGGATCCCGAGTATTCTGTGGCAGGGTTACAGGCAAACACAGTCTGTTTGATAACCGAGCCACTGTACTGAGTGAGGCTGGTTTGCTAGTTTGTGGGACCATTCCGTGGGTCCGCCTTACTTTGCTTTCGGCATCTCCCGCATCCAGAAAGTATTAAGCAGATGCCCCCATCAGCTTTGTACATGTTTGGCTGATCGGGATTGGGGCTCCCCCATCACTGGGACTGTGGGTGGTATTGTAACCGGTAATAATTGCTTACTAGTATTATAATGCCAAGGGGAATTAGAAGGGACCTAAAATCGGTTACAACAAAGTGGTGCGCATTACAATACAGTGTTGCAATTGCAGTCACGTATTCCGAATGGTTATAATAGGGCTGGATTATACTATAGCTAGATATTCACATAGACAAACCAGTTCATTACAATGCCAGACGTCCATTGCAATCGACCTGTCTCATTAGAATGATCCTACCAATTGTAATAATGGCACGGAGCTGCAATTCCGTTGTTTCATTATAGCTGTGCTGGTACATTGGGACTCGTTTGCAGATGGTAACAGGTCACATGTAAATTTCAGATCGATCAAATAACATGATAGCGTAGCCGCTGTATTAGTTCTATCGGAGGGGATGTGCTGGGCCAATGCCCATATAGGCTGCCCCCAGATCTATTGATCTCTAAAGTATATGGGAGGCCAGAGGGTGGGCCTCTGTTCTGGAATCGTGTTAGCCAACTGTGCTGGAGGTTTGGAAAGCAGGGAGGCTGGATTCTGGACGTACATTTATTTTGCCTTGTCTGGCGAGTAGGCCTCCCCACTTCAGGTCCTGCAGCCTCCTGCTCACCACCACTAGCGCCATCACCATCTGCAATGTTGCTACCGTCCTTTCCCTTCTTTCCCTTCTTTCCCTTCTTGTTCTTCGGAGCCCTCGTCGCTGGCGTACCACCTACCCCTGCCTTTTTGCGTTTCTTCTGGACTGTGGGGGCAGGCTGAACACTGTCTTCCTCCTCCTCCTGGGGTGTATCCGTTCTTCGACGCTTCTGCTGGGGGCCTTCACCTTGGTCTAAATCATCGTCAGAGTCATCAATGTCCTTGTCCCTCTGTCGCCTACGGTTGGTGGAAGGTGGGGCAGGAGGGGGCTGTTTCTGGATGGTGGGAGGCGATGGCTGAGAGGCTGGGGATTGTGGTTGAGGGGTGCTTGGTGGTGATCGCCTTCCTGCACCTGCATCAGCTCTATCCTGTGGACCTTGAGGTGGCTGCGGTGGCTGGCTGGGGGGTAGCCCTTGCCCTGGGCTATGGGTACTGGTTCCTGCAGGTGGGGCTAGTCAGCGAAGTCGCAATCTAGAAAGGATGAAGGGGTACCAATGGCTTCAGAGGTAGTACCATTCACCTGGCCACCCGCCGTGCTATTCTGCTGGTTGTGATATTGTATCCCCTACATCAGCCTATTCCCACAGACATAGAACCTGCGACGTACTGTGGGGCCATTCCCCTGCTCGGGCTGTGCACGCTGGGTCCATCTGGGATATGTGTAGATGGAGGCGTCCTAAAATGTGAGGTTAGAATTAGTCAACACTTAGAAGTCCCCTCTGGCATATACCGCAGTCTCCTGTGGCTCTCCACCACTGCCTTGCTGCTGGATGCGCTGGGCCGTACACCTGTAGGAGGTGTTTGCAGTGATTCGGAAGTACCTTGATGGTTTGGTGGAACTTGAGTTTTCATCACCGAACATCTTCCTGTGGGTATGCTAGTGTCTGCCATGTAGGGTGGAGACAGGGGGATACATACCGTTGCCACCACTCCATTGTCTCGGCCACCCATGGGAGTGTGCTGTTTGAGAGGGTCTTGACGATCACATGGTAGAAGTGTGTGAGGCTGAATGCCCCAACCATGTCAGTCCACTCGACTGCTGAGAGTCCAATGTAGGCCTGTTGACGTCGGGGGGTATCTTTAGAGAGGGAAGGGAATAGGGTGGAGGACGAAAGGGCTGGCCTGAAGTGCTGCATAGGCGATCATGCGGGGTGTAACCCTCTTGATCTCATGGCGGGTCAGGAAGTCTCGTGGTCCCTTAGACTTCTTACGTGCATCATAGCACTTCCCAGGCCCATCTGCCTGAGCGGCGGTCTTGTTTCGGAATAGCCGGAGTGCAACCTAAAGTGGGGAGGAAATGAACAACGAACCAAATGCGGTGGCGGTGGCATAGAACATACACGAGTAAGGACATGACCACGGAAGAGGCCATGCTCTGCTTTGTCAGCATTCCACCCAGCCTCCTCATCATACAGAAAGGTTGGCCATTCTTCTGCCACGAGCTGGAAGTTGGGATCGTTCTTGTCAAACATGGCAATTGTCCTGGCAGGGGTGTTAGCAATGGTGCACGATGGTTAGGCAATTCCTACCCAGCTGGATCCGCCTCAAATGCATCTAGATGCTTGCGGGGGATAAGGAACCTTGCTGTCGCATTGTGCTCCATCCCCATAGACTCCTTGGGCAGGGCTAGTGGGATGGCGATCCCCAGGTCATGGCCTTCTGATGGCTGCAGATACTGGAGGATTGAATCTCGCACAGCACTTGTGCCATTCACCCGTGCCTGTGTTGCCGCTTTGGAGATCTGGATGGCAGGTGCTCAGGATGTCGACGCTGGGGTAGGGTGGGGAAGGGCATACCTGGGCAAGGAGTCGCAGGTCCTCCCCTGCTTGGAGATGTGTTGCCAGATCCTTGGAACTCCTCAGGAGTAGGTCGGCGGCGAGGAGGGTGTGGTACACCTGATACTTGCCCATATAGCTAGGAGGGGTCTTGGCGGAGCGTTGGGGGCCCAGCTGTTACAGGCACTTACCTATTGTATTCCTCCTCGTCTACCTCTCCACCATCAGCTCCAGGGCATGTCTCCTCGTCATCCGGGTCCTTCACATCGGCTATGACCTGGGAACTGCCCTGCCATGTCATGAGCATAAACTTCACCGAGACTAGGGGGAAGGCCTCGGAGGTATAGAGCCTTTGGGCAATCCCTTTAATTGAGCTAACAGAAGACGGAGCCATCAGTAGCATGTGCTGATGGGGGAGGGGGGAGTACGCCGCATACTCTATCTGAGCTTCCGTGAGCTCGTTGGCCCTACTCCTAGGTGGTGGGGGGGACATGGGGAGATGGCGGAGCTGTGTAGGTGTGCTGGGGGGGCTGAGGGCTGATGGGGTGAGTGGACGTGGGTTGAGAGAGGGAGAGAGAGGGAGAGAGAGGGGGAGCCTGGGAAGACTGCCAGAAGACGGAGGCCGTTGTCCCAGTCGGCTACCACTGCTGCCTGACACATAGCAGGCACAGAGGCCGCTGCCAACCCAGCGGAAGACATTTGGCTATGTTAATTTCAAATAAACATTTAGTGCATAGTGCCGCTGTCCCCTCACGGATGGCTGGATAGTGTGATGGAGACTTTAAATACTTCCAGCTGCAGCCTGGCTGGTGAGGCGGGGAAGGGGTGGTTCCTGTGTACACGGAGTGTGTCAGGCGATTGTGAATTGGATGGGCGGGGACTGTGGCCTGGATACACTAAATGACAGCAGGAAAGGTTCCGGGTGTGGATACGGTCCATTCCCCGATATATTCACTCCCATCAGCGGATGCGATCCACATGAATCCTGGCCATTCACTCGCTCCATTCTAGCACATCCATATGGGGATACAGGCTATGGTGCATGGTCTGTATCGCTCTCCTCTCTCTCCGAGATATCATCACCATCCCCTTCCTCCAGATCACCGCCATTCTCGCTCTCCAATTGCTCTGCATCATCGCCCTCCTCATCACCGCTCCCACCCTTGTCCATCTCCAGATCAGAGTCCTCTCCGCTGCCATCATCTCCATCTCCATCCTGCTCACATCCTCCATCCTCTTCTTCTCCCTCCTCTTCATCCTCCTCATCGTTACTGTCCAGTCCTCGATCCTCATCCTCACTGTGTTGGTCCTGGGGGGCAGGGCCAGGATGCTCGGTATTGCTCTGACCTGGGTCTGGGTCCCTGTCTCGAAGAGTGGGCCACTCGGAACCCCATCCAGTCATGTTCAGCCATGGCTCAATGTGGCGCATGTACAGGTGGCCGATACCCCCACCCCGGAAGCGCATGAAGAGGTCTCTGTCTGCCAGTCTGATTGGGGTGAGTGGGGAAATAGGGTGGTGTGAGTGGTGACATACATATTGACGCTGAATCCCCTCCAGTCATCCTCCTCACCCTTGGGGCGTGCTGCCGTTGGGCCGGCCAGATACTCCGCTGTGCGAAGAAGCTTAAACCTTGGGATGAGGTGTACTGTCCGAATGATCTCATCCGGATGGATGAGACCAAAGGCATCTGGCTCCTCAGCCCTACAGAAGGATACCGATGGGTATCGGAGCATGTGGAACCCCTGTGACCCCTCAGGACTGGGGCCATCGACCCTGAACCAGCGCACCCACACCATCTCAAGCCTAGCTGTGTTGTGCTCGCCGGTAAGGCTGCTATTCATCCCACTGTTCCGAACATTGGCATGGAAGATATCAAGGACCCGGCCATACAGATATGGATGCTCGTCGCCATCTGAGAGAACCATGATATCTGGGTGGAGCCTCCGGTACATCTTGTCTTCACCGTCCTGCATGTCATATGTGGTGTACCTGAGCTTGAGTGTCTTGTGTCGATAGAGGGTGTTTCCCTGGATGCTCACACAGCCTCTATCATTGTCTGTAAAGTGGTCATAGGATGTGATATCTGGATCAATGTGAGAGGTCCACCGCAGGATGTAGTTCCTGAGCATCCTGTCAAAGCCCTTGTGGGCTGTCAGCATATACGATAGTAGGGTGATTGGAGTACACACCCTCTTTGCTGGGTCAGGGGCTGCACCACGTGGGACAGCAAGGAAGGCCTTGAGGGCAATCCCATCCGATTCGTCCTGGGCGATTACAGAGCGTTCCACACTGTTGGAACCACATGCGACCTGGCCTATGTTTACCTCCAGTGGCTGGTGTCTGTCCAGGCCCCCCAAGACCTCACGGCGGCGGAGCACCCGGCCAATGTCTCCGGGAGTATCATGATTGTTGACGAATGCATAGGCACCCTTGCCTGTGCGGTGTGTGAGCTCCACCTGCCCCAGTTGTAACAATGGTCAGTGGTGGCCAATTGGTAAATAGTGCTATAGTGCTGCTTACCCACTGGGATGTGTAGTTGTCGGTGGTACCACGCTCGCGGATAGCCTGAGGGTAATCGCCAAGTGCGTGCAACTTGTATGTGTTGAGGTTGAATACCTTGGGCCTTGCCCCACCTGTGGAGGCTCCCCCCGAGCTCAGTGTATCTGCTCCCCTTCGCATCCGTGCTCTGCTCTCTCGGGGGAGCTCTGTTGTGTTGAACTCCTTGCATGTGACGCCGGCAAAGTGACGAAAGAGGACGCCAAGGTCGGTTGTGAGCTGTTCGAAGGAGGTGAGGGTGTCTTCAGTATGGATCCGAAGCTTTGCGTAGGCATGCCAGCATCCCATCACAAATACAAGGTCCAAAATGTTAGAGTTGTGGGGCTCTTCCAGGATGCCATCGAGGACCGGAAGGATGCACTGTGGGGTGTGGCATTAGGGGATTGGAACAAGCTGTAGTAGACATTGGCCATACCTGGAGGAGGTCCTCATAGTTATGAGCAGCAAGCTTCTTCATCTGTGATGCATTGCCCACAAACCGGCGGATCCCATCCTTCCCGAATGGGGTAACAAGTCGGAACCTGCATCGCAGTGGGTTCAGCAATGGGCCTGAGGTAATGAGATGACTGATGGCTACCTTTCATCGAAGATGGCTATGGCACCAGGGGAGTGGAATTGAAGCATGCGGATGATGTGTGTGAATAGGGCCTTCCACACTCCAAGCTCCACCTCGTGCAGCAGGTCAACCACAAGAAGGGAATACACATTAAGATCTGGGAGACAGGCCATGAAGGCGTTCTGGGGTACATTCTGATCAGCGGCACAGAGGCAAGAGCGTTGGCAGGGGTGGCCTACATTGACTGCAACGCGTGATCCACCCTCTAGGAGCCTCTCGACACGAGTCCCAGAAACCTTGAAACCCTTGAAAATTGCCTTCCTTGCCTTTTTGATAATGCGGAACAGCTTGCGGGTTGGTTGCCTAATGTCATTGCGCCTCTGTTTATCAACCACCTTGCCAAGGTCTCGGACCTCTCCAAGCTGGACAAGGCAGCGTGGGCAGGGGCACTTGCCTAGATTCTTGATATTTGCTATGAGGACTCTAGTCACAGTAATAAGCAGCTGCTGGGGTGTGTAATCAGGGGAGGGGGAGGCTATACTTCTCTGGGTAGTCTGCTGAGTAGCAGTAGAACCGTGGAAAGACACGGCGGTGGACTCCATCAGGGAACAGGATAACAACCCCGTTCTTATAAACCTCCTCAAACTCGCCCTTGAGAATGCGCTCCACCACAGCGTGATACAGCTCCCTCCGGCAATGGGTGAGGATGTCATCAGGGGGTGGGACACCGAACTTCTTCTTGTATGAGTCTGCAAAGTCATCTGGGAGCTGGTGGGTGGGTGGTTAGCCAGCACCAGGATGGGAGGTGAGCAGGATACCTTTGGGAGGTAGGCAAGGTGGCATGCAGCAAACTCCGATGTCCGGGACCTGTCATACTTGGACATGTTGCCAAATAACACATAGATGGGCCAGAGCGACGCTGTCCCAAAGTCTGCAAGGTGTGTTGCATCAGACCCCAGCATCAGCATCACAACAACACTCTCGATCTGTGGATGGCCCGGTGGTGGTGGTATGCCCTTGATTTCCTCATAGAGCTGGACCGCAACATCTGAGCTATACGCCTCCCCATAGATCCGGATTGGCTTTGTGCTCCCTGGTGGACACCACCATTCTGTGAACGGCGTGTACCTGAACGACTTGGAAAAGGAGGGGTCCTGGACCTTTGCAACAAGAAGGTCGACCAGAGAGCGGTATCGAACACCATGGACTTCAAAGGTTGGGGCATCCTTCTCGGTCGAGAATGTGGGCTTGAGTGCCCGGGTGCAGGGCATCTTGATCTTGATGGAGTCTGTCTTCCAGGGTCCACCACCAACCTTTGAGCTGGCTGCAAATGCGTCGAGTCGGCGGAGCTCTGTCCGTGCATTGTATCCTTCAAGGTCCCTGGGTACGACCAGCCCAGAGGTAATGAGCCTTGCCATGTCATTACCTCCCTCCACCGTCTTTGATGATGGGCCAAGGCAGCACTGTTTAACATACTCAAAGACACTGTCATTTCGAAAGGGGTGAGGGGGTCGGAGGGTCGGAGGTGGAGGCAGGTCAAGGCCAGGCTGGTCGGAGATTGCGGTAGAGACCTGGCAGACGCGGAACCTATTCAGCGGCGATCTGTGTGGATCCTGCTCAGCCATGTCCGGTGTAGACAAGGCCACTGGGCCCTGGGTTATAGACGGCTCAACCCTCTGCTCCATGACCTCCTCATTGACAGGGGCCACAGTGGTGATGGGGGTGTAGGACGTCGCCTCATAGTCCTTCCAGGCACGTGGGAATCGGCGAATGCGTGCTGGGCGTCCCTGGGGGGGCTCCGCTGCAGGGCCAGGGCTTGGCAAGGTGGGGCCGCATTCAGGATCTGTCTGTGTGGGTTCCTCCGACAGTGGCCCTGCCTACAGTGCATACATGTCAGGTAGAGGTTTGGGGACTGGGTCAATCGCTTTCCAAAGGGGAAAACATACGGTGAGCCGTGGAGTCTTATGCGATGGTTCTGCCTGCTGTGCATCCTGATCATCCATGTCGATGTCAGGGAATGGACGCTTCCCAGTGGCGTTAAGCAGGGGCTTCTTTGAACAGTTTGGCATATGCACCGTGACAGCCCGGCCAGGATGCCTGACTGTTGGACGTGGCTTCCATGAGCAGTAGGGACAGGCTGTGGCCATTCAGGTCGTGGGGGATTGTGTGGTAGGAACGCAAGCGTTGGAGTGCTGGCAAGGTGGGGAAAGGCGGGGCGCCCTAACCACATGTTGGAAATTCACAAGGACACGCCCCATCAGCCTCATGCCCCGGCTGCATTATGGGGCACCCTCCATCAGACCGCCGCCCTCCCTCCAATACCACCACCCCACATGGCAGGACATCCAAGCACATCACACAGGCCACAGGGGGTAAAGCGCAGGCGAGGTCAGCAGGAGGTCATTGAGGTTTCCTCAGATGATGATCGAGCAGGTTCAAACTCATGCGGGATGGTGGAGCAAGGCCTGCGCACAGTGGGCTGACTCATATGTGGTGGGCGTGCGTGGAGAGAGCTAATGCCATTCCCCTAGGAGGTCGCAAGGCTCTCAAAGGCCCTGGAGGATAAGGACAGGTTGATTAGGCTCCTGCGGTCCCAGGCAGCGGTAGGAGGCTTCTGACCCGTCGTGTCCCCTCTGGCCAGGCTGATGCTTATTACCAGGATCTGCATATGCTAGAGGACCGGCTCGAGTGCTCTATCTGCCTCGATACATTTGTGGATCCATACACGTAGGTGCCGGCAGCTGAGCGGTGTGGAGGCTGGCCTGACACTGTTAACATAGGCTTCCGTCCTGTGGCCATGACTTTTGCGGGCACTGCCTGCTGGGACAGTATGAGATGGATGTGCCACCTGGCCAGTTACTCCCCTGCCCCCTATGCAGGGTCCATGTTTCCACCTCGCCTATCCGACACATGCGGACAGCTGAGACCTGCGAGTGGTTAAGAGAGACAAAGGGAGAGGTACCATCTGAGGTACCACAGCTCCAGCAGGAGCCATTTGCAAAATGGTTCCCCACCATCGTAGAATAGATAGGGATTGTATTCCACACTCTTAGACGTCTTGCAAACCGTCCTGGGTGCAGCGGCCACTGACTGAAAACGGAGGCGGAATCACACCAGACAATTGGCAGCCTGTCTGATCAGGTACCATCAGAAGGATCAGGCACATATTGCGAATGTTGCGCCGAGGCGCTCCACGGTATGGCAAGCTGTCATGGGGCTAGGGTGGCAGGTTGCCAGGGCAAGCGGTCTCCACATCAGCCGAGTCATCCATCCCTGTGTGACTCAGCTCACCGGAATTAGCCCCTGCATTGGTATATCTGCAACATTAATCTGGCCCCATCTGCACGCGTCCCCTTCTGCAACCGCCCAGAATCACCTCATGGAGCCTGGTGAACTCTCGGACACAGCCACAGTCTCAGCAATCCCCTTTGGGCGGATGGAGCAGCGCCTTTCTCACATGCGTAGATGGGTCAATCACCTTGTGGGAAAGGTCCGAAACCTGGGAAACGAGAACTCAATGCTCCGTGAGCTTACACACTGGCAGGCAAAACGGATTGAGCGCCTGGAAGAGGGCATACTGGTGAGACCTCCATCTACCCGTCTGCCAGGCGCTGGGCAATGGCTGAAAGCGCTCTAGGATGTTTCAGGGCTTAGGAAAGCGCTGACATGCCATTTGTGCAGGGAAATACTTTTGGCCCCCCGTGTGTAGGTCGCAGGCGTCCCTCACAGCCATTCCCCCACTGACGGATGCGAGCCGATAATAGACTTGATCCATGCCGACACCTGTTCTGCACCGGCTGTATCACCAGTGCATTCCGTGAGCAGGGTGAGCAGCCCCTATGGTACACATGCCCCAGGTGCGCCTGTCCAGTGAGTACCACTCCGCCATTGGTGGATAGAGGTGTTGGACCAATTGCCACCTGGTTGCGTGGAGCCTCTGGAGCAGACATGCCCTCTGT
>Ga0307511_10001831_pt1 | contig 22334 bp, 28 predicted proteins | sample 13_EM_MG_FD_200266 | JGI IMG/M metagenome (GOLD analysis project Ga0307511, IMG submission 200266) | Populus trichocarpa ectomycorrhiza microbial communities from riparian zone in the Pacific Northwest, United States - 13_EM | ecosystem: Host-associated > Plants > Roots > Unclassified | place... | reverse complement strand
AATGTCACTCCCGACCTAGACGACGAACACGCCATCATAGTCAGCAACCAACCGATTCACGAACAGATGGCTGACTCCATCACTCTCCTAGTCACCGCAAAGACCGCTCCAACGCCACTACTCCGTCCGCCAACCCCATATCTCCGGCTCTTCAACCGGAATTGCCGATCATCGACCATGACGACTTTACAACCCCCAGCGCCTGGTTCAATGACTCATCCCCCGATGAGGACTCAGACTCAGACTCAGACCCAGACATCCCGAGGTCCATTCCCGGCTCAGACACAGACTCCGACTCCGATTCGGACACAGACCCAGATACCTACACTGACGCCCACACGGACGCCCCCGATCAACAACCCTCCTCTATCAACAACCACCGCACAGATAGCGATAGCGACCCAGACAAGTAGCCCCCCATCCCCAAACCAGACTCAGAAAGGGCGGAGTACCTCTCCACACACCAGCGTCTGGCTTGCGGCAGAGTTTAAGAGCATGGCCAAGACCAGGGCAGCCCTCGCACGAAAAGAAGAACGCCACAGGACGGAGACCTCCTCTGCGCTCAATGCCATTCGCAAGGACCTCCAACACTTGACGACCAACACCAGCGATGCCCTCATACGAGTAATTCAAGAAAGCCGCGAACTCAAGACCCTTCTAGACACCATCCTTTCAGAGATCCGGAAACCCACCACTCCTACACCCTCCTCCAACTCTTCTCCACCCTTCTCCTCCCCCACCTCCTCCACACACTCGGACTCGACTCAAGCGGTGGATATCCAACCCTTCGCCTAATGCCCTCCGCACAACACACCGGCGTCGGGCTCTGGCAGCGAGGACTCCACACCAGGCCCCCACAACCCACCACCGCCTGAGAACGCCCGCCCTAACAAGCCTAAAAATACCTCCAACATTAGGCAAGATCCCAAGGACACCGTGGGGAAGGGCAGCGACAAAGACCTCAACTAAGGCTGCAAGCCGTACTCCTCCGACAACTTACACTCTTCCCATACTAGGTAACCGGAAGAAACGGTAATGAGGCATAGTGACCCACATCTTAACAAAGACTGCCGACCCTACTCCCACGAAAACCTATATACCTCAAAATACGCCGCCCCCCCAGAACCCGACAAGACAGGCACACTATCAGCTTACACACCCTCCGGGAAACAAAAACGAGCGGCGACCAACACCCAACACGCAAACGGACAGGGGGCTGCACCACCTCCCCCAACATCCGAGCCCCCATACCGCTACCCCGAGCCGCGTCTCCCAGACTATAGGCCCCCACCACATCCCTTCTGAACCTCAATCAAGGCCTTCCATGATGATCTAGAAAAGAAAATGAAGGCAGGCTTAGTTGACCCACCAACAGCGCAACAGTGGAGGTCAGCATTTCAGACTCACCTGGCCAAGCTCCTTGAGACACCGGCACCGCCACAACCTCTCCCACTAGGCTCCATCTCCCTCGTGCCCGACCCCGACACCGTTGTACCAGACAGGGCCCCAACACCTCCCTCGCCCGTCAACAACCTCACAACTCCGACCCCATTCTTTGACATCACCTCCCCAAGTCTCCCCGGCTCCCCACCCTCACCACCCTGGCCCAAACCAAAGTGCTCCCCACATGGAACGGAGACGGTAACCAAGGTCGCCCACCTAGTATACAGGGTTAAAGGGGGCCAAGCCGTTCAGGGGGCTTACCCGATACATCACACTGAAGAGCTGCTCAGGGCAGTCCCCACCCAGTCCCCAGACCACACTGGCCCTTTCAGAAGATACACACCGGAGCTCGAGGTCACCCCAATCTCACAGCTCACGAACGTCTCCACGCCAACAGGATCACTACACGCGGACCAAAGCCCGGCTGCCCCAGCTCCAGCAGCTGCTGCACACCCCTCCACTCAGCCCGTATTGGATTTTGACACAATCAGCCCCGCCCGAGGCCAGGACACATCCATCATCAGCAACGACCCGGCCAACAGGGAACCAGCGACAACACCGTGCAGGACGAGCCTACTTGGTCGATCTCGACAACCACAGTGTTTTCGACGTCGGAGAAAACATAATTTGGTTGAGCGAAACGAGCACATCACGAATATCTTATTTACGTGACGATTTACAGAGAACTACAGAATCCCCCCCGATGGTCAAGTTTCGCAAAAAAACTCGTGCTGAACTGGGGGCGATTTTCCTAACGTTGCAACCGTGTTCACCAACTATTGGTGGGTGCAACAACCAAGTTACAGGCGAAAAGCAGCGCTTAGAGCAGCGTAAGATCTAGGTGTCTCCTTGAGCAGCGGCTCCACAATTTTTTGGGAAATTAGAAAAGGATGTCAAGCACCGAAAAGGCTAAGGAAAGGCTACAGCCCGGATGGCTGTCAACTCTCTAGACAACAGACCGAGATACCGCACTTCGGAGGTGCAGGCGTCTGTACCTCAATTACCTACACTGCAACCCACACCAGCTAGCAAGTCCGGAAACCGACAGGTATCAGTAGAGAGGAAGTCGGCGAAGGAGATGTCGGTGTCAGTTCACGCTCCCTTAGTGAGGGTACCTGATGCCATTGCTAGAAAGGCACTAGGACAGGCAGACTTAAGGAAATCGGTGGCTAGTGTCCATGAGGAGGAGGAGTAGGAAGAGGAGGAAAGTCCTGGTGGGGAGATCAGTGATAAGGACCATAACTTTGATGTTCCTTGGGTGGGGAAGGGAAACCCGACCGAGCTTCTCGACAGTGATGACAAGGAGATTGTGGATGAAATGGGTCGTCGTTGGATGCGGAACAGAATAACAGGCTAACGGCAGATGAGTAGGAGGAAGTTGCGAGATTTTTACTGACACATACAGCCGAATTTGAGACTCCAGAGCTGGTGGAGTCAGATCCGGAGATGCAACAATTCGACCTAGTGATCAGAATCCTCGGTGAGAATGGTAGTGTGGATGGAGAAGGCCAGGAAGGGATGTCCAAGGTATTTCATAATCTTGGATGGGAGAGGGACCGGGTCTACCAACAACAAGACGATGTAGAGGACAAGCTCAAGGCACGAGATGGCATAATTGCGGGACTCAGGGAGCAATTGGCACAGCTTGCGACTAGGAAGGATTCCTCTGAGTTGGAAAAGCAGCTAGCAGACCAGACTCACTCGATAGCCATGTTTGCGGAGAATGGAGTGTGGTTGCAGGAGAAGTTGAAGGCTGCCGAGAGGAAGGCAAGGGAGGCAGAGGAGAAGGCGGAGGAGAAGTGGAAGGCATGGGCGGAGAAAGAGTCACAGGTGAAGCCAGGGAAGGCAGTGTCGGCTGAGCGGAAGGAGTAGCAGGCAAATGGTAAGGCACCACCGATCAAGGCGGTAACTATCGCCACCCAGACCAACCATATCCAAGAACCGAGGGTGGTACAGGTGGATAATGCCACACAGACGGAGTTGGTGAAGGGGAAGGGGAGAACCAAGGACAGTGAGGATACGGTGATGAAGGATGGGTCAGACAACTCAGATAACTATTGGGAGATGTACGAGGACGTATCGGGGTATGAGGATGAGGACGAGGCTCTGGTAGTGGAACCTCCGGCTACAAAAAAACAGGATGCTCCACGTTCGGCAGCAAAACCGGCAGGGAAGCGATCCCGACCAGCCAAAACACCCTCTCAGAGCGCATCGCCTGATGAAAACGAACCGTTAGTCAAGGCAATGGTGATCCATGGGGTCCCTTGCCAAAGACCCATGGCAGATACTATATAGATGTTGGAGTGAAGGGGATAATGGTTGGCTCTTGGGAGGTATGCGGAGATTAGGTAAAGCCACCAACTCCGTTGTGGTGTTTTTTGATAGGAAGTTCGCACTCGGGAGCCACCTGAAGGTGAGGGGACGTTGCTACCGATTGAAGCCTACGACTTCGACAGAGGAAGGAGAAGAGTGGAGCGCAGTGACTGGTGATGGAAGATTTTTGGTGTTGGCTTATATCATGTCTTTATCACTCCGACTGGTTTCTTTGTTTCTTGCACAGCGAGTTCGGGTCTCACACAGTTTGTATGTAGTTCATTTTTTCGGGGGTCGACCGCTCCCAATGAAGTTTCCGTCAAAGGATCCAGGCCGCCGCATAGCCTAATGCTGATCAGGCGTATAGATTTCAAAAGAAACAAAAAAAACAGGGAACCACAGGCACATATCGAACAGCCCAACCCGCACAAAGGGGCCAACACTTCGACCAACCCTTCCCAGGGCCCCATCCAGACCCCTTCTCCGCTACGGTCATGGCATGAGACCAAAGCCGCCCCCCTACTCAACCCTCCACTATCGCTGGGGGCGACCAGCGCCCCCAGCTACACGACCTACAGGTAAGCCACCAAGGGCGTCTAAGGCACTCTTCGAGAGAATCGTTACCAAGAGCAAGGACTCCCCGTGTCGGACCCTGCCCCCCACACCACCAGCTCGACGGTATACGTACATGACGCCTCCGCCCCGCCCAAAGGGCAGTACTGGAAACTCAACTTTAAGTGGGCCTTCGACCGCATATCCGGTCAACACGCGGTGCCAAGTCTCAGACCGACTCTAACGACAGTCTCGTACGCCCAACACTACCCGAATATACTATGCTTGAGAATTTCCCATACCCCCGGTTTGTCTAACTCAGACCTCACCCAATCCCTCCAATTCTTGGCCAAGGAGAAGACATTCGGACCAGCCAACAACCAGTTCTCCATTAGCCGCACCTTTACGGACATTGTAGTCACTTTCGAAGGAAACACCAACCTCCCAGCCCAAGCGACGACATCCGCCAATCAGATAGCCAAGCACTTAGGGTAAGATAGAGCCAATCACCCCGCCAAATGGCTCCTCCCACCATCCATCTGCCCAGTACCACGGGCACCAAAGGAAAGATCAACATAGCCTACTGCAACGCCCAGCGCTCAGACCCCAACACAGACAGTACTGGAATCAGTCAAAAACCTCAACTTGGTTTTCATCGCAGAACCAGCAATCTTTTGTGTTCCCGGCCTACCACCAGGCATTCCCAACCCACCACCCTCAAGCCCCTCCACATACTCCACAGACTCATCTACCTCTTCCCTCTCCTCCAACGGAAAAGAGAAAGCCCTCGGCTCCCTACACGCGATTTCCAACAACACCCTCATACGGGAAACTGCCCGATCCAATGTTTAAGACACACTTTCAACACCCGGAGCTCGCCATGAGCAGACATCTAAATAGCTCGATGGACCAGAATAGGAGGGCAGATATCGAGAAGATCATAAGGGAGGGTCGAGAGGCCCAAAAGAACCCACCCCCCCTACACCCAAGCAACTAAGACTCCAACACCCCCATCCACCCCAACACCACCAACCACTCGACACCGCCCTCCCCCCACAGAGCTAATCTCCCTACGAATGGCCAGATCCAAGTCGCGTACGACAACGCCCAGAGGTTAGACGCTCAGGCCCACGCCGTTCTCGAAGTCTGTAACAACTTCAACATCGTCTTCTTCGCAGAACCGCATATATTCAACTTCCAAGGCAGTAGCCCAGGGACCGCCACCCATGCCGCCTTCCACAGGTACACCAACCATACGACAAGACACCAAACTTCTAGTATTTACCAACAAAAAGCTAGGAAAGCATGTGAGAGTATTCACAGACGATAACAGTGCCCTAGTCACAATCGGTGCCCTCACGGTCAGCGGAGTATATGCCAACCCCCATCACAATCCTACCCAGCTCCGGGAAATGCTCACGCCACTAAGGACCAGTCAAAAAGTAGGCGACTTCAATGCACACCATACCTCCTGGAGCCACAAGTCCAACCCAAGAGGGCGAGCCTTAGCTGAATGGGCGACACAGAGGGGCCTAGAGCAACAAATACCCCACAAGACCAGCACCTTGGAAAAGGAGGAAAAGAGTCCACCCTGGACCTCGTATTCACCAATAAACACACCCACTTCCATCCACCCCCAGACCATCTCACGTTCCTATGCTCAGATCACTGCCTCTTGGCAGGGGCAGTGGCATCCCATCGCCCCCAGTCACACACATATTCGGTCACCAACTGGGACTTCTTCGAAACCCTAGCGGAAGACCCCCCAGCATATCAGCCAACCGCCTTTGGACAAGCCTACGAAGCCTTAAGGACGCTACTACGATGAAACGTTATCAGCAAGAGAGGATCCATACACAGCAAGAAATGGTGGGATCGGGAAATCGATGCCCACCTATTTAAGTGCCAGTAAGCCAAATCTCCGGAAGACCACAAGGCTCAAAAGATGGCCCTAAACAAGATAATAAGACGGAAGAAAGCGATCTGCTGGAAGAAGTTCATAGAAGAAAACAGCAGAAGGGACCCCTAGGACGTATTGGGAATAGCCAAAGATCCTTTTCACATCCGAAACCATATTCAGTCTCTTACGGACCCAGACGGCAAGGTCCACTCCTCACAACAGGAGATCCTGAAAGGGTTCAAAAGGATCCACCTTCTTTCGGATGATAAGGGTACATCCGAGCCTACTACCACCGCCTCCACCGCAACCACCTCTACCCGCCCCTACCGACCAGCCAAAAGTAGTACCATTCACAATGTTATTCGGGCACTCCAACAATAGCTCCCCAGGCCCCGATGGGACATCATATAGATTACTCAAGCTCATGAAAGACACCGATCTAGGACGGGCAGACATCAATGATGTAGCCTATGCGGTCGCCTACCCAAACAATTCTCACCCCCCATGGGAAGGACTCAAGGTGGTAATAATCCAAAAACCAAACAAAGCCCACACCACTTTCCAAGGATGGAGACCGAAAGTCCTCAGCAACACCACCAGCAAACTGGGTGAGAAGTGCATAGCCGACCGGATTCAAAGATCACACCAAGGCTTCTACAACCTACAGTATGGGAGCCGGAAAAACACATTGGCAACGGACGCCATGGTGATTACAATCAGCCAGATCCGTCACGAACTACGAGCCGTATCAAGGGTGACCCTACTAGGCAAAGATATAGTGGCAGCTTTCAATCACCTCGGATGCAACCCGACTCTGGAAAGAATTAGAGAGTTCAGCCCAGATAAGCTATACTTCTGCACCCAATTTCTAACCCCCCGCACCTTCCAGATCCATTGGGATGGCCAACCCAGGGGAAAAGGCGGCATGACAGAAGGTACACCCCAAGCAAGCCCCCTCTCCCCAGTCCTGTGCCTCTTCTTCCTAGCCCGCACGCTGAGAAGAGCTGACAATGCAATAATGAACATCCACCCGGATACCAGGAGGACATCACAGAGACACGCGGCGACTAGGGCAGCCCCTTCAGTGCAAGTCAACCTCATGAGCTACGCCGATGACGTCAACCACATTGTAGTCACGAGAGGAACAAGCAGGAGAGAATATACCCGAATATGCGGCAAAGTGAACGAACACCTAGAGGAGAATGCTCGGAAAGACAACCTAGGCTGGGACCCGCAGAAAGACTCCCGCGTGACTTCCGGGACCGGACCGATACAGTTCACCACCACACTAGGGATAACCATCAACTAACGACTCTCCTTTCAAGCCCCGTCGACACCAGAACCCACAAAGCCGAACGCATCCTACAGGTCATGAAATCCTTGGGAAACAAGAATGGGGGCCTATCATCTTCGGCCATGAGGGGCTTATACACGGGCATGGTTCGCCCTATCTTCACCTGGGGGGCCGAGGTCTGGCGTGACACCACCCCCAAAATCAGCGCCTACAAGAAGTTAGAATATCAAGCACTCCGCAAGATCACAGGAGCCTACCATGGGGCAGCTCACACCAAACTAGGCCTAATAGCGAATGTAGAGCCAATCGAAGACAAACTAAGAGATCTCGAGCTTGCTGGGCAGCAAAAGCCATCCGCACGGGGGATCCTCTCATCCGGGACATCCTCTCCGACACTCTCATAGACTTCCCCCGCTGGTACGATGGCACAGGAGGCCCACTTTCCATATACGAGTCGCCTGTTACAGCCGCCTTCCACCTAACCGCCGTGACCTACCCCGAGGAAATTAGCTGGGGAGACAGCACGGAATACCGGAAAGGGGACCTCTTAAATATCACCCTCCTATCGCCAGAAGACCCCAGGTGGAGGGAAAAAGGATATTGGGCTGTCATGCTCGCCCAACTCGTGCAAGATCAATTGACCCTTGCCTTCTCGGACGGCACCGGTAGGGGCTCTCAAGTCGTGGCAGGAGCTTACCTCGGAGACAACAACCAGGGGGGGGCTTTCCTGGGAAACCTAGCCTCAGTAGAAGAGGGAGAAAGGCAAAGCATCACACTAGCGATCAAAAAAGCTCCCACAAACCGTAAGCTGTGCATACTCACAGATTCCATGACAGCTATAAATACGGCCCTACAACTCTCTCGTGGGGAACCCCCAAGGTCGGGCGTGGAGATCGAACTCCGAAACAGGCTGATAAGGAGTCACATAGCCATCTCAGGAAACACCCACGCCGACCGCATTGCCGAATTCCGCTCACAAATATGGGAGATCTCTACACAACATTACCGCCACCTACAAAGGCCTACGAGCAGTCTCCAGGGCCAACAGGAAGGTCGCCCGCACGCAGACTGGTTTCGGAATCCGAAGACCCGACTGGCATCGGCACGCCCTCAGCGCCTACACCTGGTACCGAACCGAGAACCCCAAAAGTCGTGGTTACATAAGATAGGGAAGGGAGATGATCCCTCTTGCCCATGCGGCCACCCAGTACAAACCGGCGCACAAATAACATTCCACTGCCCACTACACAACAACGAAAAGAACCGTCTCCTAAGGGGGAAAAAGGCGTGGACAGACTTAGATACCCCCGACTGGCGGAAACAAGGAGATGACCCACCGTACGATGCCATCGAGTCCTTCTTCGACTACCTCTACTTCGAGTCATAAAAAACGAGAGACACAGCAGAGGACGGTGGAGAGCTCGGGAGATAGGGCCGCCACCCCACTATTGACACCGCTAAAATCTGCAACGATTTTCCCCCAGCCCCTCGCCGGTTAGGTGACGTGGAGCTGGCACATGCCCGGGAAAGTTGCGGAGCAGAAAGGTTTCTTTGATCTCAGGAACGAGCTGTATTTTCTTTTGTTTGTACTTTGCACTTGGGAGGGTCACGTTTCTCGTCTATTCTAGGGGCCTGGAGAGAGGGCCGAGGCAGAGGGGTGCGAGGTTTTTATATTTCTGTTCTTGGGGCCTTGAAAGAGAGCCGAGGCGGAGGGGTGCTAGTTTTGTATTTAATTCTTTCCGCGCGCGTAGGGCCCCCCAGATTAACTTGGGTCGCCTTGAAACCTACCGGAATTCCGGTAGGCTCGTCATTTCCCTCCTACAGGTATGCATACGAGTAATGAGTTTTTTAAAAAAAAAAATTTAAAAAAAATACGGCATATACGTGCCACTCCCAAATGAAAAGGTGTTAGCCGTGGAGGACGACAAGTACCGGGCTAGCCACACCCAATTTCCAAGGGAAGAGAGGGAAAACAGCTGGGCACTCGATCGTGTCAGCTCTAAACATGCCAAAACAGCCCGCCCACCCAGGTGCTGGCCAATGGAGAAAATCTTGTCCCACCCACTAACGGCCAGAATAGCCTTCCTGAAATCATTAGTTACGCCCCCCCCTCTGACCATGTAAGGGTTCGACCACAATGTCTCCCCATCCTGGTGAAACAATGACATCCCAGACGAAAGTGGATACACAGCCACCTTACGGCGCCTTGCCCACTCATCCGACTCAGTAAACAATTCGTGTGCATCAGCAAAAACGAAATTTTGCTTCGCGGATGCTTCATGGGGGCTTCAGGAGCTTCAGGAGCTCTGGGCAAGCTCAAGATACAAAACCTTGGTACATCAAGCTCAAATTGCAAAACTGCCCGACATGAAGCTCCTGAAGCTGAAATGCAAAACCATTTTTTTGCTGATGTATTACTCCTATTGCGACAAAGTAGCGTACTCCTTCAATGCTTAGCACAAGAGGGCCCATCACACTGACTACCAGTTTGACCGAACGAGCTCTCGGTCGGATCTCAACCACCAGAGCTGCTACATACATCCGGATGGTACCACCGCCCACAACACGAATATATCTTCAGATCTTGGGGGAACAACTATCGGCACTCTTTCACCGTGTCCACAGCTTTTCTTCACGTTTACCCGACTCTTTTATGCCCTTGCTCATGAAGAATCACCCTGAACTACCATCGGTCTACGAGCTCGCCCAAACCTCAAGCCAGCGCCCACACCTTGACATTCTAGCGAATAAGGGAATTTGTAATTGCTACACGGATGCCCAGCCAACGAGTCACGAAGCACACCCGCCCGCAATGAGAATTTGTTCACAAGCCTACCAACACCGATACCATCTCGGGATTCCAGAGAATAGAAGAATTCGTCACTCCCACGCCGCCGCGCAGTCAACAACATCCCACCTACCGACCTTAACCCCCACACCTGCTGAACGCGCCGGCCACAGGGAAAAGATATAACGATCCTAGCAGATCATACATTATGCATGCCCCACTCAAGACCTGCCTACTGGTCACCAACAACCCAATAGGGCCCATGCCGCCAACAGCGCTGCCACTCTGGTCACAGCCCTGGCGTCACCACCGCTCCAACCCGAGTACGTTAGCGACACAGCCCCAGAAATAGACACAGACACAGATACAGACATAGACAGTCAGGATAGCAGAGCAACAGCGCACGTGACTACCGTGACCGCCATGACGTCGCTTTTCAGGTATTATCCGTGTTGGTACTGAGTCAGGACGGCTCATCCTCGAAAGGCAGCAGCAAGGCCGCATGGGGTCTAAGGAGAGTGAGGCGCTAATTGGAACACCCAGAGGAAACGGTAATCAGGGACAGGGGTTTTGGGGGGATCACTCAAGGGTACGGCAATGAACGATCAGTGGAGGCGGAGCTGATGATCAGTCAACAAGTGGAGATAATTAGACAGCGAGGGGGGGTCGAGGCCATGAAGCAGTCGACTGGGCTTTAGGCGGATCTTGTAAGACGACAAGCGGAGGTGATGCGAGATCAGGAGGATCTTTGCTGCGCGCGGACTAATGAACGCAGGGATTGATGTATCGGCTAGACGTTCATGGTCCTCACACTATCAACGCTGAAACACAAACCACCCCTGCGACAGTAAACGGTATCGCAATGCCTCAACGGAGAATGAACACCCAGAAGCCCCTGGCTCGGGTATCTACAAGTCTGAGTACGTATGAGCGGCCATCTTCCAGGCTAGACCAAGCATGGGCATGAACATGAACATGAAGGGAATCCCCTGACGGTGGTTGCGCCGAATGATGGCGGGGGCATTATGTTATTGATCGATGTAATGTCACATAAGAACGATCCCTTATTAATGTAATTATCCGTGTGATTTTTTTTAAACTCGTGGGCGAAACGACGCCCCGAATACACATGATCTGGAAACCGTGAATCATTTTAAAGACACTTTTTGATGTAAGAATCACATTCCGCTTACCAAAGGCAGGTCGTAGTCTAGCATATACGTAAAAACAAGCCTGATCAGCTATTCCGAATCCCATGCATATTTGTTAACATATCTGTATCCACATAGACGCACATTCGGTACCCGTACACATCTTGGAACAGGTGAAATGGAATGCTTTCGCCGTGAGTAACCACATTATATCCCTGCAGTGCCTCGAATCCCACCTGTTGGGATAACACCCGAATTACCCTCAGGTAGCGCTACCGCAGTTACTCTGTACATTAACTATATGGGAGATCCCATATCTTTTTCGTACAATAGTTATATAGAAGCAGGTTGAGGTTTTCTAGACAAAGCAGGTTTACTTTTTTTTGGCCGTTTTGAAAATGTGACTCTACGTCGTTAGTTCGCAACAATAAATGGGATGGCCTGGAGAGCATCAACGTTTCACCACGGTTGCGTGCTACAGTAGGCGTATAAGGAGATCTTCTCCAATCATGAGTCACAATAGTGGCACGCAATACAGTAGTCAAGTCTGGTCACAATAAGTAATCAGAAACTTGAAACACAGTCAAACTTATGGAATCCGACCTCAGTCATTTCCCATTTCTAGTTCTAATCTCCTTGTTCTGGCTTGCCTCCATAATTATGCCGTTTAGCTCATGAGCCTTTCACAGCGGTCTTCCGTTCATCATGGTGTACATCACCTTGTGTCTTAATACTTACTGGCTGATTATTGACATGTCTGTCCGGTGTTGTTCTCAAAACTTGGTGCTTATTGAGGCTCAAAGAAAAAAAAGAAGAAAAAAGGTTACACCTGCAACCACTTTGACCGAACGAGCACTTGGTTGGCATTCACTCGAACTACTATAATTGCATACTCCATATACGCAAAACCTGTGTACAGAGTCCTCTCCCCTGGGCACTTTTGATATATCTGTTCCTGCACATTCCCCAGCCCTCCCCTCCCTAGATTATGTAGGATCAAGTGATGGGTTCTGTGTGCGGTATTTACGTCGTAAATCGGTCCCTATATGTTATTCTGTGTATGTACACAAGAGAATATACTGAAATCTCCTCCCTAGATGTGAACTTGTTAGGCATTACATATACAAGCATAACCCTGTTGACCCCGTAAGCCAGGGCTCTTAGGCAGCTTATCAAGTGTTTGGTATATGTTCTGAGGCCGCTATCATTCAAATCCAATCAAAACGGCTCGCATTTGCGCTTTCACCCACGATATTGTAATTTCACGCCCGACGTCTACTTTGGGTGCATGGTCCTGTAATATATCCCATGCATGAGGTGTGTGTTTGACTTCGTGGTTTTTGCACGGTGCCGGAGCGGTAGGAATAGTATCCAGCCTCCGCTCAAGCACATTGTTCTAAAGTGATAGTTGGTCATATAGCTATATCGGGTAATTCATGTGTTAGCTATACATTAAGATACACCCTTGACTCGATATGTAACTCCGGGCTCAAGGGCACTTGATAGATTATTCTCCGACCTCATATGCAGCTGTTGAACGCCCTATAGTCCAAATCCACTGAAAGCTCATTGGGTTTCACCTTATCGTTGTTTTATTGCATGTCCCTGTCGTGTTGCATTTCTCAGTCGGATGCTATACCCGAAGCCGGAGATCTCGTGGCACAACTGCCCCCCGGACGTTGGTATTTCCGGGAATCCATACATATGTGTGTATGGATTTATGATGTATATATTTGGTGATACTATGATAATAGAGCAACGAGAGTGGGGGACAACGTACCAGATTTTAGCGTAACAAGTCTTCAATCCCAGCGCCGCATCCGGTGTAAGGAATACACTCTACCGATCACACCCGAGATGTTGGGACATGATATAGGCATTATGGGCATGAACCGCTATATTATGATGAAAAGCATATAATGCCGGAACTATGAGCATGAACCGCCAGAAGCCTATATTATGGTGAAAAGCATCTAATGCCAGAAGTATATGTTGGGATATGATGTATGCAACAGAAGATCACGTATAGGACATATTCATGTATATATATGGTGGTAACCACCGATAAATAAGCCAATTCAATCAATCCTTCTATTGCAAGTGTATGACACCTATCCTTCCGCTCATATTCTAACATCCGGCCACATAGATACCATACCCATGTCAGCTCAGCAGGGGGTGCAAAATACCAGTGCCCTTGTTAGCAGGATCTTGAACCAGAGTTTTATGCATCTCATGATATAGTTATCACGGATGGTATCACGAAGCTATCTTCTGTAGTCATAGTACATTACCATGCCCCTGCGGGGGTCAAAGCGTAAATACCCCTCAGCTGTACTGCCCCATGGAGGACTCATGGTACAATACCATGCCAATACGGGGTTCGCGTGTGACATAATACCGGGGCCCCGCCGCGTATTATATATGTCTGCTCTTCCCAAGGCTGCCTGCTCTTCTCAAGGCTGCCTGCTCTTCTCAAGGCTGCCTGCTCTTCTCGCTGATGCTCGGATTGAACATGGAAAGGTAGAGGAGGGAGGACCCAGAGCGCGACGGAGGGAGGACCCAGAGCGCGACGGAGGGAGGACCCAGAGCGCGACGGAGGGAGGGACTGGACGGGGTCCGTTTACAGGTTGACTTTCCTAACTTGTTTTAGTAGCGGGGAAACACCAAATCCCGGAACGAGTCAGAGGGTATAAGTCAGACAGTGGTGGTAGGCGGTTGTGTTCTAATAAACTCCTAAAGAAGCAACATAGGGTGAGATAGGGTTTGATGAGGAAGTCGCAAATAGTACTCTGAGACTATAGCAGCTAACATGTATCCGGTGGGTCGTAGACCCAGCGGGGCGTCTTAATTGCGGCGGGAAAGTGGTCTAAGTTGCAGAATATTCGTATATTCCTCAGAAGACTGATCATTCGCGGAATATACGTCATGCTCTAGAACCTAGTAGATAATGAAGAAGAAAACTGTATTACTATAGAGCGTAAAATACAAAAAGAAGTCTGAAAACTGCGAGCGTGCGAGCGTGCGTTGCGTGTCTTGCATATCTTGCGTGTATTATGATCGTGTTGTTGTCAGGTTCTTAGGCAAGTATACAACGACGACCCCTAGCAAAGAGCCTACAACCGCGGGCGGCCACTGTATGAGTGGGACGCACTCACAACCCCCAATACTGGTTGAATTTGCACATAACAGCAAAATAGTATGTACTCTGAGTAGCTGAATGAGATACTGGGATCGCTTTTAATTCACAATCTTATCCTAAAGCTTGCACAAGCCAACATCATGCCTAAGCTAAAAGAGATCTAAGCGAAATATAGGGTACCATCCAGGAGATCGGTATGTGGTCGGTGAGCAGCCTGCCGATTAGTTTTCTTATTTACATCCTGCGGACCCGCCAGAGAAACTTGGGCTATTGTTGTTATTATTTATATGTACTTAAATCTACCACATACAGCAGGGCAAATACAGGACGTGCACAACCATGCTCAACAATACAAGCTATCGCAGATGTAGCACCCGGGATTTGCAGACTTTTTTCAACAAATACATAGGGTTTAACGCGAGCTTGGAGCCATACTGATCTGATTGCACTATCGTATGAGCAGTAATAGGGATTTCCAAGTTCATTGCATCAAGAGCTTGAGTTTATACCACATGCACTGGCAAACGCCGTCCATGGTCAATTCCTCAGGGTCAGGTGGGATTTTTAGGGCAATGGTGTGTCTGCTTGAACTCGGTCTATGTCTCAGGAATTGACCAGGGACGTTGTTTACCGATGTGTGCGGTACCTAGTTCAGCGTGGTGCAATTTGACAGCAACCTTTCCCCCACCGCCATTCCCATGTCATTGTCAATGTCCTTGTCCATCTACATTCTCAACTCCCATCATTTACATGGGCACTCCTGTAATCGTTTGAAGAAACTACCATACGCGTACAAAATGTTCCCAAAATCTGAGCCAATTTGGTTGGATATTGGATTAGAAATCGTCAAAACTGCATATTCACCGTTTTTGACCCACTTCCCAGTGATGTTCCGCATCCCGGTGAAGTATGGTATGTTGGGTGTTGATTCCTCCACGTTGTATTTTTGACTGCCTCTACGATGACTACCTCCTCCGCCTGCCTCTCGGCCCCCAGCTGTAGCCCACTAGCTGGCTGCACCCTCCCCCTGCGGCCGTTTAAGTGTAGGATTCCAAACATTAACTCATCGGAAATTTGCGAGCTGTTCCCGCGGGTCCCTCATGTGTCTTTTGGCCGTCCGGTTTCATGTCTGGCTCATATCTCGCATCTATCTCTTCCTCCACCGATCTGAACTGTACTCCTCTCCTCTCCTCTTTTCAGATTAACCTGTCGATCTCCTGCCTTCTCCTGATGAGATCCTCCGTCAAACCCCCTCTCGGGCATTCCCTGTCTAGATGTACGGCCCCGCATAGGTTGCAGACTGGTTGTCGCATGTTCTGATCACATCTGGTGTACCTCCAGTTCCCGCAGTCTCGGCACCTGTCCTTCCTGTTGTTGGGTGTCCATTGCGGGGTAACGTATAGGCCATGCTGAGACATCCTTGAGGAAACCCTGTAACCCTCCCCGCCGATGTACCAGTTCTATGCATGTCCATCCCTGTGTAACTTGAAAACCCCCAGCTCTTTAACTAACATCATCCCGTTCACCATATAGGGGGAATCCACGCACTTCCTCGCTGGGGCCTCCCCACCTCTTCTGATTATGGTCATCACCAATCCTGTCATCACCAATCCTGTCTCTTTTCCTTCGTCTGTGTTGAAGTTTCTTCTCTGACCCGCCCACTGTAGGGCCCTCGGAGCTAGCTTCCCCCCATTCGCCACCGCTACCTCCTTAGCTCTTCTGTCTGCCCGCATGCCCCACTCCCTCCCATCGACTCTTGCTACGATGACCTCCAACCAGTCTGCCACCTCCGTGCCTAGTATACTCCAGCACTGCTCCATCCTCCTGCCGGCTCCTAGCATGATCCAAAGGAGGGAGTTTGGTGAGGACCACTCCTTCACCTTTATTGTCACTGTCTTCTCATTTCTCCGGCTGAAGTGGTATGACGTACACAGGACCGATGCCTCCACCGTACTGTCCGCTTTGTCCCCTGCCGCCTCCATGTGCCTGCTCAATATCATTTTCCACTCGTTCTCCCTGCCCTTCGCTGTGTGTGTGTCGGTGGGGCCCTACCTCGGCTCAAGTAAATTTCCATCGCCATTGACTCTTTCTCTGCTCCTGCCCCTCCTTCCCCGAGGTTGCTCTCCGTCCTCGTTGCTTCCTCCGCCTCCTTGTCTTCTTTTCCCTCCTTTGTCTTCCCCTTCCCCAAATCCCCCTGCTGGTTTCTGGGTGTAGTTGCTTTCTCGAGTAGGATTCCCTTCTTAGGTTCCGAATCTCCCTTCTCAACTCTCCTGTCTCCTGTGGCGCCTCTTGGGGAGCCGAGTTCCTTGAGGGGGATGCGTTGTATAGTGTAATTGAACGGTTTCCCATTGCTGGAGGGACCTGGAGTAGGGGCGTTCCCCTATAGATAGCATGTGAGGTCGCTGTGTCTGTAGATCTTGCACAATTGACAGAACAGTGGGAACGCGCTGGGTCCCCTCGGAGCTCCCTCCGGCGCCTTGCCCTTCCCCTTATGTGGCTTCTCCGTTCCCTGCATTTTCGTCACCCTATCGACTGCCCCCCCCTGTTCGATCCCCTTCTCCTTCCAGATCTCCTCCCCCCAGTCAGACTCGGCTGGTACGGTCTCGCTAGGTGTGTCTTTCCCCTTCCCTCCTTGTGAGTCCGCCTTCTCCGCTTCCTGCTGCATGAGCTTTGTGGATCCTGTGTCCCACCTGTCTTGCCATAGCCTCTCTTGGTCATCGCCTCCGCTCCGCCTTCCTTCTCTCAGTCAGTCTCAACTCCTCTATGTTCAAGATCCTCCCGAAGACCTCTGCCTCTTCTTTCCTCTTTCCTCGCCTCCTGCGATTCGTTTAGGCTAGCTCCCTGTCTCAAAGCCTCCTCACATTCTGCAATTGTTTCCCCTTCCCTATGACCAACCCTCACGCTCCCCTCTTCCTATCTCCCTGTGGGGTCCATTTTCCTTCACTCCTGGACCTCCGTTGGTTCTGGTGAGAACTCTGGGTCCATTGGGACCACGTTTGCAATTAAGTCGATGTTTAACTCGTCTTTGAGTGCTGTGATCGTCTGAGGGTCCCAGGGGGTGAGTGGGGAAAGAGCTGCTGTCGTAGTCAGGGTTGGGTTGTACGAGGTGACCAAGCGCTCGTTTGAAAGGTCTATGTCGAACCTCCTTTGCATGGTCCCCCTATGAACCTCGTGCTGCACTATCTCCTACCCGACCGCTCGCATCACTGCTGGCGTCTCCTTGACTGCCGTTTGCAGTTGCTGGGTGTCTTTCGGCTCTGTTTCTTGGATTCGTTCGGAGAGTCAATAATGATTGGATTCTCCTTCCCGCCCCCACCTCTTGTCCCAACTCTCCTCCCGTGCCCCCTTGATACTGCTGGTGGGTTGTTCAGTCTTGCCTTCCTCAACTCCAGTTCTCCCCTCTTCAAATGTCGTCTGACCTCCCCACTAAGTCCTTCCTCCACCTCCGCATCTGATTCCGAGTACGAGGACGGTTCCCCTTCGGACCCTCTTTTCCCTCGTACCACCGGTGTACCCTTCGACATATAGTCCAGAATCCGCTTGAAATCCGCCCTCAACCCAGCTACCACCTTCCTCATCTCGCTTGCGACCACTCCTTCCATTATCGACTCTACCATTGATAACTCCCTGTAGATCGTGATGCTATCTCCGTCTGCCTCCTGTAGCGCTCCTGAAACCACCCCTAAGCTGTGGGTCACCACTTCCAGCTTCCCCTCGATCGCCTCCAAGCAACATCCTAACTTTGCCTCCAGCGATTTCGCCCTCTTTCTTGATGCCACCCCATTCGTTTGAATGGTCTCGGAGATTCCATCTAAACTGTCCCCAAGTCTAATTTCCATTGAGATCCCTTTCTGCCCCAGTCTCTGCTCCATTGCTCTCATCTCTGCCCCCGCCCTATTAAAACTCTCCCCGGTTCCCTGACGGTTTTCAACGCTGCCCACCGATCCACCCCCCCCTTCCTCCATTGGTCTCGTGAATGTGTTCCCACCCCAACGGTACACCCTCCCAGCCTCATCTACTCTTCCACGCCTAACTCCACTTCCAAAGACTCCCCTCTCAACTGCCTGTCCGCTAGTCTCCCCTGTCTGCCCTCCCGTTCTTCCGACTCCTGTCTTAGTTGTGCGCTGGGTCCGCGTTCCTCCCTACCCACCAACAGCTCCTGTCCCCGGCATTCCGAGCTTGTGGGAGAGCATTGTCTTGGGGATTCTGTCAATCCTCCATAGGTGCCACAGTATGGTTTCGGGTATACGTCTTTCCCTACCACTACTGTCCCCGCCGATTGTTGGGAAGGTCTGATCGTGCTGAAAGATATGACTTGTGCATCTTTGATAGCTTCCCTTACCTCCCTCGAAAATCCCTTGTGCATGCACTACCTCCCCCCTCTTGCAGGAATTCCCGAGATCACTACCGCATTCGGGTCGTCAATCTATCCGGCTGCACTTGCTGCCGCCCATCTGACCCTTTCCTTGTTGTCGTCCGCTATGTCATACCATACCGCTTCTAGGCAAAAAAACCTCCCACCCGCAATCAAGACCACTGCTTGTCCCAACGAAACCTTCTGTAGGGGATAGACCAGTATCGCCTCGCTTCCGTCCGTCATGAGGTGCCCTTTCCTGTTGCGCTCTGCCTCCCCATCCTGTGCGATGCCTCCGTATCCTGACTTTAGTCGCTTGTCCGTCATTCGGTTCCGTTCGTGTCTCGTATTATGGGGCCTCCAGGCGCTCCTGTGGGGTTGTGGTGTGGGAGTTTCCCGTTCCTTGATTGGTGCGATGGTTGGTTGAAGTGGGCGTATTGACAATCGGGCCGATGTGGGAGTTATCTCGGTTCTGGTTGGGCCCTCGTATCTCGCGTTCGGCGTCCCAATGTGAGCCCTCGGTTGTATTGGCCGAGAGGGCTGTGGGAGTTTCCCTTCGTTCCATTAGGTGTTGATGTCGTGACCGTGCTGACTTGGGCAGACCGCCCGTACGGTGTGCGAAGGAAGTCCTGCAGTTTATCGTGGGATTTCTGAACTTCAATCGTGGGGGAAAGGGTCTGGATGTTGGGGGATGGAGGATCTCGGTCGATATTCTCATTGCCGCTCACGAGGGCTTTCTCGTGGTCTTGTCTTTTCGTTGGTAGCTGCTCTGGTTGCATCAATACTGTCGTTCCTCCGTTTGTGTGAGTGTGGATTGTATGAACCTATTAGCATGGTCAGTATATTATCAACTACAAGAGAAAGACAGTTACATACTTGTGAATTCATTGCCACAAGGATGGACGGGAGTCCGGGTACGCAGTTGTCTGTACTTCAGCTTAATAAGCACAGGTTTTTGACCTCAACACAGCATTGGCTTTTCCCATTACGCAAGCCTTGTGTTTGAGGTTATTGAGTTGGACCAGCATACCATACTCTTGCACCAAAATAATTAATACCCCAGGGAATAACCCGGCCATGGCCACATTGCAGGATTCGGATTGGTCCAAAAACGATATCGATATCAGAATTCGTTCTGAAATCCGTTGGCTATCCTTACTGGGCAATGGAAATCCCATGGAGAACCTAACGTGATCTTTCATATGAAGAATCCAGCAAAACCCACCTGCTGGACTTCCTGTTCTATCGAGTCCCCCAATTTGTACGCGCTCCCAGAGTAATGTAACAATAGGTTCGAGTGGTGCTCTGCTAAAGGGTACATAGGGATAACTCGAAAGTTGATTAGAAGACATAACGGTATGAAAGAGTACTGAATTATTTTTTTATTTTATATTTTTATTTACTGATGTACGCACATGTGGCCCAACCAGGGAGACAAAGATCAGGCAGCGGGAGCCAGCTGCATTCAAGTATCTGCCAAATCAATCTGGCGTCGCGCGCGAAGGTACAGGGTGGATAGCGGGAAATCGTGAATATAAGGAAGAAGCGAATGAAAACGGAAAGGGGAAAACAGCCTCTGTGGCTGTTGTGGACTGGGCAGTGGAAGACGATGTGGTGCCCGTTGCCACTGGCATGGCCACGCCTGTGGCAGCAGGGAGCTCTGCCTTGTGTATACGGTGCAGTCATGACACTTGGGGACCCCTCCACTAGGTGTATGCGCTGAGCGCACGTCTCCGACTACGCGCCGTAGCCGGAGTGTGCTCACCCGGCTGTTCTGAAGACCCTGAATCGCTCTCTTATACCTTCTTCCGTGCTAACCTCAGTAGAACCAGACTACCTCAGTAGTGCCCGCAATTTGTCCCAGGTAGGATTAGTAGCGGTCAGTGCTGTAGTATCAGCTCGTTTATTGCCCTGTATGCCCATGTGGCTGACCCATGATGTGGTGGTGTCAAACTCGGCTCCGCGAATGAGTAGCTGAATGAGATTGATCGGGGTAATGCTATAACAAATCTCTGAATATAATTAGTTGAAAAAAAACGTTCTCATTTGGAGCGCCTGTTGAAATAATGAAGGGAGCACTATAGGTGGCAATATTTCGATTGTTCCTGCATAGATTTTGTTTGGATGGGGACAACTAAGTGGGTATCTTACATTGTCCAGCCCTTCCCTACATTCACGAGCCAGCTCGTGCCCCCGCATACTGAAAATTACCGCAAACCCCTTTCCGTAAGACTGTCTATCAAAGCCTCGAACTTTTGAATTTTCTGCGTGAATTCCGGATTAGGAGCGAACTCTGGAAGAGTCTCCGCCACCAGTCGTCTGACCTGCGATAGTTCTTGTGAAAAACGCTGGCGGATTTTATGAAGCCTCCTCAGCAGCTCTGCTTCCGCTTCGACATTAGGTTTGGGGAGTCTAGAATTGTTATCTAGGCTTATTACGGTTGTTTGTATTAGATGGAGATCGGCTGAAATTAACCCGAGGGTGTTGACAATATTGTCAAGGGCGTCAGTCATTGTGATAATAGTCGATACGGAAAGTGACTGGGTTGAACGTTTTTAACAACAATAGCAATGGGTGTTTAGTAGGTGACGTCGTTAAAAATCCTGGAGCGATGTGATCTGGCATCTACGGAGCGGTACCAGTGATTATATAGTCGAATATCCGGCGCCATATGCATGCATCTTAACGCGAGAACTAGTCAAGTGATACAACCCCTGTTGCAAAACCAAGCTCATGGCGATATTGCCGCCATGGAACTAATCCATGAATGGATTGGTGCCAAGTTCCAATGAAACCTGAAAACTTAGTAAGTTGAGGACGGTTGGAACTGCTAGCCCCGATTGATCTCAGGCCCCTCCATAATTCATTCCTGCGAATGCTACAGGGAACCATACACACTATATTTACCCATCGGCCCCGAGGCTGGAGACGGACTACCTAGGGGCATTATGCATGAGACGCAATACGCTACCTGCACCTGCACTGCCGCCATGTATGCATGGCAACCTACAGCGTAGTTAAAGGGATTCCTTTACCAAATGCTGCTCCGTCACCCTTCTTACACTAAACAGGGTATTCGTAGTTAATCTTGGATCTGTAACAATAGCGTAATTCTCTTGTCGGTCTATACCTACATGTTCTCCGGCAGTATCTGTGTCTTAAAGTTTCCGGAGAACAGGAGTACATCAGGTCGCGAAATACCGGACAATTGGAAACCAGGCACATCAAATTGTACAAAGAACAAAGATTACTAGCCTAGGGTATCTGAAACCAGTACAACTAGAGCATAAAAACAAAAAAAATGCAATAGTAGAAATGCGTAGTTAAACAAAGAAAATTACCGGGCGTGCCCCAGATTCTTGAAAACAATTTTGGCCGCGAAGCCACACAAAGAATT
>Ga0307511_10001830_pt1 | contig 22368 bp, 24 predicted proteins | sample 13_EM_MG_FD_200266 | JGI IMG/M metagenome (GOLD analysis project Ga0307511, IMG submission 200266) | Populus trichocarpa ectomycorrhiza microbial communities from riparian zone in the Pacific Northwest, United States - 13_EM | ecosystem: Host-associated > Plants > Roots > Unclassified | place... | reverse complement strand
GCGAGAACCGGCGAATGCGTCGTCACGAATACTTGCGGCGCGCGCGAGGTGGCGGAATCTTCCTTGGGAGCCGCCAATGTATCGTCAGCGCCCGTCGCGCTTTGCGGAGGCTCTGCGGCCGCGCGCAGATAGTCCACGAGCAGCGTCTGTAGTTGGGGATGAAGATGTGCTTCAGGCTCCTCGACAACGAGGAGCGGCAAGTCGCCCGGCTGTCCAACTGTTCGATACGCAAGCACCGTCGCTATGAACAGGAGGTTGTTGTACCCGAGCCCATTCTCCTGAAGATCCACGTCGGACATTGGATCCGGGCCACCGGCGATGGGTAGTTGCAAAACCATCCGAATGCTCTGAGCGATAGCCGCAAACGACGGCGCAGAGGGCGCCAATCCGATCTCTTGCGCTAGCGTTGGCCCGATCGCCTCTCGTAAGTTTGCTGCGATCTTCGTCAATGTTCGGGCGATGAGAGGCTCCTTCCGCATCGTCGCGTTGGTGGACTTGAATAAGGCTTCCATCGCGGTGCGGTCGGATTCGTTACTCAATCTCTGTAGGAGGTGGCCGATCCGACTTGACCGGCCACCACCGAGTTGCGCCAGCGCGTCACGGAGCGGTTCAAGGTATGTGGCCGGGAATGCCTGCAACACGTCCGGCCGGATCGTTTGCTCTTCGCCGCTGCCACCCCAGCGTTGTTCGCTGTAACGCTCGGTTTCGGCGTTCCACGTCCAGCGGTAGTTGATCTGAACCGACGACTTCTTCGGGTCAGTCGGATCGTAGACGAGGCACTCGATGAATGCGCTCATGTCATCTTCACTAATGCCGGAAAACGTCAGGCGGATCTCGAACGATGACCCGATGTTTCCCGCGGCATCCCGATGGAGGTCACGCGTCGTTGGCCGCAAAAAGAAACCCTCGAAAGCATTCGGACCGAGGGCGATGCGGATTGCATCAAACAGGTTTGTCTTCCCGACGTTGTTCTCGCCGACGACTATGTTTAGGCCTTCGCGGAAAGCGATGTCGAAGACCTTGAAGTTTCTGAAGCCGTCGAGGTGGACATGAGAGAGGTACATGATTGTGTGGAGGCGACGAGACGATGGTACGGACTTCCGAGTCGCGCTACCAGCTCTTGCCTACCTCTTGTCGGCTCGGCGCGGCGGTGGTATCGAAGACGTAGACCTTTCTTACCTCCGGGCGAACGCACCACACGTGGCCATCAGAGTAGCGTCTGAGGGTCCCGAGCGGTTCTGCAACCTCTCCGAAATAGCATCCCGAAGCGCCGTTCGCGGCCTTCGGCAGCAGGGGACAGGATTGCGGAGCTTGAGGTCACAGGTTCGAGCCCTGTCGGGTGCAGTCAAACCCTCGGAAATGGCATCCAGAAGCCCCCCGTTCGCCACCGCGACGACGGAGGGCGACGGATGCCGTGGCCCCAAGAGGCGACGCATCTTGTGGCCCATCTAAGCCCGGTGAGGAAGGGGATTTCCCAATCCCTCCCTCCACTCCCATGCCGCAGTCATGGCCGCGCCCTCCCGCCGTCCGCGATCCCGCGGCTGCCGCGGAGCACCCCGTCCCGAGCGGATACGCCGTCGCGACCGAGCTCCGCGCGGCGTTCGCGCGCTTCGTCGCGCACGCGCGCGACTACCGCAACCACAGCCCGACGACCGTGAAGTGGTACCGGGATGTCTTCGATCGCTTCCTCGCGCACCTCGCTGCCGAGGGGATCGAGACCGTTGACGCGGCGACGCCGGCGACGATCGAGGCGTGGATCGGCGGCATGCGCCGTCGCAAGATCTCGCCCTTTACGATCCACACGTACTGGCGCGGGCTCCGCGCGTTCTTCGTCTACCTCGAACGCGTGGACGGGTTCCCGAACCCGTTCCGAACCCTCTCACCTCCGGCGATCCCGGACGTCCAGCCGAAGGCGCTCTCCGAGGAGGACTGTGTCCGCGTGCTCGACGCCGCGCACAACACGGATTGGGCGGATGCGTACGAGCGTGCGCGCGCCGCCGCAATGATCGGCCTCGCGCTCTACGCAGGCCTCCGCCGCAGCGAGATTCTCCGGCTCTCCTTCGCGGACGTGAATCTCGATGACGGGTGGATTCGCGTCGTCCGCGGCAAGGGACGCGGTGGCGGGAAGGATCGGACGACGTACGCCGCGCCCGAACTCGCCGCGCTCCTTCAAACGTACCTCGAAGAGCGGCGCCGGGCGCATCGCTCAAGCGTCGAGTTCTTCACGGCGCGGCGGGGCGGCCACGGCGTCTCCGAGCGGACGTTCAAGCGCATCGTCGAGCGGGTCCGCGCGACCGCGGGCATCCATTTCTCGCTGCACCGCTTGCGACACTCCTTCGTCACGATGCTCCTCCGCAGAAACGTCCCAATCCACGTCGTCCGCGATTTGGCCGGGCATCGGGATATCAAGACGACGGAGCGGTATACACGCGTGTTCGATGCCGACAAGCGGCGATACGCCAGCTCCCTCGGGTTCCGCTCCTCACCGACCGACCGCGCGTGATGCTTGCTCGTGTGCGAGAGACTTACGTCGTGCTTGGCGCCCGCTCCTCCTGGACGAGTCGGATGCGCTCGGCCGCCATGTAGGCCTCCTGCGCGTATCTGACCATCGAGTTGTCGAGGCAACGGTCGCCGAGCACGAGGAGCTTGTCTGCCGCCCCGGCAGCCGCGTAGGCGGCCACCGCTTTCGTGCTCTCCCCGCGCTCTTGGCAGCGGTCGCCGCACGCGATGAGCTTCTCCGGTGGAATCGCCGCGCAGGCCGCCGCGTAGGCCTTCTGCGCGTCTCCGAGCTGCCCAATGTCGAGACAGCGGTCGCCCAGGAAGATGAGCTTCTCTATCGCCCCGGCCGCCGCGTAGGGCCCCTGCGCTTCGCTGAGCCACCCGTTTTCGAGGCAGCGGTCGCCGCAGGCGATAAGCTTCTCCGCGGGAATCTCGGCGCCTGCCAGCGCGTACGCCTCCTGTGCGTTGCTGAGCCACCCCTTTTCGAGGCAGCGGTCGCCGCAGGCGATGAGCTTCTCCGCGGGAATCTCGGCGCCTGCCGCAGTGTAGGCCTTCTGCGCGAAACTGAGCAGCCCCTTATCAAGGCAGCGGTCGCCGAGAGCGATGAGCTTGTCTGTCGCTCCGGCCGCGGCGTAGGCCTCTCGCGCATTCCCGGTCTCCCCCTCGTCCAGATAACGGTCGCCGAGCAGCATGAGCTTCTCCGACGGAATCTCCGCCCCGGCCGCAGCGTAGGCCTCCTGCGCGTCACTGAGCAGCCCCTTATCAAGGCAGCGGTCGCCGCACGCGATGAGCTTCTCCGCGGGAATCTCGGTGCCTGCCGCAGCGTAGGCCATCTGCGCGTCACTGAGCCGCCCCTTCTCGAGGCAGCGGTCGCCGCACGCGATGAGCTTCTCCGCGGGAATCGCCGCCCCAGCCGTGGCATAGACCTCCTCCGCGCGGCTGCGTTCCCCCTCGTCCAGATAACGGTCGCCGAGCAGCATGAGCTTCTCCGCTGGAATCCCCGTGCCGACCAGCACGTAGGCCCCCTGTGCATCGCTGAGCCGCCCCTTCTCAAGGCAGCGGTCGCCGAGCAGCATGTTTCCTCGACGCCTCACCTCCGCCTCGAAGGCTGCATCATCCGTTTCGCGCGCGCCGCTGGCGGGGACGTCGAACGGCTGTTGGTCGTCAGCAACAGCTACAGAGATCGCCTGGCGCGTATCAGCGACGGTCGCATCAGCATCCCGTGGTGACTCCCTCGCATCGGATGGCGGTGCAACCTGCGCTGATGCGCCGCCGACCGCATCGTCTGATGCGGGAAGTTCTTCCTTGCTGGGCATGGGGGAAAAACAGGTAGTGATAATCGGGAGGCATATCTGTAGATGATTAATCATGCCGCGTCAAGCGCGGATCGGGGCTTACGTCCTCATGACCGTCTTTTCTCATCGCATGTGGGGCGATCGCGCGATCTGTCCATGGCAGGCGCATGGGATGCCCGGCGCATCAAAGATCGACATCGAGACGGAGCTTCCGCGCTGCGTCCGCGTATTCGCCGTCGTAGACGTGCGAATACCGCTTCAACATCGTGAGGCTCGCGTGCCCCATGAGGTCCATCGCGACGCGATCCGAGACGCCCGATGCTCGAAGGAGCGTCGCGTACGTATGCCGCAGCATGTGCGGCGACACCCGCGTCTGCGTGATCCGCGAGAGGGCTTCAAACAACCGTTTGATGCCCGTGGCTCGGATCGGCGCATCCACGCGTGCTGACGTAATGAGTTCGGGATGCGTGCGGCGCGCCCGATCGCGCTCGCGCAAGTACCCGCGCAGGATCTCCTGCAACTGCGGCGGGGCGTAGGCCGTCCGGTCCTTTCCGCCATGTCGTCCCTTGCCGTGTCGCACATGCAGCGTGCCGGAATCGAGGTCGACGTCCGACACGAACAGCCGGAGCACTTCACCTCGTCGCAGGCCGGCAAGCAACATCAGGCCCACGATCGCCGTGTTGCGCGTTCGTTGGAGTTGGGTCCGCCAGCGGTAGTTACTGGTGACGAGGAGGAGACGTTCGGCGTTTGCTCGGGTGAGGAATCGGGGTTGAAGTGGCGCAAGCTGCGGAGACTGGAAGTATGCGAAGGGGTTGGCGAGGCGATGCCGCCGTTGTAGCCGAGCACAGACCGCATGCAGGGCGTTCCAGTACGTTCGAATCGTCGTCCGTGACAGCGAGCGTGCCCGCAGGGAGCTGAGCCACTCTTCGAGCACGATCCCTTGCCGCTGGATGTCGCCTGAGAGAAACGCGCGATCCGATCCGGAGAGGCGAAGGTACGACGCGAAGATCCGCACACAGCCGCGCATCCACTGGATGGTCGTGCTGCTCAGCCCCTCGACCGACGCCGCGGCGCCGATGACCTGCTCGCTCGCATCGACGAAGTGCGCGAGCGAGGGGAACTGCATGGGCTGAAGAATCACCGCCGCGGCGTGCGTCGCTCGCAAGGGCAGCATGGAAGCAATCGGCGCCGGCGCGGGTGTGATGCGGGACAAGCGCCGCGGGTGATGCTCGCTCATGCGTGGCGCGGAGGAAGAGCGTTCGGACGCCGGATCTGCACGCGCCGTCCTCGGTAGCGCCGTCCTTTCAGGAGCCAGTAGCAGGCACCGATGGGAAGGTTTGCGAGCTCGCGCGTCCGCGCGGATTCTTCTTCGGCGCCGTTCAGCAGCGGATCGCTCGCGACATCATCGTAGGGTCGGACCGCATCCCGCCAGACATCGCCCCGCGGCTCGAAGAGATCGTGCGCGAGCGACCGCGCTTCGGCGTGCGGCATGCGAAAGAAGAACTGACGCCCGGTGTTGCCGAGGAGATGTGGCCGGAACGCGGCCGGGAAGAGCGAGAGCCCCTGCGCCGCCAGGGTCACGGTGACGCGGTACTTCCGCGCCGCAACGAGGAAATCTTCGAGGCCGCTCTCCGAGGCCGCGAGCACATGCGCTTCATCGAGAAGGAGCGCGTACGGGCGGCGGTTCCGGAAGGGGATGCGCTCGCGCCGGAGCGCCGCCATTTGGAGCGCGTTCACGAGGAGCCGTCCCATCACGTCGGCTGTGGGTCCGAGATAGCCCTTCGCGAGGTTCACGAGGAGGATCTCGCCTTTGTCCATCACGGACAGCGGGTCGATCGTGGACGCCGGACCACCGAGGAACCGCTGCACCGCCGTTGATCCCAGGAAGGGTTCGAGCTTGTTGAGGACCGCCGAGACGTACATCTGCTCGCGCGGACCGAAGCGCGTGAGGAAGTACGCCCGGGTCTCGGGTGCCGCACTCGCAAGGACACGCGCCCGGAGCACGGGCATCAGGAAGAACGCCGGGATGTCCGCGAGCGCCACGGGGACATCGCTCTCGATCGCGGCGCGGAGCGCGTAACGCGTGAGTTCTTCGATCTTCACGCCCCACGCCCACGAGGATGCGGTTTCGGCTGCGTACAGGCGCTTGAGGACGCCCACCACGAGATCGACGTGCCGCCCAATGTCGATGTCCGGCAGCCGCGTGAGCGGGTTCCACGAGGGAAGGCTCTCGGGTCGCGTGAAGTCGATCACCCAGACGCTACCAACGCCACAGGCCAGAAGCCACGCATGGACGCGCGCGAAGAGATCGCCATGCAGGTCGAGGAGCGCGAAGGGTTGGCCGCGATCGACATTCGCCCGCGCGAGGAGTTCAAGCAGCGTCGATTTTCCCGTCCCGGTCGCGCCGAGGACGAGCGTGTGCTGCCGGAGGTCGGGAAGGGTGAGCCACGTCGGAATCGTGTGCCCGTCCGGTGCCTGGTACGTCCCGAACGGGAATCCGCCGCCCGCGCGCCGGAGCTGCTCATGCAGGAAGCGGTCGCGCGCGAGGTAGAAGGCGTCCCATCCCGCGCGCGTCCGGCTTCCGCGCGTCTGATACGTGAGCGCGAGGTCGTCAGCGATGGCGCGCATGGAGAGCGAGGGTGAGGAGCAGGGCAATGGAAGCGACCGCCGCCGCCGCGAGGACCAGCAGTCTGCGAAGCGCCGCCGGAAGAAACGGGATCGCGAGAAAGCGCAGCAGATGCCGTTCGCGCCGCGTGGGGGGCGGAAGTTCGTGGAGCGTCGCGGACGCGAAGAGGGCTCCCTTCGCGATCTCCAATACCCGGCCCCGCACGAGCCGCCGCACCGCTCGGCGCTGCCGTCGCCTCCCGTTGATGCCGATGCTCGTTGCGACGCCTGAGAGACGCAGATCCGTGCGCGCGCGTCGCACGGGCTCCCGCGCGAGGAGCGCGAGGTAGAGCGCGAAGGCATCACGGCCGAGGAGCGGTAGTGCTTGGACGAACGCAATAGTGGGGAGCGGATGGACGCGGGCGGGCGAGGGCGGCCATGTTCCGGTGGGTGGGCGAAGCGGCGTCTGCGCCGGGAACTCGAACACGATGCCTTCACCGGTGCGCGTCCGTTCCCAGGTGTAGGTGAGGAGACCCGCTCTCGCGAGCGTTTCGATCCCCGCGGTGATGCGCCGCTCGCTCGTGCGAAGCGGCCACGCGAGCGCATGGAGTGTCGCCTGTCCCGCGCCCGCGCGAACGCGCATGGCACGCAGGAGCAGCAACAGGAGCGCGGCGTCGATCCCGACGGTGCCGGTCAGGAGCGGAAAGGCAGAGAGATCGACGACGATCAGGGATTCGCCGTCCGGCGGCGTCGCCGATGGGCCGAGGAAGCGGAGCGAGATCACGTCGGGCATGGGGCGGCGGTAATGAGCTGCATGGAGGGGCGGAGCGCCGCCGCGAGATCGGCGGGAAGGGCATCGACGGTCGCGGTCGTCGTGAGCATGAGCGGAAGCCCGAACGCCACGCGCGCGGCGAGCACCCCGGACACCGAAGGAGACGCGAACTCGATCCGCTCGACGATGAGCGCGGGCACGCGCCGCGCCGCGATCTCTTCCGAGGCGCGAAGCGTCGCGGATGCGAGAAGCGTCATCACGCCAATCTCGTTCGCGGTAAAGGCATCGCGCAATACGGTCGTCGCGCGTGCGAGCACGTCCGCCGTGCCTTGCAGCAGGAGGCTTCGTCCTGCGACGTGGGCGAGCGGAAAACTGGCGATGTACCCGCGCACCGCGCGCGCCACCGCATCCGGGAGCGCGCACCCGGCGAGTGGTGGCGCGGCGAGGCGGCTCGCGGCTTCCTCCGGGACTTCCACCGCCAGATGCAGAAAGAGCAGATCGCGCACGAGCGGCTTGCCGCCGAAGACTTGGGCGATGCGCGCGAGCACCGGCAGCGTGAGCGGCTTTCTCCCGGCGCGAATGTGCGCGAGGAGCGTCCGGTTCACGCGAAGCTCGGTCGCAAGCTGGGTGGAGGTCCACCGGCGCTCGTTCGCCAAGCGATCGACTTCGCGAATGAGGTGGGATACGCGGCGCATGGGAGAGGTGTGCGCGGCGTACTGTGGCGGAGGCGGGTGAAGGGGGCGAGTGCATCCGGAGGGATCGCGCCGCCGTGTCACACGCTTAAAAGCCGCAGTCCGGGTTGGGGGGTTGATGTATGTGCTTACGCTACCAACCCCGCACGTCGGATCAACGTGGTGTCGCGCGAGGACGTCGCCTTCGGCATCCACATGCGCGGCGCGCCGCCGTAAATCCCTTCAACACGAGGGGCGGTGTGTCCCCGCGTCACAACGTGACTGCGATCGCGGCCGGAGTTTCGGCGCATCGCTACCATCCCCGGTGCATCCGTGCGGCACCGCCTACGTTCGACCGTCACGCCTCGTTCATGTTCGGCATACCGATGCCATCACCTCCACTGCTGCCTGCCGCGTCTAGTCGCGGCGATCCACGCGGCACCGACATCACGGCCGCGGCGCTCGCCGCGCTTCCGTCGCGAGATCGCTCGCTCGTGATGGCGGTGGCGCGCATGCGCGTCCTCACGTACGGGCAAGCCGGCCGACTCCTCTTTCCCGGACGTCACGCCTCGATCGTGACGCGGCGAGCGCGCGTCCTCGTCCGCGCCGGATGGCTGCGGCGGGTGCGCCCGCGGGTCGAGCGTGGCGGCGCGCCGTCCTACCTCCTGCCCTCCGCGCGCGGCCTCGCGGCGTCCCTTGACCTCTTCCTCGCGGAGACCGACGGCACGGCCCTTTCCGTTCTGGTTCGGCGCATGGTGCCGACGCGCCCGCGCAAGCCCCTCGCACTCACCGCGATGTCGTCTCTCGCGCATCAGCGGGAGGTGAATGAGCTCCTCGTCGCGTATGCGCGCGCGTCCGCACTCCGCGTCCTGTGGACCTCGAGCTGGGAGCGCCCCTTTGGCCGCGGTCCGGACGCCGCGCTGCTTCCGCAACCTGATTACGTGCTGGTCATCGAGCGCACGGGCAGCCCGGTCCTCGTCTTTGGGGAGCACGACCGCGGGCATGAATCGCTCGCGCACTTCCGGACAACGAAGGCCGAGCGCTACGCGCCCTTCGCGTTCGTGCCCGATGCCGCGGCTGCGGCATTCGGCATCACCGCCGTTGAAGTGTGGGTCACGGTGACCGATCCCGTCGCTCGCGCGCCACGCCGTCGCCTTCAGCACCTCGCCGACATCGTCCGGGTTGCCGGCGCCGCGCCCATCACCCGGCTCGCGCTTGCGGGCGTCGCGAACGCACGGCCGGCGACGGCGTTTGTTCCCGCAACCGCGCTGTAGCTTCGTCGCACGTTCGTTTTTGGGAGAACCGTGTGTCACACGCTCGGCCGACGACGGCGCGGGACAAACGGAGATGCCCGCGAAAGACACCGCGTCACAACGCCACTCATCGCGATGGAGTTGCGGCGGCGCATCGCTTGTAGTCCGGCCATTCCAGGCGGTCCTTCACACCTTCGGCAAACGCTCCTTCTCCCGAGACGACGCTCCCGCGCGGCCGGTCGGTCCCGGTTCCTCAGGCGGACCGAGACGGCTCCGTCCAGGCGCCTACACCACCTTCCGGCGCCCGCAGCCGCATCTCCGCACAGCCCGAACCGTCCGGCGTCCCGGCCGGTCGCCCGGGGCTGTCGTCCCCGGAAAGGAGCAGTAAATCATGTCCACATGCACTACACCCGTGGGGTTCAAGAGCGGGAAGGATCTCGGCGAGGAACCCCGCCTCGCCGAGGAGGATCGCGTCACGTGCGTTGATTGCGGCGCGACCGCCACCGATCAATCGGCGTACGAGAGCGGATGGCAGCTCGTCCCTTCCGTCTGTCCGAACTGCCTGCGGTGGGTCTTGACGGCGAACGACTCCTGCTGCCACGGGAGCACGGCATGAAGCGCCGATGCCCACCCCCGGTGCGCTTCATCCGGCCATCGTGGAATGCGAGGCGGTCCACCTGCGACACGTGCGGCGTCGTGGAGGTCAACGACGGTCGTCTGCTCGTCCGCTTCAGCACGTGCAAGGCCTGCATCGAGGGGGCACGTCATGCTTCGCATTGAGCGCTACCGCAGGACGCGCTTCTGGGGACTGTACGAGGCCGGCGAGCTGCTCTGCGTGACCGTCTACAAGAAAGGCGCGGAGACCGTGAAAAAAAGGATCGAACGCGGCGAGCCCTTCCCGCCGCCGGTACGCGCACCTGGACCCCTGACTCCTCGTCGCACCCGCCGCGCCTCCTGATAGGATCACGAGCGGGCAGTTCTTCGCCCGCTCGTGCATTTGTCCCTCGTGTCCAGCGAGTCTAGTACGAGTCTAGTTCGCGTCTAGTTCGACCTATTTGGGGATGAAACGCGATAGAATGCCTCGTCGTAAGTGTAAGAAAACAGGGAGGTGACTCCATATGTCCCGCGATTCGGGGGCAGATGGGGTTCAGGTGGTCGGGGGTTCAAATCCCCCCTGCCCGACCAATTACTTCCTTCCTATCAACCCCTACTCGTCTTTCTTCGTCTTCGGTCCGATTGGTGTCGGCGGAACGACTGAGAATGGCTCCTTCTGCATACGCGCCAGTGCTGCGTGATAGCGGCGCTTGACGCCGGGGTTTTCGTCGTTTTCGCGCTGAATGAGCTCGTTCACCGCCCGGCGGATGACCTTCGCTCGCGGCGCGCCGTCGCTGGCCTCGCAATATGCATCGAGCATCTGGACGAACTCCGCTGGAAGGTCCAGCGGTACCTGCCTGACCTCTGGTTTGGATTCTTTTCGCGTCTTCGGCATGTCGGTAGTATAACCTAGGTTTAAATTATGGTAACCTTTGTTTGTGTAGGGTTGGGCGTGTTATCTACTCATCGTAGAGGTCGTTCCGAGGTTTGGAACAGTAGTAAGGAGAGAGATGATCGCGCTGACGGCCGCCACCGTTGCTCTCATGGGGTCAATGGTCCTCGCCGCTCTCCGTTTGCGCATAGAGACGGAAAAGCGGTACGGCCATAGTTTCATTCACGTCACTCCGGCATTTCGTCTCTACGTTTCGCTCCATGGCCTCGGGGCACTTCTGCCATTCCTGCTGCACCTTTTCTGGGCGAAAGAAACCTCGGCGCTTGTCAGCGCATCACCGTTGGTTCTTATGGTCGCGACGCCGCTGTTCGTGAATAAGCTGGTGCGGCTTCAGGGGCTCGATCTTCCGGAAGCGACCGGACGGCTCAGCCGATTCCGCAGCGAAGTGAGCGTGTGGATTCACGAGACGCTCATTGACTGGGAGACCTCTGCAATGCGTGGCTTCATCACGCCGTTCGCCAAGGACATGGGCCTCGAGGAAGCGCGCATCCTCATGACGCTACACCTCCCGGTTCATCTGTCGCCCGAAAAAAAAGCAGCCATCCATGCCGCATTGGCCGACGCCAGAACAGTTGAACGGGCGATGGAGATCTACATCCGTATGATCGGCAAGCATTCGTTTGTTTCCCTGTTCGGCGAAAAACTGAAAGAAAAAAAGCTCGCGCCGACGCCGCTCTTCGACGGCCCGTCACCCGACGATTTCGAGCGTCGCCGCCAAGCACGGGAGAAGTCGCGATCAGCGTAATCGGCTAAACCGCCACTGAACACAGGCAGGTAACATGAAGAAGAGCCAGTCGACGAACAGCGCCGAGTCTCCATCTGAGCTGATCGACGCGAGAATCCGCGATCTGGGCGACTGGAGAGGCGAGATGCTTGCCCGGCTCCGCACCCTGATCAAGGAGGCGGATCCCGAAGTGACCGAGGAGTGGAAGTGGAGCACTCCGGTGTGGTCGCACGACGGGCTGATCTGCACTGGGGAGACGTACAAGAAGGTTGTGAAGATGACCTTCGCAAAGGGAGCGTTCCTGAAGGATCCTTCAGGCCTCTTCAATTCCAGTCTCGAAGGCAACGTCAGGCGCGCCATCGACTTTCACGAAGGCGACAAGCCGGACGAGAAGGCTCTGAAGGCTCTCATTCGGGCCGCCGTGGCCTTGAACAAGTCGTCGGCGCCCGGCTAGAACGCAAGGTCGCGTCATCATGCGTCTTCAGTGAAATGAATTCGCGTCTTGTCCGGCCTGCGCTGTTTGTATCGACGGCGGATGCTTCGGCGCTGCGCGATCGCGCGGAGGTGCTGCCGTACGATCGTCACTCTTTGGCCGTCGGCGCTGTGCTGCCGATGCGGGATGAGTCGTTCCGGGACGCGCTACTGGGCGCGCGTTCGATCTATTTCGATGACCAGGAAACTCCTCTGGGAGATGCGCTTCTGGGCTTGTCGCACTTCGAGGCTGTCCGAGACGCGGCCGTGCTTCTCGGGGTGCAATTGACGGCGACCGCTTCACCGAGGACTGCGCAACTTCTGGGTGTGCCTGCCACCACTGACTCGCCGGGTAACGCCATGCGCATGGGCTTCGGACCGGTACGTACAGGTCCGCTCATACCGAGGGGGGACTTGCCAGCGTTTCGGACTTCGACGCGGGTCTATGCCGACCTTCCGTCGCGACGTTACCTCGATGTGGAGCGCCGCGTCGGTCTGCGTTTGCCGAAGGACCGGTTTTTTCTGCCGCCGTTGGCGGGCCGGCCGCTCGCGAAGCGCAGTCGTCCTTTGATCTGCTATATCGCCGCCTCGAGCTGGCCGAGAAGGAAAGACTATGGGGCTCGCGGTTTCGCGCGGGTTGCACGACGAATCAATGGCATGACTGGTCGTAGATTCGACCACGCACTCATTCAAGGTCTGGAGAATCGGAGGGAAACGCACCCGCCGTTTGTCAGGCTTCCACGCAAATCTCACGACCTGGCATCGCTTCTCGGACTCTTTGCACAGGCAACTCTGATCATCGGCAACGACACCGGGCTCCTTCACGCAGCAGCGATGACGAAGTCAGAGACCCGCCGCGGCGTGATCGGCATTTACGGCCGTCATTCGTATCTTCGATTCACGACTGGCGATTGCCGTCAATACGCGATCGCGACGCCGTTCGCGCAGGCGATGGCTCTTCTGGATCTCAGCCCGGTACGCGATGGGTTCGATGACGCGCGGTATCCGCACGCGGCTCCCGTCCGCCGGATCGCGCCGGAGCTCATCGCGGATTGCGCGATGCGAGTAATCGAGGGCGATCTCTGAGTTTGTCGCTGAATGGCTTCTTCGTTGCGGGCGGCGTGAGTTGCTTCCGCAGAAATGCGCGCGTCTCCGCTGTCGGGTAGAGCGCATTTCCCTTTCGATCGGCGACCAGGTACTCCGCGATGAAGTCGTCGTAGCCTGGGTAGTCGGCGTTCAGGCGGTCACGCATGCCGGGGAGGGAATCGTCGTTGAAGTAGGAGCCGTAGCGGTCGCGGGTGGCGAAGCTCCAGATGATGTCGATGTCTTCGTAGATGAGGATGGAGCGGCGGAGGGCATTGCGTTGCGGGCCGAGGGGCATGACGTCGGCGATCGACTTGGCGACGGCCAGTGCGGCGTGGAAGCGGCGGAAATCGTTTGCGTCGTTGGTGTCACGCAACGCGGTGAGGGCGATGGCTGGAACGATGGCCGGCAGGCGGCGAGGCAGCGGATTCTCCGCCATTGCCGGCATGGACAGCAGAGGAATGACGCAGAACGCGGCGGCGGCCATCGACCGAACCGAATCCAATGCGCACCCCTCCACCCGAGTTGTGATGCTGATGAGGAAGGCGGGCTACTTGCCTGCCGGTCTGCGCGAGCTCTCGGCACCGAGGGCGCGCGCGGTCTCGATCAACTCCTGAATCGTGGCCACGTCCTTCCCGGCCGCCTGCAGCACGTAAATGCGGATGGCGCTGCCGACGGGGATTAGCGTGTTCGCGGGATCGCCGTAGAACTTCTCCAGGCCGGAGACGAGCTCGAAGCCCGACATCTTGCCGGCGGTGGAGCTCTGTCGCTCGGTGCGCGCGGCCAGACTGGCGCAGGCGGAGTTCGGTCCGGCGGCGACGTCGATTTTGTTCAGGGCGTCGAGGTAGCCCTGTGAATAGCCGATGGACCAGAACAGCTTTTCGGTGCTGCTCAGGCGCAGGAACTCTTCGCCGTTGGCGGGCGGTGTGATCTCGGGCGTCGTCGCTCGATCGGCGGCATTTCCGACGATCGCGAACAGCATCAGGGCGATGGCAACGGCAAGTTTTTTCATGGCAGCCTTTCGAAGACGCTCGCGGATTTGGGCGAATTCTCTCACTCGGATTTTCGGTGATTCTACCAAAGGGATGTCGCAGCAACACAAGAGATTGCAGGTTGGGTGTGCGGCGCGGCGTGTTGGCGGTGGAAGATGACGACATGATGCACGACAACTGCTCCCACTCCACACGCCCAACTTCCCACAGCTATCACTCGATCGCTCCTTCGATTTTCGCGCGGTAGCGGGCAACGTCCGGCGTCATTTCGATGTGCGGCAGCGCGGCAGCGAGCTCGCGCTTCGCGTCGCGATATCGGCCTGATTCGTAGAGAGCGACGGCGTAGTAGTAGTGATATCGCTCTTCGCCGCGAGCGAGGGGGCTGGCGCGCTGGAAGGCGCGCGCCGCGGCGCCGAAGTCGCGAGCGCGATACAAACCGTCGGCGAGCTCAAGCGCCGTTGCGTGCGGAAGCGCGGGACCGCTTAGCAGCGTGTTGTAGATCGACCGTGCCCGATCGATGTCACCGCTATCCACTGCGCGCTGCGCCTCGGCGAGACTGGTCTCCGCGTTACCGGACGGCTGCGGCGCGGGAGCTGGCGGCTGTGCAGGCTGCGGCATCGGTACGACTCGCGGAGGAGCCTTCACGACAGGCTGCGGCGCCGGCATCACCGGCTGCGGCTGAGGAGCCAGGACCACAGGCTGCGGCGTCTGTTTCCGCGGCTGAGGAGCTGGAGCAACAGGTTGCGGCATTTGCTTCTGCGGCTGCGGAGCTGGAGCAACAGGCTGAGGCGCGGGCACGACAGGCTGCGGAACTGGTGCGACTGGTTGTGGCGCAGGTGTCACCGGCTGCGGAACAGGCGTCACCGGCTTCTTCGTATCGTCCGGAGGTGCAGCATCGAGATAGCGGTCGCGGTTCCTGGACTCACGCGGCGCCGTCGTGGCGACGGGCGGTTTCCGTGTCGGTGTCGGCACGACGACAGGCGGCTTGGCTGACGCATCCAGCAACTTCGCTGGAACGCCGAGGAGGGTGGCTTCCTCGGTCGTGAGGAGCGAAGCGGCAATCGTGTCGACCTCGGCGCGCAAGTCATCGGGAAGCTTCACGTTGCGGAAATGCTGCTGGACCTTCTCCGCGGTCACGATGCGCATCAGCGAATCGCGCGCGTCGTGGTCGCGTTGCAGCCTGTGCGCGGCGATCGCGGCGTAGGCTTGCGCCGTCTCGAACTTCTCCACTTGCTCGACGAAGCCGAACGCCGCATTGCGCAGCTCGGCAAAGGCGGGGGCATACTCGCCGGCTGTGAAGTGCGCCAGTCCACGCAGGTAGAGCCGCTGATAGAAGTCGTCGCCCGACGCGGCCAATCCCGCGACGGGAACGAGCATCAGCAACATCACCATCAGTTTACGCAGGATTGCTCTCCGTTCGGACGATGCACGACCGGCAGGCTCGTGCCGGGCACAAGAACAGTCGCGCAGCGTCATCTTCATCCTGTGGGGAGTCGGGACCGCTGGAGATTGTGCCACACTTCAGTCTCGGTTCCGGTGAATTCGCGGTAGCATCCGTCCCCAATCGTGTCGAAGAACGTGATCATCGTCGGCGGAGGACTGGCCGGTCTTTCTGCGGCAGTGTTCCTGGCGCGCGCCGGCCGCACCGTGACGATCTTCGAGCGGCGCCGCTATCTCGGCGGCCGCGCGGTGACTCATCTCCGCCACGGCTATCGCTTCAACCTCGGGCCGCACGCGTTCTATCGCAACGGTCACGGATGGAACGTCCTGCGCGAACTGGGCATCCCCGTTCGCGGCGGTGTTCCCAAAGGTCGCGGCGTGGCCATGCTCGGCAATGAGCGCTACAAGTTCCCCGGCACGATCTGGTCGATGCTGACGACGTCGCTCCTCGGCATCAAAGCGAAAGCACAGGTCGCAGCGCTCTGGATTCGCATTCGCCGCATCGATCCGAAACCGTACGCGTCGATGACCGTGAGCGAGTGGATCGACGCGAACACCTCGGATGAACGCGTGCGGCAGTTGATGACCGCGCTCTTCCGGCTGGCGACGTACAGCGATCGCCTCGACCTGCAGAGCGCAAGCGCGGGGCTGGCCCAATTGCGGCTGGCAATCCGCGGCGTGGTCTACGTCGACGAAGGGTGGCAAAAGATCGTCGATTCGCTTCACAGTGCCGCAGTCGCCTCGGGAGTGAATTTCGTCACGAGCTCGCGCGTCGTCAGCGTTCATCACGACGGCGGCGCGGTTCGTGGCGTCGAACTTGGCGGACTGGAGCTCGACGTTCGCAACGACACCATGTCGCTGGCCATGCCGGATCTGTCCGAGCCGGACAAGGGCACGCGCATTCCGGCGGAAACGGTCTTGCTGGCCGTCGATCCCGTCACCGCTCGCGAGCTCGCTCCCGATCTCGAATGGCCGGCCACGAATGCCGTCACCGCTTCGTGTCTCGATATCGCACTGTCGAAGCTTCCGCAGCCGAAAAATACGTTCGCGCTCGGCATCGACAAGCCGGTCTACTTCTCCGTGCATTCGTCGTGGGCGCAACTGACGCCGAAGGGTGGCGCGCTGATTCACGTGGCGAAGTACGGAGAGGGAACCGAGGAAGAGCTGGAAGCGATTGTCGATGAAATGCAGCCGGGCTGGCGCGACCTCGTCGTTCATCGCCGCTTCCTGCCGGCGATGACCGTGTCCAATGCGCTGGTCGAGCCCGAAGGCAAATCGGCGCGGATTCGAGCGGTGACGCCGGTGCGCGGACTCTACGTCGCCGGCGATTGGGTCGACGAAGGCGGCATCCTTTCAGACGCCGCCTTTGCCAGCGCACGCGCGGCCGCGAAGGCAATCCTCGCGGCTGGTTGAGACTCTACTTCTCCAGGCGGATGTCGCCGCCGGAGCTGCGAAGGACGAGCTTCGGTCCGCCGCCGTTCAACTTGCCGTTCAGCGACGAATCGTTTTGCTTGCCGAGGATCGTGACGGGGATGTCGGAGGCAACATCGCCGCCGCTGGTGTGCGCGTCGATGTCGAGCGCCACGTTCGCCGCAAGATGAACCGTGATGCCGCCACCGGACGTCGACAGCTTCGAATCGGCGCGCGGCTGGCGCGACAAACGCGCTTTGATCGAGCCGCCGGAACTGGAGGCATCGATCGATCCGCCGGCATCGCCGATGTCGATCGATCCGCCTGATGTGTGGGCCTTCAGATCGGCGCCAGCATGGCGAATGTCGATCGATCCGCCCGAGGTCTTCACGTTCAGGGAACCGGCGGCGTCGCCGACTTTGATGTCGCCGCCCGAAGTGGAGAGCAGTGCATTTGCCGAAGATCCGGACAACGACACATCGCCACCCGATGTATGCGCGTCGACGGTGCCGTTGATCCGTCCGAGCGACACGTCGCCGCCCGATGTCTTGACGCGCGCCTGACCGTTGAGATCGGAGACGTTGATGTCGCCGCCCGAGGTCGACAGGTCGACGTTGTACTGCGAGGGAACGCTGACCACGAAACGGGCTTCGAGATCGGTGTTCCAGTGAAACCATGACGTGGGATGGTTGTAGCGCGCCTTGATGCGCACGTCGTTCCCTTCCTGGCTGAAGGTGACGTCGAAGTCCTTGAACAGCTCTTCGGCGTGCGAACGGCTGGAGGTCTTGGCGCGCCGGATGACGTCGACGCTGACGTTTGCAGCGCCGGAAGTGACTTTGATGTCGCCGACGTCGGCGTCGATGGTGATGGTCCCGCCGGCGTGGACGTTGAAGTTCCTGTGGATCGGGCTCTCGATGGCAGCGTGGGCGGCGGAAATCGACGCCAGTCCGAGCACTGCCGCGAGCGCTGCATTGCGAATGCGCTTCATGGGTTGCCTCCTGTTCGGGAGTAAGTACGCCCGGGAAGGCTAAAGGTTAGCGAGCCGGCACGGCCGGCAGCGTTGGTTGCCCAAGGCTCGGCCGACAGAAGCGCGCTGTCCTACTTGATCTTTTCGTGTTTGATCGAGACGGGCGAGAGCTGGCCGGAGACAGCGAACCACCCTCCGTCGCTCCTGATCCAGAGGTTGACGTAACGAAGGTCGGCCGTGATGCGCTCGCCGTTCACAGTCGATTTCTGGAGGATGCGTCCGGAGACGATGGCTGTGCCGCCGCGTGCGCGGATCGAGACCTCGGTTGGCTCGTACGGCTCCATCTTCACGCCCTTTTCGGCTTCGGCCACCAATTCCACCTTGGTCTTGATGACGCCGCCGGCTGTGATGAGCACGTAATCATCCGACAGGTGGACGCGGAACCAGTCGGCGTCTCCCATGTAGGTGGCCAGTGCGAGCTCGCGTTCGAGTTTTCGCAAAGCCTGTTCGTCGCTGGCGAAGTTTGCGGCGAAGGCGGTGGCAACGACGAGAGCGATGGCGAATGACAGGATTGCGCGTTTCACGGCGCGCATTGTGCCACGCGCGTAGACTTCGTCGATGTTCAGCGCTCTCGCATTCATACTTCTCCTCGTGATGACGCCTTCACCGCGTTTCCTGGCCCTCGGCGATTCCTACACGATCGGCGAAAGCGTGGCCGTCAACGATCGCTGGCCGAATCAGCTAGCGCTCAAGCTCCGCGATGCGGGAATCGACATCGCCTCGCCGGAGATCATCGCCAAGACCGGGTGGACGACGGATGAGTTGTCGTCCGCGATCGATGCCGCCAAGCCGCACGGTCCGTACGCACTGGTAACGCTGCTGATCGGCGTCAACAATCAATACCGCGGTCACGACGCGGAGCAGTATCGAAAAGAATTCGCCGTTTTGCTGCAACAAGCCATCGGATTTGCGGGCGGCGAGCCGAAGCGCGTGGTCGTTGTTTCGATTCCGGATTGGGGCGTGACGCCGTTCGCCGCCAACCGCGATCGCGCCAAGATCGCCGCGGAGATCGATCGATTCAACGCCATCAACGCAGAGGAAACGAAACGAGCCGGCGCGCGCTACGCCGACGTGACGCCAGCCTCACGCCGCGATCCATCACTCGTCGCTCCCGACGGGCTTCACCCCTCGGCGGCGATGTACACGCAGTGGGTGAACGTCATTTCGGCGCAGGCGAAGGCGGCGTTGAAGGGACAGGGACATTAAGCGTCACGCTGTCGAATTTCGTATTCGCCGTCGGCATCCCTTGCGCCGTGCCCGCTTCCGCGAACGGGAAGAGTAGTCCTTCGACGCGCCGGAAGTCACTGTAGTCGACGATGAATTCGAGCTCGCCTGCCTTGCCGGTTGAGCGGAGAATGTGCCACGTCTTCTGATCGATCGTGACCGTCAACGTCAGCGACTCCGAGAGCGGGATCTCGATGGTTCGAACACCATCCTTCGCGCCGAGGTCGTGAAGAGAGGCGCGCTTGTCGACGAGAAGAGTGGGGAGCGCCATTCGCGCCGCCTGCAATCTCATGGCATCGAGCGAGCCGCCGGTGACTTTCTTGTCGTTGCGCGTTCCGTGATCGCCGTCGACGATGCGCACTTCGGTTTCCGTTGGATAGACGATCTCGACCTTCAGCTTGTCCGGCTTCCCCCAGAGTCGCATCAGCTTTCCGTCGCCCTTGCGCATCATCGGAACGACCGTGCCGGTCTCGCGGATCGACACCACTTTCTGCCAGGACGCCTGCCCGCCGTACTCCTTCATCACATTAGAGATGACGTCATCGAGCGACTGCGCGTGTGCGGCGGCGGCGGCGACGAAAAACGCGGCGAGGAGGAAGAGTTTTCGCATGGCCGAATTGTGTCACGCCCGTTGACTCCTCGAGCGCTGATGTATACGGTCGCCCGCCATGACCACCGAAGCCCCATCGAAGCCGCGCGACTTCATCCGCGAGATCGTGGAAGAAGATCTTGCCGCCGGCAGGTACCAGCGTGTCATCACCCGATTCCCGCCCGAGCCGAACGGCTATCTGCACATCGGCCACGCCAAATCGATCTGTCTCAACTTCGGCGTCGCCGGCGAGTACGGCGGGCAGTGCAATCTCCGTTTTGATGACACGAATCCGACCAAAGAGGAGATCGAGTACGCCGATTCGATCAAGCACGACGTGGCCTGGCTCGGTTTCTCGTGGGGCGAGAATCTTTTTCACGCCTCGGATTACTTCGACCAGCTCTACGCCTGGGCCGAGGATCTGATCGGGGCCGGCAAGGCCTACGTCGACAGCTCAAGCGCCGATGAGATACGCGCCATGCGCGGCACGCTCACCGAGGCCGGCCAGGAGTCGTCGTATCGAAGCCGCAGCATTGACGAGAATCTCGATCTCTTCCGGCGGATGAAAGCCGGCGAGTTTCCCGACGGCGCGAACGTATTGCGGGCCAAGATCGACATGGCCTCGCCGAACATCAACATGCGCGATCCGGTGCTCTACCGGATTCGTCACGATGAGCACCATCGCACCGGCGACGCCTGGTGCATCTATCCGATGTACGACTACGCGCATCCGCTTTCGGACGCCATCGAGCACATCACGCACTCGCTCTGCACGCTCGAGTACGAGGATCACCGGCCGCTTTACGACTGGCTGATCGAGAACGTCTCCGTTCCCTCGCGGCCGCGCCAGTACGAGTTCGCGCGGCTCAACCTCAATTACACGGTGATGTCGAAACGGAAACTGCTGCGGCTCGTCGAAGAGAACCACGTGCACGGATGGGACGATCCGCGCATGCCGACGCTGGCCGGATTGCGGCGCCGCGGCTACACGCCGGCCTCGATCCGCAACTTCTGCGAGCGCGTCGGTGTCGCGAAACGGGAGAACGTCATCGAAGTCGGACTGCTGGAGTTCTCCGTTCGCGAGGACCTGAATGTGACCGCGCCGCGCGTGATGGGAGTGCTCGATCCGCTGCGCGTCGTCATCGACAATTATGCCGAGGAGACCATTGAATGGTTCGAGAGCGGCACGCGCAAGGTTCCATTTGCGAGAACGCTTTTCATCGAGCGTGACGACTTCATGGAGGACCCTCCGAACAAGTTCTTCCGCCTCGCCCCCGGCCGCGAGGTGCGCCTCCGCTCGGCCTACTTCATCACCTGCACGAGCGTGGTGAAGGACGATGCCGGCAACATCGTCGAGCTGCACGCCACGTACGATCCGGCCACGCGCGGCGGCGATTCACCCGATGGACGCAAGCCGAAAGCGACGCTGCACTGGGTCGCCGCCGATCACGCCGTCGATTGCGAAGTGCGGCTCTACGACCGGCTCTTCAATTCGGAGAACCCGGAAGAGAGCGGCAATTTCCTGGACGACCTCAACCCGAATTCGCTGCAGGTCGTGTCGCACGCCAAGCTGGAGCCATCGATCCGCGATGCCGCTCCCTTCTCCCACTACCAGTTCGAGCGCCTCGGATACTTCTGCGTCGATCCCGATTCGACGAGCGATGCGATCGTTTTCAACCGGACGGTGACGTTGAAGGATACGTGGGCCAAAGTCGCGAAGTAATTTTCTTAATCATCATTCTTTTTCATCTGCTATTCTTACGGCCGTCCAATCGTCCATCTTTTTAGTGAGGTCGCGATGGCTGTCTGCTGGCGATGTCCGAGTTGCGCTGAAGTCAGTTGCGAAGATGACGTGAACGCGGCCGGCAATCCCGTCGCCTGCGATCACTGCGAACGGCCCTTCCCGCAGCAAAACACGCTCTGCACCGTCTGCGATGCACCCAACCCCTGGTCGCGCCGCGACACGCTGCACTTCCTCTGCCGCGAGTGCGGCACGACGCAGACGTTCTTCTCGCACCTGTCGATGGCCGGTTGACGTTGCTATGATCGCCCCGAAGGGGACGAGCATGCCGCTGCTGGAAGGAAAGACCGGGATCGTTTTCGGAGTCGCCAACAAACGCTCCATCGCCTGGGCCATCGCGCAGGCGCTGGCGCGCGAGGGGATGCGGCTGGCCTTCACGTATCAGGGCGAGCGCCTGAAGGAGAGTGTCGAGGGACTTTGCGCGACCATGCCCGATTCGCTCATCCTCCCCTGCGACGTCACGAGCGATGCCGAGATCGAGGCGGTCTTCAAAGAGGTCGACGAAAAGTTCGGACGTCTCGATGGTCTCGTCCATTCTGTTGCTTTCGCTCCGCGCGAAGATCTCGAGAACGACTTCGTGAACACGTCGCGCGAAGGGTTCAGGACCGCGCACGACATCTCTGCCTATTCGCTCGTCGGTCTGACGCGCGCGGCGTTGCCGCTGTTCGAGAAATCCGGCGGCGGCGCGGTCCTGGCTCTGACCTACTACGGCGCGGAGAAAGCGGTAGAGGGCTACAACCTGATGGGTGTGGCCAAGGCCTCGCTCGAGGCGAGCATCCGCTACCTCGCCGCGAACCTCGGGCCGAAGAATGTCCGCGTCAACGCCATCTCCGCCGGCCCGGTCAACACGCTGGCGGCGCGCGGGATCAAAGGCTTCACCGGCATGCTCAAACACCACGCCGAGCGCGCGCCGCTTCGCCGCAACGTGGAGCTTGAGGAGATCGCCAACGCCGCGCTCTTCCTGCTT
>Ga0307511_10001829_pt1 | contig 22368 bp, 13 predicted proteins | sample 13_EM_MG_FD_200266 | JGI IMG/M metagenome (GOLD analysis project Ga0307511, IMG submission 200266) | Populus trichocarpa ectomycorrhiza microbial communities from riparian zone in the Pacific Northwest, United States - 13_EM | ecosystem: Host-associated > Plants > Roots > Unclassified | place... | reverse complement strand
AGGGGGCTTTAGCTATGGCACAACCCCGCCTTTGACACAAACGGCGACGGCGGCGCAACAGGCAAAGCTTCAGCAGGAGAAGCAAAAGTACAAGGAACGTCATCAGCATCTCTTATCTCATGGGGAATTTAGCCAAAGCGCCGAGTCGTTGAACCAACAGCAGGAAATCGTATTGACGCCGATGTCATCTACAACGACTCTGTCGACAGTCAGCAGCAGGACGCAGGCTTATGCCCCAGGTCGGGATAGTGTATCAGGGAGCGGAAGGCGAGACTCGTCATATTTTCCACCGACCCCGCCGGCATCAATACGTGTTGCGAGTCCTGCAGGTACCCCAAGAGGCCAAGCACACAGTGGGAGCCAGCAGTCGATAATGTCCGATCGGGGACCTACAGCTAGGAGCTCAGCGCCGATATCCTTGAATGGGCTCTTTTCCTCTGGTGGTACGGTGGGGCCAACATCCGGACAGGGAGCAGCACAAGGGGGAAAGAAGCAGAAGTCGGCGGCATCTTCGAAACGTAGCCGATTCACCTTCTCTACCTTTATTGGAGGTGGGGGTGATAAGGATAAAGGGCATGGGAGACAGGCATCAGTTGGGAGCCAGCTACATGCCAGCCAGATGCAGCAGCCACAGCCGTATTTACAACACTTTCTACAAGAGGAGGAGCGATTGCAACAAGAAGATGCCCCGCTCCCACCGTTACCGCCACCTACATCTCCTGCACAGAGAGAGAGGGAATGGGCGGACCAATCGGATCGAACTAGCATTAGGAGGCGGAGCGTGAACTCCGTATATTCCGAAACAGGAAGACGGACACCGACTTCTCCGGATGAGATACGGAAGGGGTCGGCATCTGCGATAGGAACTAGCTTAAATACATGGACCGAAGATGGAGCAGTAGGAGCCCGTCGGAGTGGTAGTTTAAGTGTACACACCGATGACACACCCATTGTTTATGATCAAGATGTGGACATGTCACGAATCGAAGAGTTGATTGGCGCGCATTCTCCAATAGAATTTGACGCCGAGGATTCCGATGCAGGGGGAGGCACACCGACCTCGATAACCCCAAGCCTCTTCAGGCGGAATAGAAAGGAGCTAGAGGGCACGGGGATCGCGACTGGTGAGAGCACGATGCTGGGCGACGTAGTCTATGTTGATGGCAAGCTTGTTCGCCTGAACGGGTCTGGGAGTGCGATGACTATGGCATCGATGGGGCCAATACGAGGGTCGATACGGTCAATTGATAATTTTCCAATGTTACCGACGCAGCCGCAATTCTTGGGGGTTGAAGACCGAGACCCAATATCCCCACTACGGCCAACCTCCATGGAATTACCACTTTCTTCACCTAGCTCACAGGCATCAGTGGAAGGTGGTCTCGCTGCAACGACATCTGAGACCGATCCAGTTAAACGGAGCCCAAGCTGCTCGTCTACAATGAGCCAGGTCAAACGAAAGCCATCCCCCGTCACGGCTGCATTTCCCCCGACGGCAGCACAAACAGGGTCAAGCATTCCCTCCACCCCCCTCCCATCAGTCGCAGAGCCTGACACATCCAAACCACCGTCACCACCTCCTCAAGCACCCCTCCCTGCACCGCCGATCATCACCACCACTGCTTCTCCAACTCTTCCGAACAATAACCCTATTACTAACGTGATAACCTCCCCATTAACAAATAGCTCCGGTGAGACAGCGGTCCCAACGGCATGGGGAGGACACCAATTGCAAATGGAAGTAAGCCAAGTTGAGCTTCCTCCACCACTACCGCACACCCGCAGCCCACTCTCGGATTCACCAATTTCCGTACAATACCCAGTCGAGAGGAAGAAGAAACTCATCGATGAAGAGTGGGAAGATTTAGAGCGAGAGGATCCAGGGGATGGAGATGCGCCGCCACCACCATACGTAGCGAGGATGAGCATGATGATGAATGCTGGGGGGGGCGGCGGTCTGGGAATGTGGGAGGATGAGAAGGCGATGTTGATACGAGAAGGGATGATGCATAGGAGGAGTTTACCGGGAATGCCGCTCTCCAGGCGGTCAACACTTCAGGAGGAGACTGTCGAGTCACTTAATGCAGGTGAAGCGGGGGAAGTCATGGGGAATGACTCCGAGGAGAATTTTGATCTGCAGATGAAGAGGCCCCCAACAACAGCAATATCATCGGGTCGAGCTAATGATGGAAACCAAAGCGAGCGACGATCCCCGGCAGAGGGTATAGGGGCTTTTGACAAGATCGATCCGGATGGAAAAGCCGGCTCCCCCACCGGAAATGTCAAACCTTCCCGGGGCACCACACCCAGGAAACCGGGAGTTTCCACCACTACCAAAACCCGCTCTAACCCAACCTCTGCCACAAATTCCCCTACTGTGGGCCGGAAACGCACCATACTCAAGAAGCCTGGTGCCACACCAAAGATTTCCACTAATCTGTCTCGATCGAATACCCACAATAAATTACGATTTTCACATGTGGCACCAGAGGTAGTGGTTCCTTCACTGCCTATATCTTTGGGCAAAACTTCACCCCCTGAGGTGGCTGATGAGGGTAAAGGAAAACAGTGCAAGACATGTAAATTTTCTAAAGGAGGTTCATTGGCGAATAAGTACCGCGAACTTCTAACTCGTGAAAGGGAATCATTCACCCTTGAGCGGTCGATATGGGATGAAGAGCGAAAGGGGTATGAGAAGAAAGTAGCAGATCTTGAGAAACGATTACGGAAGTTGGTGGAGCTATACGTACTTACGAGGGGGGATGAGGGTGGTGATGATGAGGATACTGTGGAGGAGAACACACAGGGGAATACCGTGGAGGTGGAAGAAGAACAGGAAGAAGAAGAAGAGGAAGAGGAAGAGGAAGAGGTGGAGGACATGCAACCAGTCATGTCGGCTACTGGTGGCTTAAGTGTTAATGCTCCAGCTTCTGGTAATACCACCAGGAAGAATAGCTTCCGTGATACAGGTAAGGAGGTTGATCGCTCCCACATGAACCAGCCTAGCCGCGATAGAAGTGGCGGTGCATGGCCACACCAGGCAGGGCTACCTACCTCTCCCTCCAGCGGTGCCATCGCCTCCTTCAGTCGCCCCCCCGCAACTGTGGAGGCAGGCCCAACCTCCAGTGGGGGGAATCAGTATTGGAATAACTTCCTGGACGATCATCGAACCGCACCCCTAACACGCGCAGGTGGTAGCGGGAGTAATTATGGATATAGAGCATCATCTTCAGCATCATCGTCGTCGTGGGTAGGGGCATCGCGGACATGGGGTGGTGCGGGTAGCTCGTCGGATATGGTAGGGTGCGTTGAGGCAGGGAGCCATACATATGGGGGTTGGGGGCATGAAGACCCGGATCCAAGGATGAAACTGCCAATAACGGAGGAGAGAGCGGTGTATGCGCGGCTGTATGCTGAGGCTAGTATCGGAATTGGAGGACCAACGGGGGAACTATTACATTAATAGACGAGGATATTTAGGATGGGGTTTAGGGATTTTGGCTTAGGGAATTCAGAGAAGGGTAATGGGATTTTTTCCTTCCGCGGCGCATTGGCCTATTGTTGCTCAGTTTGCTTCTTTATGGTTTAATCGGTATCGGTCCCGGATCTTTTGGTGTATTCTCTTTGTTATTTCTGCATCTTCAGCAAGAGGTTCTTTGTTCTGGATGTTTGGAAGGGTGTTCATTGACTCTGGATTTTCTCAAATTTGAAAACCGGCGTCGATACCTTCTACATGTGGGCTTCGGATAGGTTTTCTTTTTCGTAGAATTGAATAAAAAGGCTTTTGGGTACAAAATTTGGATATTGCTCGCTTCGTGGGGCAGTCGTAGACCTTCTAAGGTTGAGAGATAGAAACCCCTATGTAGACCGGCAATGCCAGGAGGGAGCAGAAGCTGTTAATGGAGAGTGGACTTACTTCTGTAATTTGAATTTTGATTGCCCGCATATTTTATAGGTCGCTCACGGTCTAGGGTACTTAAGCTTCTAACACAACTGATACTAACTGACAGTAGACATGGTGCAATGGTACGTTCTTTACTTTACTGCTATGGCTACTAATTGAGGGTCCTCTCGAAATGTAATAGAAATATCGCATGGCGGGCTGCGTTCAATAAAAGAATGGTACTTCAGGGTTTGCTATCTTGATGTTTGATTCCAACCGCCTTTTATGCTTTTAGATGTAGCATTTATACCTTGAAATAACCTCTCGATATTCTATATTTGTCACTTAATCTTACATCAGATTCTCAGATTCCTCATCTAAAACTTGATAATAATCTACTAAAATCCCACGTCAAATTCATGAGAATTCATCACTAAAATATCACTTTACTAGCGGGCGCTAGGTTAGATTACCCGTGAAAGGCACACCAGGTATACTCTCTGTGAGCATTATGTATCTATGGGTGTAAAGTAATTTTCTATATTGTTATGCCCAAGTACCATATATTGTTGCTCACAAGAAGCTGTCTCATACAAATCTAGAGGTCAAGAGACTCTAGATGTATGTTTTTTTTAATTTTACAAATGTACCTACATTCTTTCTTTCGTGTGCATGGATTATATAGTGTTTTTACCCTGAATTAGGAGCTTGAATTTGGGTTCTGAAGTACCTACTCATAAACGAGCACCCTCTTCCGGTTCGTCCCCAAATAGGTGAATGCTTCCGCCGCCACGCTCTTTCCAGCCTGTCTCTGTGGGTAGTCTAGAGAGGGGTCGGGGGCAACATATTCAGCTACTGGTCCCGGCGCGCTCTCTCCGGATGTCCCCACAGTCCATCCCCCTATTACAAAAAGTTTTCTACGTATGCGGGGTAGTATCTACCATATAGAATATTTAGAGTAAGTAAAATTTGATTGGAAAATTGGCGCCGTGCCATCAATATAATGTACTAAGCCAAGACTTAGAGACTGAACTGATTCGTAGCATGTAGAAGTCTACTTCAGAGAGTGCCAACGTCTGATACGGGAACTAGCTAGCATCTCGAGCATTAAACAATCTGCCTAAAAGGTCTCCCAGTGTCTGGGATTGGTTTTGTGCACAGACGTATGACACTGAAATATACAGTAGGGTTCTCCTGAACCATTCCGGTCACAGCCACAATTTGTTCCGCGACCTAGGCTTCCTCGTGAGTTGATTGGTCACCTTTGGAGTGACATCCAGCTCGCTGATAGTGCAGGAGTATGTGTATTGAATTGTATAATTATGTTAGAGGTTAGTCTGCTAATCAGTAATTTGGTCTGTCGGTCCACACCAAGAGCTCTGGTGATTATTCATCTCCTGCAGGTGTGTCGATGTTAATTGGTGGCCATCGGCCGTGGATTCCAGAGGGGATGTAAATAAATATTTGAGATGTTGGCCTTGATTGGAGTTATTTATCTGCTTTCCGTGATGCTGTTCAGGCTTCTATTCAATCAATTACAAGCGTCTTGTTTATATATGTTCTGCCCTGCCGGCGCCCAAAATAACGTTCGCGACTAGCCCGGACCAGTCGCGACCCACCCGCTACCGTCACCTATTTTTGACTGGGATATCCTCCCTACAGATATCCCGCGCTAGCGTCCTGCCCGGGAACGTTAGGGTCTATGATTGAACATGATTGAACAATAACCATGCTGTGTATGTACATCCAGGTCCTCAAGATCTTCACCCCTCATTTCTTCCATATCACTGGCTGCTGTAGGGGCACATATATATTTGCAGTTATGTCAAATACCTCATGGGCTACTACCACCCCTCGGTCAACCACCCCTTCATTAGGTTGCGCTAATGTAGACTTTTCATAGAGTACTATTCCACAAAGCAAACTCGTTTAACGCTCACTATCTTTGCTTATGTACAAAATCACCAGGATCATTATCCACTGGTGAGGGGTCATGGACCAGAAAACCCACATCGATTAGTGTTAACGTTGCTCTGCTGTTGTAGATAGTTGTCAAACTGTCTACGCAAGTGCTTGAGAACGTGACATGATGAGGAAGCTATATAGAACAAGAGGAAATAAACACAAAGAATGAGATTAACCTTGCTCTATATTATTCTGAAAACGGCATATCTAGACCCTCCCCAATCAGAAACCTTCAACTTCTGCGTCTGTATCGCTAATCCGAGATCTAGATTTTAGGGCTTAGTCGTTGATCTAGATCTATCGCCATGGGATATCTGGAAAAGGGCTCTTGGCATTGCCTATAATATGCTTAATCGTATATTACAAATGTAAATTTACAGCTGTTTAGCTTCTTTTCTCGTCCATAGGCAAGCCAGACCACCAAAGAACGTCCATGGCGGGGCCAGACCACCGGGGTCAAGTCCAGTTGCGAACAATTGGGTGCGGGCAGGGCAGTATATATATATATGCCATGGTATGCCAGGAGAATATTGAGCAATACTTCAGGTGAAGGGTAAATTTAACTGAGGTACCAAGCTTGCTCTGTTGCCTGCCTCCATGACTATTTGCTTGATTAACATATTGTACAACATTGGTATATTTAGACTCGAGGCATGCAGCTCCCGCCTCTGCTCGCAAGTCCACGCTATAGTTCGTTTATATTGCTCCTGTGAAGACCGTTCCACCCGAGATTTGAAAAGGCCTGCGCGCAGACTGGCACACTCACCAGTGGAATATTCTGCTGGCAAGCAAAACTTGGCTCACAGGGAAGAGGGGGTATGATAGATGCTACGAATTTGTACTTGTTAAGAAATCCCATAGAAGTATGAACTACTTACAGAAGCCAATGCAGGCCCTCAACTACCGGAGGAACAGACGCCCTTGTGGCATAACTTGTAACAATATCCTACGGTATGAAATATCCTTAGGTAAGTTCCTGGAGGTATTTCGAGCTTCCAGAGGAGGCATGTACTACTTGATTTATTCTACAATCATTCCAATATCATATCACAAGTATTTCCACGCTGTATTGTAATTCCCTACCTCACAATTCTTTGAATTGGAGCTTCGATTCTTGTTCCTGAAGATAGTTAGTATTACCCTAAACCTGTTATAGCGACTGAATTTAGAGGAAATAGGGTATTGCGCTAGCGGAATAAAGCTTCTAGGAGTTCTAATTCTCGATTCAGTTCTTCACACCCTGACCAGATATTGATTTAGTAACAGCCCAGGGGGCGCAGTAGGGTGTATACAACTTTATGTAGCCGATATATGGGGCTGGATAATCGGGATTTATCAACATGGCAACAGCCAGTAGCTAATTGCCCATTTGGTGCCAACCTATTCGAGTGATAATTGGAGCGGAAGGGATGCTCCAGGAGGCAAATCATGAAGCAATGGCGAGCTCCAGGTCCTGAAAATTCCCAATTCGTTTATATCGGATGTGCAAATGGCTACCAAGATTTAACAACCATCCTGCACGGTCAGGGAGTTCCCCTGGTGATGCTTTTACTGCTGCCTCTGCATGATTGATAGCAGCCTCTAAGTCGTGCAAATCTCTAGTCCGTTCATATTGGTTACAGAAATAGTTACCAAGGCTGTTCAGCTGTGATGCGCGGTAAAGGTGGTCCTCTGGTGTTGCCTTCAATGCTGCTTCTGCGTGATTGATAGCCGCCTCCAGGTCCTGCAAATCCCCAGCTCGATCATATCGGGCTGCTCAACTGGCTACTAAGATTGATTAACTGAACTGCTCTTGCTTGATCAGGGTGACACTCTGGTACTGCCTCCACAGCTCTTTCTGCGTAATTGATAGCTGCCTCCAGGTCCCCCAAATTCCAGTTCGCTCATATTGGCTGCCCAAATGGCTACTAAGGTTGGTCAACCTTGCTGCACGATGAGGGAGATCCTCTGGTTTTGCATTCACTGCTGCCTCTGCGTGATTGATAGCAGCTGCTTCCAAGTCCTGCAAATTCCCACTCCATTCATATTGCCTCCCCAAATGGCCACTAAGATCTTTCAACCTTGCCGCACGGTCAGGGTGATTGTCTTGCACCGTCTCCATAGATCTTTCTGCGTAATTGATAGCTGCCTGCAGGTCCTGCAAATTCCCCGTTCGATCATATCGGCTGCCCAAATAAGTACCAAGATTGCTCAACCATACTGCCCGGTTGGGGTGATCCCTGGGGTTGCCTCTACAGCTGCCTCTGCGTACCTGATAGCCGCCTCTAAGTCCTGACAATTCCCAGTTCGTTTGTATCGGCTGCTCAAATGGTTCCCGAGATTATTCAACCATCCTGCATGGTCAGGGTGATCCTCCGGTATTGCCTTCACGGCTGCCACGGCCCGACTGATGACCACCTCCAGGTCCTGCAAGGCCCTAGTTCATTCATACCGGCTACTCAAACGGTTCCCAAGATTACTGAGTAGTCCTGCTCGGTTGGGGTGATTTTCTGGGGTTGCCTCTACAGCTGCCTCTGCGTAACTGATAGCCGCCTCCAAGTCATGACAGTTCCCAGTTCGTTTGTATCGGCTGCTTAAATGGCACCCAAGATTGGTCAAGCATGCTGCATAATCAGGGTGATCCTCTGGTGTTCCCTTCACTGCTGTCTCTGTAGGAAATACTCTCGCTGTGTCACAGGGCCACGGGGATAAGCATTGACGATCATGGTAGGAATGGGGACAATTTCGTATGTAGGGCTAAAAAGGGCGACCGAATGGAGACAATTTGGATATGACAGGAAGGATAAAAGAGCTGGAATTCGCTGGCGAAAATAAAAATGACAAGGCAGTAGAACCATAGCATTCATACTATAGCGATCTCTACATAGCTTTGACGAATACATCTATACTTCTCTCTCTCTCTCAAGATTCCTCCGCTTATAACCTCGTATTATTACAGTCCCTGCATGCTTGATGGCCACCTCGAGGTCCTGTAAATTTCCAGTTCCTTCATATCGGCTGCTCAAGTGGTTCCCAAGATTGATGAACATTCGTGCCTAGTTGGGGCGACCCTCTGCTGTTGCATTCGCTGCTGTCGTTGCGTGATTGATAGCCACCTCCAGGTCCTGCAAATTCCCAGTTCGTTCATATCGGTTTCTAAAATTGTTACCAAGATTGCTCAACCATGCTGCACGCTAAGGGTGATCCTCCGCTATTGCCTTGCCTGCTGTCTCCATGTGATTGATAGTTGCGTTCAGGTCATGTAAATTCCTAGTTCGTTCGTATCGGTGCCTCAAGTATTTCCCAAGATTGTTGTATATTCTTGCCCGACTTATGTTATCCTCTAGTGCCTTTCCAACTGCCTCTGCGTGATTAATAGCAGCCTGTGTGTAATTGATAGCAGCCTCCATGTCCTGCGCATCTGTACTCCTCTCATACCGCATGTTCCAACGGCTACCAAGGTTGTTCAACAACACTGCACGACTAAGGCGTTCCTCTGGTGTTGCCTTTACTGCTGTTTCTGTGCGGTTGATAGCTGCCTCCAAGTCCCGCAACTTCTCAGTTCGCGCATATCGGCTGCTTAGATGGCTAGCAAGGTCGTTCAATAGTGCTGCACGAGCAGGGTGGTGTTCGGGTGTTGCATTCACTGTTGCCTGTAATTGCATGATAGTGGCTTCTAAGTCCTCCATCCTCGTTTGTCCTTCTATGCAGATCCTATGAACATCAGCATGTAAATCCATAGATAGTATATTCAAGGTTGTTAGGAAAATTGCCCACCTGAGGATAGAATCACTACCCGGCTTCCCTCAATCGAAAATGATATAATTGGTTGACCGGTGAGAATCGCAGGGTTTACCGGAGCTCTAAATACACATATCACTTGTGAGCTAGGTAATGTAGGAAATGCTCTCGCTCCCACTGAGGATATAGGTATCACGGGGGAAGAATATAAGAAGGGGCATCCTAATGTGGAAAAAGAAAACGTTAGGAAAGGACATATAAGCAGCGAGTTTCTCTTGTGATTTCACTCTCTATATAGAGCATTGCCACGGTAGACAGCACAGTCTATAGACGACCGCTACTATAGCTCTCACGAATATACTCTATTACCCACAATTCCTCCGCTCCGTAACCTCGTAATCTTACAGGTAAAACATCAACTGGAATTACTCTTACCAATTGTATGTACGTAGCTGGTGCAATAAATGTATGATAATAAACAAAATCCACCTTGCGTGCTGCGCTGGGGTAGAGTTATTCGTTGCCGCCGAGGAAGATTGTGGTATCTGAAAGGTGTGCAGTCAGGTGAAGTAGATTTGGGTGATCGTGGATATAGCGGCTATTGACGAATGTGCTTTCCGCTACCTTATATCTTTGCTAGCAACATCACTGTTTATCCTTAGGACTTGCTATCGAAATATCTAGGGAATGTGTGCCTCTCATCACGATGCATACTGATGCAGCCCCTGCAAGCACTTGTTTTTTTAATAAAGGAAAGGTAGCCTTGCAAAAACCCAAGCCGCGATTCAAGCTTAATATATCTCCAGAGCTGGCATCGCCCGATTGCAAAGCGTTCAAATAGGGTATCCCCAGAATCAATATCTCGTCAATTATCTCATTCCTTAATTTTCAAACAATGGATAACGGAACCAGATCACGCAGTGAGCCATGCATGCGTTGTCGAGTACATGGAAGACCCAAATTTAGAAAGCAGTACAGTGCACAGCCATACAAGGCGGACCGTATTGGCAGACAGCGCTGACTCTGTTTTGTACCATACGTTTAGCCTCGAAACCACGCGTTAACGAAGAGGCATCTAGAATACCCTTGTCAGGCGGGGGTTAGTGGTTAACGCCGGCAGCGCGTGCCTAGCTGGATATCTAGATCACAATCATGAGAATTGCACTTGTTCACATATAGTTCACACCAGCACAAACTAGTTCTCACAAACCGGAAGAGTTCTGCTATTGCTCGACTACCATGGGACAAACATGCCCCCAATTCTCACACCCCACACCCAGCCATTAATATTTGCTCATGATGTTTGGTGCATCCTGGAACATCTACAGGGTGCACCTTACTGAAAAACAGTGAGTACAGGCCCTAGCCTTGTTGATATATATATATGTATATATGCATTCAAACGTCGCTAGAGCTTATTAACAGCGGGGGTTGCTGCTAGCTTCTGGCTCCTGGCCCCCAGTGACAACCCACAGTGTCCGCCCCACTTGATACCCCAAACGAAAGTACATTGCCACTGCTCCCGTGTTTTCTGTGAATACTGTCAACCAAATCTCTTTCTCCCCTGCCTTTCCTTCGTGACCCCCGGGGTACGCATACTCGAGTACTCTTCTTCTAACGCCCTCCATCAGCATCCCCCCTGCCCCCTTGCGTCGCCATGGTTTATCCACCCAGAGGTTTGAGACGTAGAACCTCTGTTTTCCATCTTCATCGCCTGAGCCTACTAATACGGTTGCAAATCCGACGCGGCCTTCTTGGGCAGCCTTTGCTGAACCAGTAGGCATCAAGGAAACGACCAATTCTTTCCCGATATCTTCGCCAAGAAGTGGTGTCGCTTCAGCTGGGTGAGTAGTCCGGTACCATGTAGAAGCGCCTGAGGGAGTGTCATAGGTAAATTCTGAGCGAAGGAGATTGTTACTAATAGGTTCTGTGGGGATTGCCGGAAGTTTCATCTCGTACAGCATATTGATGTCCGTTGCCATCTCACTGAAGGTAAAGGATTGTACTGGCATATCCACACCCTCAAACTGCAATCTGTCTGATAAAATTCGCTTAGAGTAGCCGTTTATTGTCCATTCTTTTTTACCGCTGTCTGTGATATGATACCATGACTTTATCTGTGACTTGTTTTGGCGGAAGGAGTTCCACGCAAATTGAGAAGGAACAATGAGCCAGGTTATCTGTTCCTTGGTATCCGAACCATGATGCGTGAACATTGTCACATCAGCCTCTGATGCCATTCTCTTATAGTCCCTCACTGCATGCTGGGTTCCTGGAGAGGCAAACCATATTTGAGGGCTGTCATGTGGTGGGGGGGTGAGGGTCAGATAATGTTGGGTGATGAGGTCGTCACACATTGAACGTCACTAAGATGGAAGAAGGAAATGAGGTTGTCTTAAGATCTGAACTGTGCTAACGGCTGGTAGAATCCGTAGGGTAGGGTTATTAATACCAGCCGGTCGATTGCAGCGACGGTTGCAATTGCTTTTGTCTTACACTTTACGGTACCTAGCGCTTAAAAGCTACATACATACTCTCTAGGTAGGTACCACGTGTTGCTCGGGGGAATTCGGAGTTTCGGTCCGCATACCGGCTTTACTGAGAATTATGTAGGACCCTAGTCTCTTCCATACCATTCTCGTCCAAATAAGTTTACACACTAAAGCGCGGTGGGAACATACTCCTAGAGAACTATATAATTGTAATGCCCCCAAGTTGACGCATACCTATCCCCACGACCACATAATGACTACTTTGCACTCCTTCTTCCCTAAAAATCGTAAATTCAGCCTCATCAGCCGCATATCTAGCTCCGCACCTGCGCCATCATGGCTATGGGCTTCAAAAGACAAGAAAATATTGTATACAGTGACAGCGGGAACGGAAGAGGCAGGTGGAGGAATTGATATTTACAAGTTAGATGCTTTAACTCGCGGGTTTACGGGGAACGGTGCGAAGGTAGGAAATGTGGCCAGTGGGTGGGAGCCGGTAAGCTTGGATGGTGTTGGGAGAGTATTGGTAAGTGCTGCATAGTAAGTCCTCCAGGAATAAAATATATATATTCATCAGGTTCTCTTGACTTGGAATCAACCTGAGCTGATGAAAGCCTTCACCAAGCTGCGGTCACCAAATTGATACCTACACTATGCGTGAGGATGCCCCATTTATTAGTGGTCCCAATCAGTCTATAACCTACGCAATTCCGGCATCTGGTCCCAATCCAAAACGCCAGGAGTCCTCCCACCCGCACCAAGTCCTCATAGACCCTACTGGGTCCTTCCTGACAGTCCCAGGCCTCGGGGCTGACGTTGTACGAATATACCGAATTGACCAAAAAGGCTGCACGGTGGTACCTATGTCAGTGCCACCTGGTATAGGCACCGAGGCGGGTAAGCCAGGGCATGTGCGGGTGGGTGACGGCATCGAGGGTGTTAAGATATGAGCGGAAGAATAGGTTTCATAGACTTGTGGTAGAAATGATTGATTGAATTATCGGTGGTCTTTTACCACCATATATATACATGAATATTTCTGCATACATCATATCCCGGCATTATATGCTTTTTACCATAATATAGGCTTCAGGCGGTCCCTGCTTTTATACTTCCACCATAATATAGGCTCTATGCGGTTCATGCGTATATATGCGGTTCATGCGTATATATGTGGTTCATGCGTATATATGCGGTTCATGCGTATAACGTTCTCGGGTGTGATCGGTAGAGTGTATTCCTTACAGAGGGTATGGTAGTTCCTGGAGATTTGAAAACAACCCCTGGAATGGGGCCTCGACATGGGATATTTTACACAACTCGTGAAAAAAATAGCACAGAGGCGGATTACTATTTCCTTGTGGGGGAACTGAGTAACGATATTGCTGTCTACGAGTGCATCTACCACCGCTCTCAAGCCTTACAGTCCGATGGTTTTATATATGGCTGGCTTGAACTTCGGCTCCGGCAAATTACCTCTATTTATTCAGGAATGGGTAAAACTCCAGCCAATGCTACGGCAGCCGAAATCGCTATTTCCTACGCTACAGACACCCTTTATGTCTCCAACCGTGGAGATATCACTTTTCCAGCACAGGCATCGGACAGTATTTTCACCTTCGACATCAATTTCCAGAAAGGAGGAAACGATGTGCTTCGTTTCAAAGACATGTATCCTTGTGGGGGGAGGGCATTTCGATTTAAGTGTAGGGATACTTGGGGAAGCGGAAGGGGAGTTTCTCACAGTAGCTTGTGAAGGAAGTGCGGAAGTGGTGATATGGAGGGTTAAGGGGTGGGAGGAGGTTGCGAGAATTAAGGCAGGTGAGGAGAGTATGGGAGAGGGGTCTGCGTGGGTTGGGTGGTTGTAGGATCCAATGTGATATCGCGTCTTGATTCCTTGTACTTGGGTGTACACAGTAAGTACACTCTGAAGCATACAAGTGGATGGGGCCCCAAGCGCAGAGTATGTTCAAGTCAAGAGGCTCCCCTGCTGGGTGAGTGTACCTAAATCTATCCCAAACACAAATCTAAGTCCTGCCTAGATGGTAGTTCTATGTGATTCTAGCACCGCCATTGTCTGTAGTTCTCGAATTCCTTACCCGATTCAGTATCTCTTCTCACCAAGTTCCGAGATTGTATCCCCACTTTAGGTTATCCACCACTTGGAATTTCTTCCAATTTACCAGCCGAGAAACAGAGATCTGGGAAATATCCTTGTCCTCACATGCCTAAATACAAGTATTATTACAGGTAAGAATATCTACTATTAAGCGGCGACCTGGCTATCGCTCACTATTTCCTCCATAACCTCATCTGCAGGCTCAACAACATTTTAGAGGTTAACCTATTGACCTCACCTAGGTAAAAAAAAACCTATGTACCCATCTATCGCTTCTAAAATTCATTGGCTTTTGGGGGCAGGGCGGTCTTATCGCGGATAAGCATCCCTGACTGTATTGCTAATACACCTAACCCCCGTTACCTGCGAACCCCGCTGCTAGATCTAAAATATATTCGGATATAAAGGTAAACATTAATGCACTGGAAGGTTCACATGTGGGGTTGGGCACTATATATACATAAGTGTTTCCGACCATGTGAGATAAATTAAGACCTTTAGCCTTCAAATTGCTGGGTCTGTAGATTTGGGACGTAGCAGTTGGGCCTAAAAAAATTTTGACTGGTCAAACTATGATGCCGTAGCTCTGGACATGGGTAGATTATGTAAATTAGTTACCAACATCCCATTCAGTGAGTGCACCAGCATAATCCACATAATCTCAATTACCATGCTTTGCAATCTGGAAAACACTGCATTGAATTCATTTGTTGCTGGTACCCTGTCAGCAAGGAACATCAGGCTGAGAGAACCTGCACGCAGCGCTCACACATGTGCATGCATCTGCATGTTCCTGCAATATAGTTCCGGATGCTGTAATGGTGTCATTAATTTACCCCAAAATAGCAGACAAATCAGATCAGGGCCGGTACTGATATTATGCATGCAATCACTTCCTCTTCTAGTAATATTAGCTCTGATCGAAACCTAAACGGCAGAATATTTATCCCGAGGCAATCCGCGCAAACATAATATTATTGGTCGCTTGAATTGCAAGTCAAAACCCACCATCGCAAGTTGTAGCCACAAGGCTTGAATTTTGGGTGGGGTTCCTGCCACACTCAGTGGCTGATCAGCAAACGTCCGAATCGGGTAGGTTTCTGGGATAGAATATCCGTTTGGCTGTACTCTTCATTGTTGATATGGTTTCTTTTATGCAGGCAGAGATCACATGAAGGTGTCGGATGCTTGTTCTTACCCCGCATTGGTTGACAGATAGCAAAACAACACATCACAACCGAAAGTGGTATATTAATCTGGGTCCGGCTTTTCAAGCGTAAGGCATCCTGTGCCACCCTTCCATTCAGTTGTCTCTCAGGGATTCTCAGGCGCCCCATCCCGCTACTTCTTTTCTTGGTATACTACAAACTCATGCGCCAGATATCGAACACCCTGAACGCTTTGCCAAAGCTATGTGTACTACAAGCCCTAGCCAGATCACTAGCAATGAGCGTTGTAGTATTCCTTCACATATATGACGACCCTTTCAAGTAGTACAGCTGACCCCGAAGCTCGGAATGGTGCCGAGTTTATCTATGCTATGAAGGAAGCTTAAGGCCAAGAGTGGCCACACAGTACAAGTACTATTGCTTCGGGGTGGCCTTGATGCACTCCTTTAGAGGAGCGATGGGGCATGGCCTTGCCTTCCCAAATAACTGAAGGATGTCTCGCGAGGTCCATAGTTAGCATGTGCGTCTGAGTAGCTCCTTTAAATATCGAGAGAGAGCAAGGCTAATGGGCTTTCTTTCAATAGAGTCTCATGGTCCCTAAGGCTAACGCTAACGATAATGTGACCTTTCAGGTCCATCCCCAAACCACACTGTGCCCAGTTGGGGCAAGCTGCAGGTGGACGTTAGCATTTGTTAAGGCTATCTGAGTCTTGGGCTTTCGGTAGCCAAACTTCGAGAGCAGTTTCTCATGGCGCCTGAGGCGAGGAGCTGTAGTTACCGATTAGGTTGTTCAGAGCCCCCTCACACCGACCAGGTCGATATAGAGTAGCGGGCCCACAGGCGAAATATATGAAATGGTGCAACTGATATATAGAGTAAATGAGTATGTATGACGATCGTCTCAATTGGCAGCCACTCATTTGTTATCTTTCACATGTCAAGCATACAGGGAGCTCTGAGATAGTGTAGAACATTTGCGGGGTACAGGTCATGATCAGAATACTTTTATACTGAATGCTGCTCGGTCTAGCGACCCCATTTAGGGACAATAGATGCGCTGCTGCCGCGAGGATTGTGTGAGTCAAACTCGGATCGTCGAGTTCGCTGCACTGGCGGGGTTATCAGTATTGCCGCTGGGTGGGTGCATAAGTACTAGTGGTTAACGTTGGTGGAGATACTAGAACACCTGATGATCCTGCAGCGGCCACAGCAGACTATGGGTTCATGCATTGCAATTGGTTCATTGGCAGCTGCGCAGGTAGATTCCTGATCAAGCTTGGGCCTGGAATTGCTGGCAAATGTGATGACGGGCCCGGGCACCACCCTTAATACGGCCGTATTTGGGTCGGAGCACCCGAGTGTGAACGTTCGAGCTACGCCTGGGCTCAAGAAGTAGGATCCTGTAAGACTTTACCGTATAATATACCATGTTATCCTATCAATACCATGTTATCCTATCAATACCATGTTCGGGACTAGTTCCTACTCGCCAATTTCTTCGGTGGAATGTACATGTAGCGACGCACCTTGCTGGGTATAATTCGAGTATGTACTAAGCTACGACAGCACTGATACCGAGCCTGTGCTTCGAGTGTAATGGTTAAATTACAGGAGAACTTCGATACAAGAATTTCTGTTCTGAGAATAAACTCACTAGGACCATCTCCATACAAGGTATAATCTCTATATTCTTGTGGATGAGAAAATATTCATGTACCATGATCAATGATAACCACTGTGGGGTTACCCAGTGAGTAGGCTGTCACGCATAACCGTGCCCCAAGCGTTGGTCAAGTAGTTAATGTGGAGTATGGAGTACTTGATGTGTATATACCTGTCAAGCTGAAACACAGGGCAGTTCCCATCATCTACGCATGCATGAGATATTCGCAATGTTAATTGCAATATCCTAGGGAAGATGAAACGCTCGTTACCGGAGACCTGATCATGACAACCATAGTTTAAGGGCGAATGGCATCCACTTAAACTTTACTATAATGGGCTCGCTGTTGGGGCGCCTTGTTACGTTTTTGAGGCTCCCCTTGAGCTACCACCAAGTCTGCTTGATTTAGCGGATATCTACCGGGGATTGGCAGTTACACAATAGAAGATCTGTGAATTAGGACATTCTAGATCTTAGGAGTGGCTATGTTCTGTTTGGTGGGTACCTACATAAGTATACTTGAGGGAGCGGAGGTATACCTAAACCCATGGTTTACAACAAATAGAGATTTATGCAGTCCGTGAAAGTAGTATGGGATGCGGGCACGGCGGCAGAATTCCAGTATCTACCAAGTGCCGTCATTCGCGGTCAAGAAAAAGTCTGCCTTAGTTACCCCGCCCTAAAGTGATAAGGCCCTATGACTGACACAACAGCCTAGCCGCAGAGCGATCGACACCTAAACGAAGCTGAGATGGTTAGTGAACATTTGCTCCAATAATATTAATAGCAACCCTGTTCTCACTGCTGCTTGCATGGACCTGTGGCTGGTCACTTGTGATGGGTGTGTCCGATTGGCTAGTAAATAGCTGGGTCCCCTGCAATTGTGATATTGTCGGCCCGCACCCGATCACAAAAGCAAGTGGAAAATGTGTTGGTGACCAAGCCGCATGAGGCTTGTGTAGGAATACAAAGTTGGCCCATACAAAGTTCACCTGCGGGGCTGGCTAGGTATTTCCTTCCAACAGCCACAACCCCGGTCAATTGGCCACAAGCCTTCCAGGCTAGCCACAAGGTGATGGTCTCTCCATGTTTGCGCCTCTCTCTATTCGCCCGCCTATGGCACCAACAACACTCTACCTAGGCAACGTTGCAACATTGTGGGCCAGGATCCATCGCAGTGCAGGGTTAAGGCCTTGCATGCAGATCAGGGCAGAAAACCGGTTAGCTCTAGTTCGGTTTTTTGGAACAACCAACAGAATTAGCCCGGTTAATTGACACCTGACCAAATAGAGAGGTACACCACACCACAATCTTCAGATATGATAAATACCACTAGGAATCCCCTTGGGATGTTTCCTTTCTCTCCTCAGGCAGCGCAGGACGAAGACGAACACAGGAAACGATATTGAGTATCGTAGTCGACGGGAAGATTCTTCTAATACACTCTTAGTATCGAACAGGTTTCGATCTTTAATACTTTCTCTTAATTTTTACGAATACATCTTCTCTAAGACGATTCTGTGACTCGTTCTTACCCATCTTCTTTAGTTCTTTATTCACTTTAACGCTTGACGCACGCCCCCCAAAATAGTATCCACACCATTACAAGCTTCTGTGAAGTTCTAATATCAGATTCGAAAAAATGTCTTCCTCAACCAGCAACACCTTCACCCTCTTAGTCCCCCCTCACATCCAGAGCGTCCAACTTCTTGGCTCATGGGACAATTATGCACGACGATACGACATGGCCCCTTCCCAATCTTGCCCTGGCACTTGGCGATTGAACATCAAGTTCCCCGAGACCAGCTCCTCTGGCAGCAAGCGATACTGGTACTACTACATCCTCGATGGGTACTTCGAGTCGCACGACCCCAACATGCCAACCACCCAGGAGCCGACTCGCGGAATAACTTTGAACATCCTCGATCTTGTGCGAAGTGGAGCTAGCTCTCCATCCTCCACCAGGACGAGCTCGCCAGACCCAATCGGCCATCGTATTTCCATTGTCGCCCCCAAGCCCCGCAACCCCATGGCTGCCCATGCCCTCACACTCGACACCTCCGACCGTGCCCGAACCTACAGCACCTACAGTGACGTCGCCACCATTGCCTCTTCCTCCCCACGAAGCACATACTCCGCCTCGCCAAGCTCCTCAGACTCCGACTACGAGTCCCCAGTGACTCCAATCGACTACTACAGCGACGGCGAGGAGGCATATGCTTCGGATTCCAGCGCAGAGTACACACACAGCGTGCGACCACAAGGAAAGTATGCGTACGCAAAGGCACCACCTGCCTCCAAGCGTCACGGGCACTACGACCTTGCTGCTGAGATGGGAAAGATTAAGATCGCTCACTAACACTCCCTTCTAATGCTATCATGAGCAGCGCTCTAGCAAGGAGGGGAGTTGGGTGCCGCCAAAGCTCCATAACAATACATACCTCGATAAGAGAGGGGGGGTTTGACACCCTTCCCACTTCTTGCTATTATTGCTGGAGACCATGACCGTTTCGAAAACTACGAACTTCTTCCTGTGGATATTGTTTGCATTTGTGCTCAACTTAGCGTTGGCGTTGGTGAATATTTGGTGTTTTGACTAGTTCAAAAAAAAGTTCTCTTCTGCTGCTCACATTTATTTTATTCTACTTATTTATCTACCTCTTACTTAATTTCTTAATACCCTTTAATATCTTCTACGAGCTTTTGTATGTAAATATCCCTTTCGTCACACCTCTTATCTTCACTTCTCAGACCCCTCTTATTTGCTACTTCGAATACTTCAATTCGTCAAGCCTCTTCTTCGATTCTCCCGCTAGGATTTTTTACTTATTCTTTGTGTGGTTTGGACACTATTATGGATGACTTTGGCATGTAACAGGGTGGATATTGGAATGGCATATAGTTATGAGCTGGCGGGCATGGGATTTGGATGGACAGTATGGAATTTTATTTGGAATTGCTTGTTGATTGTTGTACTACGGGGTTTCAGCCGCCGGGGACTCCCGAATAGCTGGGAGGAAATTCATCTTCAAGTTTACTGGTGCTATATCTGTCTATTACGTTTGTACCTCCCCTTTTAGTTATGATCTGCACGCAACGATATAGATCGTACGAGGAAATATGAATGGTAATATTTCACGCGAAACAATATATATACCTAGGAGATAAATTTAGGAACATTGCTGAAAATTAGCATATCCATGCATAGACATGGTACGCAATCGCGATGTGAAACTTCGAAATTAGGCTTGCAAGTTGGTTTGCGACCTTCTATTTATGGAATTCCAACGGATGGTCGGGCTTGGCTAGACATGATCAGCACCAGTGGGTGTCAAGTACGAATATGCCAGGAAGGATTTTTACCGGTTTTTGCGGGTAGATCTGTCTTACCCTGACACTTTTGCCCATGTACTGTGCATCCAAATTTCTCAGCCAACACCTAGACATTCATACCACCTAGATAGGCATTTTTACTATAAAAGCAGAGCGACATAATCAACATTCGGGAAGTTTTGGGTCCCATGCTGGGATTTTAGATCCCTTCCATTCGGTCACGGCCTCCAGGAATATGCCACAAACATCACGGTTGCAGCAACCAATTCAAGCTCCATTGGTTTAGATGCTGAAACTGAGCCCTAACGCTACTGAAATGGCGTATATAAGACTAATGGGTTCAGCGTATGGGTGGTTTGGGTTACGTTGGTTAATGGGCCCGCTGCCGGAGTCCAGCAGGCCACATGATAGCCAGAAGCTTAGTTCCATGATGCCTGATCATGAGCTCATTAATCCAAATATTACCAAATTATAGTTAACTTCCCTTCAAGGAATTTATGCTATATTGATCTCCATCTCGAGTGATGCGCACCCGCAAACAGATTTTAAGTATTTATTCCGGAAGCTGATTTCCCGCAGGTTATACACATGCCGACGGGTAGAGTAACTGCCCTGCACTGACAGAGTGGCTGAATGATACGTATCTCTACAGAGCTCAAATATTCACATTTGGGTAGCATTTTGCCATGAGCTCGGGCTTCAACATATTTTCTAGTGGGAGGCTCACTGTTTCACCATGTACTTATTATTGCCTAATCTGGCGTTCCGGAGAGCGTACTATATATGCGCACTCTATACTACCACAACTCAAGTACAACGTGCAGGCGGGGAGGACACCAGGTAATGTATATCGTCGTATTGTAAACTGGGGGTGACAGTCTCCACAGGGTCCTACCCCGCGTCATTGGGCTAGTTAGTCCAGATATCACGTTGAAATTTTGTTATCGTATTGCAATTTCTGGTATAGTTGGGGTAGGATATGAATCAATTGAGATAGCTTCTGTATCTAAATAATTCAAACAATTTTATGACAAGTGCTGCATATTGCTGGTAAATAATGTCTTTCATGGTGATGAGTGATTGAGCAAAACACCACCAAAACAATGAAGGTTCAAGGAGAAAATGTTGCCTGACTGTTCCATCAGTTTAGCAATCCCAGTCTATACCTAATATGTTCTACTTAGATGTTCCATTGAGCTTCTAGCTGCGATTGTACTGAGCCGCGTCATGCAGCTTTCGGCTCTAGGGGCATTACAGTGCCTAACTGACCGCAATGGAGTCTGGGTCACTATCCGGAACCAGCCGTGGTGCACTAGTGACTCCCTATTCCAGGTAATATAATTCATGCAGTAAATTCGAGGTTTAATGAAGCCTAGGGCATTGTATCTACGCTGGAATACAACTTTTCGAACGTATTTACGCTCTAGCTGGTAATCTCGGTTTGTGCCACCAGGGGATCTCCTTTGGCTCCCATCAAAATCGGGCCGCCGACCCACTCCGGCTGCCCGACTCTTCACAGCCCGGTAAGGTTCCTAGTCTGGAACCAGCGTATTTTTTTGGCATATTTCTAAAGTCGGTGCCCGAATATACAGTAGTTTAGGCCATGGAAAGATGCACTAGCTGTCCAAGCCTGCACTTGTTATTAGCCTGAAGCTTTCAGACCAACGTTTTTAGGTAACGTTACCGCAACAAGTCCCAAATGGTCTTGGTAGTGGTGGAGTAGGGGTGCGCTCTGAATCCTCCCGGGTTTCCGGGGGGCTCGTCATAGCCTGAGGTTGAATACGAGTAATGACTAAAAATAAAAATAAAAAAGTTAATCACAAAGTAAGGTACCCTTTATAGGATTTTTTTTGAAGTCTATACTCGAGTCAGCCTGAGGCTATAGCGAGACCTGAAACCTTTGACGGAGCCTTCATTAGAAGCAGTCAACCCTTCTGTGGCGCTGGATATAGCGCTGGATATCGCTTAACTACGTACAAACCAAATAGACTCACTTCTGTGTGAAAAGCCCCAAGAAAATGGCG
>Ga0307511_10001828_pt1 | contig 22370 bp, 23 predicted proteins | sample 13_EM_MG_FD_200266 | JGI IMG/M metagenome (GOLD analysis project Ga0307511, IMG submission 200266) | Populus trichocarpa ectomycorrhiza microbial communities from riparian zone in the Pacific Northwest, United States - 13_EM | ecosystem: Host-associated > Plants > Roots > Unclassified | place... | reverse complement strand
CTGGGCGCACCAGCGGAACCACACGCGATCGGCGCGCACCTCTGGTAAGGGGGCCGCGGAGACCTCGACGACGTTCACGGACATGGCCACTCCTCTCGAGATAAAATTCACTAATGGTAGATGAGCTTACGATTGATGAATACGGCTGTCGAGAGGTCGCTTCCCCGGACGCGAGTGCCGGTCAGACGTCGCCACCCAGCTCGGCGGATCTCCGAGCTGCCCGGGGACGGCACGAAGCCATCGCTCCCGGGAACCTGAGTCAGCTGAACGAGGCACGTGCGCGAGGAACGCCGACACCGAAAGAAACCGGGTCAGCTCGGGCCGCCGGTCACGACTCGACCGTCCAGCACGGTCAGTGCGCAGCCGATGTCCGCGATCTCGCGCGGGTCGACGGCGAGCGGGTCCCCATCGAGCACCGCGAGGTCGGCGAGCATGCCCGGCTGGACGCGCCCCTTGGCCGTCTCCGCATCCTGAGTGCGGGCGCTGCCGACGGTGTAGAGGTGCAGCGCCTCGGCGGCGGTGATGGCCTGCCCGGGTCCGAGGGTCTCGCCGTGCAAGGTCGTGCGGGTCGTCATCCATCCCATGGCGGTGAACGGGTCGGGCGAGACGATGGGGGCGTCGGTGCCGGCACCGGTCGGAATGCCGGCGTCCAGGATCTCCCTGACGGGCACCGAGCGTGCGCTGCGTTCGAGTCCCCACCAACGGGTTTGGTTCGCGCCGAGCAGCACGGGCTGGTCCTGCACGGTGGCCAGCAGGCCCAGCTCCCGCATCGTCGCCAGTGCCCGCGTGTCGGGCAGCTGCAGGTGGATCATCGTCCAGCGCAGCGGGGCCAGCGGCACATACCGATCGACATGGCGCAGGATGTCGAGGACGAAGTCGATGGCGGCGTCCCCGACGGCGTGGGTCTGCACCTGGAATCCGTGCTGGGCGGCGCGAACGTACATCTCGGTGAGCTCGGCGGCCCCGCCCGGGGGCAGGGTCTGCATCCCGCGGTAGGTCGGGTCGGTCTGCTCACCGGGCACGAGCAGGTAGGGATCGCGCATGTAGGCGCCTTCCACGCCGCCGTCGGTGTAGATCTTCAGTCCGTCGAACCGGAGCATGTCGTCCCCACACCGGGCGGGGAACGCGGCGGCGGCCGCTGTCACGGCGGCGAGGTCGCCAGCCCGCCAGAGGAGGTGGGTGCGCGTTGTCAGTCGCCCGTCGCCCCACAGCGCGGCGTAGATGCCGATCTGCTCGGCGGTCAGGCCCGGTTCGGTGACCGACGTTATCCCGAGGGTGTTCAGCTCGGTCATCTGCGCACGCAGGAGCTCCGCCTGCCGCTCGGGCGTCGGCGGTGGTGGCAGCAAACGCGCGACAAGGTCGCACGCGCGCTCCAGGAGCACGCCCGTCGGCTCGCCGTCCGCGTCCCGGACGACGACACCGCCGGGCGGGTCGGGCGTGCCGCGGGCGATGCCCGCCTGGCGCAGGGCCGCGCTGTTCACGGCGGCGACGTGCCCGCCTCGACGCAGGAACACCGGATGATGCCGGGACACCGGATCGAGATCGCGACGGGTGGGCAGCCTGCGCTCGGCGAGGAGGCTCTCGTGCCAGCCCGCCTGCGACTCGACCCACGACCCTCGCGGGGCGCCGGCCACCCCCGCCGCGACCGCGGCGACCACATCCGCGACGGAGCGGGCGTCGAGCAGCCGCACCTTCACCCGGTCCTGCGCGGCGGCGAACTGGTGCAGGTGACTGTCGTTGAGGCCCGGCACCACCGTCCGACCTTCCAGGTCGATGGGCCGTGCCCGGTGCCCAGCTGCGCTGCGCACCTCGTCGTCGGTGCCGGTGGCGAGCACGCGGTTCCCCGCGATCGCCACCGCAGATGCGACCGGGTGCTGGGGGTCCTGGGTGTGCACCCGGCCGCCGTACAGGACGAGATCGGCCGTGCCGACGGCGGGCACGGACGGCTCGGGCGGCGTACGCGGCCGGCGGGTCGCGGCGAGCTGGCGCGTGGCGGGCGAGATCTCGGCCGCCACAGTGTCGTCCGTGTCGGGTACTCCGCAGTGTGCGCACATGGCCGTCAGACCTGGACCGGGGCGGGGACGTACTCGCGGCCGGCGGCGGGCCAGCGCGACAACAGCAGGAAGCAGGCGGCGGCGACCAGCCCGCAGACGGCGAAGAAGGCGAGACTGCCACCCGGTCCGCCGCCGCTGGACAGGACCAGACCCGTGACGCTCGGCGCGAGCACCGCACCGACCCGCCCGGTACCGATCGCCCAGCCCATGCCGGTGCCGCGCAGCACAGGCGGGTAGTAGGCCGCCACCGCGGCGCTGACGAGGCACGAGGTCCCGTGCGCGCCCATACCGGCGACCACCACCAGCAAGTAGAGGGTGGCCTGGGTCGGGTCGGCGGACATCACCACCAGCGCACACCCGCTCAGGCCCATCGCCCCGGCGGCCGCGGGTACCGCGCCGAACCGCTTGCCGGCCCACGCGGTGAACACCGATCCGGCGATCGCTCCCAGGTTGAGGGCCAGCGCGAGGGTGAGCGCGGAGTCGAGGCCGTACCCGAGCCGCTGCATGATGCCGGGCAGCCACGTCCCGAGCCCGTACCAGGTGGCGAAGGTGGCGGCGACGGCGACGGCGAACAGCAGACTGACCCCCAGCAGCGGGGGCCGCAGAATCGTGGCATAGCCGGGATCGGCGGCCGACCTGCGGGCGGCGGCCACGCTCTCGCGCAGGTAGCGGATGCCAAGCGGGAGCAGCACGAGCACCGGCAGCAATGCGGGGGCGAACATCCAGCGCCACCCGAGGGTGGGGATGACCCCGATTCCCAGCACGGCCGCGATGCTGCCGCCGGCCGGCACCCCGGACATGAGCACCGTGGCGACCACAGGCCGCAGCCGGTCCGGGGTGATGTCGGCGAGCAGCGCATTCGCCGCGACGATCAACGCGCCCAGCCCGAGCCCGGCGAACAGCCGCAGCGCCCCGAACACCGCAGGCCCGCCGGCCACCGCGCACGCCACGGTGGCCAGCGAGAACACCACCATCCCGCCAAGCAGGATGCGCTTGCGTCCCAGCGTGTCGCACAGCCGACCGCCGAGGAGCGCGCCGACGATCATGCCGAGGAACGCGAGGCTGCCGATCAACCCCGCGGTACCGGCGTCGATGCCCCATTGCCGGGAGATGCTGGGCACGACGGTCCCATAGACGATCAAGTCGTAGCCGTCGAAGACGACGAACAACCAGCAGAGCACCACCGTGCCGATATGGCGTCCCCATCTGACCTGCGCGGGCGTCGTGGTGCGTGTGTCGTCGGCTTGCATGGCACACCTCTCCGTGTGGGACTTGATATTTGATCAAATCAAGGTGAACGATGCCGCCCGTCGATCGCGGGGCGGCGGCCAGCTACATCCGCACCGGCTGGTGCCCGCCGTTGTCGTCGTACGGCTCCTCGCGGAAGAAGCCGAGCGCACGCATCACCGGGAAGTCGTTGAAGGAGAACAGGCAGGCGTCGTCCGACGGGTCGGCGTTCGCGTGCTCGTGCCAGGCCCACGACGGAACGCAGAAGATGTCCCCCTCGCGCCAGTCGATGCGGCGCCCGTCCACGATGGACGTGCCCGCGCCCTTGGCCGCGGTGTAGATCTTCGATCCGACCTGGCGATGCGCCAGGGTTGCCTCACCGGGACGCAGCAGCTGCATGTGCGCGCTCATGGTCGGCATCACGGAACCGCCGGTCAGCGGGTTGCTGTACTCCATGATGATCCCGTCGTACGGCGATCCGTCGGTCGCCGACGCGGCGTTCAGCAGTGCCTCGTAGGTCGGCTCCCACGGGTAGGCCAGCAACGGCGAGTGGTTCTTCGACCAGGTGTCTCCGAACGGCCGCAGCTGACCCGCGCCGTAGGTCAGCAGCGACGAGTTCGTGACGCCCTCCTGCTTCTGGTAGACGTCCGGGTGGACCTCGTAGAACGGCGCGTCGAGCGCGTTGACCAGCGGGATGTCCAGGCCGTCCTGCCAGATCACGGCCCCTTCGGACTCGACACCCTCGTTGCCGTGCTCGTGCCACGTCCAGTTCGGGGTGATCGCGAAGTCCCGCGGGCCGACCTTCAGCTTCTGCCCGTCGACGACGGTCCAGGCGCCGGTGCCCTCGATCACGAACCGGAGCGCCGCCGCCTGGTGGCGGTGCGCGGTCATCGACTCTCCTGGCGCCATGACCTGCAACCCGGTGTAGAGCAGTCCACAGGTCGCGGCGATGTCGCGGCGCTCAGGGTTGTACAGCGCGACCACACGCCTGCCGGCGTCGTCGCCGCTGACCAGGCCGAGCGCCTCCAGCACCAGCGGGCGCAGGTCGGCGAACCGCCAGTGCATCGGCCTGGACTGCGGCTGCGGGTACCAGGGCTCGATCTTGTTGGCGATCGTCCACAGTGCGCCGGCGTCGAGCTCGCGCAGGCATTCGTAGTACGCCTCGAGCTCGGCGGTGTCCCTGACCCGCGCCCTGCCGAGGATGTCGTCGTCCACGGTCACGGTCTCTCCTCTGTCATACCTGCATGTGGTCGAGCTTGGCGACGAGCAAGTCCGCCGCGGCCGGGTTGACCCCGATGACGGTGTTGAGCAGGTGCCCGCGCAGCGCCCTGTACGCCGCGTCCGGGTCGTGCGCCGCACAGGCGTCGACGATCTGTTCGTGTTCCTGCCGGCGTAGGTCGACCTCGGCCGCATCGGCCAGCGCGGCGGCCCGGTACCGCTCGCTGTTGTGCCAGGTCGCGCCCATCGACCGGAACAGCCACGCCGAGCCGGCGGCCCGGTAGACGGTGAAGTGGAAATCCTCGTGGGCCCGACGTGCCCCGTCGCGGTCGCCGAGCCCGATCGCCCGCTGCTGGGTGTCGAGCGCGGCCCTGGCGACCCCGGCGTCGTCGTCGGTGAAGGTGACCGCCGCCTGCTTAACCAGCGCCCCTTCGATCATGATCCGCGTCAGGTAAGTGTCGACCAGGTCGTCGTCGGTCAGTGGCCGAACCCGGGCTCCGCGGTGCGGTTCGACGGCGATGATCCCGGTGGCCTCCAACTGCTTGATCGCCTCCCGGATCGGCATCATGCTCATGCCGAGATCGGTGGCCAGCTGCTGCAGCGGTAGCGGGGCCCCGGCGGGTATCGAACCGTCGAGGATCGCCGCGAGCAGCGTGTCGTATGCCTGGTCCGCCGTGGTCGTGCGGGCCGGAGCGCGTAGCCGTCGACTGGAGTCCATCAGTACCTTCCGCTGAGCAGCTCACCGGCGTCGGGCACGACCGCCGGGAGATCGAGGGCCTTCAGGATGCCGAACGTGGTCGCGACGGCCGCCGACACGACCGGTTTGCCGATGCGGTCCTGGACGACCTGGATCGCGGCCAGCGACGGCATCTGCACGCAGGCCGAGAGCACGACGACGTCCGCGGCACCGTGGTCGAGGGAGTCGACGATCGTAGCGAGGGCCATCGGGTCGCGCCCGGCGACCTCAAGGTTGTCCGGGATCTCCAGCGCGATGTGGTCGACGACCTCGACGCCTTCGTGCTCGATGTAGTCGACGACCTGCTGCGTCAGTGGCTTCAGGTACGGGGCGATGAGCGCGATCCGCCGCGCCCCGAGCACCTGCAGCGCGTTGACCAGCGCGCCGGCGCTCGTGACGACCGGGGCCGTCCGGCCGCTGTCCGCCACGACCACGCACAGCCGCTCCTGCGACTCGCGGTGGTACCCATGACCCCGCGACATGATCGCCACGAGGCAGGCGTAGGCGAGCACGTCGACCGCAGCGTCGGAGAGCTCGACGGCGCACCGGTCGGACTCGTCGTCCATCGCCGCCAGTTCCTCGCTGGTCACCGACCGCATCCGCATACGTGAGGAGTGGAAGGTGAACCGCTCGGGCGCGATGCGCTCGCGGGCGTGCAGCATCGCGGGGATCTCGGTCTCCATGGTCACGTTCGAACTGGGCACGATGAGCCCGACACGATGCACTCCAGTGGCCATGACTACACCGCCTCGACCGGATTGGACAACGTGCCGATGCCCTCAATCCGGGCGTCCACGACATCGCCGGGGTGCAGGAACCGGGGCGGCACCTGCGCCGCGCCGACACCCTGCGGCGACCCGGTGGCGATCACGTCGCCGGGTTCGAGCGTGATGCCCGACGTGATGTCCTCGATCAGCTCCGGGACCGGGAAGAGCATCTGCTTGGTGTTGCCCTCCTGCATCTGCTGCCCGTTGACGTGCAGCGACAGCGCCAGCGTGTGCGGGTCAGAGATCTCGTCAGCGGTCACGACGAACGGGCCCATCGGCGCATAGCTGTCCTGGCCCTTCGAGAAGAACCACTGCCCACCCCGACGCTGGTCGCGGGCGCTGATGTCGTTGAGGATCGTGTAACCGAACACGTAGTCGTAGGCGTCGGCGCGGTCTACGGACCGGGCCGTCCGACCGATGACCACCGCCAACTCGCACTCCCAGTCCAGCTGCGCGGTCAGCCGGGCGTCGTGCCGGATGGCCTCGCCCGGTCCGACGACCGCGGTGCCGGGCTTGCTGAACAGCACCGGGCGCAGCGGCAGCGACTCGTCGGTGTCGAGGGACCGGCTGGACTCCGCCACGTGCTCGACATAGTTGAGCCCGACCCCGATCACCTTCCCGGGCCGCAGCGGCGCGCACAGCGTGACATCGGCCAGCCGGTACGTCGTGCCCGATGGCCATTCCTGGATCGTGTCGACCTCGGCGGAGATCCGCCCGAGCAGGTCCGGTCCGGCATCGATGATCCCGCGCAGATCGGGCGGCAGGTCCAGCCGCCCGCGCAGAGCGGCGCGCAGGTCGACGAGCGTGTCATCGACAGCCAGACCGATCCGTTGCACCGGCGCCGGTCCGGTCTCCGAGCGGGGTACGAACATGGCGAAGCGCATCAGGAACTCCTCGCAGGACGGGAAGAGGCGTGAGAAGCCGGGCCGGCCCGACCCAGCAGGGCGTCGACCGTGTCGGACCGCGGATCGGTGGCCGGTGCGGCCGCAGCCTCGTCGTGGCAAACCAGCCCGCCGCGCGGGCGCCGGTCGAGGTGCAGCTGGAACACGTCGAACCGGTTGTAGTGGCCGATGATGTCGTGCATCTGCTTCGGCTGGATGCACCGGCGCAGATCGATGTCGGCGTAGACGATGCCCTCGTCGTCGATCAGCGGCTCGGTGAGCAGACGCCCGTCCGGTCCGAAGATGCCGCTGAACGCGCTGTGCTTGCGTTCCAGGAACGCCCGCGACTCGGAGTCGTGGGCGACCGCGTCGACGATCTCGGGGGTGATCGCGGCGCACGAGACGATCGAGAAGATCTTGCCCTCGAAGGCGTGTGCGGCAGAACGGAGCCTGATCGCCTCGACCATGTCGTAGTCCGGCGGAGCCACAGGCAGCGCGATGTAACTCGCGACGTGCACGTTCTCGCCCTGTGCGAGCAGAGCGAACCGCGCCAGCGTGTTGGTGTTCTCCCCGCACGCCAGGCCACCCAACCGGCCGATCGGTGTGTCGTACACCCGCACCGACCGACCGTCGCCCCCGGCCCACGTCAGCTTCTCCGCCCACGTCGGGACGAGCTTGCGGTGCACGCCGAGGAGCACTCCGTCACCACCGATGAAGACCAGGCTGTTGTAGAGCGTGCCCATCGAATACGGATCCCGCTCGTTCACCCCGATCACCACCGTGCAGCCGGTACTCCTGGCCGTGTCCCGGAGCTGGTCGATCTCGGGGCCGGGGATCTCGATCGACGCCTCGACCAGGCGCTCGAACCAGGCGCTGCCCCGGATCGGCGACATGGTCCAGTTCCAGTACGGATACGCCGGCACGAACACCTCCGGCAGCGCCACCAGGCGCGCGCCGCCGTCCGCCGCGGCGCGGACCAGGTCGCACGCCTTCGCCACCGTGGCCCGAGTGTCAAGGAAGACGGGTGCGGCCTGCACGGCCGCCGCACGGAATCGAGGGAGATCCACTGCCCCTCCACAGACGCTGAGCGAGGTCTGATATTTGATAAAATCTCATCATAGAATCCTTCCGGAGGCAAGCCGTCACCTCGATCGCCGTCGGTACACACAACGCTGACGGCCGTGAGCGATGGGCGCTTCGCTGCATGAGGGCCCCGGCGAGGTCAACGTCGACGAGCCGGGCGAGGACGAGCTCGCAGACCTCAGACCGGACAGATCGACCCCGTGCCGCGGGCACGACGCCTCGACCATGTCGGCATTGCCGTCGCCGACCTCGACACGGTGTAGGCGTTCTCGCGGACCGAGTCCGTCATGCTGCGGCCGCCCGACGGCGGCACCACGTCAGCGTGAGGTGATCGGACCGCGGGGCGGCAGGATGTTGTGGTAGGCGTCCGGATTGGACGGCAGGACCGCCTCCACACCTCCGGCGTGGCCGGCATCGACTGCCGGACCGCGAGACTGAAGAAGGCTCACTTGTTCAACCGACTCCATACGCGTCAATCATCTTTGGCGACGGTTCTTCTACCGAGGGCTCCACGCCCGTCTCCGGGAAGGTCCTCCACGCCACACCGAGACCAGCCGCTTCGTGCTCAGCAATCCGATCTTGGCGAGATCAGTTCAGTGACGAACCACTGATGCGTTGGAACGTGCCGTCGTTCAAGTCCAGGTGCAACCACTGATCGACCCACTGCTGCCACACCACATCACCTCGCGGTGTCAGATACGCCTTCTCCGCGAACGTGAACGGCTGATCGGGGTGCACGGCACACAGCTGCCCCGGGTGCAGCTTGGCCTGGTAGCGGGTCTCGGTGGAGTCAGTGATCATCAGATCCGCCCGGCCCGCGAGCAGGGCGTCGAAGATGGTGTTGTTGTCCGGGTAGCGCACGATCGTGGCCTTGTGCAGATTCGCATCGTCGAACTGCTCGTTGGTACCGCCGGGGTTGACGATCACCCGCACGCCGGGCTGGTCGATCTGCGTCAGCGTCTGGTACGTGGACGTGTTCTGGCACAAGGTGATCGGAGTTTTGCCGTCACGGAGATACGGCTGCGTGAAGAACGCCGACCTGGCTCGGTCCAGTGTGATCGACACACCACCCATCCCGATGTCGCACTTGCGACCGACATCCTTGGCTATGGTCGCGAAGGTCGACTGGTAGAACGCCAGCGTCACGCCGAGCTGCTTGGCCAAGTCGGCAGCCATGTCGATGTCGACACCGCCCCAGTTCCCGTTCGCGTCACGGATGCTGAACGGCTTGTAGTCCCCGGTGCTGCACACCGTCAGCACACCGCGCGCCGCGATCGCGTCCAGCCTGCTGTCGGACTTGCTGTCGAGCGCCGCGATCGGCGCGGGAACGCCTGGCCGGCCGTCGCCGGCGGCCTCGGCTGCCGTGCCCGTCGCCGTCGCCACCACGGCGAGCATCACCGCCACCCATCCAACCCGGCGACTCTTGAACCAGGAGAACACGCCACTCCTCCAACTAGTCTGATGTGGACAGTCAATACACCAGAACGTCCGGCTCGATGCTCGGCATGAGTTTGCCGCAGAGCCCGAAGAGCACGGCCGCGTTGTTGACGTGCTGGGTCGCCGCCAGGCAGACGGCTTACCGGCGCCAGCACGCCAACTTGGCAGGACCCGGCGTGAACACGGCCACGATCCTCAATCTGATCACCGCCCGCCAGGCCGCTGCGACCGCCGTCTGCGGCCAACTGCGCGAGCAGATGACCACGCTCGTCGGCAACCTGGCCGTGACGGCCAGCAAGGCTCCACGACCGCGTTTGCTGCCTTCCAGGACGGGTCCCCGCCACCCCGGTATTGCCTACCGCCCCAGGGTATTGCCATCACGAGCCATCAACGCGGGGCCACTGATGTTCACCCCGTACTCGGCCTTCCCCTCACCTGTGACCCTCAGGCGGAACGGGAGTCCTGTCGTTGACAGTCCGTTCAGAGCCTTGGCCATCGCCCGATCCCGACGATGACTCAACAGCCGGCCCTGACACGCCTGCTCAGTACGAGACCGCAGGGCGTTGCTGGTTGGCGACCGCACCGTCCGGGCCCACGTATCGCGCGTCGCCGAAGCCGAGGATCAGGAAGCCGATGATGCTGAAGAGCCAGACGCCGACGATCCCGAACACCTTGCCCTTGCCGAAGTTCTTCGCCAGGTCGATCGCCACGATCGCGTGGACGACGATGTTGACCAACGGGATCAGGTACAGGACGACCCACCAGCCCGGCCGGCCGGCAGTCTTGACGAGCAGGTACAGGTTGAAGATCGGGATGATGGCGCCCCACCCCGGCCTGCCGGCCTTGGTGAACACCCGCCACAGGCCAACGATACCGATGAGTCCGACAACAAGACCAATAAGAGACGACGTCGTAGAGTCCATTGTTTCCTTCTTGTCCGAGCAGGCGGCGATGTCAGGCTCATCCGGGCCGCCGTCCTGCCGCGCGGATCGTCCGGTGCGCGGATCGTCCGGCAGGCGCGAACTCCGGAGGTCCATTGAGGACGGATCCCGACGATGGCACGACAGCGTGCGGCCCACAACCGGCAATATGTGTGACGTGCGTCACATACTTACGAACGGAAGCTTGTCGTGTATGTTCGGCGCGTGTTCGGACATCCCCGTCATCAGCACATCCTCGACCGCCTACACCGCGACGGCCGCGTGGATGTCGCGGAACTGACGGTCGCTCTGGACACTTCCGAGGTCACCATCCGAAGCCTCGACATCCTGGCGGAGCAGGGAACGCTGCGCTGTGCTTCCCCTCGGAGCGTGGAGATCTGAACAAAGAGAGATGATCAGGTCGTGGGAACACACGTCGCTTCGTGACCTGACGTCGGGATGTGCCACCGCGCCAGGCTCTCGACCGTCCCACTTTTGATCTTGTTACGTTCGTCCGATTTGTTGGCACAGGCGGGTGTCGTGGTGGAACCAGCGGGCGCGGGCTTGGTGATGTCGTCGCCGCCAGACCCCAGTGCGGGTGATGGGTTTCCGGTCGGTCGTGGCGGCCCGACTGTGCTCGGCGCGCAGACCCGTCACCTCGGCCCCGTCGGTGATGGCGACGTTCGGCAGGGCACCGACGCGTCCCGGATCAAGGCGTCGACCAGCGGCCTCGCCGTAGCCTTGGCGATCTTTGTTGCGGGCTTCTTCGCAGTTCCATCGGCGGCGCGTGGGTCATGGACTGGTGGTGCCGGCTGGACACCGCTGATGAGGGGTGCACGGTGTCCAGCCGGGAGCGTGCCCGAGCGGAGCGGGGCACGCTGCGGGCAGCTCATTCGGGTGGTCTGTGAGTCGCCTGGAGAGAGGCGGTCAACCAGGTCGAGGTCAGTCGCTGGCGGTGTCTAGCCGTCGATGAACTCGGTCGGGTCATCGTCGATGACGCCGTCCATGACCATCTCGTACACCGTGTGCTCGCGATACGGGCCTACGCCGTCGTGATTGAAGCCGCAGGCCAGGCATCCCTTGCCGCGCAGCACTCCTCGGTAGATGGCGGTGCAGAGGACCAGCTTGACGGCTTTCGCGGTGGCGCTGTCGTCTGCCTCGTGGGCGGACCACCACTCGGCAAGATCTGCCACGGTCAGTTGCTGCGCCACGCCGCCGATGGATCTGAGCGTGGTCGCCAGGTTGGAGACGTTCTCGGCGGAGTTGCGGGCCTTGAGGAACAGAACGACGGCATTGACCGGTTCCAGCGACTTCAGTTCGTCGGCCCCGTAGGGTTCGAGGTTCCCGATGGAGTCGTGCATGAGTTCGTAGACGTCCCAGGGTTTTCCGCAGTGCGAGCAGGAGATGTCTGACATGGTTGGTCTCCGTTCGCTGTGGCGCGTGACTCGCAAGATTTGGTCGTCCAGCTGATGGGCTCGATCACGAAGCACATGCGGATCGGCGTTGTCGTCGGCTAGACGGCGTAGCTCGGCGATGACCGCTGCGCGGCATGCGTCATCGATCACGTGCTGCAAGCGGGAAGTCAGGCCCTCGCACACGGTGGCCATGATGCTGTCGACGACGTGACCGTGTTCGGCGTCTCGCCATCCGCCGCCACCGCCGCCGACCAGCCCGAGGGCTGCACTGATGAGGGTTCGCATCGGAAGCCGCAAATCCGTCCACAGTTGATCGGCGGTTGGTTCGGTCATGCCCAGGGTTGCCGTAAACGCGGGATCGTCGGGGCGCGGGGTGGTCATGGTGCCCTCTCAACGAGTGCTCAGGCTCCGGCGAAGGTGGGTTGCCGAAGGTCGAGGAACTGCCTGAGCCTTGCCCCGGTCAACCTCGAAATCGTAGGAGCTGCCGAGGTGGTAGTCGTGCATGCGGGCGGCGCCGGCGCGTTCAATGTCTACTTCGGACGGTCGCCAGTTGGCGGTGCGGCTCCAGCCGGTCGGATCTTGGACGTCGGCCGTTCCCATGGCATGGTCCTCACTTGGATTTTCTCAACTCAGCGTGGCAAAGAAGGGCGTCGGGTTGCCATGGTCGCACATGCCGCGTGTGCCAGGGCAGGGGTCCGCCGCCGTGCGGGCGCCGGCACCACCGGCCGGTTCCGAGTTACTGCCGAGTCGACGACGTGAGGCGTCGCTGTGTGGCATGGTCGTGCGGGTGACTGGGCGGGTGGCCGGGTGAGGAACCGGGTTGCCCTTGGCGCACCGCGCAACCTGGCCGGAAGGACCGCCGCGCCGGCGTAGCCAGACGCGGCGCGGCACAGCGCGAACGGTCCGGAGAACGCGGCGCGTGCGGGCTCGCACGCGTCGCGCCATCAGGTAGACGTCACCCACGCACAACGCGTGCGCGTGAATGTAGCCGCATGCGAGTAAACCTAGACACAGCAAGGAAATACCGGCAAGGACGGACACGTGGCGCACTTCAACGCCCATCACGGCCACCCCTGGCGAGCCGCTGGTCGACCGGCTCGCCGACCCGACGTATGCCGATCACCCCCACGTCATCCACGGTCATCACTTCCTTCAAGCGCAAAGGCTGTTCAGGCGGGAGGTGCTAACTCGAATGTGCATGCTAGGAAAGGGTTCGAGATGTTCTTGCGCGTCAGTCCGGAGTTCCGATCCGAGGCACAGCAGTCCCCCGGGGTCACAGCCACGATCCAAGGCGGGGTGGATCTGCGGCGCGACCGGTGAGCCAACCGGCCAGGTCAGCCGCCTGGCCGGCTGCGGCGTGCTTCGCGGCGGCTTCGACTACCAGCGCCGCGATGAATTCGTGGGGGAGGTCGTCGAACGTCACGCCGTTGGCCAGATCCACCGCGTGCACCGCGACTTCACGCGCCCGCAGCCAGGCAATCTCGCGCGCGGGCACCGTGCGGCCTTGAGCGGTGATCACCGGGTGGTCCATGGCCGAATCGGGTAGGGCGTTCAGGCTGGCGCGAAGATCTGCGGCGGAAAGCCGCACGAGCGCCCGCAGAGCGTCCGCATGCAGCGTTGCACCGTGCTCGATCTCGGTCTGACGGTGGTGAGGTCCGGCGTACATGCGGTGTTCCCTGCCGGTCGCGGCCCATGCCACCAAACGTCGCAGGGCTTCGGCGTTGTAGTGCACGTGTGCGATGACGTGCGCCCGCGTCCAGCCCGGCAGCAAGCTGGGCTGCCTCAACCCCGCATCGCTCAACTGCTCGACGGCACTAAGGAACAGTTCGGTGCCACGGTCCAGCCACACCCGCGCGTTCATTGGGCCCGGACCGTGTTCTCCAGGTAACCGATGTGCTCGATCTCGGTCCGGACGACATCCCCGTCAGCGAGGTAGCTCGGCGGCACGTGCGCGTGCCCGACACCGCCGGGTGTGCCGGTGGCGATCAGGTCGCCGGGCTGGAGTGTGACGACGGTGGAGATGTAGCGCACCAGGTCCACGGGGTCGAACACGAGGTCCGAGGTGTCGCCCTGCTGCACCGTTCGGCCGTTGACCGAGCAGCTGATCGCCAGCCGTGGCCGCACGCCCCCGGGCAGGTCGGCCGGCGTGACCAGCAGCGGGCCGACGGGCGTGGTGGCCTCGAACGTCTTGCCCTGCAACCACTCCCTGGTGCGGAACTGCCAGTCCCGCATGGTGATGTCGTTGAGCACGGTGAACCCGGCGATGGCCGCCTCGGCCTCGGTCTCCGAAGCGCGACGCACGCGGCGCCCGATGACGACCGCCAGTTCGGCCTCCCAGTCGACGGCCGACGACTCGGGCGGGAGCGCGATGTCGTCATCGGCGCCGATCAGGGTCTCGGCGAACTTGGCGAACAGCGTGGGGAATTCGGGGATCTCGCGTCCCATCTCCCGGATGTGCGTGCGGTAGTTGAGCCCGACGCAGAGGATCTTGCCCGGGCGTGGGATCACCGGTGCGAAGCCGTCCGCGCGCACGATCGCCCCGATGGCGACCGTGACCGGCGCGCTGGCCGCCAGCAGTTCGCCGAGGTCCGCGAACCCGAGGTCGGCGTATCCGTCCGGGGTGTGCAGCACGGCGCGGGTGCCGGCCTCGGTGCGCACGGTCGCGAGCTTCATTGGTTGTCCTCCTGGACGGTCTGGTCGAACTGGCGGCGGTGCTGGCCGAGCCGCTCGAAGATCGGCGCGTCGCCGAACCGGAACAGGTCCAGGCCCCGTTCGGTGGTCATCGCGAGGGGCTGCCAGGACGGCACGACGAACAGGTCGCCCCGCTCCACGGCCCAGGTGTGGCCGCCGACGCGGACCTCGCCCGCGCCGTCGAACACCTGGTACACCGACGATCCGACCTCGCGGACCGGCGCGGTCGCGGTGTCGGGCGCGAGCCGATGGAACTCGGTGCGGACGGTGGGCAGAACGTCGGCGCCGGTGGTGGGATTGGTGTAGCGGACGGCGGCGTGTCCGGGCTCGGTGGTGGCCGCGACGCCCTCGACTTCCAAGGCCAGTTGCTCGGTCAGGGCGCGGTCGGTGTGCTCCCAGCGGTAGGCCAGCAGCGGGGTCGCGGGCGTGGGGGTCAGGTGGGTCAGCGGCCGCAGGCCGGGGTGGGCCCAGAGTCGTTCCGACCGGGAGGTGTGCGGCGTGTCCCGGGTGCCCACCTCGGTCGGGCCGAACTCGAAGAAAGTGGCGTCGCCGAAGTGCTGGAACGGGATGTCCAGGCCGTCGATCCAGGCCATCGGCCGGTCGGCGGGGTTGTGGTGGCCGTGCCAGTGCCAACCGGCCTGCGGCAGGAAGTCGCCGCGCCGCATGGCGACCGGGTCCCCGTCCACCACGGTCCAGACACCTTCGCCCTCGACGACGAACCGGAACGCGTTCTGGGTGTGGCGGTGTACGGGGGCGTCCTCGCCGGGGTTGAGGTACTGGATGGCGGCCCACAGCGTCGGGGTGGCGAACGGCCGGCCGCCGAGACCGGGGTTGGCCAGCGCGAGGGCTCGGCGTTCGCCGCCGCGCCCGACCGGCACGAGTTCGCCCGCCTGCTCGGCCATCGGCAGCAGGTCCGCCCACCGCCACCGGTGCGGCAGCGCCCGGGACCGCGGCTGGTCCGGCATCAGATCGTCGATCTCGGTCCACAGCGGGACCAGTTGCTCCGCTTCGAACCCGCGGTAGAGCGCCTCAAGGGCCTCCGTGAGCTCGGGCTGGTCGGTGACCTCGACCGCGGCGGTGGTCGTCATGCTGGCGACACTCCTTCGTTCTCGGATGGCACCCGCATCGGCTGCGGCAGCCACGTCGTCAGGCCGTACCAGGTGAGCAGCGAGGCGAGGGTGACCAGGGAGAACACCCCGACCACCCGCGCCTGCTCGACCCTTCCGTTGGCACGCAGCCAAAGCGGGGACTCCGGCAGCAGCTTCACCGCGAGGGGCACGACACTCCGCGTCGATGGGGAGGTCTTGGAGGGCATGCGACCATGATTGAGGTTGTTCCGCACAGCGGGATAGTCTTTTCTACTGTGAGGAACAAGCCGCACTACTCGGTCAGCTCGGTCGATCACGCGCTGCACCTGGCGACGCTGTTGCAACAGGAGGGCGCGTTGCGGGTCACCGACGCGGCGGCTCGGATCGGGGTGGCACCGTCGACCGCGCATCGCCTGCTCACAACCCTGGTCTACCGGGACTTCGCCGAGCGCCTGCCGGACCGCCGCTACGGGCCGGGAAGGGTGCTGCGGCCGGTTGTGGCCTCCGAAGCTCCGGTCGCCCAACTCAGGCGGGTTTCATTGCCGCATATGCGCCAGCTGGTCGAGCAGACCGGTGAGACGGTGAGCCTCGGCGTGCTGGCGGGCGCGGAGGTGCGGTTCGTCGACACTGTCGAGTCCAGCCATGTGCTCCGGGTGGGCGATCGGATGGGCCGGGTGCTGCCCGCGCGACTGGCATCCGGTGGCAAGGCGATGCTCGCTCAGCTGCCCCCGCAGACCGTGGCCGCCTTGTATCGCGACGATCCCGACGTCGGTCTGGCCCGCCTTGGCCGCGAACTGGCGGCGGTTCGGAAACACGGCTTCGCGATCAACGACCAGCTCACCGAGACCGGCCTGACCGCCGTCGGTATGGCCGTGCGGGACGACGCCGGCGCTCCGTTGGCAGCTGTCGCGGTGGCCATGCCCACTGTCCGGTTCGACCGTGCCCTGCTGCCTGGATGGGTCGCCGCGATGGCCGCCACCGTGAGCCGGATCGAAGCCGCGCTCGCGGCTGAGCCGCACACCGAATCCCGCACCGGGTGACAGGACAGACGACCTGCGCCAAGATTGGCCCGCCGCTGAGCGGTGCAGCCCGGACAGGCGTGGCCCCGACATCGCCGCGCTGGGCCGGACACGGGCATGGACTCAGTGCCGACCGGAGCTGGCGAATGCCGCTTCACATTCGACCTCAACGTGCGCGCCGAGCGTCAGCGCGGAGACACCGATGGCGGATCGGGCCGGCAGGCGCCCAGGCGCGAAGTACCTGGCGTAGACCGAGTTGAGGATTCCCAACTGCGTCATGTCAGTGATGAGGACGTCGCACTTGAACACGTTGGCAGTGGTCAGCCCCCGGTTGGCCAGCGCGGCCTGAATGTTGTTCATCGCCTGTTCGGCCTCGGCCGGGATTCCCCCGGCCACGACCGGTGTGCCGGGTTGGAGGTTGCCGATCTGCCCAGACAGGTACAGCACGTCGTCGACCCGAGTGCTCTCCGAGAGCGGCAGGCCACTGGCCGGCGACCCCGGTGTCGACGAACCGGGAATGGGATAGAAGACGACGCCGCTCGGACTGGTGCCGGCGAAGGCGACACCCGCCGACAAGACCAACCCTGCCGCGACAAGGGCTGCCGCGTTCTTCATGGCTCCTCCGCAAGATTGTTGATGTTCAGGACGGGTTGCTCTCCCGCAAGACCGTCTGTGGGCAGGCCGCATCGAGGCGTTGACTGCTGATCTGCTTGGGTCACGGGCCCTCCTCGTTGCCCACGGCGACGCGTACGTCGACGCCCGCGTCACGGAACCTGTCCAGCGCGGCCGATGGCGCGGTCTCGTCGGTGATCAGGATGTCGATCGTCTCGGCCGGGCAGACGCTGGCCAGTGCGGTGCGGGTAAACTTCGTCCCTTCGGCGACGAGCACTGTTCGCCGTGAGGACTTGACGGCCGCGCGTTTGACCGCTGCGTCCTGCGGATCGCGCGCTGTGACGCCGTCCTCGGCGGAGAGGCCGCAGCAGGTCAGCACCACAGTGTCAAAGCGCAGCGCGGCCAGGCTGGCCTCGGCGATCGGCCCGACCATGGTGCCCTCGCCGAATCGGGTGTTCCCCCCAGGCAGGAGCAGGCTCACCGACGAACTGGCGCTGAGCGCGACGGCGCTGGGCAGGGACAGTGGCATCACGGTGAGGTGCCGGTTGACCAGAGCGCGGGCCACGGCCAGACCGGATCTTCCGCTGTCGACGATGATCGCCTCGCCGTCGCGGATCAGCCCGGCGGCCAGCGCGGCGATGCGTTCCCTGGCTGCTGCGTTCTCCACGGCTCCTCCGCAGGATTGTTGATGTTCAGGACGGGTTGTTCTCCCGCAAGACGGTCTGTGGGCAGGCCGCATCGAGGCGTTGACTGCCGATTGCCGGGACCAACGCGAAGGTCACCTGACGGCATGCTGGCGCGAGAAGATCGGGGCGAACTCGCGTGTCGCGGGGTCAACTCCGATCAGCGATCAGATCGTAGGCGGGTTCTGTGACGCGGCAACAGAAATTCTGCTGCGAGGAATGTGGCCGTCCGGAAGATGCTGGAGTCACCGGCGGGGCGAATCGGGCGGTCGATCGCCAACCGATCGTCGGACTCGGTATCTGGCTCGGTCGCTGGTGGCTGATCTGAGCCGCCCATGGGAACGCCCCGCCGAGCCGGCCAGGTTGACCCGACGCGGGTTCGGCGGGGGTTCCGCAACATCCACACGAGGATCGCGCATGCTGCCGCCGGGCAGGCACACACTCGACCGGCTCATCACAAACGTGGTGTCAAACCAGAAGAACCCGGATCGAGCAATCAAACACACCGCGGGAAGGCCAGTGCGTCCCGTCTGAAATCGGTGACTTGGATTGCTGTCTTGCGCGCGTGTTCTGCGGGCTCACGGCAACTGCACCCGTCGATCCCGCTGCGGACGCCGAGGGGGCCGGCACCGGGGCGGGCAACGGAGTCCGCGTGCGTGGTGCCGCCCGGTTCGGCGATCAGGCTGGAGTTCGGGAACAGCCGCACCTCGAGGCTGCCTTCGTACGGCGTGGCCCCCACCCCGCCGGGCACGAACTGGTCCAACGTGGACAGTTGCAGCCCGGAACCGCCGGGATTCGCCAGCATCACGCCCTGGTACTTCGCGTCCGCACTGGCGGGCCGGACGCGGGACACGGCGAGCTGAATGGCCGAGCCCGATGGGTTCTGGTAGTTCAGCGGCACGGTGAGCATGGCGCACTGCGCGTTCGCCGGTCTGAGCAGCGGGTTCGTGCAGGCACCCCAGGAAATGCCCGGGCCCCGTGGTCGGGGTGGCTGCCGCGGCGAGGACCGCGCCAGACTTTTTGACATCTTCTCGACTTTCCGCCTTTGTTGTTGGTGGGGATCAGGAACGGGCGAGGAGGCCTTCCACATTGACGTCTCGCTGGACGGCACCACGTTCTGGACCGTCGGTCGGCGCCCGGGCCGCGCGGGCGGCCTCAGCGCCGTGCAGCGGGACGAACCGGTGCAGGCCCGCCACATCCGAGTGATCGCCGACCATCCGGATGCCGGTGGCCAGATGGCCCTCAGCGAGCTCGGCGCGTATGCGGGCTCGTGACTCGACACCCGTTGTCCCCGAACTGGATCTCAGCTCAGGGACACCGGGCCGTCGTCCGTGGACATCGAAATGACCGCCGCGCTGATTCCCGCCGCGGTGAAGGTGTCCGCCCCAGCCAGTTTCGAACCCCACCGATCGAGCAGTTCACTCATCACCGACTGCGTGATGCGGTCCAGCCAGACCGTCGTCGCCGCCCAGAAGTTCGCTGGCTCGGCCAGTGACGCCGCGACGTCGCTGAGCAGGATCTTGGCCTTCGTCGTCTGCGTCGTCCGCCACAGGTCCACGAAGAAGTCGCGGGACTGCTGCACGTCGGCATGCGTGCCGGTGCGATAGACGTGGCCGCCGACGAACGTGTCGAAACTCAACCCGAGCACGGCGTCGTGCGCCAGCAGGATGCCGGGCTGGTAGACGGCGTTGGCCCAGCCCCGGTACGGGGTCCAGCCGGGAAAGGCCACGTCGACGAGCATCGCGAGCCGCTGCGCCGGGAAGTACGTGACGATGTTGCCGACCGAGTGGTTGGGGCCGGAGTAGATCAGGTGGATCTCCTCGCCGCCGATGTGCAGCACGTCGTGCGAGTTGGCGAACGTCTTCTGCGGCAGCGGCCGGGCCGGGTCGTTGAAGACGGCCAGCATTCGCGCGGTGTCCGCGTGCGCGATGCGGGTCGCGTTCGGGAAGTCGGTGACGGCGCCGATGTGGTCGAGGTGGTCGTGGCTGTAGATGACGTGGGTCACCGGCTTGTCGGTCACGGATTTGATCGCCGTCTGGAGGAATCCGCGCGCGGCCGGCGGTGCGTCGACCAGCACGACGCCGGTCTTCGTCTCCACGAAAACGGACTGGACCGGCCCGACGGTGAGCACGTAGCCGTTGCGGCCCGCGCGTTGCAGCCGATACCCGTTCCCGTTGTTGGGCAGCGGCTTCACGTTGTCCGGCAACGGAAGAAAGGTCGGACTGGCGGCGGCGGTCGACGTGGCAGCCGGCCCCGCGTCGGCAACCCCTGCGCTGGCAACCCCTGCGCCGACGATCATCGCGCCGACCGCGACGCCACCGTTGCGCAGAAGCCCTCGGCGATCAATCATCTCGGGTCCTCCATCGGGTAGATTTTCACGTATGTGGAGTCAATGTATCTAAAGTGAAATCCGGTGTCGAGGAGTGTGACCTGCGACGCCCTATGATGAGGAGGTGCCAACCGACATGCCGACCGATGATCGACAGGGCATCCAGTCCGTCGAAATCGCCATGACGGTGCTGGATGCGGTGGAAGCGGGCGGGGCGCCGGTGAGCCTGACCCAGATCGCCAAGGCGACCGAGATGACCCCGAGCAAAGTGCACCGATACCTGGTCAGCCTGAGCCGGGCCGGACTGGTCGCCCAGTCACGCGACTCCGGTCTCTACGACCTCGGCCCCGCGCTGCGGCGGCTCGGCATGGAGGCGCTGCGCCGCACCGACGAGATCGGCCTGGTCTCCGACGGCCTACCCGGCCTGCGGGACCGCACCTCACACGCGGTCAACCTGGCCATCTGGAGTGATCACGGGCCGGTGAACGTGCGCTGGCAGTACGGCTCGCACGCGCTGCCCATCACCATTCGGATCGGCGCGATCATGCCGCTGGCCACCACCTCGGTCGGCCGCATCTTCCTCGCGCACCTGCCCGACACGCTGACCGAACCGATCCTGCGCGCCGACACCGACCATGCGCTCGGCCCAACCGAGCTCAAGCGGATCAAGGACGAGGTGCTGCGCACCGGCTACGCGACGACAACCGACGCGATGATCCCCGGTATCACCTCGGTGGCGGCCCCGGTCGTCGCCGACACGATGCCGACGCCGCTGGCCGTCGGCATCGCCCTGCCGGCCCGGTCCACCTCGGCCGAGGTCACGATAGTGGCCGAGGAACTGGTCCGCACCACAACGGCCATGTCAGTCGAACTCGGCGCTGCCGTCCGTCCGGCAACCGCCAAGCGGCCCGGTCGCCCCAGCCGGATCGCCCGAGCCGAGGCGGGAACCCTCGACCTTCGGTCATGACGAGATGTGTCCCTCGGCTGTCGTGGCACTGGCAGTCGAGGATGTGGTGATTACGGGGGTCCGCGCATGCTTCGAACATACGCCATCAGCCTTCGTTCGTAAGCTAGCGACGCATGTCACACATGCTGCCCATTGTGGAACCGCGTGCTGTTGAGTCATCGATCGGGATTGGGCGATGACCAAAGGTTGGCTCTGGGACAGATTGCGTGATCAAGTTTCACGGTGATCGAACAGCCACAGGGTGATCATCTTCGGAGTGTGATGATCATGCGCTTGACGTGTTGTTTCCGCACCTGAGCGGTGTGGTGATCGAGCGGGTCGAGCAGACGGCCGCTGGCGTGCTGATGTGGGTGAACTCGACGGCGCCGCAGGTAGCCTGCCCCGCGTGCGGCCAGCCCGCGAGTCGGGTGCACAGCCGCTACGACCGAAGGCTTGCCGATGCGGCGATCGCGGGCCAGACGGTGGTGCTGCGGCTGCGGGTACGCCGATTCTTCTGTGACAGCACCGAGTGCGTCGTGCGCACCTTCACCGAACAGCCCGCCGGGGTGGCCACCCGGCACGCGCGCAGAACACCACTGTCGCGGGCGATGCTGACCTCGATCAGTGTGGCGCTGGCCGGCCGCGCCGGCGCGCGGTTGGCCGCGGCGCTGGGATTGTCGGCCAGTCGGAACACGCTGTTACGGCTGCTGCGGGCCCTGCCGGAGAAGCCGGTCGGCGAGGTGACCGCTGTGGGCGTCGACGATTTCGCAATCCGGAAAGGACAGACCTACGCCACAATTATCATCAATCTCGCGACACACCAACCCATCGACGTGCTCCCAGACCGGGAGGCTGACACACTCGCGGAGTGGTTGAAGGCCCACCCCGAGATCCAGGTCATCGCTCGGGACCGAGCCAGCGCCTACGCCGAGGCCAGCACGCGAGGCGCCCCGCAGGCAACGCAATGCGCGGACCGTTGGCATGTCTGGAAAAACCTGGGCGAGGCCGTCGAGAAGACCGTCATCGCCCACCGCAAGTGCCTGTCCGAGCCCATCGCATTGGACCATCCCGCTGAAGGTGCCGTTGACGACCCGACCGAGACGGTCGAGACGGACCCGCCGCCGGCTCTCGACCTTGTGCCGGCCGACCCTGGCGGGCTGGCGGAGTCGTCGTTCGTGGCGAGGATCCGCGAGCGGTACGACGCTGTGCGGGCCTTGCACGCCGAAGGCATGGGGATTCGGACGATCACTCGCGAGCTTCGGCT